>ERZ808240.5321-NODE-5321-length-10565-cov-3.270980_pt1 | contig 10565 bp, 9 predicted proteins | sample MGYA00521084_ERZ808240 | MGnify/ENA primary metagenome ERZ808240 (study PRJEB31516, sample SAMN03275571) | gut metagenome | biome: mammalia-associated habitat; material: feces | host: Papio cynocephalus | place: Kenya | collected 2012-08-06 ... | reverse complement strand
GCATCTTTCACCTGCGGGCTGGCTTTATAGCGATAGTCCTCAATGCTCTGCTCGTCCAGCCGGAAAAAGCCCTCTCCGGCGGTAAGGTCATAATAGCCGTAAGCCGCCTGTGCTTCGTTCTCCATCTGGTAGGCGTAGATCTGCACTTCTTCCAGCGAATTGCCCTCTGTCAGATAATCCTGTGCAATATACTCCGTATCCATATGACAACTGTTGATGAAAAAGCCCAGTTCTGTTTCCGAGCCGTAGATCTGGGTATGGGCACCGTTTCCATATCCCTCCACCTGTACCGGCTGTTTGTCCGCATCGGCTGTCCAGACGTAGAGGGTGTAATCCGCTTCGCTGTAGCCTGTCCGGACGATCAGTTCCGGTGTGCCGTCCTTGTCCATGTCATAGAGCACATAAGTGAACGGCTGAAGCGTGTCATCACTTTCCAGATCTTTCTGATACTGTTCCACATAGTACGCGATTACATTGGCGTAAGGATCTATCCCGTCTGCCGAAAATTCCAGCTTCGGGGCATCAGTGAATACCGGCGTGGTTTCCGGTTTGGTGTCCTTCGTCAATTCCTCTGCACTGTGGATTCGGGTGCAGCCGCCGGATACAGTACCAGCAAGCAGCACTGCTGCCAGAATGATCGCTTGTGTATGCCGCATGAAAATGCCTCCTTATTCCACCGGTTTCCGCACCACGCTGCCTGCGGGGAATGCCGTTTCACAGGCAATGGAGCACTGCATCATGGCATGATTTGCGGTTTCGATGGATTCGCCGTCCTCGTTTTCCAGCCCCTGTGCAGTCACCGCCACCGGCGGCTGTCCGGCAGCCACGATTTCCAGAGAATCCCCCGCAAAAAAGCGGTTTCTCTGGGTGAGGTACAGTCTGCCCTGTTCCCAGCGGTTGACCACTGCCACCACGTCACAATTCCGGACATAGCTGCTGTCGGCGTATCGCTGGGCAGCGTTTTCCCTGCCGTAGAAAAAGCCGGTGCAGTATTCCCGATGACTGACCTGTACCACTTCCCGCAGTGCCCATTCCGGTGCCGGCTGTCCTGCCATTGCCGCGTCCAGAGCCGCACGGTAAGCGTTGGTGATAATTGCCACATAATACGCCGACTTGTTCCGCCCCTCAATTTTCAGGCTGTCCACACCAGCGTCCAGCAGTTCCTGCAAATGGTCGATCATGCAAAGGTCTTTTGCATTGAAAATATAGGTGCCCTCGTCGGTTTCCTCCACAGGGAAATACTGTCCCTCCCGCTTGGATTCCACCACGTGATAGTTCCAGCGGCAGGGCTGTGCACAGGCACCGCGGTTGGCGTCCCGTCCGGTGAGATAGGCGGACAGCAGACAGCGTCCCGAAAAGGACATGCACATGGCACCGTGGACAAACACTTCCAGTTCCATTTCCGCCGGAATCTTTGCCCGAATGCCGGCGATTTCCTCCAGCGAGAGTTCCCGTGCCAGCACGGCACGTTTCACGCCCATATCATACAGAGCCTGACAGGTGGCATAGTTGACAATACCGGTCTGGGTGGACATGTGAATTTCCATATCCGGTGCCAGTTTCCGAGCCGTTGCCAGAAGTCCCAAGTCTGCCAGAATCAAGGCATCTGCTCCGGCTTCCTGTGCTTCCCGCAGAAACTGGGGAAACGTGGGAATCTCCTCATTGCGTGGCAACGTGTTGCAGGTGAGGTATACCTTTTTCCCGTACTGATGTGCCAGTGCAACGGCTTCGTGCAGCTGTTCCGCACTGTGAAAATTGCTTGCCGCCGCCCGCATGCTGAAGCTTTCCCGTCCCAGATACACTGCATCTGCCCCGTAGTCCAGAGCCGCACGGAGGCGTTCCAGATCGCCGGCAGGTGCCAGCAGTTCCGGTTTATTCTTCTGTGTCATTGCTTTCCTCCTCGCTGCTCTCCGCAGCTGCGGCTGCTTCCTGCTGTTCCTGCACTTTCTGCTGGTTGGCTTCGTGCTCCTGCAAGGTTTCCGCAAAATAGGTTTCCTTGGTGTCAATGTTGGAGTAGAAGAAATAGTAGTTGGTGTTGTCCGGATAGAGTGCCGCGTGAATGGCTTCGCTGCCCGGATTGCAGATCGGACCAGCCGGCAAACCGGTGCACTGATAGGTATCGTAAGAAGTATACAGATCCTGATTATAGGACTCGCTGTGAGGCTTGATGACTTCTTCCACATACTTGGTGGTGGGATCGGACTGGAGCAGCGGGTACTCGGTAGCATTGTTCAGACGATTCCAGAATACGGAAGAAATCGTCGTCATCTGCTCGGTGTTCCCTGCCTCTGCCTGAATCATCGATGCCAGCGTAATGGTCTGATCCAGCGAAATATGCAGAGCGTCCATGCGGTCATACATGTCCTTGGTGATCTTATCGTTGAAGTTCTCCAGAATCTTCTGGCAGACCAGTTCCACGTCCATTTCCTGATAGAATGTATAGGTATCAGGGAACAGATAACCCTCCATCTGATAGAACTTTTCGTCTTGGAAGCTGGGCAGATAGTCCTCATAGGCATAGCCGAATTTCGCGTCGTGGTTGAAGTAGTCCAGAAATTCGTCCGCATCGCAGACGTTGTTTTCTTCCAGCAGATCTGCGGCATCTACCAGACGCATACCCTCCGGAAATGTCACAGACACCGACAGCGAACTGTCCATCGGAGCACTGATCAACTCGCTCAAAATGGTTTCATACGCCATGTCCGGACGCAGTTCGTGGTCGCCGGGCTTGATGTCCTTGTCCTTGTCGCTCATGCCCACAATAAAGACGAAGAAATCCGGCTTGGTGATGATCCCCGAATCCTGTAGGGTTTCTGCGATCTCTTTCATGGTGGCACCCTGCGGAATGGTGACGATCTTGGTGGAACTGTCGCTGTTGATGCCCAGCAGGTCACGCCCGTAGACAATCAGGGCACTGGACAGCAGAATGGACACGCCAATGATGATGATAATCATTGCCAATGCACTGATTACACGGTGCTGTTTCCGCTTTTTGCGGGGACGCTTGGCGGTGTTGGCATTGGTGTTATGTACCGGCTCCGGACGGAACGGCTGGCTCTCCCCCTCCAAGTCCGCATACAGCGGATCGTTTTCCAGCACCGGCTGCCGGACGGTGAACACTTTATCTGTATTCCACTGGGCACTGTTGAAAAGGGCAGTGCGGTTGTCGGTATCCGGTGCCGGTGTTTCCGCAGCCGGCTGCTGCTGTGTCTGCGGTGCTGCCGCAGGACGTACCGGTTCTGCCGGTGCCGGTTGGGCTGCCGGAGCAGCGGGAGCCGGTTTTGGCGGTTCCGGATTCCGTGCCGGTGTGGGCTGGGGAGCCGGCTGGCTCTTGGGGGCAGCCGTTTCCCGCAGGATCTCGTCCAGCAGTTGATCGCGGTTGAAGTCTTTGTTATCCATTCCATACCTCCAGCGAAGATTCTGTAGCAATACCGTCCAGACGCTGGTCTGTCGGTTCCGTGGGCACGCAGTCCGTGAGAAACGGTGTCAGTGCACAGCCGATTTTCAGCAAAAAGGGATACGCCGCCAGAAAGCGGTCGTAATAGCCGGCACCATAGCCCAGTCTGCCGCCCCTTCGGTCAAACGCCAGCCCCGGCACCAGACACAGCGGTGCCTGCTCCGGCTGGGGCGTGATGACCGGCAGCGTTTCCCGCGGTTCTGCCACGCCGAAGCTGCCGGAGAGCAGCTGCTGTTCCAGCGGCACTTCCCTGTTCAGCTGGTGAAATGCCATGCGGCGTTCCGGCAGACAGCGGGGCACAGCAACAACCTTGCCGTCCGCCAGAGCCTGCCGGAGAATGCCCCTTGTTTCCGGTTCCTGCGGCAGGGCAACAAAACAAAACAGCTGGCGGCAGTTTCGGTAATACGAACTTTCCAGAAACCGGCGGCAAAGCTGCTGTTCTCCCGCGGCTTTTTCTTCCGGCGGCATTGCTTTGCGGCGGCGACGCATTTCCTGCCGGAGAACCTGTTTTGCCGCAGTCTGCTCAATCACAGAGAATGGAACCGCGAATCTGCTGCTGGGTTTCCTTGCCGCATACGGCTCCCACCAGTTCCAGACCGAAATCCACTGCCACGCCGGCACCCCGTGCGGTAATGATCTTGCCGTCCCGAATGACACCGTCGCTGCCGATCTCGGCTCCAATCAGTTCCTTTTCGAAGCCGGTATAGCAGGTGGCAGTTTTTCCGTTCAGCAGACCCTTGTGTCCCAGAATAGAGGGTGCGGCACAAATCGCACCGATCCAGCGGTCGTTGGCAACGCAGTAGTCAATGGCAGCCTGCACCACCGGAGAAGCTTCCTCGTTCAGCGTGCCCGGCATGCCGCCCGGCAGCACGATCATATCCATATCGCCGCCGATCTGCAATTCCTCTGCGGTGATGTCCGCGGTCACGGGAATGTGGTGCGAGCCGGTGACGATCTTTCCGGTCACGCCTACGGTGGTCACTTCCTGCTTGGCACGGCGGAGCATATCCACCGGTGCAAGAGCTTCGACTTCTTCAAATCCATTGGCAAGAAATACATAAATCATAGTGATGATCCTTTCTGTATGTTGAGGCAGCACCGCACAAAATCCATCTGTGGGCTTTGCACGCAGTCTGACTTCGAAGTTTTGTGCAGTGCTGTTTTAAAATTTTCAAGGCAATACCGCACAAAGATTGTGCGACAGATGCGTCGTCAAATTTTTCGTCAGATGCTCTTTGTGCGGTATTGCCCCAAAGAAACGGCTTTCAGCACAGTTCCTCCGGCGTATGACAAGTTGCCGTCCATTTTTCCAGCAGCAGTTCCGGATAGTAGGACAGCTTCGATTTCCGCAGTCCGGCAATGCCCAGATCTTCCTCCCGATTCAGGTAGGTGTAGTCCATGGCGAAGTGTGCCGCGAATTCCCGTGCCATTGCCGGATATGCCCCATGATAGCGGGTATCCGCCTTTTCAATGTGCACACCGAACACATTGCTGCAAATGGGTTCTCCAATAGAGAACGCCGCCAGCCTGCCGTCTACCCGCAGCACACCGCCTTTCAGTTCCAGTGCGGAAAAGTTCTCGAAAAAGGTGTGAATGGCGTACTGCTCCGCCACGCTGGAAGCATCGGTATAGCCGTCCTTGGCGTTATAGCTTTCCGCAGCAAAGGCAATGCACTCGGCAAAGTCGTCCGGTGTCATCTCCGAGAAAACCGGATCGTACTTGGCAAACTGGGCAATATGGTTTCGCTTTTTGTGATACTTCTTTCCGGAGAGTGCCACAAAGTCAGCAGTGCGATAGAGATAGTCCGCACTGTCGCGGTCGTTTTCCAGCGTGAACTGTTCCGGAAATACCACCTGCAGCAGCGGCAGGCTCTGTTGAGTCAAGCCGGTAATTACCAGCGGTTTCTGCATTGCCGCCGCATATTCCGCCATTGCCGCGATCACCCGTTTCAGGTCGCCCGTTCCGCTGGGGAATGAGAAATGCGGTGTGCCGTCCGGCGTATCGAATGCACAGATCAGATAGAATCCCTCAAAGGCACAGATGCGGGAATCCGCCCCGCGGCACCATGCCAGATTGTTGGCGAAGCTGTATTCGCACCCCATGAAATCGGACTGCCGCAGAGCCGTCTGGATCCACGGGCGGTCTGCGAGGGTGATCTGCCGGAAATTCAGCATGCAAATGCCTCCTGTCGGTATAATTCGTCCCGAATCTGTTCTACCGGATAAAGCTGTCTGCCGTCTGAAACCTCCACGAACTGCCACCCCAGCTTTTCGCCGGCATAGCGGGCAGCACGGTCGCACTGTTCCAGATAGGCAAGATCAGCCTCGTGAATATCTTTTTTCGAAGCGTCCCCGTCATAGCGTTTGGCGAGAAGCTTCTGGGAAAGTTCCAGCGGCAGGGACAGAAACAGCACCAGATTCGGCTGGGGCAGTCCCAGCTTGCAGTACTCATAATCCTCCAGCCATTCCAGATACCTGTCCCACTGCTCCTGCGGCAGCTTGCTCATCTGGTGAATGGCATTGGACGTGGTATAGCGGCTGGCGAGAATCAGTTCCCCAGCCGTGTAGTTCTTTTCCCAGTCCAGCTTATAGTTGGCGTAGCGGTCTACGGCATAGAAGCTGGAAGCGGCATAGGCGTTCACGCCGTCCGGCGTGTCGGAAAAATCGCCGCGGAGATACATTTTCACCAGTGCGGCAGAGGGCTTGTCATACATGGGAAAGCTGATCGGCTTTACCGTTTCGCCCTGCTCTGTCAGCAGTTTACCCAGTGCGGCAAACTGGGTGGACTTTCCGCAGCCGTCCAGCCCGTCCAGCACGATAATTTTACCTTGTTTCACCATGGATCACCTCAAACTTTTCCCGTACTTCCTTCGCCTTGCCGCAGCTCATCTTGCCCTCGGTACAGCCACCGCAGTAGCAGGACGGACCGGCGGTGCGGAACAGGGCAGGAGAAACTTCGCAGCAGAGCCGGAGCATTTCCGTTGCCACTTCCCGAATCTCCCACTGTGCCCGATTGCAGCACCGCAGCCGGAAAAAGTTCCGGAGACTGCGGACGTTCATGGTCAGGATCATTTTGGTTTCACAGGCGTTGGGCAGCACATACCGTGCGTCCTCGATCGCCTTTTTCTCCGCCTTGGTGCGGGCTGCCTTTTCGGTGCAGCCCTGTGCCAGAAATTCCGGCACATACTTCGCCGCCAATGCGTCCGCCAGCCGGTTGTAGCTGTCAATGGACTGCTGCATGGCGTTTTCGTATTCCCGCAGCAGTTCCGGCTCGGCAGCAATTGCCGGCGGTGTCACAAAGACAAAGTGATCCTGCCGCACATACCGCTGGCTCTGCACAGAGAACGAAGCAATGCGGTGACGAGTTACCTGTGCCAGAAACGAACGGGAAACACCCTCGATTCCAAATGTAAATGTCACATGTTCCACGGGGCTTTCGTGACCGAATCCCGCCAGCATTTCCACAAATTGTTCTGCACGCTCCTGCGAAATGGACTCCCGCAGAGCCTCTACATCGGTGTCAGAATAACATAGCCGTGCCGCAGCGGCAACGGTCTGTTCCGGCGTGGGGGTATGTGCCAGCAAAACCACCTTCATAGTATCACACTCCTACTTTTGATTATACTCTAGTATACTGATTATACTCTATTATACCACAGAAGCTGCCTGTTTTCAAGTGCTTTTCCGCAGATGCAAAACAGCCGCCGGCAATGTCGCCGACGGCTGTTTGAGTTTCTGTGAAAAATATTGGTTATCCCATCTTGATCTGTGCCGGATGATAGTCATCTACCGGAATGGTTTTCGTTGTACGTCAGATGCGTAGTTAGCATTTCCTTAATATTTTATGCAGTTTCGAGAGTTGTTCCAGTCATTTGCTACTTTACCGCTTGCATCGGCATCGCACCAAGTCAGAATAGAATCTGTACTCAAGTCATAGCGATTTTCTTCAAGATACATCGTCTTAATTGCACCGCAGCCTCTATAGCATATATCAAATATAGTAATGAACAAATCGTCCTCGTTCAGAACACCATCACCATTAACGTCCAGCAGGTTGTAGCAGACTTCCGGCAACACTTTGTCGTCGTAAGAACCGCCTTCCCAAAGATCCGCACCCTTTTCCAAAGAGTACTGCAATTCTCCATTATTACCAGTACCGTCTGCGGCAATACAATACGCCTGATAATAAACCGTCATCGCATTCATTCGAAATCTTTTATCAGTCTTTCCCAGTTCATACACCTGATTCTCATGAATCCAGTCTGCATCGCTCTGGTCTACTACACCGTCGCCGTTCACATCTGCCAGCTTTAACTGTTCTGCGGTCATTGCTTCATTGTCCACATACAGTGCATGTGTCACCATAGCCGCATCGTGCCCGGTGATGAAACCGTCCATGTCCACATCGCCCAGTGCATACGCTCCCTCAGCACTTGCACTCATAGCAGATACCGGCAATGCCGCCAGTGCCATGACACCTGCAAGTATTGCGGAAATACCCTTTCTGATCTTCATAAATAAAACCCCTTTCTGGTTGAAAATGCGATAAATCTCTGCCGTTTTGACAGTTGTTTATCTAATTTTATTATAATGGTTTTTTCTTGATTTGTCAATCTTTCCAATACGTGATATTACACAAACTTTTCCCTGCAAATTCAGCACATCTCACAAACAAAAGCGGTACTGCTTTTGCAGCACCGCTCAAAAATGTTTTATTTCTGTTCTGCCTGCTCCGATAAGGGCTTATCGTCCGGTGTTTTGGTTTCCGGATGATCGTCATAGTCCATTTTCCGCACGTGATACTGCACATCTTCCAGCAGTTTCCGGTTGGCTGCCACGGTATCCCCCAGCAGACCAATGGTAATAGTCTGGAATCCGATCATCATCAGGGACGATGCCAGAATCAGCGACTGCACATGGCCGTGTCCGCCGCCCATGCAAAAGTACACCAGAAAACGAATTCCCACAGCAACGCCCAGCAGGAACAGGATCGTTCCCAGAATGCCGAAGAAATGCAGCGGGCGGTACATTGCCGTAGAGCGAATGATTACCGATGCGGAACGCTTCATATACCGCCACATGCTGGAAAACAGACGGGAGGGGCGGGTTTCCGGATTGGTGCGGATCGGCACCGAAGCCACTGCCATTTTGCTCTGTCCTGCCTGAATAATGGTTTCCAGCGTGTAGGTATACTCGTTAACCACGTTCATTCGCATGGCAGTTTCTCTGGAATATGCCCGAAAGCCGGACGGTGCGTCCGGTACATCAGTGTTCGAAGCCACCCGTACTACCCAGCTGCCCAGATGCTGGAACTTTTTCTTTTTCCACGAAAAGTGTTCGGTTTCGTCAATGGGACGTTCGCCAATGACCATATCCGCCTTGCGTTCCAGAATCGGACGCACCAGCTTTTCGATGTCCTCGCCGCAGTACTGGTTGTCTGCATCGGTGTTGACGATAATGTCCGCACCCAGCCGCAGGCAAGCGTCCAGACCAGCCATAAAGCCCCGTGCCAGACCTTTGTTCCGCCGGAACGACACTACATGGTGAAATCCCAGTTCTCTCGCCCGCTGTACCGTCTTGTCCTTACTGCCGTCGTTGATGATCAGATACTCAATGGTATCGATGCCGTCAATGTGACGGGGCAGGTCATTGTACGCCAGTTCCAGTGTTTTCTCCTCATTGTAACATGGTACCTGAATGATCAGTTTCATATACTTCTTCCCTTTCTCCATATTTCAGAGCCGCTTATGCCGCTTCGAATTCCACATCTTGCAACGGGATTCCCAGCTCCCGTTCATCGTCCTCCATCACACAGCTGCCTTTCCAGAGTTTCGACTGGAATGTGACAATGTTCGAGCCGTCATGCAGGACTTCCTTGGGCACCGACAGCGTATATTCGCCGCCGTTTTGCTGGTCGTCCAGCGTAATCGTTCCAATGTCGCTGCCGTTTACCAGCACATGCACCACATACGGATTCTGGTGGATCTGGTACAGCGGCACGGTTCCGCCCAGCGAAACCGTCATATTGTAATCCCGCTTTTGCAGGTCACACTGCACAGAAGCGTTCTCGCTGCCCGACCAGCAGAAGTCCCCTTCCAGCGGATAGAACCCATAGTATGCCGTATTGGCACAGGTGCTCGCCGGATAGGACAGATTCTGTTCCTCGCCCCAGTACGCATACAGGGAAACCGTATAGCTGACTTCCTGATACGACAGCGGGAACATGATGATGCGTCTGCCGGTATTGCCATAGTTTTCGTCTGTGCTTTTGGTAATGGTGTTGGTGTATACCTGCCGGAACTGATGCTCAAAGGAATCGTTCCACTTGCCGTTCCCCATATAGTATACATGGTCATACTTTCCAGCCAGTTCTGCCGCCTGTGTTTCCGGATCTTCCATTTCCGGATACATTGCCGCACCGGTGGTGGCACGCAGCGTCAGATACAGTGTCCACATGTTATCGTTGCTGACGATCACGCAGTCATCGGCATCGATCTCATTGGTCAGGTCCTCCAGCACCGACCATGTCATGCGGGTGTCGTCCTGATGTGTCGCCAGAAAATAGTCAAAGGGCGAAACAAACAGCAGGCATGCCGTCATCACCGGCAGTGTCACTCTCGCACGGAGTTTGTCCAGTGTCAGTGCTGCAAACACGGCGGCAATGGGCATAAACGGTGCCAGATAGCGGCCGTAGTAATAGTAGAATTCCACCTCTGTCCGCAAAAATGCAGAGTACACCACCACGCAGTAAACTGCGGCTACCAGCACTACCAGATGCTTGGGTGTTTCCAGATAGGTTTTCGGGCGAATCACGCCTACCACCCACGCAATGGGCAGCAGGAACAAGCCCGAACCGCAGGCAAATCCCCACAGGGTATTTCCCTGCAATTTCAGCAATGGATTTTCTGCGGTAAGCACCTTTGCACCGATATACAGCACCAGTGCCACCAGCAGGAATTCCACCAGCACCAGTGCAATTTTGGAGTGCTGTACCCGCTGCATATAGGTTTCCGTGGAAGTGTCCCGATTTTTCCGGTAGATCAGGAAATAGACCAGACACAGATAGATTCCCACAGCCACCAGTCCCACGCCGCACAGCAGCGGCACCA
>ERZ808240.5318-NODE-5318-length-10570-cov-4.334379_pt1 | contig 10570 bp, 8 predicted proteins | sample MGYA00521084_ERZ808240 | MGnify/ENA primary metagenome ERZ808240 (study PRJEB31516, sample SAMN03275571) | gut metagenome | biome: mammalia-associated habitat; material: feces | host: Papio cynocephalus | place: Kenya | collected 2012-08-06 ... | reverse complement strand
GCAGGCAGGCGGCGGTATCGCCGTAGACATCCTGCACATAGTTCAGGCGGCCCATATAGCCACCGGACGCGGCAGGCAGATACTTGTGCAGGTGGCCCGCCACACCGCCGATGCCAAAGCCCACACCTGCGTGCTGGATGGTGTCATCGGGGTAGAGCAGCTTGGCACCCACACAGCCCACCCGCTTCTGCTGGGCGTACATGACCATCTCCTCCAGCCAGTTGGGGGTGATGACCTCGGTATCGTTGTTCAGCAGCAGCAGGTACTCGCCGGTGGCGTACTCCTCACCGAAGTTGTTCAGGGCACTGTAATTGAAGCCCTTGCCCTGCCAGGTGACGACCTTGAGGTTGTCCGGATGCTCTTTCTGCATCCGCTCGTAGGCACGGAATGTCTCAGGCTGCTTGCTGTTGTTCTCAATGAGGATGAGCTCAAAATCCGGGTAGGTGGTGCGGGCATAGATAGAATCCACGCAGAGCTCCAGGTCACGGATATGGTCGCAGGTCGGGATGAGAATGCTCACCCGGCCCGGGTGCTCGATGGTGTAATCGGTTTTATAATAGCCCGGGGTGCCGGGGATAAGGGTGACATCATCCACCGCCACGCCGCAGCGGGCATAATGGGCCTTGAGGGCTGCAATGCCCGCGTCGATGCAGTAGGTCTTGGCGGAGATATCCGCCGCCGTGCTGCCGGGGCTGGAACGCCAGTAATAGAGGGCATGCGGGATGTGGACGATCTTCTCAGCCTGCTCTGTCAGGCGGAGGAAGAGCTCGTAATCCTGGCTGCCGTTGTACTCCATCCGCTCGCCGCCGCCGGCCTTCTCCATCAAGGCACGGCTGAACACGGTCAGGTGGCAGATATAGTTATTGGAGCGGAGATTGTCCAGCATGAAGTCCGGCTTGAAGTGGTAGAGCACCACATTCTCCGGCTTGCCCTCAAAGGTAGCCTCGTCGGTATAGATGAAGTCGGCCTTCTGGTCAGCAATGGCCTTTGCCACATACCACAGGGCGCAGGGATGCAGCAGATCGTCATGGTCCAGCAGGGCGATATACTCGCCGGTCGCCATCTCGATGCCCTTGTTGGTATTGCCGGGGATCAGCTCGTTCTTGTCCAGCTTCTGATAGCGGATGCGGGGGTCGGCCTTGGCACGGGCCTGCACGCGCTGGCCTACCTCCCCGGCCTGACCGGCATCCACACAGCAGAGCTCCCAGTTTTTGTAGGTCTGGTTCACGACGGAATCCAGCAGCTCATCCAGGAAATCCAGCGGGGTATTGTACAGTGGCACCACAATGCTAATCTTGGGCCCGGCAGGCTGGTCTTTTGCCTGCTTGACCAGCAGCTCCACGGGAGCGAAACGGTCGGCCCGCATGGTGTTGCCAGAGAAGAGGGCCGCATACTCCCGCTTGGCACGGGCGTGTTCCCGCACGCCGGAGATGCCATCCCGGCGCAGCTCGCCCAGCAGGACAAAGAGCGGGAAGGTGTGCCAGATCTGGCGGCTCTTACTGACCACATAGCGCATAGGCCAGGTCAGCTTCCAGAAGGTGGAATTGGTCACCTCGTTCAGTGTCTTTTCCAGGTTCTGGGCATGGCTCCGGCTCAGGGAGAGGTCACTGCGCAGCCGCTCGATGAGGGCGGCTTCTTCGCTGCAGGTGCGCTCTGCCCGCACCATCCGGTCACGCAGAATGTCCAGCTCTTTCTCATAGCCCTCGATCATCTCAGCGGCGGTAGGCTGTACAGCGCAGAACAAAGCCGACTGCTGGGCGCGGCCGCGGCTGCGCCAGCGGAAGTCACGGTAGTAGCCCCGCTTTGCCAGCTCCTCAGCCCAGCCCTCAGCCACATTGCTGTCGGTGAATACCAACAGTACCTGACCAGGCAGCTGTGCGGGCACCTCGGCCCAGGTGGGGTCCTCCACCACCAGCAGGTCAGCCTGCCGGGCCGCCGCCGTCCAAGGGTTGGCGTACATGCCCGCACGGCGCAGAGCCTTCTCCAGCGCCGGGGTCCCAGCGTTCAGCACGGCTGCCGATTTCGGGGCCAGCTCCTCCGCAATGCGCTGTGCCAGCAGGCGGCAGCGCACCAAGTCCTGCTTTGTTTCCTTTGCTTTCTCCAACTGCATTCCGATTTCTCCACTTCACTGGGCCATTCTGCCGCCCAGACGCATTTTTGCAAACTATAATAGTATACCAGATTCCGTCCCGTTTGAGAAGCGCTTTTCCGCATTTCCTGCGCTTTCCGGTGCAGAATTCATCACAGTCCCAGCAGTCCCCACAACCAGCCGAACAGACCGCCGTTCGAGCTGCCGCTGCCCACGGTGCCAAAAGACACGCCGGTGTAGTAGTGGCGCAGGATGTCCCGGTAGCCCATGCCCTTCTCCTGCGCATAGCCTACCATGCCGCACTGGCTCATGCCCACGCCGTGGCCAAAGCCGTAGTAGGTCATACAGGGGGTGCCGTTCTCATCCGTGCCAAAATCGAAGCAGTAGCGGGAGGAGACGAACTGGCCGATGTAACGGTAGCTCTTGCCGTTGGAAACAAAGGTATTGTACTGCACATAGCCGCCCAGATCCTTGTGGGTGGTGTCGGCGCTCTCGTAGGGCTGGCCGGTCTTGCTGTCGTTGTACTCGGTGTAGCGGTAATCCTTACCCACGACCCGGCGCATCAGGTTGTGGTACTGCTCCTCGTAGGGGCTCTCCACGCTCTGCAGGTAGGGCACATCGGTACCCCATGCATCCAGAGAAGAACAGGTGCCGTACACGCCGGTCTGGGTGTTATAGCCCGCACTGGCCGACCACACCGCGTCGATAGCACTGCCATTACAGGTCAGAATTTCGTCCTTGACCTCCGAGACCGCCTTGCGGATGGCGCTGCGGGTAGAGGAAGGGATCTGGTCCACCGGGGTATACACCAGCGCGTTGGCCGATGAGCCATATTTCTTGTGGTATTCCAGATAGGAGTGGATGGCAACAGCCTGGGCCTTCCAGGCCTGCTGTGCCGCCGAGGCACTGACATAACTGCCGATGGAGCCCAGCTCGGTGTAGGTGATGCCCACCAGGCAGTCCTCCAGATCCAGGGTCACGTTCCGGCGCAGGCCCTGCCCCTTGATGTTCAGGTAGGGCATGGTGATGGTGTCCCCGGAGCCGAAGAGCCAGCTCAGGCAGTTTTCCTCTTCGGCCGGGATCAGGGTGGTGTTGGCACCGCCCATGGTCGTGGCCCCGGCGGGCAGGGTCCGCCCTTCCGCTGCAAAAGCGGCGGGCACTGCCATGCAGAGCAGTACCACCGCCAGCACCAGCGCCGCGCACCGGCGCGCAAACATCAACATCCGTTTCAAGTTCCTTGTCCTCCTGTACACTGTATTTTATTCAGTTTAGCACAGTGCGGGGCCTTGGGCAAGGACTTGAATCAAGAAAACACCGCCGGGCAGAGCTTTGGGCCCCGCTCGGCGGCGTTCCATGGAGGATGATGAAAATATCTCTTGGAAATGGTTCAGTTATTCGTACAGTGCATCGAAGTTGGTCAACTCGATCTCATGCTCGTCCAGCCAGCGGCGCACCCGCGGGTCACACAGGGTGGCCAGGTCGCGGCAGCGGGGCAGGGTCAGCGAGGTATTATCCAGCAGGTACTGATCCAGATAGCCCGGATGGAAGTGAAGGATGTTGTACTCATAGGGAGACTCAAGAATGCCAAAGCGATCCTCCAGCCAGTCCTCGGGGCGGCTGCCACGGTTCAGGATCTCCATGGCAGCGGTGTTGCCCAGACTCAACAGCTCGCAGGCAGGCTTCATGGGCAGATCAGTGGCAAGGGTATCGCCCATATTGTGGATGCCCATCTTCTTGCCGATGTCCTTGAACGCCTGCTGCATGGGCTTGGTCATGGCGCTGTGTCCCTCAAAATGCTTGGGATAATGGCCCACCAGCTCCTTGTGGCGTTCCAGCTGGGCCATGGTCTCGGTGTACAGGTCCTCATAGGTGGGGTACACATCGCCCTTGCACTTGGGGTCGTTGGGGTTCTCGCTCTTCCACAGGTAGCTGCGGTAGAACATCCCCTCCTCGTTCACCAGCGTGGGCACCTTTTCTGGTGCGCTGACGGGGCGGTATTGCACGAAATTGGTGTGCTGGACCAGCGGTACCTCGGGGCACTCGCTCTGCCACAGCTTCACAGCGTGGGGGGCCGCCGCCATGTTGCTCATCAGGGAGAGGGTGCAGACAACGCCCTCCTTATACGCCTTGATAACGCCGTAATTGTAAGCCTCGCTGAAGCCGAAGTCGTCGGCCACGATGATCAGTTTCTTCTTGCTCATAAGTTTTTAACGCTCCAGATAGGTTTCGTTGAAAATCTTGCCTTCCACACTGCGGTCATAGACCTTGCGGCCCTCGGCGTAGGTCACCTGTACCTGATAATCGTCACTGATGACCACGAGGTCGGCATCCTTGCCCACCTCAATGGTGCCCTTGCGGTCAGCAAAACCGTACTTGATGGCGGGGTTCAGGCAGGCCATCTTCAGACAGGTCTCCAGCGGGACGCCCACATTGTTGACCAGATTGCCGATGCCGAACAGGACGGGCTGGCTGGAACCACACAGGCGGCCGGTGTCCGTCAGAACGAAGCCTTCAGGGGTAACATTCATGGTCATCCCCTCAAAGATGCCCTCATACTTGCCCACGGGCGCGCCGGACAAGGCGGTGCAGTCGCTGATCATCATAAATTTGTCGGGGCTCTTGACCTTGAAGTAGATACCCAGCATCTCGTCGCAGATGTGCAGGCCGTCACAGATGACCTCACAGGTCACAGCCTCATTGGTCAGGGCAGCACCCAGACCGCCGATATCACGGTGATGCATATCGGTCATCACGTTGCCGGTGTGGGTGGCCACCGTGATCCCCTTGGCGTAAGCGGCCATGGCCTGCTTGTAATTGTTGTCGCTGTGGGCGGCAGCCACCGTGATGCCCTGCGAGAGAAAATACTCGATGATGGGGTCCATACCGGGGATCTCCGGGGCCAGTGCCACCAGACGGAGCAGACCATCACCGGCCTTTACCATGGCACGGGCGGTCTCCATGCTGACCTCGGGCCAGCCGGTGCGGATGCCCTTTTCACCGGTGCGGTTCAGCCAGGGGCCCTCGCTGTGGATGCCCATGATTGTCGCACCGTCCTGATTGCCCTCCTTTGCCACCTCCGCCACGGCGGCAATGCACTTAGGGTCGCTGACGGTGGGGAAAATGTTCACCGTGCCCTGGCTTGCCAGACCCTTCAAATAACCCTTGATGTTGGCAATGAGGGTCTCGTGGTCGGCATCCACAGCCATGGGGTTGTATCCGCAGGTACCATGGTTGTGGGTATCAAAGATACCTGGGATGATGCGCTGGTCGCCGTACTCAACGGCTTCGGGGTCAGTGGCATTTTCGGCAAAGGCGGTGATCTTGCCGTCCTCCACGGTCAGCACACCGGCCTTGGGGCCATCCGGCGTATAAATACGGTTGGAATGCAGTTTCATGGTTCAATTCTCCTTTTTGTTCGCTGCCTGTTTTGCAAACATGGCCAGTGCCCGTTCCATCCGCTCCATCCGGGGCAGGTTCAGGGCATGATCCTGTGCACAGCAGGTATTGTCCACTACAAATTCGCCTTGTTCCACCTGGCCGCAGGTCAGCAGCAGGCCATGGGGGAAGAGGGCCAGCAGGTTGCGCTGACGCTGCTCCTCGGTATAGGTGCGGTTCAGCACTTTGTCCTGCATCAGCATCCCGCACAGCTGCATGGCCGCGGTGTTCTCCCATTCACCGTGGGCCAGTGCAGCCGCCGGGCCGCTGGCAAGGTTGTCCAGCAGAAGAACGGTGGCCGTTTCGGGCACCTCTTGCGCCAGAAGCCGGAAGCCGTCGTAGTTGTCCACAGCGTGGTCGCAGAAGGCAAAGGCGATGTTCTCCTCACCGCTCAGGTCTTCCGCCAGCTTGGCGGCAACGGCCACGCCGCCCGAGCACCGGCTGAAATTGCAGGGGCTGGCGTGGGGCAGCAGCAGCCACACACCCACAGCGGCCAGCAGCAGGGCCGCCAGAGTGCGGGACAGCATGGCGCTTGTCCCCCGCCCCGACCAGAACATCAGGCAGGCAGCACCAAAGCACACCAGCTCCAACACGGTCTGTAAAGCCAAGTCTCTCCCTCTTTGCTTTACGTTCTTGTCCGGGTGGAAGGGGTAATACTTCTGGGGCCGCATGGCCTTGGCCGGGGTGTCAAAGGGCACTGCAATGACCACCTTTGCGTTGGCCAGATCGCCCGCGATCAGGTTCTCGATCCTTGAGAATTTTCCATCCCGCTGTTGTACCCGCACCGGCCAGCCCAGCGGGGGCAGGCTCTCGTTCAGCTGCCGGGCAAACAGGTACTTCTGTTTTTCGGTGCGCCGCCTGCCCAGGGTAACGCCGTACAGCATCATCAGGTCTTGCAGTGTCATATCCGTTCTCCTTCTTACAAAAAATCCGGCAGGAAGCGGTTTGCTCCTGCCGGATTGCGGACCCCTTGCAGGATCAGGCGATCTGAGGTTTTAGAAGATGCCGAGGAACGCGCCCAGCAGGCCAAAGATCAGCAGGCCGACGATCAGCTGGGTGGGGCGGTTGCCCTTCTTGATGCGCCACATCATAAACAGCACCAGAGCCAGGCTCAGGATGCCCGGGTAGATGGCGTCGAACAGCTCAGACACAACAATGGAGGTCTCGCCGATGTTCAGCGTCCAGTTCAGGGGGAAGCCCACGGTGGTGGCGGTCATGGCACCGACCATCATCAAGCCCAGAATCGAAGCGGAGCGGGTGGCAACGCTCATCAGGCCGCTATTGAACACGGTGTCAATGAAACTGGTGCCCAAAGTGTAGCCGAGTTTCAGCAGCACCCACTTGAGCAGGGACTGGGAAACGCCGTACAGCAGGATGAAGATGAAGGTGCCGAGGATGTTGCCCTGAGAGCACAGGCCGATCGCGATACCGGCACCGATGACACGCAGGCAGTTGAAGAAGATAGAGTCGAACATGCCGGCGGTGGGCCCCATCAGGGATGCCTTGATAGCGTCGATGGTCTCACCGGGGACCTTGCCGTCGTGGCAGTCCTTTTCCAGTGCGTAGCACAGGCCGGCAATGAAGTTGAATGCGACGGCGTGGGTGTTGAAGAAGGACTGGTGGCGGGCGTAAGCGGCTTTCTTGCCCTCGATATCATCACCATAAATGCTCTCCACAGCGGGAGCCATGGTCATGGTGAAGCCGTTGGCCTCCATCTTGGTCATGTTGAAATCAGCAAAGACCAGATGGCTGTTCAGGAACATACTTTTGAGGACCTTGTTTTCCTCTGCGCTGACTACTTTCTTTTCCATCAGAAGAAATCCTCCTCACTGTTAGCAGGGGCGGCGGCACCAGCAGCGGCGGGGGCGGCGGCCACAGCATTTTTCGCGTCGATGATGCGCTTGTCGATGAAGAACAGGGTCAGGGCGATGGCGGCACCGATGACGGCGATGCCAAGGCTGCTCAGGCCCAGGCTCTTTGCGCAGATGAAACCGACAAAGTAGAACACGGCGATATCAGCGGACCAGATCATGGACAGCAGGATGCCAAAGCCGACCGCAGTCATCATGGTACCGGCGGCAGCCAGACCCGTCATAACCCATGCGGGGCAGGCAGACAGACCAGCCTGCAGACCCTCGATACCGAAGGCAACACCCAGGAAGATGATGACAGCACCGGGCAGACTGGAAACGAGGTTGACGAGCAGCGCGATGGCACGGAACTTGTTGGGCTTGCACTCGGAAGCCAGCTTCTCCCAGAAGGGAGCCAGGCCGGCCCATAGAGGCATCAGCATGGTGCTGACCGTGGACATGACAGTACCGATGGTCAGGGACAGGGCCAGGCCGGTCTCGACCGCGCCGTCGCCGCCCACCACGATGGCGTAAGCCACGGCGATGATGGAGCCAGAGAGGCAGTCAGAAGGCACCGAGCCGCCGACGGCGGAAATGCCCATGAAGATTGCTTCCAGAGAAGCACCCATGATGATGCCGGTCTGGAAATCGCCCAGCAGCAGGCCGACCAGCGGTGCCACCACGATGGGGCGGTTCAGGCACTGCCAGGACAGAAGGTACGGATCAAGCCAGTTGATGACCGCGTACACGACTGCACAGATGATTGCAGCGGTAATTGACATAACAATTTTTCCTCCTTGTACTTTTTTCTATTTTCAGGCGGAGCAGCGCGCTCAGCCCAGTACCTTGGAAAGCTCCTGCGGCGCATCGTCCGGGATGGTCTGGACGTTGCAGGGAATGCCGGTTGCCAGAACCTGCTTGAGCACCGCCACCTCATCATCATAAGCGTAGAGGTTCTTGGTATAGGTCTTGCGCGTCTCGGTGCCATGCTTTGGAGCAATGCGGCCATAGTTGCCCACATTGATCTGGGGGATGTCCTTGACCTCCCTGGCAACACGCAGCAGGTTCTCGGGGGTGCTGACGATCAGCAGGATCTTCAGGCCGGCGGCACGGGGGTCATTGCATAGGGCAACGGCCTTGTCCACAGTGACGATGGCGGTCTTGCAGGTAGCAGGGGCGGCCATCATCAGGGATTTCTGCATGATGTCACTGGCGGCGGCGGTATCATCCGCCACCACGATGCGGTCAACGCCCAGGGTGCGGCTCCACTTGGTGGCGACCTGGCCATGGATCAAGCGCTCATCCAAACGTACCCATTTGATCATAACTTCTTCTTCCTTTCTTATCACTTACTCTGTCATTTATCAGAAGAAATCGTCCGAGCCTGCAGGGGCCGCTTCCGTCGGAGTTTCCGGCTCCACGCGGCGCAGGTACTCGCGGCTTTCTTCAATGATCTCGTCCAGCCGTTCGTCGCTCAGAGTATCCTCGCTCAGAACGTTCATCATAAAGCTCATGTTCACACCGCTCACCAGCCGGGTGTTGGGGCGGTCAAGGTAGGTAAACATGGCCTGATTCACACTGCCGCCGTACAGATCACTGCACAGCAGCACCTCGTCCTCGGGGGCAACGGTCTTGTAGAACGCGTCCAGATGCTCCTGCACGCTGGTCTCATCCAGATAGGCATCAAAGACAGTCAGGTTCTCGCACTCGCCCATCAGGATCTTCAGCGAGCTCTGCACTCCACTGGCCATCGAGCCATGGGAGGAAAGAAAGATTTTCAGCATAACAGGCATCCTCTTTTCGACTACAAGCTAAGTAATTGTGTTCGTTGTTCATAGTTTATCTCTATTTTGCACATACTTCAACGCTTTTTGCTTTATAAAAAAAGTTCAGCATGTTTTGTTTTCCGTTTATAAGTTCAAAAAGACGCACAGTTGAACAGATTGTTCAAAGCTGTGCGTCTTTCTTTGGGTATATTTTTTACGGTTCCTTTACACTTACAGCAATTGGAGCGAGCGCCGGAGCCATCGTTCAGCGGTGGCAACCGGGTCGTCGGCAAAGTCCTCCAGCTCATCCGGGTAACGTGCAAAAGAATCCAGCAGCGTGCTGATGGCTTTCATCTTCTGCCAGGTACGGATGCCGCCGCTGACATAGATCAGCGCCCGCACCTTCCGCTCCCGCCAGAGGGCTCGCTTTTCCAGCGGGTAGAACTCGATTTTCGCCTCATCCAACGTCTGGTCATTGTGCAGGAAAAGCGCCACCTCGCCATACTGGCAGCTCCAGCATTTTTCCCGTTCCAGCAGTTCTTCCAGCAGCGCCTGCCGCTCCGCTTCGTCCCGGCCGTGGACACCGGCCAGATACTGGATGAACTGTTCCGGCGTGTAATATTGAAAGTTCCGGATGACCTTGTAGTTCTCCGCCGGGGGCAGCTGCTGGCGGTACTGGTAAGCATTGACCAGCAGGGTATTGTACACCCGGCCATAGTCCCGCCCGCCCCGGATGAGCAGCAGCACTTCCACCGGGTACTCGTACCGGTAACCAGGCTTTGGGGCATCCTCCCGCTCCGCGCCGTTGCCCATCAGAACACCATCACAGGTAGACGGGTCGATGCGGCGCAGCTCGTAAAGGTTCATGGGCGTGACCTCGGCGATGAGCTCAGGGTAACGCGCGATCAGCCCTTCGGCCTGTTGGCGGGCGAATTCCGCGCCCAAAAAGTGTGTGGAATAAAGGTGCAGGGGCCGGATCGGGTACTTCACCCGGGCGAGCAGGCCAAAGAAATAACAGCACGTCAAAGCCAGCAGGAAACGATTGACCCTGAACGGATAGATGGTTCTGATATAATCCAGCACTACTCCAGCCAGCTCCACACACAGCGGGCAGTTGAGGAACTGCAGCTCATAGGCATAGTCGTACTGGGTCCCGCCGTCCAACCCATAGAAATGCTGCACGATCAGATTGAATAGGATCTGCTGCAGCAGATCCCTTGCCCCAGGCAAGGCCGCGAAGTCCAATCCCGTTTCCTTGAGCAGATGCTCCATCACCCGGTCGGTCAGTCGCCGGGCCTGTGCGGCCATGCCGGGGTGCAAACTCTCGGGGACACGGTCAAGGTTCACATCGAGGAAGCAGAAGAGCAGGATGCCCAGAAAGGCGATCTCCTGCCGGGGCATATCATACCCCTCAAACTGTTCGCTTATCG
>ERZ808240.5315-NODE-5315-length-10574-cov-3.809202_pt1 | contig 10574 bp, 9 predicted proteins | sample MGYA00521084_ERZ808240 | MGnify/ENA primary metagenome ERZ808240 (study PRJEB31516, sample SAMN03275571) | gut metagenome | biome: mammalia-associated habitat; material: feces | host: Papio cynocephalus | place: Kenya | collected 2012-08-06 ... | reverse complement strand
AATCAGAGAAGTTTATTAGTCAGACGATAGAAAAGCTAATCGATGGTATAATTCCGAACACTAATAAGAAAGAGTATACCATTATCTTACTAGCGACACCAATTCTTGATGTAGAAGATAGAAAGCTTAAGCTTGGCGAGTTCTATTCAGGATTGGCACCATATGCATCATGGTCTACAAGTTTTCAGAGAACGGAAAATGAAAGTGTAAGTTCATCTGCGACTGTGGGAGTAAATGTAGGTGCGAGTGCTGGCGTACAGAATGGAGTTAATAGTTCTATTACAGATACACAGGGAACAACGGATAGTACTTCTCGCACAGATACTGCGACAGAGAGTGATACAGAAACGGAAAATGAGTCATCAACAGAAAACGAGAGTGTGGCTGATTCAAAGGGGACATCAGAAACTAACACTGACACAAAGGGAAGCAGTGACAATGTTGGGGGATTTGCGTCTGGAACTCTAGTTGAAGGTGGTGGAATAATGCCAGCGTCTGCATCTGCTACGGTTGGAGCATCCTATAACCATGGATGGAATAGAAGTACAGCTAAAGCATTGGGAAAAACAGCACAAAAGACAATTATAAAAGGGCTTGCAAAAACTGTAGGAAAGAGTACAGGACGTACAGTTGGAACTGCTGTTGCAAATACACTTGGTAGGGCGGTGACCAGTTCAATGGCGGCTACAAGAGGGGTGTCAAAAGCTTTAAGTTTTGGGGGTAATGTGGGTGCTAATTTTGCTCGTTCATCTACAATAACAGCGATGCTTGGAAAGAATGAAGGTATTACTCAAAACTATACTAACTTTAATGTGCAGCACGCTCTAGAATTGCTTAAAGAGCAGATGAAGCGATTTGAGCAAAGTACAGCCCTTGGAATGTGGGATTTTGCAGCATATGTCTTGAGTGAAGATCCAAATGTTGCAAACAATGTCGCACATTCTTATCTGGCTTTAACACTGGGGGAAGATTCTTATATGTCAAAGTCTGCTATTAATACATGGCGAGGAAATGTTGAGGATGAAGCTGGACAGGCAAAAGAGATTACAGAATATATTAAGATGTTAAGACATCCTATGTTTGGATTGAATCCTGGTGTTGTTGGTAAAGTAGAAGATGATGAGGTTAAGGTTGAAGTAGATAAGGATACAGAATTTATTGTTTATCCACCCATTGTAACTGCGACAACAAGTCTTTCCGGAAAAGAACTAGCGTATTCATTGAATTTTCCTCGGAAGTCCATAGCGGGACTTCCTGTATTGGAGTGCGTGGAGTTTGGAAGGAATGTTGTTACATATGATGAAGTAAGACAGGATGTGCCAGAAATAGGACTAGGCAGCGTTTTTCATATGAATCATACGGAAAATACGAAGGTCAGTCTTTCAAAAAAATCTTTAGCATCGCATACGTTTATTACAGGAAGTACTGGTTCAGGTAAGAGTAATACGGTCTATCATATGCTTGATAGAGCAAGAAACCAAGGAGTAAAGTTCCTTGTGGTTGAACCAGCAAAGGGAGAATATAAGAATGTTTTCGGAGGAAGAAAGGATGTAATGATCCTTGGAACAAATCCTAAGCTCAGTCAGCTTCTTAGAATCAATCCATTTAGCTTCCCAGAGAACATACACGTATTAGAGCATATGGATAGACTTGTAGAAATATTTAATGTTTGTTGGCCTATGTATGCAGCTATGCCAGCAGTATTAAAGAATGCAGTTGAAAAGTCATATGTTGATTGTGGATGGGATATTGTTAAATCGGAAAATAAATATGGTGAAGACCTGTATCCATCATTTACGGATGTTGCAAGAAATGTAAAAGAAATAATTGATAGTAGCGAGTATGATGCCGAAAACAAAGGTGCATATAAGGGATCTTTATTAACCAGATTGCAGTCATTATGTAATGGTATCAATGGAATGATTTTTGTCGCAGATGAGATTCCGGAAGAGCAATTATTTGAAGAAAACGTAATTGTAGATCTGAGCCGTGTTGGTTCCAGTGAGATAAAATCATTGATAATGGGAATGATGGTATTAAAGTTACAAGAGTATCGTATGTCTTCTGCTTCTGGCATGAATGCTGAACTTAATCATATCACGGTGCTTGAAGAGGCTCATAATTTGCTTAGAAGAACATCGAATGAACAATCAGCCGAGGTAAGTAATCTCTTAGGAAAGAGCGTGGAAATGCTTTCTAACGCGATTGCGGAAATGAGAACGTATGGTGAGGGATTTATTATTGCAGATCAGGCACCGGGACTTATGGATATGGCCGTAATAAGAAATACAAATACTAAAATCATACTTAGATTACCGGATCAGGCAGATAGAGAGCTTGTGGGTAGAGCAGCTAACCTTAATGAAGATCAGGTTACTGAGCTTGCTAAATTGCCATGTGGAGTTGCAGCAGTATATCAAAATGAGTGGATTCAGCCTGTCCTATGTAAAGTAGACCTGTATGATGAGCCAGAAAAGCCTTTTACATTTAATCCAGATGATAATAATCTGGATAATTACTATAAGACTGAAGTCGAGGAATCTCTTTTGAATTGTATTATGGAGAAAGAAATTCTTAGAAGGGGTAATAAAACTGACTTAAAGGCATTGAAATCGAAAATCATAAAGTCAAAGCTCGAAACATGTGTTAAGAGAGACTTCATAGAATATCTTGAGCGCGATGGTGAAAATGCGATGGAAATATTAAGGAAACTAATTTATGATTTTTTGTCAGCTGAAAATGCAATTATTGAAGCGAAACAGTGTAATGATATTGTTGAGTGGACAAGAACCGTAGTTGATGGATTGAATCCATCATTAAAGGCATATTCTAACAAACAAATAGATTTGGTACTTGCATTGATTCTTTATGAGCAGTCTCTTAGAGATGCGTCATATGGATCTGTGCTTTGCAAGTTTACAGAGGTTTATAAAGACGAGGGAGGAGTGTTTTAATGCAGGAAATTAAGTCAAATGAAGTAAATGGGACAAAAGCTCCAGAGGTCGAAAACTATAGAAATATACAACCGGAAAATGGTATGACGGTCTCGGAGGTGAAGGATTTTTGGAGTCAGGAATTTGATATGGAGCCGATAGAAAATACAGAGTCTGAATTCGGAGGAAAATACAATTCCTATGAAAAAAGGTTAGGATGCGTACCTGCTGATGGAGGGACTGGAAAGTTTGAAGGTGAGCGAGGAAATTCCAAGTTCATTCCTTCAGACGAGATTGAGCGAGGAGCTGCGTGTAAAGAAAAACTTGCAGAATACGGAAAGGATGGTATTGAGTTTAAGAATCTTGAACCTGATTTTTCGGAGGTTTCGGAGGGTACAGTTAAGATTGATAATATGACTGAACATCGTGATGATTATTATGATGAAAATGGTGAATTACAATCTGGAAATTTTTCTCAGGCGGATGCCAAGTTGGCTGAGCAGTGGAATGAACAGCAAAAGGATGGCAGAATTGATTGGACAGATGAAGATGTCTATGAGTGGCGACATGATTCGGCTCATCAGTGTTCATGGCATGAACGATGTGATACTAAACTTATGGATCTGGTGCCGTATGATATTCATAGTTATTGTAAACATTTGGGCGGTGTGTCTGAATGTAAGGCAAGAGATTCTGTAAATGACGGAGGTGAATTTGATGAGTAAAATAAAGACAACAATTTGGGGGAGAGAGTTTGAACTACCGATTATTGTAAAGCAGTTCAGAGGAAAAGACATTACGAGGTTACAAAAAGATGCTGTTGAACAATTTGAGAAAAATTTGCAGCTTATAAATGCGGCGGAATCCGAAGTGGAAAAATATATTTTAAAAAATGGCTTGTTGGAAAATGGAATAACGGAGGTAGATAATATATTCAAGTACGTAATTCCTAAAAGTATTTCTGTTCCGAAAGCGCAAAAAAGAGTTGTGTCAGTAATGTGTAATTTCAAATTTGATATGGAACATGGTATAGCTATTATTTTTGAGGATGAAAAGTTTAAGAAGATTGGGCCCCAGGATTTAATTCTTTAAAGGTGGAATGATATGTTCTTATGCCTTATGTTAGTTCAATAGGAATGACAAAACAATGCAGTAATTGTTATAATGTTATTTATTGATTTAAGAAGTGTTGAGTAGTTGCTATTGCGGTAGTGGTCCTATGTCAAGATTTAGTACAAGTTAAAATGAGGAATTTTTCTATTTTAACCTGCCAAAAGTTTAGCCCTAGTAGGTCAATGGTTCGGCGAGCTTGGCTTTATTTATTGTATCAGTCACGCAGGATGCTTCCAGCCTTTTTGGCAATTTTCGTCTTCTCAGATACTTTGAAGTAAATGGCTTCCGTCATTTTTCCAAAGTGTTGATATATATCAAGTGCATCTTGGAAATCATGTAATTCATGCCTAAGTCGGGCAATTTCCTTTTGTTCATCAGATGCATAATTACCGGAACCACAGACCATTATATTATGATGAGAATAATATCTTACTGTGTTAGAAAAATATGAGAAACTAATTAAAGAAAAATAAGCTTGATGATTAGTAATAATAAAGTAATGAGAGATATATTGTGATATGCTTGAATGGCGATTTATAGAACAGATATATCTGTAATTCAAATAATTCTGTAATAAAAGACATAAATAGTAAAGAAAAGAAAAAGTGATTGCATTTTTAATAATGGTTTAGTATAATGATATTATAACTTAAGTAATACAACGAAAAAATAAAAGGAGATAATTATGAGGAAAAATGAAATTCTATACTCGTTTATTTATGAAAAATTATCGAGTGGCAAGGGTATATCTGGCCCGAAACTTCATGAAATGGCGAAGGAAGAGCTGGAAAGTAATTATGATTGTGAACAGTTTAGAAATCTTTTATACAACTTGACATATAAGAAAGCATTAGCAAAAGATGATGACAAATTATACTATTTAGCAGGTGATCATTGGAAAGCATTTAGTGAAATAGAGACAAAAGAAAAGGAGACGAATGATATCATTAATGATTATATCGCACAAATTAGGAAAATTTGTATTCAAACAAAAAATGATTTAAGAGATCCATTCAGTAAGTTTCAAGATGAAAAACAATTGAATGAGGCGGCGAAGTTGTATAGAGTTAATGAGGAATTGTTAGCTTTTTTGAAGAAGATTAATATTCGATAATTTATTAAGGCGAGGAGAATTTCATATGGCAGGGAAAAAATGTCCAAAATGTCAACGTATGACATTTTTAAAAACGAAAGGCCTTAATAGAAAGTGTAGTCAATGTGGATATGGAATGAGGGTTCCTCCAAATAAAGGAAAGGGTGGACCAGGTTCAAAGTGTATAAATTGCGGTAAATTAAGGGTATTTAATAATGTGTGTAATAATTGTGGGGCTATTTATGGATAAGTAATAACACGATGCAAAGGATTACTTGAAACGGAGGACAAGTTATGCAAAGGGAAAAAATACAATTAATTCGAGATGGCTTGGAAACAGCATATGTAAATGGGAACACGGCATCCGAATTATTATATAAACCAAACTTTGTTTCAAATAACCACAATGAGGGGAAAAAGGTTTTATCGGTCATTGAGGATGAACTTTTAAAATGTGACAAGTTCCAAATCAGTGTTGCGTTTATTACGTTGGGAGGGGTGACTCCGCTACTCCAGACATTAAAGGAATTAGAGAAAAGAGAAATCCAAGGTGAGATTTTAACCTCTAACTATCTTGATTTTAGCGAGCCGCAGGCATTAGAAAAATTGAATTCTTTAAAAAATATTCGGATTAAAATGTATGACACAAATTCAGCGAAGAATGGTTTTCATACGAAGGGATATATTTTTAAAGAGGAAGAAGTATATCGTATTATTATTGGCAGTTCCAACATGACGAGTGCTGCACTTACGACAAATCGTGAATGGAATACAAAGTTAGTTTCTACTTCGCAGGGAGAAGTAGCTGAGGATATTCTGAAAGAATTTGATGAGTTATGGAATTCAGAGTATGCGCTTGATTATGATGTCTTTTATGAAGAGTATAAGCAGAGATATGAAATTATAAAAGAACAAAGAAAAATTGCAACAGAGCGAAATGTCACTTCTCTTGAGAGATATAAATTAAAGCCCAATAGTATGCAGGTTCGATTTATTACGAATCTTAAAAATATTTTGAAAAAAGATGAGAAACGTGCGTTATTAATTAGTGCTACGGGTACAGGAAAAACGTATGCTTCTGCTTTTGCTATGCGTGAACTTGGATTTAAACGTGTCTTATTTATTGTGCATAGAGCGTCATTGGCAGTTCAGGCGAAGAAGTCTTATCAGAGAGTGTTTGGCAACTCGGTTTCGATGGGATTGGTTGGTGCAGGTTATTATGAATATGATAAAGATTATGTATTTGCGACTGTAGAGACGTTAAATAAGGATGCGCATTTGCTGCGGTATAAAGCGGATGATTTTGATTGTATTATTTTAGACGAAGCACATCATAGTTCTGCTAATACGTATCAAAAAGTGATGAATTATTTCACGCCGCGACTGTTTTTGGGAATGACGGCGACGCCAGATAAGAGAACGGATTCAGATGACAATATATATGAAATATTTAACCATCAGATTGCATATGAGATTCGTTTGCAACAAGCAATGGAAGAAGAATTATTGTGTCCGTTTCACTATTTTGGAATTACGGATTTATCTGTTGTTCAGGATACAAAATCAAAGAATTTGTCTCACGAAGAGTTTAATAAGTTGATTTGTGATGAACGTGTGGAACATATTTTGGAACAGGCAAATTATTATGGTTACAGTGGTGAGCGTGTAAAGGGTTTAGTTTTCTGTAGCCGCAAACAAGAGTGTAAACAATTATCGGCAAAATTTAATGATTTAGGGTATCGAACAGTTGCACTTAGTGGAGATGATTCTGAGGAAATCCGGCAAAATGCGTTTGAGCGTTTGGCAATGGATGAGAAAAATGCAACAGACAAAGAACCATTGGATTACATTTTTTCGGTGGATATATTAAATGAAGGTGTTGACATTGTTGAAGTTAATCAGGTCATTATGTTAAGACCAACACAATCGCCAATTGTATTTATTCAGCAATTAGGTAGGGGACTCCGAAAGGCGGCGGGCAAAGAATATGTCGTTATCCTTGATTTTATTGGAAATTACAACAATAATTTTATGATTCCGGTAGCTTTATCGGGAGATCGTTCCTATAATCCAGATACGATTCGAAAGTATGTCATAAGCGGAAATCGAACAATTCCGGGTGCCTCGACAATTCATTTTGATGAGATTGCGAAGAATAAAATATTCCAATCAATTGACAAAATTCGAGGAATGAAATTGATTATTAAAGAAAGCTATGTGTCGTTAAAAAATAGATTGGGAAAAATCCCTAGTTTGTATGATTTTTATATTCATAATGAAGTGGACCCGTTAGTGATAATTAAGGAATACAAGACATATTTTCAGTTTCTTGAAAGTGTAGAAAAAACGAACTATATTTGCGCTTTGTCAGCAGAAGAAAAAATGATTATAGAATATTTGTCGAAAACTATTTTAAGTGGGGTGCGACCGGAAGAATTGGAAATCTTGCGTTTGTTATTAGAACAAAAAAGTATTTCTGTAAATGATTTTAAACGGTTTGTAAATGAAAAGTATGATAGAAACATTACAAATAATCAGGTTGATTATGCAATAGATGTGCTACAGGGGAAATTTGTAAGTAATGATAATGAGTATCAAAAATACAAGAATATTGAAGTTATATCGAATGACCGTAATAACTTTATTACAAGAATGCTTTGTTATGAGGAGCGTTTAAGACATGATGAGTTTAGGCAAATGGTAGAAGATATAATTCGAGTAGGTCTTACACGATACGAGGATAAATTTATGAAAACGGATGAGATAGAGTCTCCATTTGTTTTGTATGAAAAGTATTCGAGAAGAGACGTGAGTTTGTTAATGAATTGTGGAAAAGATTTATCTTCGGTTATGTTTGGAATGAAAAGAATCGTGGATGATGTTTTTATATTTGTTACATATCATAAAGAAAAATCAGATGATGAACGTAATTATGTGGATGGCAAACCGGATTACGCAGATGCATTTGAGGATAACATGATTTTTAGATGGGATTCTAAAATCGGAATGGGTATTGAAAGTAACTATATGAAAGAGGTGACAACAGCACCGAGAAAACATTTGCTGGTCAAGAAAAGCGACGCAGAATCAAATTTTTATTATATGGGTACATTTGATATTTTAGATGTTAAGGAAGACCAAAAAGAAGATAACAAAGGCATTTTAAAGAAAATCTGTAAAGTGGTTGTGAAAATGCATCACCCAGTGAGGGATGATTTGTTATGCTATTTACAGAGCACAATTAAGGAGAATTAGAATGAAAACAATAAGAGTAGTTGCAGCGGTTATTCAAAGAAAACAAAATGGCAGTAAACAAATTTTTGCAACGCAAAGAGGATATGGTGAATTTGAAGGTGGATGGGAGTTCCCCGGCGGGAAAATTGAAGCCGGTGAAACTCCGCAGAAGGCATTGATTCGTGAGATAAAAGAAGAATTAGATGCAGATATTGTTGTGGGCGATTTGATTGACACGATTGAGTATGATTATCCGGATTTTCATTTATCAATGGACTGCTTTTGGGGTGAATTGCAGTCGGAGCATGTTGTATTAAATGAACATGAGGACGCAAAGTGGCTTTCGAAGGCACAGTTGGATTCGGTTGATTGGTTACCTGCGGATGTAACCTTGGTGGATAAGATTGCAAAGGGGATGTGAGGATTGACACATAGTGACACTTAAAAAAGCAATGGAAAAGAGTTGCTTTTTGAAAAAGCAATGGAAAAGAGTTGCGTTTTAAGACTGTTTGAGATAATATAGAGATGAAAAGAGGTGAAAATGTGTGAAATATGCGGCAATAATGTTTGATGTAGTGGAGTCACGAAAATATTACGAACGATATGATGTTCAAAAAGTATTGATGACATGTGTGAGTTATTTGAACAAGATATATCGTTGTGAAATAAAGAAAAAAGTGGTGTCTAGTGCGGGAGATGAGTTTCAAGGATTATTTTTTGATTTACAATCAGCATTTTTATACATTCGAAAGTTACAGATTTTGATATATCCTATTAAAATAAGAAGTGGAATAGGATATGGGGAAATAAAGTATGATGTAGAAGAATGGGAGTCATCAGCATTTGACGGGGAAGCATACTATTTAGCAAGAGATGCAATAACAGCGATTAAAGGGAAGAAGAGTAATACAATATGCTTCAATACAAAATCGAGATATGATAAATATTTAAATGAATTTTGTATGGCAGATATGAGTGTTAAGTCAAGGCAATCACAAGTTGCACATTTAATTGAACTTATAGCAGATATTATGTTGCCTATGGTGTATAAAGCGGAAGATGCACAGTTCTATTATTTTATTGCGAAAAAAAAATTTCGATGGATAGAACAAGAGCGATGGAATAAAAGTAGCAGTAGATATAGAGATGTGGAAGTATTGGATGTGGATTACGATTTCCTTTTTAGGATTAGAGAGGAATATGTAAAAAAAGAAGAACCTAAGCTAATGTTTTGCATGGATGAGTTTTGGGCGCGCGGGATGTCAACAAAAATTGCTCAAGTAATGCATACAACTCGACAAAATATTGATAGATATGTTTCGTTAGGAAGAATAAAAGAAAGTAGAACAATGGATAAAGCAATATTTGAATTACTGGGGGAGGATATATGACAGATTATTTAATTTTAATTATTTTACATTTAATAGGTGATTTTTATTTTCAATCAACTAAAGTTGCACGTTGTAAAAATGCTAAAACAAGGACGATTTGCGGAGATTGCAAGGAAAAATGTAATAGTAGTTCGTGGTGTAATAGGAAATATCTTCTAATTCATTCGTTGCTATATATAGTGCCATTTTGTGTTTTGTATTTTATTATGGAGTGGGAATATGTAACTGTTATAATTATTGTGTTATTGATAACGCATTTATTGATTGATTTAGGGGCGTGTTATTTTAATAAAAAAACTAGGCAAACGGTGGTGTTTATTCTTGATCAGTTGCTGCATATAGGTGTTTTGTGTACTATACCTCGTTTTTTAAGTGTCTGTTATGATCTTAGTGCTTATTATAAAATGCTAAAGATAGTTTTTCTTGGTCTGATGCTGATAATGCCTTGCTCGATAATGATTAATAAATTATTTAATGATATTTATCCAGATTCTGATGATGAGAAGGGAATTTTTGATATTGGTTCTATGATTGGGATTATGGAAAGGATTCTGACAGTGATTTTTGCTAGTTTTGGGAATTATCCAGCTATCGCTATAATTATAACGGTAAAAACTTGGGCCAGAACAAATGATTTGCAGGAGCCGGAGTTTAGAAATAAATATTTGTTGGGAACTTTAACAAGTTTAGTTTTAGCATTATTAATTTTTATTGGTTATAAAATGCTATAGTAATAGTAGGAGGAACATAAAATGTTTATATTCATTTATAGTGAAATAGGCGAATTAGAACATAATACTATTGTAAAAA
>ERZ808240.5314-NODE-5314-length-10574-cov-11.073866_pt1 | contig 10574 bp, 6 predicted proteins | sample MGYA00521084_ERZ808240 | MGnify/ENA primary metagenome ERZ808240 (study PRJEB31516, sample SAMN03275571) | gut metagenome | biome: mammalia-associated habitat; material: feces | host: Papio cynocephalus | place: Kenya | collected 2012-08-06 ... | reverse complement strand
CACCCTCCACCTGAGGCACTTCCACGTACTGGGTGCCGAAGATGGTGTTGTTCTGACAGATGTGGATGTAGCTGGCGTCCTTGTCGTAGTCGATGGCGTTCACATCGGGGATATAGGTGAAGTTCTTATCCTTGCTGGATGCCATGATCTTTGCCTCACCGAACTTGGCCGCTTCCTTTGCTGCCAGATTGGAGAAGTTACCGGTGACGATGTAATCCGCCTTGCCGGTGGTCATAAAGTTCAGGGGCACCATGGCAAACTGCTGGGTGGCACCGCCCTGGAAGAAGCCGACCTTATAATTATCCGGGATATTCATCACCCGGCGCAGAGCAGTCTCTGTGTCGGTGATAATGGCATCGAACCACTTGCTGCGGTGGCTCATCTCCATCACGCTCTGGCCGCTGTCGCCATACTCCAGCAGCTCTGCCTGAGCCTGACGGAGCACCTTTTCGGGAAGCATGCTGGGACCTGCGCTGAAATTATAAACTCGTGCCATGACTTGCACTCTCCTTTTCCTGTATCTGATGAACGCCCTCACGGCGTTGTGCTCTGGATTTGTCCGTAGTATAATGGTTTTTGGGGGTACAAAACAAGAGCATCTTTGCACAAAGATGACCCGGAAAAGCAGAGCGTGGAGCACGAAGCGCACAAATGTGCGCGTATCAGAGACATTTTCAGAGACGTCTGTAAAATATGTCTCTGATACCCGCATGAACACTGGGTTTCCGGCCCTTGCCACCTTGAGCTGTTTCTGGTATAATAGCCATATCTAAGACAAATGTAAAAGCATATTTGCGCAGAAAAGGAGGGAGACGCCATCATGTATGGCATTCCGGACAGGATGCAGCCCCTTTCCCCGGCAGAAGAGCAGGTGCTTCTGGCTCTGTGGGACTGCAAACCGCCCGCCTCCCGGCGGGACATCGGAGCAAAACTGGCTCAGAAAGGCTGGGCACCGGCCACCGTGCTCAATTTTCTCTATCGGCTGGAAAAGAAAGGCTGGGTCACCTGCACCAAAGACCAGAATCGCAACCTCTACTCCCCCACCGTCACCCACCGGGCCTACGGCGTCTGGACCATGCGTCAGCGGCTGGACACCGTGTTCGGCGGCGACCTGGCCCAGGCCGTGCGGGCGCTGGTGAGCGAGAGCGGCTGTTCTCAGAGCGAGCTGGAACAGGCCATCGCCGTGCTGAACGAGAAGCACGCCGAAGCCGAAGAATATGACCTGTATGATCCTTATGGGTAAGCTCTGTCTCTACGGCAGCTCCCCGGGGACGCCATTGACGTTCCCCATTAAGAAGCTGTCTTCGTAAGCAGAGTGCGCCGGACGACGAGAATTTTTGCACCCAGCCAAGGCGATTTTCTGCAGCAATCCTGACGGATTGCAAGGGAAAGCAACGCAGGATGGGAGCAAAAAGGCCGTCCGGGCGGTGTGCAATGCTTATGAAAACGGCTTCTAAGTCCTATGAACGAATATATACTGCCGTCCGCAAGACATTGCGGTCCGGCTTCAGGAGGATACGATATGATGGACTGCAAACTTCGCACCCGAAACTGCGGCGGCTGCCCGATGCTGGGCACCGACTATGCCGAACAGCTCAAAAAGAAGGAATCCGACGTCCGGAAGCTACTGGGCAAATACGGCCCGGTGGCCCCCATCCGGGGGATGGAAGTGCCCTACCACTACCGCAACAAGGTCATTTCCACCTTTGCCCCTGCCGCCGGTGGAAAACTCACTTCCGGCATCTACGCTGCCCGCACCCACAAGGTGCTGCCGGTGGACAGCTGCCTGCTGCAGGATGAAGTTCTGGACAAGGTGATGCTGGCCGTCCGGGCGGCGGCCAACGCCTGCCGCTACCAGCCTTTCAACGAGGACAAGGGCACCGGCCTGCTCCGCCACTGTCTGCTCCGCCGGGGCGTGGCCACCGGTCAGGTGATGGTGGTGCTGGTCACGGCTCAGCCCGTTCTGCCCGGAGCAAAGAACTTCGTCCGGGCCCTGCTGGCCGAGGCCGAAAAGCGGGGCGTGCCCGTGACCACTGTGGTGCAGAACTACAACCCCCGCCGCACCAGCGTGGTGCTGGGCGAGGATGAAAAAGTGCTCTATGGCAAGGGCTTCATCCTCGACACCCTCTGCGGCAAAACTTACGCCCTCAGCCCCCGCAGCTTCTATCAGGTGAATCCGGCCCAGACCGCCGTGCTCTATGGGCTGGCCGTGGATGCTGCCCACCTCACCGGTAAGGAAGTGGTCCTCGACGCCTACTGCGGCATCGGCACCATCGGCCTGACCGCCGCCGACAAGGCCCGGCAGGTAGTGGGCGTGGAGCTGAACCGGGACGCAGTACGGGACGCCATCGGCAATGCAAAGCACAATGGCGTGAAGAATGTCCGCTTCTTCGCCGCTGACGCCACTGCATGGATCCGGGAAGCCGCCGACGCCGACCAGAAAGCCGATGTAGTCTTCATGGACCCGCCCCGGGAAGGCTCCACCCCCGAGTTTCTTGAAAGCGTGGCCCGGATGGCCCCGAAGCGCATCGTCTATGTAAGCTGCAACCCCGAGACCATGGCCCGAGACCTGGCACTGCTGACCCGAAAAGGCTACCGTGCCGAGGGCTTCACCCTCGTGGATATGTTCCCCCACAGCGCCCATTGCGAGGTAGTCGGGAGCCTGGTTCGACTCAAAAAATAACCCACAGACAAAAGCAGACCCCGGCCTGAGAGGTTTCTCATGGCCGGGGTCTGCCTTATTTTATTTTCTGTTCACAGTCCGAACAATGCCAGCAGGCGGTGCCACAGGCGGACGAAGAAATTGCCCTCCGGGGCCGCTTCCACCGTCGTCTCCACAGAGGGGGCGGTATTGGGGGTCTCGGCGGTCTTATAGATGAACTTCACCCGGGCAGCGGCTCCCTCGGGAGCACCGGCAAAGCAGGTGTAGTTCTCCATCCGGTCGGTCATCCCCTTCACCACGATCTGCAGAGCGTGGAGCTGGTCCGCGTCCAGTGCGCCGGTGAGCTGCGAGATGCCCTCTTCGTTGAACTGCACCAGGCCGCCGCTGAGCTGATTGGTGCCGTTCTGGAGCTGAAGCACACCGTTGCAGAGGTCGGCGGCACCGCTGGCAAGCTGGGCACTGCCGTCCTTGGCAGCGTGGGCTCCGTCAGCGGCTGCGGCCACACCGTCGGCGTACTGGCCCACGCTGGACACGAAGAACCGGATATTGTTCAGATTCTCCTTCAGCTCTCGGACACTGGCGATATCGTCGCTGTTTTCAGTCTGATACACCAGCTCATCGTGGATCTTCTGCTGGGCGTCGGAATCCGTCAGCTTCTGGAACCAGCCCGCAATGAAATCGGTGGAGAAGCTCTGCATCATCCGGAGGGCCGCTTCCAGGTCATGGTCGGTCTTTGTAGCAGAGAGGTAGAGGGCGATATCCAGCTGGCTGGCCTTGAACTGCGGAGCCTGCTCCCAGATGGTGCGCACCATCTTTTTGCGGCCTGCTTCCAGCGTCTTGTCCCCCAGCGAGAGGATATCGTCGATGACGGCTTCGTAGTTGTCCCAGGTCATGGGGGTGTCGATAAGGCCGTTTTCCATGAGGGTCTGGCTGGCCGAAGCCAGCACACCGTCGGCCACCTGCTGCGCGCCGGAGGTCAGGGCGGCGTTGTTGCTGGTCAGGGTGTCCAGACCTTCCGTCAGCTGACCGAGGCCGTTATCCAGCTGCTTTACGCCGTCCAGCAGGGCCAGCGAACCAGAGGCGAGCTGAGCCGCGCCCGCTTTCAGCTGGGATGCACCATTCAGCAGCTGATCCATCGCGTCGTTCAGGGCGGCGATGCCGTCGGTCAGGTCGTTGAGGCTGTCGAAGTCGAAGACATGATTTCCCTGCCCCAGAGCCTCGGCACTGGCGGCACTGGCGATCATGATCTGCGGAGCAGTGAGGTCTTTCACGTCGGCTTCCACCGTCACGCTGTCCTGTAAGTAATCCTCGATGCCGTTCACCTGCTGGGGCAGAAGGCCGCTGAGGGAATCTTTCACACCCGGCAGGGCGACGAAGGCTGCCACGCTGCTCTTGGCTGCGCTTTCCAGCAGGCCGTGGACTGCATCCACATTGCTGGCGTCCTCTCCCAGTACCACACCCACTGCTGTTACCAGCGGGGTGACGATGGTGCGTTCTTTTCCATCCGCCGTGACGGTTCCGGTGTCGTTGTTGGTCAGGTCGATTTTAATGGTCAGGTGACCGCTCTGGCCCAGCAACTCGCTGAGGGGCGCAGTCCTGCCGTCCAAGGTATAAGTGACCTTTGCAGAGATGGGCAGCGGGCGGTCGGTATCGCCCTTATAATACACGTCGGTGTCATCGGTGTTCCAGACCAGCGTATCGCCGTTCTGGGTATACTCGGCAAAGCTTTCGGTGTTCTGGATATTTTTCAGGGTAGACTTGTCCTCCACCTTGGAAAGACCACCGGCATTGTAGAGGTGCTCACTGACGGTGGTGCTGGTGACAGAGCCATCTGCTGCCATGACGGCATAGATGGTCTCATCCTTGGAAAAGTCCGCTTTGGTGGCCGCAAACGCAGGCTGGCAGAGGGTGACGGTGAGGGTCAGAGCCAGCGCCGCAGCACCTGCGCGGCAGAGATTTTTCTGTTTCATGAGATTTACTCCTTTTCAGCTTTGGGGCCGGTCAGCCAATGGTAGGTGGTGCGGCAGATGAGACCGTCCAGAAGCATCAGTCCGGCGGGCAGCACCAGCAGGATGACCGTCATACTGATGAGGGCACCCCGGGAGATAAGCATACAGATGCTTTCCAGCAGTTCCACCTTGCTGATGGCCGCCACACCAAAAGTGGCGGCAAAGAAGGTCAGGCCGCTGGTCAGGATGCTCTGGCTGCAGTGTTCCAGCGCCTGCTGGGCGGCTTCCTTCGGCCCCCGGCCCACCAGCCGCTCTTCGCGGTAGCGGGTGGTCATGAGGATGGAGTAGTCCACCGTTGCGCCCAGCTGGATAGTACCAATGACGATGCTGGCAATGAAAGGCAGCGACTCATCGATAAAGTAGGGGATGCCCATATTGATGGCGATGGCCGCTTCGATGCTGGCTACCAGCAGCACCGGCAGCGACAGACTGCGGAAGGAGAGCGCAATGATGACCAGCACCGCCGCAATGGACCAGACATTGACATTGGCAAAATCCTCATCCGCGATCTCCACCAGGTCTTTTGTCATGGCTCCCTCGCCGGTGACGAGGCCCTCCGGGTCGGCGGCCTTGACCAGACGGTTGATCTCATCCACCTGCCGATTGATGGCATCGCTGCCGGATTTATAGCAGCCGTTGGCAAGGATGAGTTTATAGCCGCCGTTCTCCACGATATCCAGCAGCTCATCCGGCAGCAGCTCCTTCTCAAAGCCGGGGCCGGTGATGGAATCAAGGCTCACCACCTGGGTGATGCCGTCCACCTGCTTCAGTTCATCGCAGAGGTCTGTCACCTGCGTAGCGGTCAGGTCTTCCCGCACGAGGATGAAGTGGTTGGTCATCATTCCGAAGTCTTCGCCCAGCTTGTTGGTGCCCACAATACCGGGCATATCCTGCGGCAGGGCGGCGAAGATATTATAGTAAATGTCCGTTTTGCTCTGGGCCAGCCCAAAGGGGATCATCAGCAGGATGAACACCACCAGCACCGGCATAGGATGGTCGGACACAAAATGACTCAGACGGCTGAGCTTGGGCATAAGGACGCGATGGCGGTACTTTTCCACCCATTTATCAAAGAAGAGGATGAGGGCAGGCAGGATGATGATGGTGCAGAGCACACCCATGGCCACGCCTTTGGCCATGACAACGCCGAGGTCCGCGCCCAGGGTCAGCTGCATGGCGCAGAGGGCCAGAAAGCCTGCGATGGTGGTCAGGCTGGAAGCCGTGATGGAACTCATGGTCTTGCAGATGGCGTTCTCCATGGCCTCCTCATTGGAAGAGCAGAGCTTCTTTTCTTCGTCATAGCGGTGGAGCAGGAAGATGGAGAAGTCCATGGTCACGCCCAGCTGAAGCACTGCCGCCAGCGCCTCGGTGATGAAGCAGACATTGCCCAGAAAGATGTTGGTGCCGAAGTTATAGGCCAGCGGGAAGAGCAGTCCCACCATGAAGAGCAGCGGGGTGAGCCAGCTTTCCAGCGAGAGGAAGAGCACCAGCAGGCAGCCCGCCACAGCGCAGAGGACATACAGAGGCATCTCCCCCATGACCAGATCTTTCGTATCGCTGAGGATGACGCTGATGCCGCCGAAAAAGCAGTTCTTGTCCAGCACTTTTTTGATCTGTGCCACGGCCTGCATGGTCTCCTCGCTGACGCTGGAACCTCCCAGCTGGACGATGAGGATAGTGGAATCGTTCTTGCCGAACATGAACTGCTGAAGGTCGGCCGGCAGCATCTCCACCGGCACCGCCGGGTCCAGCACATCGCTGAGCCAGAAGGTGTTCAGCACGTCCGGGATCTCATCGATCTCCGCCTTCATGGCGATGAGCTGATTGGTGGGCATCCCCTCCACTGTGATCATGTTGGTAGACGCCAGATGGAAATCCGTTTCCAGCAGCAGCTGTCCCACCCGGGAATCCAGCTCCTGAGGCAGGTAGGAAAGGATATCGTAGTTGATGGGGGTGGCAATGGCCCCCACTGCCGCCGGGATGAGCAGCAGCACCGCCGCAATGAGGATGAGTTTCCGCATCCGGACGATGGCATGTGCGATTTTTTTCATGCAGTTCCTCCCAAGGTTTGAGAAAGCCAAAGAAAAGCAACTTCTCTCGTTTTTTGACATTTTAATTATAGTACGTTCCGGTTGGGTGTCAAGGCAAACAAAAAGCGGGATGCACAGGGGTCGAATCTGTGTATCCCGCATTTTGTTTTCTTTTTGCACAGGTGCCGTACCAGAGCTCCTGCGCTCCGCGCAGTGGGAAACGGAGCAAACCATAGCCGCTTCCCGACAATAAATAGGAGAATGGAATGGAGGAACCGAAACCGCCCCGCAGGAGAGTTGCAGGCTTCTTCTGGAAACAGTTCGGAAAAGCTTCGGTTAGGTTTAACTAACCTCGCCGTGACAACAGGATACCATAGTTTGTTATGACTGTCAAGTCTGTTTTTCAAATTTCTTCAGATTTTTCTGCGCCGGGCCTATATGAGCATTTTTCATAGCGAAAACCGCCTTCTTCTGGATAAAATCCACAGGTTTCCTCTTGCTTTTTGATAAAAACGCTGATATGATAAACCCAAGGCTGTCAGGAGCAGGGATCTATTTTCCCGTCTTTGCAGCCTGTCACCGGCGCAAAGGTTGCACTTCCAAACACCGCTGCGCCCTGTACCGCCCTGTCCCCCGAAACGCTGCGACCGGCGGCTTTTTAAGACAGGATAGTTAGTCAGTCCTAACCATTATGGGAAAAGGAATCTGGCAAATGGAGCAAGGAGGTTCCAATGATCGATTTTGAACAATGGGAAGGCTTTGAGGGCCGTATCTGGAAAGAGGAAGTCAACGTCCGTGATTTCATCCAGAAAAACTACACCCCCTATGGGGGAAACGAATCTTTCCTCGCCGGCCCCACCGAAGCCACCGATAAACTGTGGGGCGCCCTGCAGAAGCTGCAGAAAGCCGAGCGCGCCAAGGGCGGCGTGCTGGACATGGAGACGAAAGTCGTCAGCAGCCTGACGGCCTACGGCCCCGGCTATATCGACGAGAGCCTGAAAGACCTGGAGCAGATCGTCGGCATCCAGACCGACAAGCCCCTGAAGCGCGCCTTCATGCCCTACGGCGGCATCAAGATGGCAGAGCAGGCCTGCACCACCTACGGCTACCAGCCCGACCCCGAGCTGCATAAGATCTTCACCGACTATACCCGCACCCACAATCAGGCTGTGTTCGACGCTTACACCCCCGAGATGAAGGCCGCACGCCACACCCACATCATCACCGGCCTGCCCGACACCTATGGCCGTGGCCGCATCGTGGGCGACTACCGCCGGGTGGCTCTGTACGGCATCGACGCCCTTATCCGGTTCAAGCAGGAGGACTTTGCCAACTGCGGCGACGGCACCATGACCGATGATGTCATCCGCCTGCGGGAGGAGATCGCCCGCCAGATCAGCGCCCTCAAGGGGATGAAGAAGATGGCAGAAACCTACGGTTACGACATCTCCCAGCCCGCCAAAAACGCCAAAGAGGCCTGCCAGTGGCTCTATTTCGGCTATCTGGCCGCCATCAAGACCCAGAACGGTGCCGCCATGAGCGTGGGCCGTATCTCCACCTTCCTGGATATCTACATCCAGCGCGATCTGGACAAGGGCATCCTCACCGAGAGCGAGGCGCAGGAGCTCATCGACCACCTGACCATGAAGTTCCGGATGGTCAAGTTTGCCCGCATTCCCAGCTATAACCAGCTCTTCTCCGGTGACCCCGTCTGGGCGACTCTGGAAGTGGGCGGCATCGGCATGGATGGCCGCAGCATGGTCACAAAGACCTGCTACCGCTTCCTCCACACCCTTGAGAACATGGGCCCCGCCCCGGAGCCGAACCTCACCGTCCTCTACTCCTCTGCCCTGCCCGAGAGTTTCAAGAAATACGCCGCCAAGGTTTCCATCGACACCAGTTCCGTCCAGTACGAGAACGACGACGTGATGAAGCCGGTCTGGGGCGACGATTACTCCATCTGCTGCTGCGTGTCTGCCACCCAGACCGGCAAGGAGATGCAGTTCTTCGGTGCCCGCGCCAATCTGGCAAAGTGCCTGCTCTACGCCATCAACGGCGGTGTGGACGAGAAGAGCCACGAGCAGTGCGGCCCCAACTACGCCCCCATCACCAGCGAATACCTGAACTACGACGAAGTGCTGCCCAAGTATGTCCAGATGCTGGACTGGCTGGCCGGTCTGTACGTCAACGTACTGAACCTCATCCAGTATATGCATGACAAATATTACTACGAGGAAGCCGAGATGGCCCTCATCGACACCGACGTGCGCCGCACCTTTGCCACCGGCATTGCCGGCTTCTCCCACGTCATCGACTCCCTGAGCGCCATCAAGTACGCCAAAGTCAAAGTCATCCGGGACGACACCGGTCTGGCCACTGATTTCGAGGTGGAGGGCGACTTCCCCAAGTACGGCAACGACGATGACCGTGCCGATGAGATCGGCGTCTGGCTGCTGAAGACCTTCCTCGAGATGATCAAGAAGCGCCACACCTACCGCAACTCCGAGGCCACCACTTCCATCCTGACCATCACCTCCAACGTGGTCTATGGCAAGTACACCGGCGCTCTGCCCGATGGCCGCGCCGCCTTCACTCCCTTTGCCCCGGGTGCCAACCCCAGCTACGGTGCCGAGCAGAACGGCCTGCTGGCCTCTCTGAACTCGGTCGCCAAGCTGCCCTATCACTGGGCTCTGGACGGCATCTCCAACACCCAGACCATCAACCCCGACGCTCTGGGCCACAGCGAAGAGGAACGGGTCGAGAATCTGGTGCAGGTCATGGATGGCTACTTTGACCAGGGTGCACACCACCTGAACGTCAACGTCTTCGGCAAGGAGAAGCTGCTGGACGCCATGGAGCACCCCGAGAAGGAAGAGTACGCCAACTTCACCATCCGCGTCTCCGGCTATGCGGTCAAGTTCATCGACCTGACCCGGGAGCAGCAGATGGATGTCATCGCCCGCACCTGCCATGCAGCCCTGTAAGCCGGTCGGGTACGTCCACTCGCTGGAATCTTTCGGCTCTGTGGACGGCCCCGGCGTCCGTTTCGTGGTCTTTCTGCAGGGATGTGCCCTGCGGTGCCGATACTGCCACAACCCCGAGACCTGGAGCTGTGAGGGCGGCACGGAATACACCCCGGAAGCTCTTTTTCAGCGGGTCTGGCGCTACCGCAATTACTGGGGCAAAAAGGGCGGCATCACGGTCAGCGGCGGCGAGCCGCTGCGGCAGATGGAGTTCCTGACGGCCTTTTTCGAGCTGGCCCGTTCCAAAGGCGTGCACACAGCACTGGACACCGCCGGCCAGCCCTTCCGGCCCGATGACCCGGCCTATCTGGCCGACTTCGACCGGCTGATGCGGTCCACCAGCCTTGTCATCCTTGACCTGAAGGAGATCGACCCGGAGAAGCACCGGAAGCTCACCGGCATGGACAACACCAACATCCTCGCCATGGCCCGGCACATCTCCGACCTGGGCATTCCGCTCTGGATACGTCATGTACTGGTACCCGGTCTCACCGACGACGAGGAGAGCCTGCGAAAAACTGCGGCCTTCCTCTCCTCCCTCAGGAACGTGCAGCGGGTGGAGGTACTGCCCTACCATACGCTGGGCCTTTTCAAGTGGGAGAAGCTGGGCATTCCCTATTCCCTGCCCGATGCCGTTCCGCCCACAACGGAACAGATAAAGCGGGCCGAGAAGCTGCTGGGAGTCAGTAAGTATACAGAATGATATAATTTATCATTGCAAAACCCTCTGTACTCGATTTGTACAGAGGATTTTGTTCTGGGGTGAGGTGTGGTATACTCAGCCCGATAAATCGAAAGTTGTGGGAGAGACACCGTTATGGTCAGAGAACTGCGAAAAGAAGACATCCAT
>ERZ808240.5312-NODE-5312-length-10579-cov-2.860699_pt1 | contig 10579 bp, 4 predicted proteins | sample MGYA00521084_ERZ808240 | MGnify/ENA primary metagenome ERZ808240 (study PRJEB31516, sample SAMN03275571) | gut metagenome | biome: mammalia-associated habitat; material: feces | host: Papio cynocephalus | place: Kenya | collected 2012-08-06 ... | reverse complement strand
GATAACATACACAGTAGTAAGGGCTGTTGTACGTATTGGCAGAGTAGCAGAGATAGTAACGGTACTTGCCACGCAGGGGCTTGGGGGCTTTAACCACGATGGGGCCCTCGGTACAGCGGTAGCCTACCTTTTTCTCGTACGCCTGGTCAGCGCCAAACACCTTGACGATGGTGCTGGCATCCACGGTGACGTGGTCAGGGTTGAGCTTACAGCGGTAAATCATGTTCTGGCCATCCTCAACCACGAAGAACATCCACTGCTCTACCCGACCGTCCTCGAGGGTGTCGGTGAAGACTGTATTGTCTATAGTATTCTTGCCAAAATCGACCATGGGAGTGCCGGTGACATCCTTGAACGGGCCAAGGGGTGAGTCGGCCACAGCAACATAGAGCTTGTGATTAGCCGAGTAGTACATATAGTACTTGCCATCAAACTTGTAGACCTCGGGGGCCCAGTAGAGATTGTGCCCCGTCTGAATGACATAGCCTTCGCGTTTCCAGGTCTTCAAATCCTTGGACGAGAAGGCCTCGAAGCCCTTGTTGGGATTACCGGCACGGGTGCCGTAGCAGTAGTAGGTATCGCCGTCGAGCAGCACGAAAGGGTCTGCCGTCTTCACTTCACTCTCGGGTATATTGTCGGCCCAAGCCAACATGGCCATACCCAGCAACAAAAGGGTAAATATCCGTCTCATAGACATATCGAATAGTTTTGTAATTCTTTAGGGTTTAGCAATCACTTACAAATTGACGCTGCAAAATTACATAATATACTACGCGCACATGGGTACTATTGTACTGAGTATAAAAAATATAGAGACTATAACGACTATAATTACTGATTATCAAGTTATTAAAATTTTAGTCACCCCGATTTTTATAACTGTTTTCAGGGTGTTATCCACCACCATCAGCCCCTCATTTATCACGGCTTACAACAGAGAGAGAGGCATCCAAGTAGCCAGATACAGACTAAGGGGAGGATGCCAGCGGCACTCTCCCCTCGTTAGTTTTTCGGTCATCAACCGAGTATTAAGGCACCACCACCTCCACGATGGTACTGTAATTGACCTTGCCACTGGTCTTAGCTCCCACGCGGAAGTAGAGCTTGTTGCCATTGCTTTTAATCTTGTACAGGTTCTTACTGTAACTGGCCGAATTGTCCAGATTAAAAGTAAACGAGCCCTCAGCAACATTCTTGACGACCTGACGCTCCTCGTAGTTAGACTTGCTGTCGTCTACGCCAGGGGCGATGTTCCAGTAGCCATAGACCTCGGCCACCGTAGCGCCCTCCTGGGTGGGGGTAGCCTTATACACTACAGTAACCACATGGCCCTGTACCGACACATTGGCCGTAACGCGGGCATAAGGAGTGGCTGTCAGGTTGAACTGAGTCTGGCCACTAATCTTGACATCACCCTCACACTTGGCCACAAACGGACCATTGACCACCATGTGATAGTCACCGTTGAACATCTTGGAGTTCTCGAACGATCCATCGGCCTTGGCATAGAAGTCAACCGACTTAGTGGCGCCTGTATTGAGCTCATTCATATTGATAATGACACCTGACGAGCCGCTAACAGGGAGAGGGATGGGGTCACCGGTCTCGGCATCGAGCACCAGACCCTTAATACCGCCATTGGGAGCGTCATAGTTATCTATCTCGTCACCGCAGCTCATCATCAGCATAGCTGACAGGAGCATAGTTACAAACAAATATACTTTTCTCATAGTCTACATTATATTATTAGTTAGTATAACCAGGATTCTGAACCAAGAGTTTGTTGGAATTCATATCGCTGGCGTTAATCTTCAAGTAATAGTTGCGCTGGAGGAACACGCGCACCTGCTTGGGCGTATTGGCACTACGCTCGAAGGTGTACTTGCCATCGCTGATATTGTACCAAGGATAGAGGGCAGAGCCACGGAAACCATTAAGTCCTCCTTCTGACACATCCTTGTCTGCCAGACGCCAGCGCTTGAGATCCCAGAAACGATGGCCCTCGAAAGCCAACTCTACGCGACGCTCATGGCGTATCTTGTCCATGTCGATGGCACCCAGACGGGCGATGCCTGCACGCTGACGTATCTCATTGACGGCCGAGAGGGCATCACTACTGTTGCCCAGTTCGTAGGCAGCCTCGGCCAGGTTCAGATAAATCTCGCCCAGACGGAACACAGGCCACGGGGTCTCAGACTTACCCATGTTGAGGTCTGAGATGGTCTCGTCGAAGAACTTCTTCTGATAGAAGCCTGTCTTAGAGGCATCACCGGCATCAGCACCGCCATCCTTACCAGATGTCTTGTAGGTGGTGCCATTGATGACAACCGAGTTGGAGCCACTGGGCTGGCTGGTGGCCTGGTACTTAGTACCGTCGGGGGCGATGACACCACGGTACCACTCCACGTTAGAGCCCATGCAGGGTGAACCTGGCAGATAAACAGAAGCTAACAGACGGGGGTCCTTGTCCTTGAACAGCTCCAGTGGATCGCTCAGACGCACGGGGTTGCCCTCATCGTCGGTGAGTTTGAGAGTACCCTTGCTGCCATCAACATACTCGAACGCCTCGACCAGTTCGAGTGTGGGGGCGATACCACAGCCCCAGCCGCCACCGCGGTACGAGAAGGGGGCATTACGTTTGTCCCAGTCGTGTCCCTTATTGGCGGCCACATCAAACTGTTTCTGGAAGATGTACTCGCCATTGTTGCCGTTGACAGTCTTGGCAAACAGGTCGCAGAAGTTCTGACTTTTGTTGCTGTTGCCCTGATAAAGCGAGTAGGTATGGCTGTCTATGAGTTCCTTAGAAGCATCGTAAGAGAGCTGGAAGAAACGCTGCGCGTCAGAAGCAGGAATACCCACCAGGCCATCAAGCTGTACCTCGCCATACTTGGCGATAGAGCCGGCATAGAGGGCTGCACGCGAAAGCAGGGCCAAGGCAGCGCCCTGGGTAGCGCGGTACTTGTTGGCATCGTCGCGCTTAACAGGCAGGTCGGAGGCTGCCGCACGGCACTCGTCAACGATGTAGTCATAGATTTCGACTTCCTTGTTACGGGGCACCTGGAGCGTCTCGGGATGGCTCGGGTCGTACGCCTGGGTATTGGTAATCAGGGGCACACCGCCATAGCGCTTAACGAGCGTGAAGTAGTCGAACGCGCGGAGGAACCTGACCTCGGCCACGAGGGCCTTTTTCTGCGCATCGTCGAGCGTGGTGGCAGTCTCCAACTGCTCCAGGAAGCTGTTGCAGTTACGAATGGCCTTATAGCGGTCGGCGAAGGTGATGGAGAACAGCTCGTCCTGATAGGTGTAGGTGGCGTTGCCGTTATCAAAGGCCGGAGCTTTCTGGAAGGAGCCTTGGGCCTCGTCGGACATCGACGAGGGGTTCTGCAGACGCCATGCCTCGTTGTACCAGTAGTTGAAGTCCTCGAGTTTGAGCGACGAGTACAGGTTTACCAGCACGGCATTTATCAGCTTGTTCTCCTGCCACACCTTGTCCGGCGTTATCGTATCGTAGTTGTTTCGGTCCAGATAGCCCGAGCATGACGCCATACTTGACACCAGCAGGCCGAGGCCTAATGCTTTTACTATATTCTTTTTCATTTTATCTACCGTTTTTAGAATGTTAAGTTGACACCAAAGTTATATGTACGCATCTGCGGGTAGTATCTGAACATGCCATTGCTGTTCTCGGGATCCATCCATTTCATCATACCCTTGCGACTGGTAAAGGTAAGGAGGTTGAAACCGTTAACATAGACACGCAGGCGCTGTATGCCGACATGGCTGAGCCATTTCTTGGGCAGCGAGTAACCTATCTCGAGGGTCTTCAGGCGCAGGTAGTCGCCCTTCTGTTTGTTCCAAGTAGAGGTCTGCTCGTTGAGTGAGAAGCCAGTAGGCCGCAGTGACGGCATCTGGCCAGGTATCCACTCGCTTGAGGGATCTGAGGGATCCGCGCGGTGCCAGCGGTCGAGCCAGATAGACACACCGTTACCCAGTCCCTGCTGGATGAAGGGGGCTGCGAAGTCTCCCGAAGTGAATATAGAATGGCCGGCGGCACCTTGGAAGAAGACAGTGATGTCGAAGTCCTTGTAGTTGGCCGACATGTTAAGTCCGTAATACATAAAAGGAGTATCGCCGCGGCCGATGGGCTGATTGTCCTTGTCGTCAATGATACCGTCATGGTTCCAGTCCTCGAACTTGATGTCACCAGGCTGGAGCGACTTATTGCCATTGCCATCCTGGATGGGCGAGTTGAGGATTTCCTCATAGCTCTGGAACTGGCCGATGGCCACCTTGCCCCACTGGATGTCCTTGACACGTCCGTTAGAGTTGTTGCGCCAGTTGTCGTACATATTGGCCGAGGCGGCGCGCTCCACATAGCGGTTGTAGTTACGTGTAGTGCTGAAATTGGCCTTGATGTCGTAAGTGAGTTTACCGACCTTGTTGTGATGGCCCAGCACTATCTCATAGCCCTGAGTTTTGTCTGAGTTCAGGTTCTCCTGTGGCAGCGAGATACCGAATGTGGTTGGCAAGCTGAGCAGTCGGTTGGCCAGCAGACCCTCGCGCTTACGTACGAAGTAGTCGAACTCCACACTGAGCAGGCCATTGTAGACCGAGCCCTCGAAACCGATGTTAAAGGTCTTGGACTTGTACCAGGTAAGGTCGCGGTTGGCCAGCCCACGGTCGCTGGCACCTGGCGACGAGCCGCTGTTACCCAGCACATAGCTGCCCGACGGGTAGGTGTAGCCACTGAGGAACTGGAAGGCACTCAGGCTACTCTCGTCACCGATAATGCCCCACGACCCACGTATCTTGAGGTTGTCGAACATGGGCAGAGCCTCCTTGAAGAACTTCTCTTCCGACACGCGCCAGCCCAGCGACACTGCGGGGAAGAACCCCCACCGCTTACTCGGGTCAAACTTGTACGAACCGTCGTAGCGGAAGCTGAACTCGGCCAAGTACTTGTTGGCATAGGCATAGTTGATACGGCCTACCAGGCCCTCGTGAGCCTGCTCGTTGGCGGTGCCACCGTTGTCCATGTTAGTGGTGTTACCGGCATTGATCTGGTCGATAGCGCTCACGTCAAACTGACGGTAAGCCTTGAACCAGTCGCCGTTATCGTCGTAGGCTTCCCACAGGAGGAGCCCGGTAATGTCATGGTCGCCAAAGGTATTGTGGTAGTTGATAGAAATCTGACCATTGGTCTTGATGTCCTCGTTAGACTGCTTGGTGAGTTCAGAGATAACGTGCGAGCGCGAAACGCTGTAGCTGTCAGAGGCAGCGTTGTAAGCATACTCGTAGAACTCCTTGTACCAGTTCTTGTTACCCACATTGGTGTAGTCATAAGAGAAGAGGCCCTTGACACTGAGGCCCTTGACCCATGGCACCTCCCAGTCGATATTGACAGAGCCGTTGAATACATGGCGGTTACGACGACTGTAGCCGATGTTGCCTATCTGCGACATCTGGACAGGGTTGCCCTTGTCGCCAGGGTTGCTGTAGTAGCGCTCATTGTTATTGGCATAGATGGTGGTCACGGGGAGTGCCATCTGGATGCTGCGCGATATGGGGTCGGGCTCATAGGGTTTCTCGCGCTTGTCGAAACGGCCGCTTAGCTGCATGCCCACCTTGAGGCCATCGCGGATGGTGGCCGTAATGTTAGAGCGCACGTTGTAGCGATGGTAGTTGTAGTCGCCCGAGCGATAGATACCCTCCTGGCCGAGAAAACCGGCAGCAAAGTAGTACTTGATACGGTCGGTACCGCCCGACACGCTCAGGTTGTGATACGTCATGGGCGACGACTTGCGGATGGTGGCGTTGTACCAGTCGGTTACGCCGATGCCGTTACGAAAATTCTCCACTTCCTCAGGCGAGTACGAGGGCGTAACGTTCACGTTCTGCTGGGCCTCGTTGTACAGGCTGGCGTATTCATAACCGTTATAAAGGCGTGGATAACGGGTTATCTGCTGTATGCCGTAATAACCATTATAGTTAATGGTAGCCTTGCCTTTCTCGCCGCCCTTAGTCTTGACCAGGATGACGCCGTTGGCACCCTTAAAGCCATATACGGCCGCCGAGGCATCCTTCAGAATACTGACAGACTCAATATCGTTAGGGTCTATCTGCGAGAAGTCGCGCTGAACACCGTCGACGATGACCAGGGCGCTGCCGAAACCGCGCACATCGATACTGGCTCCGTCATCGCCAGGGGCTCCGCTACGCTGCACGGCGCGCAGACCGGGCAGTTTACCAGCCAGGGCATTGGTAACATTGGCCGACTTGACAGTAACCAGGTCCTTGGCCTGCACCGAGGCCACCGATCCGGTTACCGAGGCACGTTTCTGGACACCGTAGCCCACTACCACCACCTCGTTAAGGTTGGCCACGTCGGGCTGGAGCGTCACCGTCATGTTGCGGGCGGCACGCACGGTCTGGTCCTTATACCCTATGTACGACACCGACAGCATGGTGCCCTCAGGGACATCTATCGTAAAGTGGCCGTCTATATCCGTGAGTGCGGCCACTGTAGTCCCAGGTTTGCGCACGGTGGCACCGATGATTGGTTCGCCAGAGGCATCCTTAATTACTCCACTACACTTCTGCGTGTTGGCTTGCAGACTACGGGTTACCTCCCCCAATAGCGTTGGCCCATTCGGCAATGATGTGCCTGCCCATACCGACTGTATAGGCATCATCATCAGGAGCATGGCCGACAGGGATCCCATCTTGTTTGTTTTAATAAATAGTTTTACCATCTCATTAAGATTTGCGTTAATCGTTTAGTTATGTTATTGCAATGGTTAAATTGACGTCACAAATGTACATTTTTTCCCCAACGCTGATGGGTATTATTGTGCAGAATGTGGAAAATATAATCCAAGCAAGCACATAAAATACTGTTGCTCAAGCAATAACATTTTTCACACTCTTTGTTTTTATCACCCAGCACCTGGCATCGTCTACCATTATTCCCCAGTCCAAAGACGCATTCGGCATAGTTCTGCCACACTCTGCGAGACTGGCACAGAGAGACGCTACGATACTTGTCTATAACAGCAAAAGCAAGGAGAGGCTCTTCTCCCTACATATAGGATTCACGGAAAACGTATTAGCCACTTTTGCAGAAACGCGGAAACATCCCGAGAAACGGGGAGACCGACCTCTGCGTTTCTGGGGGCCGTCATTAGCGAGCTGGGGGCCGTCATTAGAAACGCGGAGACCGGTCTTTAGAAATGCCAAGACCGGTCTCCGCGCTTTCCATGGAGCCGCGGGGCTCCATGGAGCTGTTACTTCTTGAGTTCGGGATACTGGATGCGGGTGTGGTAGATGGCCTTGAGACGCTCTATGAGCACCAGCTTGGCCTGGGCTATGTCGCGGAAGGTGATGGGGCACTCCTTGAAGAAGCCGTCGGCCACCTGCTGGTCTATCAGCTTATTGACCAGGTTGATGATGCTCTCCTCGGTGTACTCCGTAAGCGAGCGCGAGGCCGCCTCGACCGTGTCGGCCATCATCAGGATGGCCTGCTCGCGCGTAAAGGGGTTGGGGCCGGGGTACATGAAGTCTGCTATATCCACCGCCTCGCCCGGGTGCTCGTTCTTGTACTTGATGTAGAAGTACTTGGCTATCCCGAGCCCGTGATGGGTCAGTATAAAGTTCTTGATGAATACCGGCAGGTTGGCCTTCTCGGCCTCCTTGACGCCCATGGCCACGTGGTTGATGATAATGCGGGCACTCTCCTTGCAGGTTATCTCATTGTGCGGGTTTACGCCGGCCTGGTTCTCTGTAAAGAATACCGGGTCGGCCATCTTGCCTATGTCGTGGTACAGGGCGCCCGTTCGCACGAGCAGACTGTTGGCCCCTATCTTGTTGGCTATCTCTGCGGCCAAGTTGGCCACGGTGATAGAGTGCTGGAAAGTGCCCGGGGCCACCTCGCTCAGCCGCCGCAGCAGCCCCTTGTTGGTGTCTGACAGCTCGATGAGGGTCACGTCGGAGATGAAGCCGAACGTCTTCTCGATAAGGTACATCAGGGGATAAGCCAGGAGCAGGAACACGCCGTTAACGACGAAATAGTAGTACATGCTGGCATCCAGCTTGGTGATGTCGTTGTCCTGCATGAGCTGCAGGGCCAGGTATATGGCGCAGCTCGACGCTGTCACGAGGATGGCCGTCTTGAACACCTGTGCCCGGCGGGCCAGCTCGCGCAGCGAGTAGATGGCCACCATGCCGCCCACTATCTGCACGATGATAAACTCGTACTGGTACTTGACCGCGGCGGCACAGATGATGACCATGATGACATGGGTGGCAAAGGCGGTACGCGAGTCGAGGAACACGCGCACGAATATGGGCACCATGACCAGTGGCAGGATGTACACGTTGAACAGGTTGTGCGACACCTGCAGCGATACCAGCACGGGAAACAGCGTTACCATGACATAGAGCATCAGTATGCTGCGCGGCTTGGCAAAGTAGTCCTTGCGGAACAGCGCCAGGTACAGGGTTAGCAGCCCTATGAGGATGGTGACGAAGAGTATCTGGCCTACGATGGTCGAGGTGAGCTCGGAGGGGGTCGAGCTGCGGCGCTGCATCTCTCGCTCGAGCGAGGAGAGTACCCGGTAGTCGTAGTCGTTGATGATTTCGCCGCGGTCTATTATCTTCTGCCCGGCCAGCACCATGCCGCTGGCCGGCGAGATACCGCTGAGCAGGTCGTTGAGCTCGGTCTGACTTCTGTCCTTATCATATATCAGGTTAGGCTCTATGAACTCGTTCAGGTTGCACTTCTGCAGCACGCTGCGCTGGGCCGCCAGCCTGTCGTCCATGAACAGCTGCTCGTAGGCGCTCATGGTAGAGTACACCAGGTTGGCCGGCAGGCTCTGGGCCTCCTTTCCGCTGACTATGCGGATGGTACTGGTAGAGTCCTTGGCAAAGTCGCGGTACTGGGCCGTATTCATGATGCCGGCCATGTACAGCCTGTGCAGCCTGTTCACGATGACGGGCACCAGGTCGCGCGGCACCTCGTGGGCACCCGACCGCAGACTCTCCTGCAGCAACAGCAGCTGGCGCTGCTCTACCCGCGAGTCGTAACGGTAATAGGGCTGGAAGGTGCGCATCAGCGAGTCTTGCTCTTCCTTGATGGCCTCATCGGTCTTGTAGATAGGGAAATCAAACTTGGCGATGAACGAGCCGTACATCCAGGGCTTGCCTATATCGTAACGGAAGCGCTGGCTCTCGTTGTGGGGCAGAAACCAGACGATGACGGTGGTACTGACAACGACAAGCAGCAGGCGGGTAAGCACCCGGTTGAAGCGGCGGTTTGCGGTATGAAATCTCATATATGCTTAGTCTGTATTGCTATTATTTTGCGAAAATACGAAAAATAATGGGCAATACTCAAAAAAATCAATTAATTTTGCAAAAAAATCTTACGGGGCCCTTCGCCGGCTTCCCGCGGCCATGCCGCCGCCCAAGGCTACCATCGGCCTGGCGGCCCCAGCTACAGACAGAAGCAACAAGACTATATATAATAATGTCAGAAAGAAAAGTCAGGGTGCGGTTTGCACCCAGTCCTACCGGACCGTTACACATTGGCGGTGTACGCACCGCCCTCTATAACTACCTCTTTGCCCGCCAGCACGGCGGCGACATGGTGTTCCGCATAGAGGACACCGACTCGCACCGGTTTGTACCCGGGGCCGAGGAATACATCATCGAGTCATTCAAGTGGTTAGGCATCGAGTTCGACGAGGGGGTGAGTTTCGGCGGCTCTCACGGCCCCTACCGTCAGAGCGAGCGCCGCGACATCTATAAGAAGTATGTACAGCAGCTCATCGATGACGGCAAGGCTTACTACGCTTTCGACACGCCCGAGGAACTGGACGCCAAGCGCGCCGAAGTACAGAATTTCCAGTACGATTCGCACACGCGGCTGCAGATGCGCAACTCGCTGACGATGCCCGAGGCCGACTGGCGCCAGCTGATAGACAACGGCGAGCAGTACGTGGTACGCTTCAAGATAGAACCGGGTATCGAGGTACACGTTAACGACATGATACGCGGCGACGTGGTCATCAAGAGCGACATTCTGGACGACAAGGTGCTCTACAAGAGTGCCGACGAGCTGCCCACCTACCATCTGGCCAACATCGTAGACGACCACCTGATGGAGATAAGCCACGTGATACGCGGCGAGGAGTGGCTGCCATCGGCCCCCCTGCACGTACTGCTGTACCGCGCGTTTGGCTGGGAGGACACCATGCCACGCTTTGCTCACCTGCCGCTGCTCCTGAAGCCCGAGGGCAAGGGCAAGCTGTCCAAGCGCGACGGTGACCGCTTAGGTTTCCCTGTCTTCCCGCTGGAGTGGCACGACCCCAAGACGGGCGAAGTGTCGAGCGGCTACCGCGAAAGTGGCTACTTCCCCGAGGCCGTGGTCAACTTCCTGGCCCTCCTGGGCTGGAATCCCGGTACCGAGCAGGAGCTCTTCAGCCTGGACGAACTCGTCAAGGCCTTTGACATCACCAAGTGTTCCAAGAGTGGTGCCAAGTTTGACTATCAGAAGGGTATCTGGTTCAACCACGAGTATATC
>ERZ808240.5311-NODE-5311-length-10585-cov-3.037037_pt1 | contig 10585 bp, 8 predicted proteins | sample MGYA00521084_ERZ808240 | MGnify/ENA primary metagenome ERZ808240 (study PRJEB31516, sample SAMN03275571) | gut metagenome | biome: mammalia-associated habitat; material: feces | host: Papio cynocephalus | place: Kenya | collected 2012-08-06 ... | reverse complement strand
GTGGGTATGGCGGCGGCCGCCTCGCGCTCTTTTTCCCTCGACTGCTCTATGAAGTCGCTTATCAGGCGGTCTTCGTCGCTTTGCGGCTGCCCGGCCGTCTTTTGCCCATCGCTTTCGCCCTGCTCCTGCCGCTCCTGTGCTGCCAGCACGTCGGCATAGTCGGGCGTGGGGTTGAATATGGCGTTGCTCAGAGCCTCAATCTCCTTGTCGCTGGTGTGGCCGTAGTTGTCCAGAAAGCGGTCTATTGTGGTGTCGGTGTCGGGTGTTGAGGGCTGCTCCTCGGGGGGGTAGAATGAGGCAAACGTGGCGGCGTCGGCTCCCAGCTGGCGGGCCAGCTGGGCGCGGTCGGGCCAGGCTATGGCCAGGCGGGCCAGCATCTCGTCGTTGCCCTCCACCCCGTGCTCTTTGAGGTAGAGCAGTGCCGGCAGGGCAAAGTAGGGGTGGCTGGCCGCCTGCTCGTCCACCCACTGGCGTTTGGCGCTCTCGAGTCCTGCCGCTATGTTAAGTGTCTTGCTTGCTGTGTCCATATCTGTTCGTTACCAGTTGCCGAATGTGGCGTTGAAAATCAGGTCGGCCAGGTCGTTGCATATCTGCGTGCACAGTTCGTCTTGCACGTCGCTCAGCATCTGGCTGCTGTCGAAGTCGCGGTAGGCCGAGAAGGTCTGCTCGCTCGACAGCGCCGGCTCGCGGTTGTTGATGTACTTCACGTGCACGCTTATTGTGAGGCGCGTCTTGCTGGCATAGGCGTTCTCGCCCACGGCCTGCGGCGTGAGCGTGTAGCCCGTGATTTCACCCTCAAGGCGCAGGTCGCTCTGCGGACTGTCGATGGTGCGCAGGCGCGTTTGCTGCGCCACCATGTCGGTGATTTTGTTCTCAAACAGCTGCTGCAGCGGCGGGTAGACCAGTGCGGCGCGTATGGGAAAGTTGCCGATTGATGCCGTTTTGTATTTGGCGTAGTCGAGCGATGCCCCGTTGAACTTGTAGAAGCTCACCGAGCATGCCTGCGCGGCCACAGCCACGGCCACAAGCGCCGCAAGGCGCAGTATGTGTCGCTTAATCCTGTTCATCGTTTTCTTTGCTGTTGCGTGAGTCGAGCCCGTATTGCTTTATTTTGCGATACAGTGTGCGCTCCGATATGTTGAGCTCGCTGGCCGTCTTCTTGCGCTTGCCACCGTTGCGCTCAAGGGTGCTTATGATGGTGTCGCGCTCAATGTCGCTCAGCGATTTCGGCTCGCCGTCTGCGGCTTGGGCGGCTGACGGCCTTGCCGGCTCGTCGATGGGCTCGGCCTCCTCTGGCTCCACGTCGGTGGCTTTCACATAGTGCACGCCGCCGGTGTCGGGACGGCCGGGCTTTATGCCGTCAAACGGTGAGTCGGGCATGTGCAGGCCACCGGCCTTCATCAGCGCGCTGGTGGGGCGCCGCAGCTCGGTCACGTCGCTGCCCAGGTGCACGTGTTGCGTTGCGGCGTTGGCAAGCAGCGACTTGAGGTTGTTGATTTCAAACTGCATCTTGGTGATTAGGCTGAATATCATGTCGCGGTCCATCGTGTAGTCGTATTTCGACTTGGCCGATGTGGCCGGCAGCAGCTCGGTGCTGGTGGGCAGGTAGCGCTCTATGGTGTCGCGGTCGATGGTGGTGCCGGCCTCAAACAGCGAAATCTGCTCCACCACGTTCTTCATTTGGCGCACGTTGCCCGGCCAGCGGTAGGCCAGAATGGCCTGCTTGGCGCTTTCGCTGAACTTCACGGGTGGCGTCTGGTGGCTGGCGGCAAAGTCGTGCGAGAATTTGCGCGTCAGCAGCAGCATGTCGTTGCCGCGCTCGCGCAGCGGCGGTATGGTGATGAGCACTGTCGACAGGCGGTAGTAGAGGTCTTCGCGGAAGCGCCCCTCCTTCACCTCGTGCAGCAGGTCCTTGTTGGTGGCGGCCACCACGCGTATGTTGGTCTTGCGCACCTCCGATGAGCCAAGCCGCAGATATTGTCCGCTTTCGAGCACGCGCAGCAGCTTGGCCTGCGTGGTGAGCGGCATTTCGGCCACCTCGTCGAGAAATATGGTGCCGCCGTCGGCCTCCTCAAAATATCCCTTGTGGTCCGATATGGCACCGGTGAACGAGCCTTTCTCGTGGCCAAACAGCTCGCTGTCGATGGTGCCCTCGGGAATGGCGCCGCAGTTCACAGCTATGTATTTCTTGTGCTTGCGCGGGCCGTTGTCGTGCACTATCTTGGGGAAGAACTCCTTGCCCGTTCCGCTTTCGCCAATCACGAGCACCGACAGGTCGTAGGGAGCCACCTTCAGCGCGCGGTCGATGGCCTCTATCAGGGCCGGCGAGTTGCCGGCTATGGAATACCGCTGCTTGGCGTTGCTCACAGCGGCCGAGAGTTTTACTGTTGCTTCTTCCATTTTCTCATTGAATATGTGCGTTGTTTAAGGAATTCGCCCAAGGCCTCGGGGGTGGGGTAGGCGGCCAGCTCTTCGGGGCCGATTGGGTCGCCTATGCTCACGCGTATGCTCTGGTCGTGGCGTCGGAACACCTCGGCGGGCAGGCGCAGTGTGCGCAGGCGCCAGTCGATCATGCCCAGCAGTGTGAATATGAAACTGTTGTGGCCGTGGAAATATATTGGCACCACGGGCACTTTCATCTTGGCAATGATGCGCATGATTGACGGCTGCCACTGGCGGTCTTCGATGCGCATGCCCCATGTGAGCTTCGACACGGCCCCGGCAGGGAAGAATCCAAGCGGATGTCCCTGCTTCACGTGGCGCATGGCGTCGGCAATGCCGTGCATCGACACGGCCCGCTTCTTGGGGTCGCTGCTGGCCAGGGCGTCAACGTTGATGAAGTTTGGACGCATGGCGCCAATGTAGTTCAGCACCATGTTCACCATCACCTTGAAGTCGGGACGGTGCTCGCCCACCATCTTTATGAGCGAGATGCCGTCGAGGGCGCCGAAGGGGTGGTTGCTCACCGTGATGAAGGCTCCTTCGGGCAGATGCTCAAGCACCTGCTCGTTGTCGATGTCGAGCTTCAGGTTAAGGTCGCGTAGCAGTCCGGCGGTGAAGGGCACTCCAGGCGTGTCGCAGTTGTGGTCGTGAATCCAGTTCACCTTGTCCACGTCGAGCCACTTCAGCAGCCGCTCCACAAGTTTCTGCTTGCCCTTGAAGTAGGGCACCATCTTGCTTATGTCGTCATAGTCAAGCACTGTGCGCTTGAACCCGAGTTCTTGTTCAGTTTTTTTTGCCATATTGTAGTTTTAGCCAAAGTCGTTGTTCCGTTTTGCCTATGCCGCGGTTGGCGCGCAAAAAAGGTGCTCTGCGGCAATTAACTTACAAAGTTACAAATAATTCCTCAAACCACGACCCTTGTGCGGGCGGTGGCTGGTCGCAATGTCGGCAAAACTCGTCGCTTCGGCCAAAAGCAGGCGGCTGGCCATGCAGTGTGGCCAGCCGCCTGATGTGTGATGCCGCATTTCGTTGTGTCAGGGCTACTTGTCGGGGAATTTGAGCATGGCCACCTGCATCATGCGCGACACGTCGAAGTAGAATCCCTTCACATTCTCCTTGCCGTCTTTGGGCTTCACCGCTATGTAGTCGAGTTTGCCGTCGTCCAGCTCCTGGTGGTCGGTGGCCACGTAGCCCAGAAAGTTCACAATGTTGTATTCGTGCTCGGGGCAAATCACCACCCACGGGTCGTCCTTTGTGCCCTTGCCGCTCGACATGATGGCGGCTATCAGGCGGTCGAGGCGGTATTGCCGCACTGCCGCGCGGGCATACTTCTTCTTCTCCTTGAGCACGTAGATGTAGAACTTCATCTGGTCGAGGTCGAAGATGTTGTCGTCGAGCGACAGCTCGGCATACTTCTCAATGCTGTCGCACTCGGCGCGCGAGTGCGGTTGCTTGTAATACAGGCTTTCCACCACCTTGCCGTATTCCGACTCGCGGAACGGATTGTAGTCTTCCTGAAATATGTATCCGTAATACAGGTCGCGGTAGGCCTCGAAGTTCATCACGGTGTCGTTGCTCTTGAACGACTGTATGAGCTTGGGGTAGTAGAACCGCGCCTTGGGGTCTTGCGTGATGCTCTTGATTTTGTCGAAGTCCACCTTGCGCACCTCAAATTTGTTTTGGGCCGCGCTGTGGCTGCCCGCTGCCATCAGGCACACGGCCACAGCCATTATTATGTGTCGTATAAGTTTCATAGTTGCTCCTTGTAGTTAGTGCGTCGTGCTTTGTTACAGTATGAATCCCTCCACGGCTATGCCCACCATGGCGGCGGCCACTATGGCCGGCAGAGATTTTGCGCAAAAGTAGTGAATAAATGTGGAACTCGGAAATTTAAGCCATTTCCCGTGAGGCGTTTTGCTGAAGGCCAGCTGCCCCATCAGGGCTCCAGCCACCACGCCAAGCACCATTATGCGCGCGCTCACCAATATGCCCAGCAGTCCGCCAGCTATGGCGCCAAGGCCTACATACACGTTGCCCGTGTTGCGCCCGTCGGGCTCGCCCTTGGGCGACATGCGCCGCAGGCCCAGGCATATCACGGTGGCCACGCCCCAAAACACAAACGTCTTTACTGGCAGGTATATGCTTGTGCTCCAGTGCAGCAGGCACAGCGCGGCATAGGCCGGCAGCGCGGCCGAGCACCAGGGCCGCAGCACGCACACCAGCGCGCCTACGGCGCATATGACTCCTGCAATCAGCAGTATGGTTGTGAGTATCATTGCTCTGTCTTTTTTTTTCAGTTTCAATCATCTTGCACGTGCGGATTAAAACCGCAGTTCAAAGTGCTGCAGCGGCAGCTTGGGAGTGGCCACAATCACGGCCATCTTGCCGTTGGTGTAGGTGTGGCCGCTGGCCAGCGCACTGCGGCATTGCTGCCACAGGCTGCTCATGCCGCTGTCGCGCTGCAGGTTGCGCAGCATCACCACGCCGCTTCCTTCAAACACCGTCTTCAGGTAGGCCATCAGCCTGGCCGAGTCTTCGCCGCCTACTGAGTTCACCAGCACGTAGGGGTCGCTGCCGCTGCTGCGTGTGGCGGCCTCATAGTCGGCCAGCGCAGCGGGCAGCTCGTTGTAGCAGTCGATGTAGTCAAGAAACGGCTCGAGCACCTGCGCCACTTCGGGGCACTTTTCGAGGTGCGGCTCGTAAAGCCACATTCTGCTTTGCGCCGACACGCTCATCATGCTTGCCGCCGACATGCCATAGTTGGCGCCCACCTGCAGCAGCTGCCGTGGCGCGAACCGGTTGGTGATGCGAAACAGCAGCTTGGCGCTCTTGAGCGAAATCACACGGTGCCGCCTACGCGGTGCCGATTCTGTCACGGCTTGGCGCACGTCGCGCAGATAGCCGTAGGCGTAGTAGGGCAGACGCTCGCACAGCACGTTGCACACAAAGCTGTATGCAAAGGGCGAGTGAATGCCGAAGCCGCGGCTGTGGCGGTATAGCTTGAAGTCGTGCAGCAGTCCCATCGTTGTTTTATTTCTCTGCTTCGGCGGCAGCCTTCTTGCGCCGTGTGGCTGCCACCGCCACGGCTGCAATCAGGCACACGAATATGCCTGCTATCGAGGTCTTGGCCACGGTGTCGGTGGCATGCACCTCCTGCGGGTCGAATGTGAACACCACGGTGTGGTCGCCGGCCGGAATGCGCAGGGCGCGCAGCACATAGTTGGCGCGCCCTATCGGGGCTTCCTTGCCGTCGATAGTGGCTTTCCATCCCCAGGGGAAGTATATCTCGCTGAACACGGCCACGCCTCCCTTGGCACTGTGGGTGCGGTAGGTGAGGCTGTTGGGCGCATAGGTGGTCTCGCGAATGGTGTCGCCAGGCTGCTTGGCTGAGGCATCGCCCAGAGTGGCCTTGAACTTGGCGTCGGCCACGGCGTGGGTGGCGGCGTTAAACGTGTCGAGGAACTTCATCTCGGCGTCGGGAGTGGCCACATAGGTGAGCGTGTCCACAAACCATGCGTTGCCCAGCGCGTCGGGGTTTTGCTGCGCCACCGTGTCGTTGAGTATGAACCAGCGGGTGTTGAGCATGTTGAACACTTGCATGTTGCCGCGCGATAGCTGGCGGTCGATAAGGTCGTTGTAGCGTGTGAGCTTGGCGGCATGGTAGCCGCCCACCATCTTGTGGAAATACGACGGCATTGCCTCGCCAAAGTGCTGCTGGTCGCACACGCGGTAGTTGAGCGTGGTGTCGGCCAGAATGGTGGCATCGGCAGGGCGCTTGGTGAACGTGGCCTCGGGCTGCACGTCGAGGTGCGATATGAATGTGTCTTTGTTGATGTAGCGCTTGTTCACGGCAAACATGTCGGCCAGCACCAGCAGGGCCATAACTGTGCCTGCCACGGCGGGCTTGGCCTTAACCTTGCCTGCCAGGTAGCCGTAGAGCAGCGCAAAGGCCACCACTATAAACGCCAGGCTGCGCCATGCGTCGGCGCTCACCAGCGAGTGGCGTATGGTGGCTATGGCCTCGCTCAGGCTGGGCACTTGCTGCAGCTGGCCGCTGTTGATGTAGGCCTCGGTCTCCTGCTGCGAGAATGTGCCAAACATACTCGGGAACAGGGCGAACACGAGGCACAGCGCCGCGCTCACGCCAAAGGCTGCCAGTGTGGCGCGCTTGTGCTTGGCCAGGAAGTCGGGCTCGCCCAGCGCCTTTTGCAGCGCCAGCGCGGCCAGCAGCGGCATGGTGAGCTCGGTTATCACTAGTATGCTGGCCACAGTGCGGAATTTGTTATACATCGGGAAGTGGTCGATAAACAGGTCGGTGAGCCACATCATGTTGTGGCCCCACGATAGGAACACCGACAGCAGCGTGACTGCAAGCAGTGCCCACTTCACCGGACCCTTAACCACAAAGCAGCCCAGCAGGAACAGGGCGAATATTATGGCGCCCACATACACGGGGCCGTTGGTCATCGGCTGGTCGCCGAAGTATTGCAGAAAGTATTGCAGGTTTTGCTGGTCCTGGTAGTCGAGGCTGCCGTCGCGCTCCATTTTCTTGGCCTTGGGCGTGTCGGCCAGCGTCATGGGCACGTTGTTGCCCTCCTCGGGGCGCAGGCTTGCGCCGCCCTTCACGTTGGGAGCCAGCAGGGTGAATGTCTCATCGATGCCATAGCTCCACTGGGTGATGTAGTCCTTGTCAAGGCCGCCGCTTTGCTGCACTTGCTGCTTGTCGGCCTGTCCGCCCTTTAGCGGAGTCAGTTCGCTGTGGCCGCCGCGAATGGTCTCTTTTGAGTATTTGTAGGTGAGATACAGGTTGGGGGCGTTGGCTCCCACAGCCAGCGCGGCCGCCACGGCCAGCGCGCCGGTGGCCATGCCCCACTGCGCCATCTTCTTGTCGTGTATGGCTTTCACCAGGAAGGCTATGGCCAGTGCCAGCACAATGAACAGCGAGTAGTAGGTCATTTGCACGTGGTTCGACATCAGCTGCAGCGCCGCAAACAGCGCCGCCAGCGCCGCGCCGCCCAGATAGTGCCCCCGGTAGGCCCACACTATGCCCGCCAGCGTGGGCGGTATGTAGGCCAGCGTCAGCAGCTTCCATATGTGGCCGGCTCCTATCAAGATAAAGAAGTAGGACGAGAATCCGTAGGCCACGGCTCCCATGATGCCCACATACCACTTGAGGTTGAACGAGAGCATCAGCAGGTAGAAGCCCAGCATCATTATGAATACCCAGCCCACGGGCTGCGGAAATCCTAAGTTCCACACGTCGCCCACCCACGAGAGCATCGAAGTGCTGTCGTAGCTTGGGCTTATCTGGAATGTGGGCATGCCGCCAAACAGCGCGTCGGTCCAGCGGGTCACCTCGCCGGTGGCTGCGGTGAAGGCCTTGGCCTCCTGTCCGTTGGCCGCCCCTTGCATCACGTCGCTTTGTTGCAGCACATCGCCGCGCACGTCGTTAGGGTAAAAGTAAATCCACGAGATTGCGGCAAATGTGATCACTGCAATCGCAAAGTTGACCACCGAGCGCAGTGTGACGCGCCCAAATAAGGTCTTGTCCAACTTGTTGCTATCCATAAAAAGAGAAAATGTATGTGTTCTGCGTTTTTTAGGGTGTAAAAATACTCAAAATTACACAAACGCTAAAATTACCTGCGTGTGGCAACGGTCGATTTATACGTGCAAATCGGTTATAACCAGTGCGATAACTGCTGTAAGATAAAAAATGTGAATAGCCGCCTTACTCATGCTCATCGAGCCACTGGCGCATCAACTGGCAGTATTTCTCGGTTTGCTCGGCAAACGGCATGTGGCGCGCACCGTCAAACAGTTCCCATCGGCTGCCCGCTATGCGGTCGTGCATCGTTTTCGCTATAAGCGGCGTGCACAGGTCGTTGGTCCCGCTGGTAATCAGGCACGGCACCTTTATCTCGCCAAGCCGGTCGGTGTAGTCATAGTCCTTGAGCGTGCCTGTGGGGGTGTACTCGTTGGGGCCCCAGCCATAGAGGTAGGCTTCCGTGCCGCTCCGCTTGGGCCGGCGCAGGCACTCGGGGCTGTCGGCCGTCACCGCCCCGGCGCAGTGCAGCAGCATAAAGTGCTCGTTGGCGCGGGCGTAGGCCTCGCTGGTGTAGTTGTCGGCAGCCTCGGCTTCGGCAATGGCGCGCTGGTCGTCGGCGCTCATAAACTTGATTAGCCGGTGCTGCTCGCGCGCCCACAGCTCGCTGCTGGGCAGCGTGCTCGACAGTATGGCCGACTTCACCCCCTTGGCCTTCTTCTCAATCAGGTAGATGATTTCGAGCATTCCGCCCCACGACTGGCCCATGAGGTGAAAGTGCGTGAGGTGCAGGTGGTCGATGAGCGCGCATAGCTCGCTGAGCCACGTTTGCGGTGTCCACAACTCAGGGTGCCCGTCCACATACGACTTTCCGCACCCTATCTGGTCGTAGCTTATCATGGCGTGGCCCGAGTCGGACACGCTGTCGAGCAGCTCAAAGTAGTTGTGGGTGCTGCCAGGCCCGCCGTGCAGCAGTATCACCGGGCTCTTGCCCTCTGCCGTTTCGCCCGCAATGCGGTAGTAAGTGTCGTGCCCCATAAAGGGCATGTATCCTTCTTCAATCTTCATGATTCACTTATTTGTTTTTGGCAAAATTACCACATAAATGCAAAAAAACGAAGCGGACGGCTCTTTTTACTCCGTATTCGGGTTATTACCAGCTGGCACGGGCTTGACGAAAGCTGCGAATGTTTTGCTGCTTTACGCCCTATTTGCACTACCTTTGTCGGTGCTAATATATAACACCTTACGACAATGAATAAGTTAATCACCACTTTTGCCGCCATTGCGGCACTGCTGTGGCTGCCTGCCAATGCTGCTGCGGCCAAGCAATATTCCGTGCATTCGCCCAATGGGCAACTGTGTGCCACAGTGCAGCTTAGCGGCGGGAGTCTCAGCTACAGCGTGACCCACTCCGGCACGGCAGTGCTTGCCCCGTCGGAAATGTCGATGACCCTTGAGGGCGGCCGCACGCTGGGCAAGGGCATCAAGCGCAATCCGCGCGCCGACAGCAAGCAGCTTGCCTTCAACCGCGCCACACCATTCTACCGTCAAAGCAGCGTCAGCCTAAAATGTAACCAACTGACGCTTGACTTCGGCGACTACTCGGTGCAGTTTCAAGTCTATGACGAGGGCCTGGCCTACCGTTTCGTGACCGCCATGCCCGACTCCATCAATGTGGTGGCCGAGAAGGCCGAGTTCACCCTGCCGGCCGACTGCACCGTCTACACCACCAAAGTCAACAGCAAAAAGAAAACCTACGAGCAGCAGCTGAAAAACTCGTTTGAAAACACCTACGAGTGCGCGCCGCTCTCGGCCATCGACCGCAGCAAACTGTGCCAGGGCCCGCTGCTGGCCGGGCTGCCTGGAGGCAAGCGCCTGCTCATAGCCGACTACAACACCCTCGACTATCCGGGCATGATGCTGTATCCGGCCGGCGGCAACCGCCTTGAGGCCTACTTTGCCGCCGTGCCCCTTGCGCAGCACCAGGGCGGACACAACAATCTGCAAATGCTGGTCGACTCGCGACACCCCTACATAGCCCGCACCGCCGGCACCCGCGCCTTCCCATGGAAGATGATGCTTGTGGCCGCCACCGATGCGCAGCTGCTCACGTGCAACGTGCCCGTGTGCCTCGCCGACGAGCCTAAAATCCACGACACTTCATGGATAAAGCCGGGCAAGGTGGCGTGGGACTGGTGGAACGCCTGGAACCTGAAGGGCGTTGACTTCAAGACGGGAGTCAACAACGACACCTACCGCTACTACATCGACTTCGCTGCCCGTCACGGCATAGAATATGTGATTCTCGACGAGGGCTGGGCCGTCAACAAAAAGGCCGACCTGATGCAGGTGGTGCCCGAAATCAATCTTGAGCAGCTGGCGGACTATGCCCGCCAGCGTGGCGTCGACCTCGTGCTGTGGGCCGGCTATAAGGCTTTTGCCCGCGACATGGAGGGCGTGTGTGCCCACTATGCCAAAATGGGCATCAAGGGTTTCAAAATCGACTTTATGGACCGCAACGACCAGGAAATCGTGCGCTTTCTCGAAGACGCTGCCCGCATCGCAGCCAAGCACCACCTGTTTTTGGACTTTCAC
>ERZ808240.5310-NODE-5310-length-10585-cov-6.760494_pt1 | contig 10585 bp, 8 predicted proteins | sample MGYA00521084_ERZ808240 | MGnify/ENA primary metagenome ERZ808240 (study PRJEB31516, sample SAMN03275571) | gut metagenome | biome: mammalia-associated habitat; material: feces | host: Papio cynocephalus | place: Kenya | collected 2012-08-06 ... | reverse complement strand
AAGAATGAAAAATATATGGAAAAAACTGGTTTTAACTGCATCACTACTGTGCCTGCTTATCACTTCGACGATGGAGCTTGGAAGCAGTCGGGGTGTGAAAGCGAAGACGAGTGGAGTAGAGGTGGCTCCGACAACTACTGCTTCACAGGACACTACACAACAGGGCATAACGACAGCAGAACAAAAACCGGCGACAACGGAGCAAGAAGTAACAACAACAGAATCAAAAACAACAACAGAAAAAACAACCATAGAAAAGACCACAGAAGAGGTAATCACCGAAAAGAAAACGGAAGAAGTAACTACCGAAAAGACTACGACAGAAAAAAGCACAGAACAGACGACAGAGAAGAAAACAGAAACGACGACACAGGCAGTGCAGCAGGGAACAGGCAGCACGCAGGAAGTAACCAGTGAGCAGGAAACAACGGAAGCAGATCCATATAAAGACTATACACAGATCCATATGGAAGCGGATTCAGAAAACCGGGTAGAGCAGGTACAGGGAAATCTTCCTACGATTTGGATGGTATTTTATTATAACGGAAAAAACGGAGCACTTCAGGCAACCGATCCACATAACGTCAGCATGCACTTCAATGGAAACGAATGGACGGCATCCGAACTGTCTCAGTGGAAAAAGACTGGATATGGAATCCATTATTATGTGTTATTGGATACATCAGGATCTGTGAAGGGATATTTCGCAGAACTGATTGATGCAATCAATGGACTGGCTCTGAAGATGGAAGAAGCAGATACACTCACTGTTTATACGGTTGGAAATGCGTCCGATACATTAACACCTGTAATTGCAGATGCAACAGCAGATCAGACAGCGGAAATAAAAGAAAAACTGGATGCATTGTCTGCAAATGATGAAAGAACCTATTTGAATGATGGTATTGTGAATCTGGTAAAACAGATTCAGACGAAAAATCAGAGTATAGAAGAAGACAGTTTTACCGGCAGAGATATTATTTTTGTGCTGTCGGATGGTGAGAATGATTCGAACACCGGAAAGACAAGTGAAGAAGTGAAAAGTGCATTGAAGGATGCGAATATCCCGGTTTATGCGTTTATGAACAAAAATGCGCAGGCAACGAATGGGAATGCCTTGGAAGGAATTGCAGCATCAAGCAGTGGCGAAGGTATTTACGTTGAGGACAATGATTTTTCAAACAGCGTGGAAACGAAAATCAATGAGTTACAGGATGCATGGATTGCAACCTTTACCAATACAGATGCACAGGAGGGCATAGGTTATACGATCGGTCTGAAACTTATTTTGGAGGATAGTCAGGAAATCTGGAATTATGCAGAAAAGGCGGTTGTATTTAATAAGGCACAGCCGGATTTAGAGCCACCACAGGTCGTTTCCGTTGTCCGTTCCGGAGATAATAGTATTGATATCAAATTCAGCGAGTTTGTCCTTGAGGCAGATTCCGTGGAGGCGTACAGAATCGTGGAAGACGGCGTGGCAACGGACAGTTCGTCAAGCGGGGGACAGGCAGCAAAGCTGCAATGTGTCAGCGTGTCGGAGACGGGAGCTCATACAGATTGTACATATCGACTTACCATGAATGACACGATTTATAAGGGCGATTATTGTATTTATTTTTCTGGTATAACGGATTTGCAGGGAAATGCGCTTGCGGGCGAATACCATGTGAGTCTTACAGATGCACCGGAAAAACAGGTGGAAAAGGAAAGCTTTTTCAAGCAATTCTGGTGGATCTTCCTGGTAGTATTTTTAATTATACTGGTTGCAATATTGCTGGTTGTTTTCCATGTGATTAAGAAAAACAAGGGAATTGTAGTTGTAGATGATAAGGCTGTTTTTGCAGAAAATACAGACGTGAAGCAGCATATTATTATGGAGCAGCAAAAAAGTGGACAGCCAATTAGTTTGTATTTGTATTCGAATGGAAAAATGATAAAGAGAGTAGATGCTGGTGTGCAGGGAAGCATTATCATTGGACGTTCGGATCTGTGTGACATTTTTATTGATGATGTTATGATGTCCAGACAGCATTTTGCAATCGAATATGATGGTGAGAGTTTTTATATTCAGGATCTGGATACAACCAATGGAACTATGTTGAATGGTGTGAAGATGACACATAAACGAAGATTGGAGAAAAACGATCGTATCACGGCAGGATCGTTGGATATCGTTGTAAGGTGGTAGGAGATATGACAGATTCAACAGTCGAATTAAAAAGTCAGCTGTGTCTGAATGGAAAATACATAATACAGCATACACTTGGCGTTGGAGGATTCGGAATTACATATGCGGCGTATGATATGGAGGCAAAACGAAACTGCGCTGTGAAGGAACTGTTTCCACAGGGAATCGTAATAAGAACGATGGATGGAATGAACGTAGCGGTTGTATCGTCAGATAAGCAGGAGACGTTTGAGCATAGTAAGGAACGTTTTTTAGAAGAAGCAGAAATCCTTCAAAGTCTGAATCCAGTCAAGGAAGTAGTTTCGGTATATGACTTTTTCATGGAGAATGGAACGTGCTATTTCGTTATGGAATATCTGGAAGGGGTGACCTTGCGTAAGCTTGTGAAGATGTCCGGAAATGGCCTTCCATATGATGTTGTGATGGACACAGTGAGGAAGCTGGGACATGCACTGGTTATCGTGCATCAGCATAATTTCTTTCACAGAGATATCAGCCCGGACAACATTATCGTGACAGGAAATGGAGAGGTAAAGCTGATTGATTTTGGAAATGCCAAGACGCTTTCACAGGACGCAAATCAGAAATTATCCGTAGTATTAAAGCCAGGGTTTGCACCGCTGGAACAATATTCATTGCATGGAAAGCAGGGTACATATACCGATGTCTATTCTCTGGCGTGTACAATTTATTATATGATGACAGCCAAGAAGATACCGGATGCACTGGATCGTACAAAGGGAAAGACCTATCAGAAATTAAAGGAATTCGGATATCCGGCATTTGTCTCCGATACGATAGATAAAGCACTTGCGATTAAGTACACAGAACGTATACAGACGGTAAGTACTTTTTTGAAATGTCTGGGGTTGGCAGATGATCAAAATATTCCGAAGGATCAGAAGGCATGGCTGACAAAGTATGTGCACAAAGTCCCGGAACCTCAGCCGTCCGCTGCGAAAAGATATATACAGATTCTTCAGGTAGGAAAAGCAGAAGTAAAATACGATCTTCCGGACAATAAGGGAATCACAATAGGGAGAGTTGCACAGTTTTGCGATATTGCGGTTGAGGGCGATCCGCATATAAGCAAAAAGCATTGTGAAGTGATATATGATGCAAAGGGAAGAAGATTTTTAGTGTTAGATCAGTCATCCAATGGATTATATATTAATGGACAAAAACTTCCACATGGTCAGCCGGTAATGATAAAACCAGGGCAACTGATTATGCTTGGCAGTAATAGCAGTGGATTTAAGGTAGGTGAAAAGGTATGACAGAAGAGGCTAGAAAGCAGAGAGATGTGACAACCGTCCGTTTTGAGAGAGATGTAGATATTGACAGCTTATTGGAGGCTTCGAATGCGTTGCATATAAATATGGGGATATCCAGTATTTTAGGAACGAGGAAAAATCAACAGGATACCGTGTTTGGAGCGGTAGATGGAAATCGTGCGATTGCAGTTGTCTGTGATGGTATGGGAGGTATGAATGGTGGTGAACTCGCAAGTCAGACAGCGGCAACTATTCTGATTGATGATTATTACAACACGACGATCACAGATATGCGCGAGTTCTTTCAAAAAGAAGCGAAGAAGATGGATCAGGCAGTCAATAATCTGAAAAATGAAGATGGAAGACCACTGAATGGAGGAACGACTGTCGTTGCGGTTGTGATTGAAAACAATCAAATGTATTTTTTGTCGGTAGGAGACAGCAAAATATATATACTGCGTGACAATGAAATCCTTGCAGTAAACCGGGAGCATAATTATCGGTTGAGTCTGGATGAGAAACTGAAAAAAGGGCAGATCACAAAGGAGCAATATATCGCAGAAGAAGATCAGGCAGAGGCACTGATCAGTTATCTGGGTATGGGAAATGTATCCCTGATGGATATTAACAACGAACCATTTATACTGCAGGAAAATGATATTGTTTTGCTTTGCAGTGATGGATTATATAAGCGATTGCCAGATAAGGATATCATGCAGATTATTCAGCTTGAGGAACCGGATATGAATCGTGCAGCACGCAGATTGACAGATGTAGTTATGATGCGCACACGAAAAAATCAGGATAATACATCGCTGGTGCTGATGCAATATAGCAGACACTAGGATGATATCATAAATTATTAGGAGGATAAAAGGATGAATTTAAAGAGATGTAGCAATGGACATTTTTATGATGTGGATAAGTATGCAACCTGTCCACATTGTGCAGGTGCAAGCGGGGTTGATGACAGTATGGCAAGTACAGTTGCATATGGAGCGTCAGATGCAACGGTTGGGTATACGGTTCCTGATAATCAGGGAGCAACGCTTGGCAGTACGGTTGCTTATGATGGAAATGCAGGAAATATGGGAATCTCATTGATGAGTGAGCAGAGCATTCCTACAACACCAAACAATGGCGCAACAAAAGCAGGAAGTCTGGAGGGCTGGCTGAAGGATCATTCACAGGATACAACTTCCGGTTGGAATGCCCCGGATGAGGATGATCAAAAGACACAGAGACATTCTTCTCTGGACAGCAATGTAGAACCGGTTGTTGGATGGCTGGTTTGCTTGAATGGTGAAGATGCAGGTAAGAGCTTTACGTTGAAGTCCGGAAGAAACTTTATTGGACGAGGTGCCGACATGGATGTTGTTTTGTCTGGCGACATGAGCGTATCCAGAGAAAAGCATGCAATCATTTTGTATGAGCCAAAGAAACGTGTATTCCTGGCACAGCCGGGAGAGTCCAAGGAATTGTTCTATGTGAATGATGAAGTTGTATTAAATGTTACAGGTCTGAATGCATATGACAAGATTGCAATTGGAAATACCGAATTATATTTTGTTCCGTTCTGCGGAGAGGTATTTGCATGGGAGGACTTGGGTAAGGTAAATGAGTAGTGGATTTTATCAGAACCTATGTGTAACTGTATTTGATGGAGAAAGACCCAGCTATGAGGTGTGCCTTGCAAGCGTAGGGAAGGATGTAATCAGTTTTGGAAGACAGTCAGATTGTGATATTGTGCTGACTTCGGAGTATGCATCGCGTATCCATGGATGTATTTATATGCAGGATGGAAAATGCTATATCGAAGATATGAACAGTACAAACGGGCTGTTATATCACGGAAAACGTGCCAAACGCGTGCATGTGACAGACGGGGATTACATCCGGATTATTGCGCAGAAAAAGGATGCAGAAAAAGGGGTATTGTTTGTCTTTTCGGTTCAAAAACAGGAACAAAAATGGGTAAAATATGATCTTTCACAACTTGCATCGAAAGAATATATTACCCTGGGACGAGATGAGACGAATGATATCTGTCTGAAACATGTGAGTATTTCGCATAAACATGCGGAAGTGATGAGATATGGATCAGACTTTATTCTACGAGATTTAAACAGTACAAATGGTGTGTATGTCAATGGAAAGAAAATACATGATAAAGTAAAGCTTCGGGATAAAGACTTTATTTTGATATCGCATACGAGAATCATTTATGCAAATGGGACACTTTCCTATGTCTGCGCAAGAAATGGAATCTCTGTACAGGTCAAGAATGTGCAGAAACGTGTTGGAAAACATAAGGATATTACAATTTGTGATCATGTGAACCTGAGGATTGCACCGGGAGAACTTGTTGCGATTATCGGTGGTTCCGGTGCCGGAAAATCAACATTGATGAACTGTATCAGTGGCTATAGTAAACCGACAGCGGGCGAGGTACTTGTAAATGAAGTTGGGTTGTATCAGAATTCCGATATGCTGAAGCATATTATTGGCTATGTTCCGCAGCAGGATATTGTATACGATAATCTGACTGTGGAGTCCATGCTATATTATTCTGCAAAACTTCGATTGCCAAAGGATGTTAAGGAAGAGGAACTGCATGCAATCGTGGATAAAGTGATTGATACAGTGGAACTGACAGAACGCAAGGACACGTTTGTACGAAATCTTTCTGGTGGACAACGTAAGCGGGCAAGTATTGCTGTGGAGTTATTGACCGATCCAAAGCTGTTCTTCTTGGATGAGCCAGCTTCCGGGCTGGATCCTGGAACGGAGCGGAGTCTGATTCGGACATTGAAGGGAATGACAGTTTCAGGTAAGACAGTTATTCTGGTTACACATAGTACTTTGAATCTGGATATGTATGATAAAATTGTATTTATGGGAACTGGTGGAAAACTGTGTTTTAGCGGAACATATCAGGAGGCATTGGCGTTTTTTCAGACAGAAGATATTGTTGATGTGTACGAGATGATCGGTAAGCATGCTGGTTTCTGGCAAAAGCGGTATGCTGAAAAGGTGAATGTGCAGAATACATCAGGGGACAGTTCCGATAGTGGGAAAATCAAAAAAACGTCAACAAAGGGATTTGTCAGACAGTTTGGTGTTTTAAGTGCAAGATATATAAAACTGATGCTAAACGACAGACAACGTATGATATTACTTTTGTTACAGGCACCATTACTGGCGTATCTGATCACACTTGTCGCAAATGGAAAGGAATTTGAACAGTATGAGGTTACAAAGAGTCTGCTGTTTGCGCTTTCGTGCTGTGGTTTCTGGATTGGAATTTTGAGTTCCATTCAGGAAATTTGTAAAGAACGCAATATTTTGAAGCGGGAATATATGACAGGGTTAAATCTGTGTAGTTATATTCTCAGTAAAGTGGTAGTGTTGGGACTTTTATGTCTGATTCAGACGCTGTTGATCGTGACAACATTTACTGTTTTGTTGAAATATCCAGGTGAGGGAATCTGCATGCCTGCATATCTGGAATATTGTATGACGACGTGGGGAACGGCTATGGCAGCGGCTGCTATGGGACTGTTTGTGTCGTCGCTGTTCTCAAATGCGGATCGGGCGATGACAGTGGCTCCAATTCTGCTTATGCCACAGATTCTGTTTTCGGGGGTCATCTTTAATCTGGAGGATGCTACGGAAGTTGTATCGTATTTGACTGTGTGTCGATGGTCAATGGAAGGATATGGCTCAACTGCAAATCTGAATGATCTGAAGTTGAAAATGCAGGATCAGGGATTTGAAATTGTACATAAGGCAGAGAACTTTTTTACACATAATCTGCAGCATATACTGACAGTCTGGGGAATCCTGTTATTGTTTATCGTAGGATTTTCTGTTGCGTCTGGTCTTGTATTGCGAAGACTGAGAAAAGTGTAGGCAGGAGGCACGGAGAGGAGACGAATATGGATATTATAGTAGTTGATCCAAATGGAAATCAGAGGAAATATAATATTGAAGCTTTTCAAAAAGAAGTGGTAAGCTTTGGGCGGCAGCCGGATAATGATATTGTCTTTAATTATGATTTTGTGTCACGTGTGCATGGTGTAATATATCGTGATGGAACACAATATTATATAGAGGATATGAACAGTACAAATGGGATTTATGTAAATGGAAGCAGAACAAAGCGGGCAAAATTGAACATGGGAGATAACATAGTGCTTGCACGTTCTTTAAATGATGGAAGTCGGATTCAGATGTCGGTGGGTGATAATGTGGTAATGCAACAGACATATGTACAACCATATCAGCAACCAGTTTATATAAATGGAAGCGGAGCATTCGGAAATAATATGCAGCCTCAGCCGATGGCATGGTATAAATTTATTATTTACTTTCAACTGTTTTTTGCAGCATTTTTTAGTGGAATGCTTGCATTTATGGCATTTGCTACTGTTTCAGATATGCAGGATTCAAAACCGAATATGCAATATTGGGAATGGACAGATGGTTTGTTTGACAGCTATTCGGACAGTATTGATTCTATTATAATACAGTATGTAATTCTAGGAGTATTGGCGGCAGTTACAGCAGTTATTTGCATAGTGGTACGAAATGAGTTGGCAGAATTTAAAGCCAGCGGTCCAAGAAATTATTATTTGGTTAATTTTATGATTGCAGCATGTTTGTGCTTGTATGGTGCAATTGTATTTCAGCTTGCTTTTATCGAGCAAAATACATATATGTGGATTGAAAATGGTGGAGATGCAATGAGTGATGATGTGAAGGGTGCAATTTCGCTCTGTAGTGGAGTGATTATGGCAATAACAGGATCTTATGTAGTGTTGAATAAATTGTATTTTGAGAGAAGAAAACATTTATTTACAAGGTAGATAAAAAGAGGAATGCATAGACATGAATATCAAAAAGTGTGAGCGAGGACATTTTTATAATGGGGACAAATATCAAATGTGTCCCCATTGCAAGGAAACAGAGATGGTAAAAGATATCCATCAAAATGATGAGATAAAACCGGTACATGGTTATCAGATTGATAAAAATATGTCGGAAACAATCGCATATGGAAGAAATGCAACAGTGGGTGATACGGTTGCATATACATCAGGCGATGCGGGCATGAAAGGCGAGCTTTTATATCAGAACGAGGATATGGCTCCTCAAAAACAGCAGCCGGTTGTACAGCAGGAGCATGTCCAGAATTTACTTCCGGTAGGATGGCTGGTGGCAGTATCCGGATTGGAATACGGGAAACAATATCCGATATTTACCTGTGACAATTTTATTGGAAGTAGTGCAGAAAATACTATTTGTATACAGGGAGACGCATATGTTTTGCCAGAATACCATTGCACACTGTCGTTTGATATAATGCAGCAGAAGATTGTTTTGAACTTGGAAAGCTCAACTGGGGAAATCAATGTAAACGATGTGCGTGTAATGGAGGGCTGTTATTTGAATCATAAGGATAAAATCCAAATAGGTGGTTCTGTATACATGTTGATTGAGTTGTGCAGAGATGGGTTTTCCTGGTGGAACACTTTGCCTGTACAGGAGCAAAAAAAGACGGATCAGATTAATGATATTGACCTTGCCTTTTCGGAAGAACAGAGTACAGGCATGAATTTAAATATAGAGGATATTCGGACCAAGATGCGGGTACGACATTCTGTGGCATTTGCTCCACAGAACATGCCAATATTGGCAGAGAGCAATATGCAGGATGTCGCTTCAATGAGGGCTGGAGAGACAAGCGTTCTTATGGGGGATGGTATGATGGATATGTCTGATCTTCAGGAGACAAACGTTCTGGCAGCGTCTACATGGAGATGTGCGATGTGTAATGGATTAAATTCGGAATTCGCAAAAGTCTGTATGATATGTGGAGCAAAGAGGGTTTAGATGAAATATCCATCTGGTTATTTTCCTGCACTTACGTTATAATAAAGATAATTTTCAAATGAATAACATAACCGAGGTTAAATTATGAATATCAGAAAATGTGAAAATGGTCATTATTATAACGGAGACAGATATAAAATCTGTCCATACTGTGAGGAAGCGAATCTCTTGCGCAGTCCAGACACGGTGAAGCAGGAAAATGTAAAAAAGGAGAAGGCAGATAAGAAGAGAGAACCAAAAGCTCGTCCGGTTAAGAAAAAATATGTAGAGAAGGATATCCGCCAGGATTATCGGAAATTGACAGAACTTCTGATTGAATGGAACATGTCGATCACGACGATGGAGAGTGCGACTGCCGGACAGATTGCGTCTCTGATTACGGATACAGAAGGGGCATCTGCCATCTTCAAAGGTGCGAGCATTACTTATAGCAATGAGACGAAGATTATGCAGGGTGTGTCTGCAGAGGTGATTCATAAGTATACGGTGTATTCGAAGGAGACAGCGGAGGCGATGGCGACCGCCTGCGCCAACATGTATGGTGCGGACATCGGAATTGGAGTCACCGGAACGATGGGAAATACAGATCCGGACAATGCGGATGCATCGGTACCGGGACAGGTTTATTTCGCGATAAGTCTGAAAGGTAGTGTCCGGTCCTATGTTGTCGAGATTCCACAGCAGCCAAGCCGGTTAATGTATAAGCTTGCGGTGGCAAAGGAAGTCTATGATGTATTGATGAGATTGTTTGAGTAAAAAGAAAGACATGATATACACCTAAAAATGTATATCATGTCTTTTTTGATTATTTAGAATTAAGAAGTGCTTGCATTTGTGCAAGCTCCTTTTTCAGAGATGCAATTTCAGAATCTTTGTCGTCAAGTTCGTGTTGCTTTTCTTGTAATTCCTGTTTGGCATCTTGCAATTTATGTTGCTCTTGTTGTAATTCCAGCTGAGTGTCCTGAAGTTCCAGTTGTTTGTCGTGTAATTCCAACTGCTTGTCCTGGAGTTCCAGTTGTTTTTCGTGTAATTCCAGTTGTTTGTCCTGCAGTTCTAGTTGAACCTGTTCCAGTTGTTCCTGCCGTTGCTTTAATAAGGCACGGTGCTGGTCCGCCATGTATTGGTACATATTTTCATCTAATTTTTGTAGTGCTTCTGAGAACATTCCGATCACCTGTTATGAAGTGACCTTTGTCAAGAGTAAATTCACAAAAATCACCACAAA
>ERZ808240.5308-NODE-5308-length-10588-cov-17.610178_pt1 | contig 10588 bp, 9 predicted proteins | sample MGYA00521084_ERZ808240 | MGnify/ENA primary metagenome ERZ808240 (study PRJEB31516, sample SAMN03275571) | gut metagenome | biome: mammalia-associated habitat; material: feces | host: Papio cynocephalus | place: Kenya | collected 2012-08-06 ... | reverse complement strand
TCCTTCCGTTGTTTCGCCTGGGAGGAGTGTATTCCCGCATAGCCCGCAAGGCTTCCGCCTCCGACCCGAAGAAAAGATACGCGAATGTTGAGGAAATCCGTTCCGAAATCCGTCGCGCGCATATCCCCGCCATTGTCTGTGGAGCCGTCCTGCTTCTGCTGCTCGTCGCAGGCGGAGTCTTTGCCGTCGTTTCCTATCAGCGTAAAGTCGCGGCTCTGGATGAGAACCTGAGGCTTTATGAGCGGAAAGTCGCTGATTTTGACGAGCGTGTCTCGCAGTTTGAGACGAAGGTGAGCGAATTTGAGGCAGAGAAGGCGGAATTTTCGGAGACTTATAGCCAATGGGAGGACAACGGCGCGAAGCAGACCGTTTTCGATGACGCGAAGAGGCAGATGGAGAAAAGCATTGACGCGTACTACGCTCCTATGATGGAAAAGGTGAAATCCCCGTCTTGCGACATCGCGTCGATTTCCTCATGGGTTTATCAATATATGACAGACAATCCGATTCAGGAATACATCCGCAGGACAGTAAATGAATGCTCAGGGCGATATTCATTGGACACCCGCTCCGAACAACAGCTCAAGCTGGCGGCAGATGCGTATAATGCGGACTCTTACAATAAATATGCGGAATCATTTAAGAAGCGGTCAGACGAATGGCAGGACGCTATGACGGCATCATCCGAAGCGCAGTAATCCCGCCTTTCCCGCCGCAGAGATAGGTCAGTCCCGTCTTACCCCTGTGGCTCAGCCCGCTCAGAAGCAGAGGCTCCCCGAGCACGAACAGCATCACCGAACCCGTGTCTCCGACATCAAGATGCGAGTTGACTGACTCCACAACCTCGAACCGGCCGCCGCCGAGATGCCTGAACCGCACCCTCCTGTCCGGCTTCCATTCCACCTCCACGACATCACCCTCCGCCAGCCGCGCCGCCTCGATGACACCCTCTGAAACGACTGCGGAGTTCTGCTCCTGCTCGAACTTCCTTTCGGCCAGATAGTTGTCCCAGCCCTTGAACCCCGCGAAACGCGCAAGAGTCTCAAGCGTCGAGAACCGGATGTTCTTCACTCCGTCCAGATATCCCCAAGTCCTCTTCAGCGTAGTAGGACTGATATATTCCCGTATCCTTTCCCATACGGCTCCGCTGAGGAAGTCGAAGTCCGCCGGCGTATGCATCACCCGTCCGACCGACTCCTCGATTTTCTTCCGCAGTTCTATTATTTCCAAAGATTCGTTGTTCATGGCATATTCTCCCGATGTTTGTCCTCTCTCCATGAGAACCTCTGCAAAATTATCCTCTATCCGCATAATTTCCAAATTATGGACTAACAAGGACTGCGGAAGACTTTCACGGGGATGTGCTTTTTCGGAACTTTGCGGCCGGAAAACTGAGGGGAGGCCGAAAACCTCGTAAGAGAGTAGGCGATTATAATCATTTAATTCTTATGAAAAAGATTTACAAACTATTTGTGTTTATTGGCGCGCTCTCTGTGGTGTGCGGTTGCGGCGGACCGGTGAAGGAAGTCAGCGTCCGTGATGTAGAAGTCTATGGCAGCATTTCATTTGGAACCGGGTGGTTTGACCGGACAGAGGACAGCGAGGACTATTTCGCAGTTGACGGCGGAGTGTTCAAGTTTATGATTAAGGGAAAGAAGATAATGGTGGATGTGCCTGTCAAGATGATAAAGACGATAGATTTTTCGCTTGACAAAGTTGATGAAGTCTGTCTTTCCGTGACAAATGACGGACTGTATATGAAAGATTCAAAAGGCGACCGCATAAACTTCCAACTTGAGGACACCGATGTCGTCAATAAGCTGCTGAACTCTTCTGTCGGGGAGAGTACTGCATTCAGATTCTCCTATCCTCTGCTGAACGAAAATCCGGATATCGTGAATCAGATTGACGACTTTGACATAACAATTGATTTATATGCCAAAAATGCTGCCGGCAAGAGTTCTTCTAATGCATCCGCCTCGGGCGCGTCGGAAGACTGGGATGACATTCTTGACGACTATGAGTCCTATGTGGATAATTACATCTCCTGTCTCAAGAAAGCAACGAACGGGGACATGGAGACAATGGAAGAGGTCGAGGAAATGCTTGAAGACGCTCAGGAACTCAGCGATAAATTGGACAAGGCCGAGGATAATCTGTCTTCATCGCAAATGTCAAGGTATCTGAAAATCACATCAAAGCTCTCTTCCGCAGCGGCAGACATTTCATATTAGGGCGTAATTGCGTGGATGAATAATGTCAAAAGGCTGAGGAGACACGGCTTGTCTCTTCGGCCTTTTCCGAATAAATTCAATGTAAATCGTTTAGTCTAAAAGTGATTTGAGCTCATCAAGACTAATTCCGACACAACTTGCTATAATTTCCGGGGAAACCCCTGCTTTGAGAAAGTTCCTGGCATTCTCGATTTTGTTGGCTTTCTTTCCCTGCTCGATTCCCTGCTCGATTCCCTGCTTGATTCCCCGCTCAATCCCTTGCGCGAATCCTCTTTTAAGCCCCTCTTTAGTCCCTTTCTCCAAGCCATCGGCAAAACCGCTCTGCTGCGCATATTCGCGCTGTGCAATAATGTCTCTTTCAAGCATCATATCCCGTTCATAATAAAGTTTCTTGTTTTCCGGAAAGGCTGCAATTCTGCACGCTTCGAGCAACTTTGTGAAAAACGGCATTTTACGAATCCTGTCCGGCACTTTAGTGAAAGAACTGCTGTTCCGGAACACATACAAAAGCCAATCGAGTTCACTCTTGCAGTCATCCATGCTTTTGGCAAACCTTTTCAACTCCACAAAGGTAACTGAAATCGTTGGAGTTGCAACCTCTCCGGTGCGTTTTTCTGTAAAAACATAGTTTGAAATGAGATTGTTCGTGTCCCACTGCTCATCGTTCTCGTGAGGAAGCGAATAATTGAGGAATCCGATTGAATACACAGGCCGGAGCTTCGAATACAACTCTTTCTCTTTCAGACTGATGTGGTACGCTCCTGATGCATAATAGACGCATCGTTGGAAGAATGCTGCCTCATAGCTTCTCTGCAATTCCACGATGAAGCGTTCCCCGTTCATGCCTTCACAAATCAGGTCGAATTGTGCCCTTTTCCCGTCCGGAGTGTCTTTGCCTTGCTCCCTGTCAAGATACCTTGTGATGTCACGTACCTGCGCCTCAGAGGGTAATACGTAATTCAAAAGCCTTACAAGCAGCCATTTGTTTGATTCGTCGGCGAATACGGCCTTGAACCCGGCGTCGTATGTCAAATCGACAAAGACCGACTCATTTTCTGTTGTTGCATAGTTGTCCATAAAATCTCTGTTAAAGTTTACGTGGCAAAGGAAAGAATAACTATCCGTTGAATGAAATATTCAGCGGATAAAGTTGAAAATCGGCCTTGTAGGCGTGCGTGCTGTGGATTGTTGCCCGATAATTTCAAAAAGTTTGCGCAAAGTCAGAATGCCTCTTGTGCCTGTTTGTCGTCTTAAGTTATTGACAATTAGTATATAATGTGGAGAGGCACTGTATATATCCGCTGAATTGCCGTGAATGCAACAATTTGCGTTTTTTTTAATTATGGACCAACAAGGACTGCGTAAAGCTTTCACGGGGATGTGCTTTTTCGGAACTTTGCGACCGGAAACGATGCCTCTGGTACGGGCGGAAGTTCCGGATTTTTGTTAATCTTTGACATTGTTGGATATAATGTTGAAAATTCTTTATATCTTTGCGTGCTTCGCCATCAGAAAAGTGTGCGGAGCAAAGACATAGAGCGTTTCAACGTTTCCGCCTTCTTATCAAACTTAGACACTTTGATTCCTTATCGGCGGACAGTGACAACGCTTGTGTCCATAGGTATTGGTATATGGTCTCATACCCGATATCCAGGGCACGGGCATTGTTGCTTGTTCATGAGGAGGGTAGTCTAAGACCTGATAAGAGGACAAGAACAACGATGTTCGTGTCCTTTTTTGTGCGAATAATAACATAAACTAATATTACTTAGACAATTAACTTATTATGAAAAAGACTCTTGTCCTCTTTGCGGCAGTCCTCGCCTTCGCCTCATGCTCTTCCGGTGTAAAACTGGTGAATACATCAACTACAAAGGAAATTTCACTGCAACCCGTGGCCGGTCTGTTCGCTGACATTGAGGTTGCCCCGAATCGGATTACTTACTTTATGATGCCTTCTGAGAGCGTAAGGCTTGGCGGCTATGACAATGTCGTTTCGTCTGCTGTCCGTGAGGCTTTGGATGCTAATGGCGGGTGGGACTTGCTCGTCGCTCTGGAGACGCAGGTCAAGTATGCGTCAGACGGGCAGATTGAATCTATCACCGTTACAGGTTACCCGGCTAAATATGTGAATTTCAGGAATCCCGGTGATGACTACCTGAAGACAATCCCGGCAACGGCTCCGGCCGGCGCGGAGAAAAAGCCGGCTATATCCCTGCCGTTCAAGAAGAAATAATGATAAAGTTGCATAAATGATGAAGCGTTGGTTCTTGGCAGTCGTGCCGGTGCTGCTCTCTTTGACGGTGTCGGCACAGAACAACCGGGTTGTAAGGGGCGTTGTCTTTGATGATTCCCGCAAGCCTATGGAGGGAGTTGTGATTTTGGCAGATATGTCAGGGGAGAAAACCGAGACATTGAGGGACGGAACTTTCCAGATGAGCATCCCTCAGTTCAGCAAGAAAATAACGGCAAGTCTCGACGGCTTCATTTCGCACAGTCTTGAAGTTGACGGCTCCTATCTGGTCTTCACACTGAAAGTTGACAAGGATTATGAGAAGCGTCTTGCGGCTCAGAGGCAGTTGCGGGAAAAGGAAGTCGCCGATAGCCTTGCCCAGCTGAAGAAGGTCGCTCAGAAAGCGGAGAAGGAGCGGCTGAAAGCAGATGCTGCTAGGCAGAAGGAAGTCTCCGACAGTCTCGCTCTATTGAAAAAGGCTGCACAAAAGGCAGAAAAGGAACGACAAGATGCATATGCTGCTAGGCAGAAGGAAGTCTCCGACAGTCTCGCTCTATTGAAGAAAACTGCACAGGTGGCGGAAAAAGAGCGATGGTACGCTGAAACTTCCCGTAAAAAATCGGTGCGTAGAGCGGAGGCTGAACGGGAGGATATGGAACGGCTACGTGCAGAGTTTGTCAGGGACAGCATAGCCGATCTGGAGGCAAAAAGAGTCCGTGAGGCCAAGAAAACCGCACGGAAGAACGCCACCACCGAATATGACCGAAAATACAGGAATCATGGACTTGTCAATACCTTTGAACTTTCCTATGGCTATCAGCTGTATGTTTGGTCGGCAGTGTTTCAAAACTCAGGTAAGCGGAAATACGGAGATTTGTCTCCGCTGCAGGCAACATGGTCAATCGGTTACAGCTTTGGTTATATCGGTTCTTTAAGCGTCGGCGCGGGAATCCTGTATGATGCACGCACGCCGCTCGTGGAAGGAGATTCGCTTATTCCTGAATATGGTGATTTCAAGGAGCATAGGCTTGATGTTCCGGTATTCCTTAACGGAAAGATATATATGACGCGAACCGGAGTACAGCCGATGCTTTCTGTTTCCGGCGGAATCTATGCTATTTCGCGCATTCCTCTTGCTGATGTCGGCCTGGGCGTGAATTTCCGGGCAGGAAACAGATGTTCAGCCTATCTTCTTGCCGACTTCGACTTTACTCCATGGCCTTTGTTTGAAACGGCCGGGAAAGGTGAAATCGCAGTTGCATCTGTCAGCTATATTTATGCCCCTACGGTCGGGGTGAAGGCCGGCTTCACATTCTAAGAAAAATGTCTTTTAATCATTATTCAACTACTGATTCAATAAAAACACTAATTCAAATTAATACTAAAATTATGGCAAAGAAATCTGTAATTGCCGGCGAATATGTGATAGAAATCGCCGACAACGGGCATGTGGATGTTCTGCGTGTGCCGAGAAACGGAATGGCGGTGATGCGGGAAGTTGCCGAGTCAAGGAATTTCCCTGTTGACCCGAAATGGAATACTCATCATCTGGGCGCAAAGCTCATCAAGGAGTTCGGAGACGGAAATCTCGCTGAATTTGGAGACATCGTTATGATTAAACGGTCTAACGGCGTGATAGAAATCAGCCAAAGATTCAGTAAAGGTAATGTAAAGGCATCTCTCCGTGAAATTGCTTCCAAAATCGGATTTGAATATAATCCGGAATGGAATGTCCAGATGTTTGGAAGAAAGCTTGTTGACTACCTTATTGAACATAAGGAAGAGGCTGACAAGATTCTGAAGACTCCAAATTTGAAGAAGGAAACTAAATGTTCTGAGCCTGTGGCGTCTGTTGAAGCGTGCAATACCAATAACTTGGAGGAATTCGAAGAAAATGGCAAATACGGATTAAAGGATGAGAATGGCAAGGTTGTCATTCCATGTCAATATGATAGTCTTTGGCCGGGGGTAGATGGTTTTTATAAGGTGAAGATAGCCGATAAATATGGTTATATTGATTTTACGGGAAAGGTTATTGTTCCTATTGAATATGGTGATGTTACATATATATCTGATGGCAAATACTTCATCGCAAATCAGGGCGATTGGAGAAATAAAAAGATAGGAGTCATTTCTTCTGAAGGTAAGGTAATTCTTCCTTTTGAATATGATGATTATGACACTCATTGGTTAGAGGATAAGTGTGTGCTCCAGAAGGCAGGGGTCAAATATGTTTTGGGTAATGGCGGAGTAATTGAAAAAGAACTCCCGTATGATTATTGCGGAGAATTTGATGACACCACAGGTTTGTGCCTTGTCAGAAGAGATGGAAAGTGGGGGTATGTGAATAAGGAACTGGACGAGGTCGTACCATGTGAAAATCAATATTACGTTCTTCGCGTAATGTGCAATCCATATTTTTCAGAGTCAATGCCAATGGATGCCGACACACTGAAGGATGCTTTGGAGTACGTGAAGGAGGAGTATAACGATATGGGATACTGTGAAGACGATTTTGAAGGTGCCAGTGGACTCATTGATGCTGATGAACTGAGTAAGGACAATATTGGATATGCATTAGCTATTTCTAAAAGACAAATGTTCAGCGATTATGGCACAGAACATCGTTGCTACATAGACGATGTCGAGGAAATTTCACTGACACCTGTTGCCGGCGAAGACTGGTGGAAAGAGTATCGCTGTCATGAACATGACGATGATGTGACATTTAGCCCGGAGGAAGTAGATGTTGAATATTCCGACCAGACAGTGCAGGAAGATTGCATTACAACCATTTATAAACGAGCTACATGTGCTTGTGGATTATTCTATAGGCTCATCATTAAGGACGTTGATGAGTTCGACCCTTCAAAACTTAAGGTATGCAACTCCGGTGAGGGTTCAGATAACTGGTATGCCCCGGATGTTTTCTATGACGATAGTCCACTACAGTTTTTGGGAGATGGGTTCGGTGATAATGAGTTTGAGTATAGTACGGCAAGACTTTTCTGGGATGGAGAGGAAATTGACCTCCCGGAGGAAAGATGTTCTGGATATGATGACGAGGACGACGAAAACTGGTAGGTAATTGATGAGTGGGTTATTTTCAATAGATAAAGAAACGCAGGGTATTTTCTCTCCTGGCAATGTCAGATATTACAATGGCACATTTAGCTTCGCGCAGCAACAAACTGCAGTCTATGCAGCAGAGAATGCTGAAATGTACCTTCCTCATATAGACTTGTTCCAGATTACGAATGAGGGAGAAGTCCTGACTTATCGTAATGACAATGTAACTGATTCTTTCAGTCAGTGGAAAGAGTCTCTGCCAGATGATTGGTTTATTCCGTCCGTAAGTCAATGGAAGTTTCTCTTGTCCGAAAGGAATGCTTCAACTGTATCAGGAGTGGAAAATGCGAGGTTCATTAAGTGTACCGTCAGAGGAACAGCATGTTTCATGCTGTTCCCTGACGATTTTACTTTTCCGGAAAATGTTGAATTGCCCCCAAAACTTAGGATAAACGACAAAGTCGCGGACTTCTCTAAATTGAAGTACGACTATGTCGCAATGAAATTTTTGGAAAAGGCTGGATGCATCCTATTGCCGGCAATCAAATGGGATTGGGAAAATGACCCTCTGGACAGACACCTTCATGGGTATGATCTTCTTAATGCAGGTAGATTGACAACAGGTAATTATTGGGCATCACCAAATAAGAAGGACGATAACAATTTCCATCATTTCATATTCTCCAGCAAGCACTGCCAGATTGGCTCCTACAGACAAGGACTGGAATATTCCGCTTTTATGAGACTTGTATCATTAAGATAAGGGAACGATATACGTTATGGCAACGGAAATCGGATTCGAATATAATCATGAAAGGAGTGTCCAGATAATAGTCGCTTTGAATGGTTAGAATAAGGGGGCTTGTTCTTATTGCCGGCCTCCTCTTTTACAAAATACGAACACATTTACAAAATACGAACACATTATGGGAATATTCAAAAATATCGGTGCAGACCCTTTGTATGGGTCTATGCGGCAGGATATGTGGCGGGATACACTCCGCGATTCAATAGCCGTGTTTTCCCCTCTGTTTAAAATATACACTTGCGCCTTTTTCGGAGAGGGAAAGGAACTCCGTACCAGAAGACTTTGCGGCTTGTCCTATGCTTTGTACAATATCGCTTATTGTGCAAAAGAAGCTGATTCCATTCTTATAGAGTTTTTCGTTCTTGTTATTAGAAAACATATGTCATCGGATGGAGAATTTAATATCTGGCTTCCAGAAGAGGACTGTTTGAAGTATTTGGACTCTATAATGAATAATCCGGAAATTATGCGTGGTTTTCAGGAATTAAGTTCCAAGAATGTTTCTCGCGAATACAAAGAGTGCCCAATCGAACAACTTCAACAGTATTCTTTCTTAGATTTCATCGCTCACTGTATCGGAAATGCTCCTTGGCCAGACTATGACAATGCTGCTAGATAATAGACTTTGACAACTGATTATGGCTACATTATTCAAGAAACTGGCAGAAAGCGCCCAGAAGGTCGCGAGTACGGCTCAGAAGGCTGTTGAGGCTACAGGTTCCGCCATTTCCGATGCCTCGGAGGGGCTGGGCGCAAAGGTCAGCGAGTGGAAGGACGAGCGTACGCAGCGGGAACTGGCGGAGGCTGAAACGAAGTCCCGCGAGGAAGAAATCCGCTCCGGACTTTATGTGGAGGACGGAAAGACAATCATCGCCACTCTTGACGGAATAAGCCGTTGGTTTGAAGGACTGACCGGCAAGGTTTCTGGACCTTATTCCGAGGTCGTGAAGGCTCAGACACTTATTCTGTCCGCCATAAACTCGCCGGTAACGGTCCGGGTGCCTGTCGACAGGCTCATGAATATGCTGAGCCGGGCTCTTGAGGCGTCGGCAGATGATGTGCTGAAGGCGGATGTGAAGGATGCTTTCGCCTCAATGTTCCGGAACCTCTTTTCTTTTCTTGGTCTTAAGGTAAACTGTCTGACGGACAGGAAAAATGGCGAGACCTGTGAGCTCGTCCGGCAGGCAGGGGAGGACATGGCCGATTGTATAAGGGACATCGCAGGTGTGTTCGCGGCGGACAGCGGCCTGGTTGTCGAGGTCAGAAACCCTCTCGCGACGGCTCAGGCGCAGTCCGACTTTCTGAAGAAGACCTTGTCCATGGCGAAGGACAGCTCTGACATTCGCAGGAAAACGGATGACTACAGGGATAATCTGCAGGATATGTTCAACCTCTTCGACATTTATTCCGCCGCCATCGGCCCGTCGATTCTTTTTCACGGTCTGCTGTCAAAATACCGGAGGACCCTCGTTGAGCTCCGTAAGGCTGAACTCATGGCTCCGATAAGGAAGAAATACAGCTCGATGGCCACAGAAAAGGCCATAAAGACCATAGGCAAGGCATTTGTGCCGGATTCAATAAAAGACCTTACAAATCCCGCAGGCTATGCCTTGAAAACGGCATTTCATGCGGCCTCTGGAATCGGGAACGTGATTTCCGAGTTTCAAGAAAGCCGTGCCAGCCTCGCGGAGACAGAACGGCAGCTTCAAGACCTTGACTGCAGCGTCCCGGAGGTCAATGCCGTGAAGAAAGAGCTCGAGGCCTACGATAAGACCCTGCAAGAGATTGAGAATAAGTACATCGCGTAATTGTTTATAATTTCTACGGTCGTAAAATTTACGGATGTAAAATTTGTCAGTATTCCCATTTCCGAGAAATAGTGAAAAGAAATGGGGTTACATATCCTCCAGCGACAGGCAGCGGATGACTTTGCGGTAGCGGCTCAGTCGTTTTTCTTTTCTGGAGAAAAACGCGACCTTCTCTTTCATGAGTGTGGCGTTATATTTCTCCGGATTCCTCTTTACTTCAATCAGTTCGACGCATTTGTCGTCCGCGCTGACTGCAACGATGTCAATTTCGCATTGCTGGTGATTTCCCTTGGCGTCGGTGTAACCCTTGGCATCCCACCATCTGCCAATTGCACGATATTCCATGCTTTCAATCATTTTTGCCCTGAAATACCGCTCCAAGGTGTCTCCCGTGTAGGTGGTGTAGTCGCTGTTCATCATTTCTTTAAGAAGAGGG
>ERZ808240.5307-NODE-5307-length-10589-cov-3.970477_pt1 | contig 10589 bp, 9 predicted proteins | sample MGYA00521084_ERZ808240 | MGnify/ENA primary metagenome ERZ808240 (study PRJEB31516, sample SAMN03275571) | gut metagenome | biome: mammalia-associated habitat; material: feces | host: Papio cynocephalus | place: Kenya | collected 2012-08-06 ... | reverse complement strand
TATCAATGTTTTTGGCATTAATGTCAACACATAATTGCTTTAATTGTCTGAAATATAAGCGATTATCCTCTGGATTAGAAACATATGGTGCACTAGTCATTAATCCGCGTATACGTATGCCCTTATAAGCAGCTATTTCCCTCACAAAAGACTCAACCTCACACGGTCTGAATCCAAACTTATTCTCCTCACCAGCAACATTTACCTCAACAAGAATGTCTACTACAATATTTTTCTTAACAGCCTCATTACTTATAGCCTCTGCCAAACGCACTGAATCAACAGAATGTATCATATCTGCCCTGCCTACTACATATTTCACTTTATTTCTCTGTAAATGTCCTATCATATGCCATGTAATATCATCTGGAAGAGAATCTACCTTATCAACCATCTCCTGGACATAATTCTCTCCAAACTGACGTATACCACAATCATATATTTCCATAAGCATATCCTTTGGCTTGGTTTTACTAACAGCAATAAGACATACATCCTCAGGCTTACGTCCGCTTTTTTCACACGCCTTTACAATATTATCCTGGACTATTTTAAGATTATCTTTAAGCATCCCATACCTCCTAGTATTTTATAGTAATACTGAATATATCTGACATATTTCCTTCATCATATAAGATATTTATATTAACCTAAAGCCAGTTTAACCTCCAGCTAATATATCATTTCATTTGGTTTATACTTATCTGCATCTAATATAATTCTGTCATACACAGTGATTCCATGTGTTACTTTTTGTTTAACAATATAATACTCGTTATTCTGATCTATAATTTCAACAGGACAGAATATTGTATATCCGGTATTAACGCAATATACACCCTTAAGCTTTGCAACAGGCCCTACAACATATCTTGATGACGAATCTGGCATAACTATAACTGTTCCCGCATCAAAATTATCCTTATTAACATATACTGAATCATCTGTTGTTTTATATATATCCGCTTCTGTAAATGAAGAAATAAGATTACCATTTTCATCATACTTCTCCGTTATAAAACCATAATTATTACTATTGCCGCCTTTAGTCATATATGACTTAGGTATCTCATAGAATTCGTTTTCTGTCACTGAAGAAACTGGAATCTTCATACCACTTCTTCCAGTTGTAACAAGCTCAATATCCAGGAATCTTTCCGAGGCATACCTTATCATATAACTATCAAGCGATAATTTACCATAAAAGCCGTCATTCTTTTCCACAATAGAAAAACCACAGTTAAAAGTCATATTATCTTTTTTTACCCTGATGTCTATATTCTTTTTTGATTGCAGACCATATTTATTGATATCATCCTGACTGAGTTTTATCATAAGATACCAGTTTTCACTTGTAACTATTTTATAAGCAGGATTACCCGATACTGTTATAGTCTCAGCCTTAAGGTTATTCTTGTTATAATTATCTTTATTAAAATCAGCAGCTGTTATGGTTTCAGGTTCTTTGCCCTCATAGCCATCCACAGCATACACTACGATTCCATTAATCTCTGCTGGTATTGTACGAAACAGATTCTGACTGCCTGTACTCTCAACTATTGAGTCTATATTATTCATGATATTTTCATTTATTGACTGTAATACCATTGAATTAAGATCTGATTTAAGGTCATAAACATATGAAAAATCACTGCCATCGTAACTTGTCTTGTAATTATTAAGCGTTGACTTAATATCAGCTAAGTTCTGTTTCGACAAAGAATTCTCACCAACCTTATTATAGCTTGCAAGAATATCTGAAACCCTGCCAGTTTCATCAACTGAATATATTGTATCGCCTTTTTTCACTCTTGTGTTTTCACGCTGATAATAATTGACATTCCCTGAATATGGAGAATAATATACATTCTCACTTCGTAAAGCAATCGCTGTATATACTGCATTATTAGTAAGTGAACCTGTATTTACCTCATATGTCTGTACTTTTGAATTAGTTATATAAAGTACAAAAAAACATATTATATATATCAGTACAAGTGCAAATATAAGTGCCACTGCACGAGGTCTTCTTTTATATCTGACTACTTTACTACTAGACATTAACTAAATATTCCTCCCATATATAATAAGCTGCCACACTAATACACATACAGTTGCATCATGCGACAGCTTTATATTATTGATATATTTCTCTCCATTCCATATCGCCTCGTTCCAATGACTTAATCAGAAGTTCAGCCGTAGCAAGATTAGTTGCTAATGGTATATTATACATATCACATAACATACATATATTATTTGAATCTGGTTCATGAAGATTAGGTGTCTCCACATCTCTTAAAAAGATTACTAAATCCAGCTGATTATGTTCTATCTGTGCACATAACTGCTGGTCTCCACCAAGATGTCCTGCAAGGAACTTATGAATTGACAGATTAGTAACTTCTTCTACAAGTCTGCCTGTCGTACCAGTAGCAAACAGCTGATTCTTGTTTAATATTCCTTTGTATGCGATGCAGAAATTCTGCATAAGTTTCTTTTTTGAATTGTGAGCAATTAAACCAATGTTCATAAGAACCCCCTATCTTATGCTTTTTATATCATATTTTAATTAATTTATAACTATAGCAGTTATTATTATAATTGCTATAGTAACACAGATAATCAATCACATATATATGAATGATTATCTGTACAGGTTATCCACGAAAATCTTCCGCAAATATTTCATCATCTCTGTCAACATTTCTCTGCAGATTAACATTGAGTACAATTCCCATCGCAGCAAAAAGATTAACAAGGGATGTTACACCACAGCTAAAGAATGGTAATGGAAGACCTGTATTAGGCAGGAGCTTAGTAACAACACCTATATTGATAAATGTCTGGAAAGCAATATACGCCGCAACACCACAGCATAAAAGCCGCCCTTCCTGATCCTTCGCCCTTACTGCTGTTATTATACACTCTATTACAATTGTAAACAACAGTAAAATAGTAATTACGCAGCCTACAAATCCTAATTCTTCACCAATTACGGCAAATATGAAATCGTTCTGGGCTTCTGCTATATATCCAGCATTCTTAAGTGATGATGGATCATCATTATTAAGACCTTTTCCCGATAACTGCCCTGAACCTATCGCCTGAACAGCATAATTCTGCTGATATACACCAGCACTTATATTGCCATCAGTTGAATCGCTTCCATATATGAAATCGACAATTCTGTTTCTTTGATACTGCTCCATAAAAATAGGATCAGGTGTTGCAATAATATACACAAGAAATGCTGCAACAAGCGGCACAACGATAAGTAGCGCCCCACCTATTATCTTATAACTCAATCCCGCACAGAACAATACAGTTAAAATTATCAGTACAACCATGACCGTTGTTGAAAGATCGGGTTCCTTAACAATTAACAATATTGGAACAAGCAGAACTATTGCAAGTATAACAAGAAACTTCCATGTATTAAGCCTGTCCTTATACATAGTTATGACCTTTGCCAGAAAAATTGTGGCAATCAGTTTCATAAACTCCGAAGGCTGTATCTGAAAAGAACCAACTCCCAGCCATCTTTTAGCTCCATGACTTTCTTTTCCTGCTATAAGTACAAGAATAAGCAGTATATTACCAAGTGTATACCACAACCAATAATATTTGGTTATAAACTTATAATCAACAAATGATATAAATATCATCATCAAAAATGCAGCGGCCATACCTGCTCCCTGCTTTATTGTATACTCAGAATTAGCACTGTTTACAACTGCCAGGGCATAAACACAGGTAATCATTATAATAATAACAAGCCTGTAATTATACGACCGCATTTTATACTTTTTAAACATAAAATCTCCACCAACAATATAATCCGTTTCCGGTTACAATGTGATTATTTTTCACTGTTTCTCATATCCTTAATAGGAATATTAGCATAGATTGCAGGAACTGAACCGTTCTCACCCTCTGTAGATGTTATCTGGATATCCAGTTCATCTGCATCTATAACCATGTATTTTGAAATGACCTTTATAATGTCATTCTTTATCATTTCCATAACCTCTGGTGAACAATTAGCCCTATCAGAAACAAGTAATAACTTAAGTCTGTCTTTAGCCACATCCCCAGAGCCTTTTTTCTTAAACAAATCAAGTAAACTCATATCTTCTTCCATTCTGCCATATCCGGCTTTTAATAATAACTTTTAGTTTTTCTTGTCACCCTTAAAAAGAGCTGATAACTTCTTGAAAAATCCTCCCTTACCATTTAAATCAAGGAATGGAACATCTTCACCAAGAATTCTCTTGCATATATTCATATAAGCCTGTCCAGCCATACTGCTGTCTCCTACTAATGGCTGTCCTTTATTAGTAGCTACGACAATATTCTCGTCATCAGGAACGGCTCCTATGACATTAAGCTGTAATATGTCATTAACATCAGAAATAGACATCATTTCTCCCCTGTTAACCATGTCCATACGTATTCTGTTAACAATAAGATCCTCATGATCTTTTAGGCCGTGGGCATCAAGAAGTCCTACAATTCTATCAGCATCACGTATAGCTGAAACTTCAGGAGTTGTCACAACAAGTGCTCTGTCTGCTGCTACTATGGCATTTTGGAAGCCCTGTTCTATACCAGCCGGACAATCAAGGATTATGTAATCAAAGCCTTCTGGATCTGCTTTTATTTCATCAACAACCTTAATCATCTGTTCTGGAGAGATTGCTGACTTATCTCTTGTCTGTGCTGTAGGTAAAAGATATAAAGATGGGCATCTCTTATCTGTAATCATAGCCTGCTTTAAGCGGCAGTTTCCTTCCACTACGTCTACAAGATTGTATACAATTCTATTTTCAAGTCCAAGTACAACATCAAGATTTCTTAAGCCTGTATCTGTGTCTATCATAACTACTTTTTTACCAAGCTTAGCAAGACCTGTACCTATATTAGCAGTAGTTGTAGTCTTACCGACACCGCCTTTTCCTGACGTAACAACAATAACTTCACTCATTTTACTTCCTCCAAAATCAATATACTAAGTAAATAAATACACAATAATTTAATTATGCTTAATTTTGCGCATTAAATCAATACTTTTTTAAAAATAATGCCATTATTTAATAAATTAATGTTACCATAAAGAGCAAATCCTAAAAATAAATCCTAAAATAATACTCTACAAATAAATAACAGTTTATAGGTGAATATCCTCAAGTACATTTTGTTCAAAATCTTCAACATATATATTTCCTTCATATACATATGCTATTTTAGGCTGTACAACTTTAGCCTTCGCCCTTAATTTTTTCTTTACCGGGCTGCTATCTGAACATCTTGCTATAACATCTGCTATCTTTATCTGCATTGGCTCCATGTCCAGTGCTACAACAAATGCATTTTCATTTCCATTAGCTCCTGCAAAGATATTACCCTTAAGGCTTCCTAGCACAATTACATTACCGCATGCAACCACTTTGCCTCCTGGATTAACATCCCCTAAAATAACAACACTACTTTCTGTTTCTAACAACTGCCCTGATCTTAGTGTTCCCTTATAAAACTGGCACAAAGGCTGGGCAGGCATTTCTATTTCTTCCCCAGATGCTTCTGTTGAATATGCATGATTATTATTTTTCATGGCATCTGCAACCGCTCTTTGGTATATCAGATCTTTTTCCTCATCATGATCAATAAGGCACACGATATTAATATCTGTAACATCAGTGATTATATCAATAATCTCTTTTTCCTGTGTATCTGATAATTCTCGTCCTTCAAGTGATAGTGCAAGAGCAGCATTATTAAAAAATTTGGCAGATGCTATAAATTTCTCTTTTACCATATTTTTAAGTTCATCAAAATCCACATTTGCATCAAGTTTAACTGCAATGCCGTTCTTATTACCTTTTATTACTACTGAATTATCCAATTGTTTCACCCCTTATTTTATAAATTACTCCAGACCATAGAATATCTTATATATGTCAGCCGTCAAATCCATGGATGTTGTAGAGCCGTATCCATGCTGTATACATACCGAAACACATATTTCCGGATTATCATATGGTGAATATGTAACCAGTAAAGAATGGTCTGGTTCTTTGGTATTTTCCTGAGCTGTACCTGACTTTGCTGCTATCTTTAATCCAAGCTTTGCTACAATTGAATAAGAATTACCAGCAAGTGTCATACCTTCATGCACAGTATCCCATATATTGCTGCTAAGCTCAACCTGATGATCAACCTCAGCCTGGTTTTTTCTTATAAGGTTGCCATCTGAATCTGTTATTTTATCTATAAGTGTAAGATTGTAACATGTACCTGATGTTGCAATAGTTGTAACATATCTTGCAAGATTCAATGTACTATACTTATGATTACCCTGTCCTATTGCAGAAGCAATCGAGTTGGTATTAGATGCCTGAGGCGAATTTTCTTCAATCTCAACACCTGCTTTAGTAGATAAACCAAGCAAATCTGAATACTTCTGTAATGTACTTGTTCCGTATGTGCTGTTATATGTTCCATCTTTTCTACATGCAAGATTATAACCAACATTATAGAAGAACACATTACATGAATCCCTTATGGCAGTTGCTGCAACTTCTCCTCCATGACCAGATAATCTCCAGCACTTAGGAGCAGGTGTAACCTTATCAAACGAACCAGAACAATAAAATGTAGTTCCAGATGATATAGTTCCTGTATCCATGCCGGCAATAGTTGTACAAGGCTTATATGTTGAACCAGGCGCTGTGAACGACTGCGTTGCCCTGTTAATCATAGGCGCAGCCTTATCATTGATAAGACTGTTAAAGTACTTGGAATCGACTGTTCCTGACAACTTATTATTATCGTAGCTTGGATATGATACCATTGCAAGAATATCTCCATTACGTGGATCAGTAACTACGGCTGATGCTGAACATGGCTGCAATGCAAGCTGTGCAGGAGTGATTACTTTATTAGTTATTGCATAAGTCATAAACTCATATGCGCCAAGACTTCCTGACTGCAATGATGAATATCTTGAATCATCGGCATTCATATCAAGCACACCCTGTTCATAAAGGAGCATACATATCTGTCTTCCTGTTACACTACCTTCATTTACCATATACTTGTACATCTTTTTATAAAAAGATGTATCAGTTCTTAGATAAGTATCTATATAATCTATCAGGGCATCATATGACTCCTGGAGGCTTGTATATTGTTCCGTCGAAAATATATTAAGATTAATCCAGTTTTTGGAGATTCCCTGTGTCAGAAGTTCTTTAAGACTTGTTCCACTGCCCTCAGTCCAGTCATTATATACACTGTCCGTTGTATCAACATTAGCTGTATTAAATACACCTCTGTCCTTCAGACTTGTGTATACATACCATATATATAACTGTTGTTCTTCGCTAAGCTTTCCATATGGAGTATCACCAGATAGAAGTTCACTTCTTAGCCAGTCCATTGTGCTATCCTGTTTTGATAAAAATGCAGAATATACCTGTCGTTCAGTATCCGTACTCTGTGTTGATATATGATTTATCGATACAATATTATTATCAAGCAATGCAAAATACACTTCTTTGGCAAGAATATATACTGTATTGACACTTCCATTAGAGTTATAAGTGTATTTGGTATCACCGCTTGTCATATAGCTGAGTATGATCTGTACAAGCCTGTCCTCTATCGCTTCATATATCTTTTTCTGGATGTTAATATCAATAGTAAGATAGACATCATTACCTGCTGTTGAATCCTCTTCATCAAGTACTTCAGTTATACGACCTACTGTATCTACATACACCTGTTTAGAACCCTTTGTTCCTGCAAGTTCTGATTCCATACTCTTTTCTATTCCGCTTTTACCAACAACATCATTGCTGTCGTATTCATCGCCAAGAGTTTCTAGTTCACTTGACGAAACTGTTCCTGTATATCCAAGTATCTGTGAGCAATATATACTATCCACGTACCTTCTTATATATTGTTCATCAACAGTAACTCCGGTAAGTTCATCTGAATTCTCAAGTATGGCTGCTACTGTTTCATCCGATACCTCATTTGCTATTGTAAATGATATGTATCTGTTATATGAATTAGCTGACATATACCTTCTTAGATTAACTATCATAAGGGCATGTTCAACACTATAACCACTTGAAACAGGATCATATCCCTGTTCCTTTAGTAGTTTTATGGTTGATGCCATTGCACCACCATCGTTTATATAGTTATCACCTGCAACTGCAACTCCATATCTGTCACATAGCTGTTTGAACAGCTCTGCTGCTGATACATTCCTTTGTTCATCGGTAAGCTCACTTATCGAACGTTTACCATATATATCCCTTAGGAATCTTAACAACTCATTATCCTTGATGTTATATTCGTACATACCATCTGTATATACAATAGGAAAATCATTAGAATAGCTGTCACCCTTATCTTCTATAATCGAAAGAGTTTTATCTATTGAAGAATTAAGAAGTCTGTTTTTTGTATCATTATCTTCATACTTTCCACTATCACTTATTCTTACTGCGTATGCAAGATCGTTATATGCCAGCAGCACACCATTTTTGTCAAATATTCTTCCTCTTGTTGCTGCGACACTCATATCTTTTTGTATTGAACTTGATAAATCTTTCACATAAGACTCTCCATTAATAATCTGAAGTGAAAACAATCTGTTAATAAGTACCCCGATAAGGACGACAAAAACCATTATTAACGGAAAAATTCTGGACTTGAAGAGACTTAGAATATAATCAAATATTTCCTTCATCTAAATTACCTTTTTTCCTTTTACTCCATTTAACATCAAGCAATGCATCCAGTTTCATCAACGGATAATAAAACACCAGTGCAATAATGAGTGTATATACCATCTCCGGTATAATAAACTTCATTATAAAGTAATCTGCATTTAACCTGTTGTGCAAAAGAAAATTACCTATGTAAGATAAAAATTCATAGACAAAATCCGAAAGCATAACCATCGCTAATGGAATAAGGACCTCAACTTTCTCATATTCTTTATAAAACATTCCTGAATAATATCCTACGTACACAAAAACCAATGCTGAAAAACCAAATAACCCAGAGAAGAACAAATCATACATAACGCCTGCAAGAAATCCTACAAACATTCCTTCATTCTTCCCTTTAAAGAAACCAAACAGCACTGGCAGGATTATCAAAAGATTAGGAACTATCCCTCCTATAGCAATAGCCCTTCCAAAAGTTCCCTGTATAAGGTAAACCAATAAAATTATAACTAACTCTGCTACTTTTCTTTTCATGGTTCTCCTGCCTTTAATTATTGATTCTTCATTTCAGTTATAATAAGTACTTCCTGAAGATTATTAAAATCCACTGCCGGAATAAGATAACCTGACTGTGTAAGATTATTAGCATCAGGAGTAACATCCTTAGCATATCCTATAAGTATTCCCTGAAGATATTTATCACTTATGTTAGAAGTGACAACTTTATCTCCATCTCTTACTGTTATATCACTTTTAAAATGTGTAATCTTACAAAGGCCACTGTCAGTTTCTTCTATATCACCTTCAACTATACATGTATCGTTAGTATCTATCAGCATTCCACTTACAGAATTGTTATCCTCAACTATTGTTTTAACAATCGAATAATTCTTTCCGACCTCAGTAACAATTCCTACAAGACCACCGCCAGCAATAACATTCATGTCTTTTTTAATGCCATCATCGCTGCCTTTATCTACCTTGAATGCTTTAGACCAGTTATCAGCAGTAACTTCAATAATTCTTGCACCTACTTTTGTATATCCTGGATATTTTTCATCAAGCTTATATAATTCTCTTAACCTTGAGAGTTCATAAGTATCCTGTCTTAACTGGTTATTCTCTTCTGTAAGGTCATCAACCTTGCTCTTTAGTTCCTTATTCTCATCAAGAACAGTAGATATTTCCTGAAAAGTAGTATACTTATCGTATGTCCATAATCCAAGATTATTCATTCCCTTCTGAAGTGGAACTACTACCATGGAAACTGCATTTCTCAAAGGTGCAACAAGTCTGTCTGTAAAAAAACTTGTTGATATAAATATGAGACATATAACAGTTAATATAATTAAAATATACCTGGATGTCATGAATGAAGATACTTTCTTTTTCATTTTACTCTTCCTTAATCATAAATTAATCATAATTTCTATCTTGTGGAGTATATGCAATCTTGGCAAACTGAGGATTAGTTACAACTCCAATAAGACCTCTTACAACGCTTTCAGAAGGCTGGTCTACTATATTAACATTAAGATTAGTCTCCTGCTTGATAAATTTTTCAAGATTATTAATCTGTGAGGTACCACCTGATACATATACGCCGTCTTTTATAATATCAGCAGCAAGTTCTGGTGGAGTTCTTTCTAATATAACTTTTATTGCATCCATAATAGAATGAAGTGCATCAACTATTGCATTGTATACAACATCTGATGAAACATCTACGCTTACAGGAAGTCCTGATAATACGTTACGTCCAAATCCAGGTGCAAACGTTTCATCAACCTTTACTGCACTTCCAAGTTCTTTCTTAAGACCTTCTGCTGTCTTGCTTCCAAT
>ERZ808240.5304-NODE-5304-length-10590-cov-37.288182_pt1 | contig 10590 bp, 3 predicted proteins | sample MGYA00521084_ERZ808240 | MGnify/ENA primary metagenome ERZ808240 (study PRJEB31516, sample SAMN03275571) | gut metagenome | biome: mammalia-associated habitat; material: feces | host: Papio cynocephalus | place: Kenya | collected 2012-08-06 ... | reverse complement strand
ATTGATATTGTGGAAAATCCGATCAAGAGCATAAAAGTTGTCAGCGGAGCAGAACAGACTGCCTACGAGGGTATTACAGATGGCTATCTGGCGCAGGATATGACATTGAAGATTAGCTATAAAGATGCTTCTGTTCTGGCAAAGGAAGTAACTATACCAAAGGGATACAGTAGTTATGTAGAAGATGAAAATTATCCGGGCGGAAAAATTACTGTAAATTATTCCTTTGTGAAGATAACAGAGACTATGTGGAGTTCGAACATCCAAGATATGCCATGCGGAACCTATGAGACAAGCCTGCAGCTTGGAGGATTTACGATTCCGTTTACGATTACAATCACGGAGGCACCGATAGACAGTATCTCAGTATCAATACCGCAGGAATATCAGAGTTTTGTAGCAGGCGAGAATTTCTATATCAACAGCGCGAACCTGCCGGGAAGCAGCATTACCATTCGCTACAAAACCGGAGACTCGGATAAGGTCATTGATCTGGATACTTATAATTATTATGATACAGTATTAAATACAAACATGAGCATAACCGGCAGTTTGAAGGATGCAGATGGTAACTGGGTAAATGACTGGGTCGGCAATTTAGAGCCGGGACAATACTACTATGAGGTCAGCATTGGAAAGAAAACAGCACGTTGTCCGATCACGATCACAGAAAATCCGGTCGATCATTTTGAGGTGACAGTACCGGATAAATATACATCTGAGACAGAGGGAGAACTTGATTACATTCCATACGGAAGTGGCTTTAAGTTCCATGTTTATTACACAGATGGAACAGAGAACACTTTTGTTACGAATGGAAATGGAATGTGGCAGGATGATAAATTCAGCAGACTTAACAAGCAGCAGCTGAGGCTGACTATGCTGCAGGACGGGGAAGAAGTAGATGAAGAACAGCTTTCACAGCTTCCATACGGCATTTATGATGTACAGGTAACGGCATATGGGAAAACAGCTACATACCCATTTACAATCAAGAAAAACCCGATTGATAAGATTGAGCCGATCATGAAGGAAGATTTCAGTTTTGTAGCAGGTACAGAAACATATGTTGGAAATGCTATTTCCGGAATTAAAGTGTACAAGACAGACGGAAGTACTGAAAATCTTTATGTAGACGATGGATATGACTTTGATGTTTACATTGCAGGAGAAGATGATAACTATAGTGACTGCAGTGATCTTGTAGCAGGTAAATATACGGGGTATGTCCGTTATAAGAATAAAGAAGCAGAATTCCCTGTTACAGTTGTAGAAAATCCGGTAGACAGTATTTCTGTTTCGGTAAAGGAAGAAAACACAAAATATCTGATCAATTCGGGACAGAATATTTCCACAGAAGGTATGACACTGACGGTACATTATAAAGATCCTTCTGTAAAGGATAAGTCCTTTAAGCTTGGTGGAGATACAGGCTGGTATGATCTGGACTTCCCGGGTAAGCGGGTAACTATCAGACAGACGATCACAGTAAAAATGAATGATGGTGACGATGATTATACTATCGGTTATATCGGTACGGATGTAAAAGAAGGAGCATATGATGTAAAGGTATATGCATACGGAAAAGAGACAACGTATCAGATACAGGTGCAAAAACCGGAAATTTCCAAGATAACACTTAAGACGGATAATATACAGAAAACCTATATGGCGGGAAGCGGGGATTGTGTACAGTATACCTATAATGATATTTTAGTCAGCTTTAAAAACGGAGAAACAAAGAGCCTACAGGAATTACTGTATGATGAGGATGAAAATGAAACTGCTCTGTATAATACCTACCAGTATGGCCTTGATTTTTATCTGACGGACGAGGCGGGCGAAGTCTACAGTGGTTCCAGATGGTTCAAGAATATGAAAGCAGGAACATATACGGTTACGTTTTCCTTGTACGGAAACGAGGCAAGCTATCAGATTCAGCTGGAAGAATCCGGTGTGAAGTCCATGACGGTCGCAAAGGCACCTGATTATCTGGAATACATGGATGGAATGCTTTCTGATGAAAGTGAAGTAACGGATTATCTCAAAGGACTCCAATTATCCGTTCTGTATCAGGATGGCACCAGCCGGCTGTTTGATGTTGATAAATTCCAAAATATAAGAGGAAGCGAATACAGTCTGGACGGAGAGGTGCTGTATATCAGTCTGGTACAGCAGGAGTCGGATGAGGAAGAAACCGATAATGGCTGGAGCCTGCAGGTAACATATAAAGATCAGGAAGTACAGATACCGCTTCAGAAGAAGGACTTCAGCAAGGAAGCCTCAACTTTGATCACAAAAGATAAGGTAAGTATTACAACCATTAGTAAGCCGGGACAATATGTGGTTTATAAGCTGATGCCACAGACGACAGCCACCTATTATATGTATAGCGAAGGTCTGTTTGATACCTATGGCTATTTATATGACGCGGAAGGTAATCTCCTGCAGGAAAACGATGACGATGGCAAGAGAAATAATTTCTACATAGAGAATACACTGCGCGCGGGAGAAACGTATTATTTTGTCAGCAGACTGTATAGTAAAAACGGATTGGGAATTTTCCTGACAATATTCAGCCGGGAAGAAGCATGGATCGTAGAAAGTCAGGAGAAGATCGATCAGGTTGCTGTTTCTCTGCCGGAGCCAAAAGCAGGGGAGAAAAAGGCACTCTGCACGGATATTGCGTTGTCAGCATCCGTTTCCGATAATTGCATTGTTAAGTCTGTACAGTGGGGAACAGAAGATGGCTATGACACGGTGGGAAATTTTGAAGCCGGACATGATAATATATTGAAGGTAACTCTTTCACCAATTTACGGTTATTGCTTTACAACCCGTACGGCTGTCACAGTGAATGGGAAAAAACCCGGCAGCAGATATATTGATGAACAGGGAGATCTGACAGTGACTTACACATTTAAATCACAGGGAGTGAAAGTCACACTACCGGAGAATACCAAAGATTACACGGTGACAACGGATGAAAAAGATGCGTTTGTAACCAAAGGTGGCAGTTATGCATTTGATGTAAAGCCGGCAGCGGGTGCTGCTCTGACGGTAAAGGCGAACGGAACTCCTGTAAAGCCTGAAAGTGGAACGCATTATGTTCTGACAAATGTGCAGAACAATGTAAACGTTACAGTTACGGCAGAAGCACCAAAGCCGGAAGCTGAAAAGGTAATTGTCAGCTATTATGATGGCAGTACATTATATGATCAGGTCAGCGTAAAGAAGAATTCAACAATCTATTATGGTACACAGGAGAAAAATCTTCCGAAGCTGACAAGCTATGCAAACGGAAGTAATCAGTTTTTCCTTGGCTGGTATCAGAAGGATGGTACACGGCTGACAAGAAATACTCAGATCAGTGAAGATACTTCTGTTACTGCAAAGTGGATCAACGGAATTATCACAAAACAAAGCAGCGGATTTACAATTACTTATAAGGTAATTGAGGTTTCAGATAACGGAAAGATGTATCTGGAGGTTACGCAGGCAAAGGCAGACAGCAGCGCGTTAGAAAGCAATCTGATGAGTTTTGTGCATGACCTGCTTGATATCGAGAGCGATAAGGCAGGAGAAGTTACCATTGAAAACGGAATGGAGATAGAAGGGTTTGATGCGGATGTCATTGCAATTGCAAGTAATGCATTTGCAAACAATGAAACACTTACAAAGATTAAGATTCCGGATACAGTAGAGACGATCGGAGACGGTGCGTTTGAAGGCTGTAGTGCATTGGAGGAAGTTGCAATTCCGGATTCCGTAAAGGAAATCGGAGACAGTGCATTTAAAGACAGTGCAGTAAAAACAGTTGCTTTACCGGATAGTATCGAAAAAATCGGTCAGGGAGCGTTTGCAAAGAGTAACAGTGCAGAAAAAACAGAAATCCTTTGCTCTGCATCGCTGAGTCAGGAAATGGCACAGGATATCGAAAATGCCGGAGCAAAAGCTACTGTACTTGATTTTGCACTGACGCCGGATCAGGATATTGTGACACTTACGGTAGATGAGACACTTTCCGTATCTGCAAATGCGATACTGGGCGATGAAGATGTCAGTGAAGAAACGACATGGGCAGTTGCGCAGGGAGATGAAGAATTACTTTCTGTTTCCGGCAATACAACCGGTAAAGAAATTGCGGCAAAGGCAGTAAAACGATATAACAATAAAAATACGGCAACACTGATCGCAACATGCAGGGGCATACAGAAGAAATTACAGATCAGAATAGAAAAGAAAGCAGCAGAGAGTTCAGATTTCGTTGTAACGCTGGATAAAGAGCAATATGAGTATGACGGAAATGAAATGACTCCAAAAGTAAAATCCATTACTTATAACGGAGTGGAAATACCGGCATCAGAATATCAGATTATATGTGATGAGGAAGACAATATTATATATATCTCTCTGGATAATTATGAAGTAGATCTGCGTAAGAGATATACTGTAACATATCCATCTTTGAAAGGCGTAAAAATTGATAAGAGTGCACTTTCCGTCACAGTAGGCGAGGAGATTGCCTTAACAGCATCTATCCAGCCTGCATATGCAAAAAATGACGGTTTCATCTGGGGTAGCGACGATGAAACAATAGTATCACAGACCAATCAGAATGGTGGATTCAGGGCAGAAAAAGCAGGTGTTGCAACGATTACCGTAAAATCAGTTACAAATCCGAATATTACGGATACCTGCATTGTGACGGTAAATGATAAAAAGGACGACTCCGGCAAAGACAACCCTGGCAAGGATGATGAAAAACATACCTGCACCTTCGACAAGGGCAGGATCACCAAACAGCCTACCTGTATAAAGGCAGGAGAGAAGACTTATACCTGTACAGTCTGTCATAAGACAAAAGTAGAAGCAATCGCTATGACAGCACATGTGTGGACAGACAAAACAGTGAAGGCATCCGCACAGAAAAACGGTTATACAGCTAAGGTGTGCAAGAACTGCGGAAAAGAAACAGAAGTGAAAGATATTTATGCTCCGGCAAAAATAGAACTTTCCAAGGATCTCTATTCTTACAACGGTAAGGCATGCAAGCCTGCTGTTAAAGTGAAAGACAGTGCGGGAAATGAGATAGCAACAGCTAACTTTGATGTAGCCTACGCAGACAATAAAAATATTGGTAATGCAAAGGTAACGGTAACGTTCAAAGGAGCACGGTATGAAGGAAGTCTGACAACCACGTTTACTATCGCATCTCCTAAAACAACGGTTTCAAAGGCGAAAGCAGCAAAGAAGAGCATTACTGTAACATGGAAGAAGCAGAAAAAGAATGTCAGCGGTTATCAGATCCAGTACAGTACTTCCAAAAAATTTGATAAGGCTGTTAAGACAAAAACCGTAAAGAGTGCGAAAAAAACATCACTTACAATCAGTAAGCTGAAAGCAAAGAAAACTTATTATGTCAGAATCCGTACCTATAAGACTGTAAAGGGAAAGAAGTATTATTCTGAATGGTCTAAGGCAAAGAAGGTTAAGACAAAATAACAAGGTCCGGATAAATATACCGGAATGTATGAGAAAATGGGCATTGGCAGGTGACTGTCGGTGCTCATTTTCGGTCTGTAGGAAACCATACAGTAAAAAACGACGGTTGCTTGCGGCTAACCATATGTGCAAAATGTCGCAAATGTGTCGTATTATTGATTTTTTTCTTCCTTTTTCTTACATTTTATTGTATAATGAGAAAGTACGAAAACGATTAAGTAGAAGCTAGTAATCAAATATTATATTTCTAGGAGGCAGAAATGGCTAAGAAGACAACAGTACCTGTTTCATCTACGTTTGATAAGGAACTCTTCAAGCGCAGCGTGCTCTACAATGTAAGAACTCTTTATCGTAAAACGATGGAGGAAGCAACTGACCAGCAGATTTTCCAGGCAGTATCTTATGCGATCAAAGACCAGATCGTAGAAAACTGGATGGAAACGCAGAAGGAATACGAAAAGAAGGATCCGAAGACAGTTTACTACCTGTCCATGGAATTCTTAATGGGTCGTGCACTCGGTAATAACATGATCAACCTGCAGGCTTATGACCAGGCAAAGGAAGCACTGGAGGAGCTGGGCGTTGACATCAATGTGATCGAAGATCAGGAGCCGGATGCAGCACTCGGTAACGGTGGTCTGGGAAGACTTGCCGCATGTTTCCTTGATTCTCTCGCAACACTTGGCTATTCTGCTTACGGCTGCGGTATCCGTTACCGCTACGGTATGTTCAAGCAGGAGATCCGTGACGGTTACCAGGTGGAAGTACCGGATAACTGGTTAGCAGACGGTAATCCATTTGAGCTACGCCGTCCTGAATACTCCAAAGAAGTTAAATTCGGCGGTTATGTATCTGTATATCAGGATGAAAACGGCCGTAACAACTTCAAACAGGAAGGTTATCAGTCAGTGACTGCTGTACCATATGACCTGCCGGTTGTAGGATATGGCAATGGCATTGTAAATACACTTCGTATCTGGGACGCACAGCCTGTAGAGTGTTTCCAGCTTGAATCTTTTGACAAGGGTGATTACCGCAAGGCGGTAGAACAGGAAAACCTTGCAAGAAATATCGTTGAAGTTCTGTATCCGAATGATAATCATTATGCAGGTAAAGAGCTTCGTCTGAAACAGCAGTACTTCTTTATTTCCGCATCCGTACAGGAAGCAGTTGAGAAGTATATGCGTTCCCATGATGATATCCGTAAATTCCATGAGAAGGTTACATTCCAGCTGAATGATACCCATCCGACCGTAGCGGTTGCAGAGCTGATGCGTATTCTGATGGATGAATATTATTTAACATGGGATGAAGCATGGGATGTCACAACAAAGACATGTGCTTACACAAACCATACGATCATGGCAGAAGCGCTGGAAAAATGGCCGATCGAACTGTTCAGCCGTCTGCTTCCACGTATTTACCAGATCGTAGAAGAGATCAACCGCCGTTTCGTAATGGAAATTGAAGCCAGATATCCGGGCAACCAGGAGAAGATCCGGAAGATGGCGATCATTTATGACGGCCAGGTTAAAATGGCTCATCTGGCAATCGCGGCAGGCTACAGCGTAAACGGTGTTGCAAGACTGCATACAGAGATCTTGAAAAATCAGGAACTGAAAGACTTCTATGAAATGATGCCTGAGAAGTTCAATAACAAGACAAACGGTATCACACAGCGCCGTTTCCTGCTTCATGCAAATCCGCTTCTCGCAGAGTGGGTAACAGCTCATGTCGGTGCGGACTGGATCACAGATCTGCCAAAGATCAAGAAGCTTGCTGTTTATGCTGATGATGAAAAGGCACAGCAGGAGTTCATGAACATCAAATATCAGAATAAAGTAAGACTTGCAAAATATATTTTAGAGCATAATGGTGTTGAAGTAGATCCGCGTTCTATCTTTGATGTACAGGTAAAACGTCTGCACGAGTACAAACGCCAGCTTCTGAACATCCTGCATGTTATGTACTTATACAATGAGATCAAAGAGCATCCGGATATGGAATTCTTCCCAAGAACATTTATCTTCGGTGCAAAGGCGGCAGCAGGCTATAAAAATGCCAAGCTGACGATCAAACTGATCAATTCCGTTGCAGATGTGATCAATAACGATGCATCTATCAATGGCAAGATCAAAGTTGTCTTCATTGAAAACTATCGTGTATCCAATGCAGAGCTGATCTTTGCCGCAGCAGATGTTTCCGAGCAGATTTCTACAGCATCCAAGGAAGCATCCGGTACAGGTAATATGAAGTTTATGTTAAACGGTGCCCTGACGATCGGTACAATGGATGGTGCCAATGTAGAGATCGTAGAAGAAGTCGGAGCGGAAAATGCATTTATCTTTGGTCTTTCTTCCGATGAAGTTATTCATTATGAGAACTATGGCGGATATGACCCGATGGAGATTTTCAATAACGATGCGGACATCCGCAAGGTGCTGATGCAGCTGATCAACGGTACATATTCCCCACAGGATCCGGAGCTGTTCAGAGATCTTTACAATTCACTGCTGAATACACAGTGTACAGCGAAAGCCGATACTTACTTCATCCTGAAAGACTTCAAGTCCTACGCTGAAGCACAGAAGAAGGTAGAGGCAGCTTACAGAGATGAAAAGGGCTGGGCGAAGAGTGCACTCTTAAATACAGCATGCTCCGGCAAGTTCACATCAGACAGAACCATTCAGGAATATGTAGATGATATCTGGAAGCTTGACAAGGTTGTTCTGCCAAAGAAAAAAGAGGTAAAAAAGACAGCAGCGACAGAAGAAAAATAAATGAAGGGTATTTTGGGTTATAGTTACTATAGAAAAGGAGCCGGCTTTAAGGGGTTAAAGCCGGCTCCGATTTTTACTCAGACAGTTTCTCGGACAACCGTGAGATACTTTTCTGAAACAGTTCAGTCGTTTCATCCGTTGTATAGATCAGATTATAGTACGAGGTATGCAGAAGAAAGTCTTTAAAAGAATGGATGATGTGGGGCTCTTTCATAATGCAGACCTGCGCCTGTACAGTTTCCGGAGAAGTACGGCTGAATAAAATAGCATTGTCATAAATGAAAAATTCCAACTGTGGGCGGAATGCCTCTCCTTTTGCCAGAATAAAACGTTTACGTCCCGACTGGTTGGCGTGGATCAGCCGCTGCAGGAGCAGGATCCGGTCTTCGATCGAAATTGGATGGTATAAATCGGAAGGAATCTGATAGATAATACCGTTTTCGACAAAGTCGTCATAGCCTTTTTTGGAAAAGATAGACAGAAAATCCGGTGTCCGCTGCAGATTTTTGCATTGCTGTAAAAGTGTTTCCGATAAAACCCGGCTTTGTATCGGATCCAGATCTTTGTTAATACATCTCTGCACCATTTCTTCATCCACAAAAGAACCGATACACGGCTGAGCTTCCAGTGTATAAGTATAACGTGCATGACTGGAAAGTGAAATACAGGTGGACAGAAAGGAAGCTGTGTCAATATCATCCAGAAGCGGCATGGATGCCTGCAGCATGCTGTCGAAATGCTGCTGGTAATAACTAACGCTTTCCTGCGGCAGAAAAAGTGCGTTCTGGCAGTCACCGGATAATAACACAACATTACGGGGAAGCACCAGGTAATAAGGAAATGGAACAGCAGCTAGATTCTGTGCAGCGATTTCCTCATAACAATAGTATAATCTGCAGCCGTGTGGCGCAGACATAGCAAAAGGGAATAAAGTGGACAGTGTTTTCAGGTTAAGCAGGGATGCTTCATCGTGATTGCCGGTTACTTTTGAAAAGGTTACGATATGTTTGATTTCAAGCTGATCCAGATCTGCAGTTTGCAGCTGGGAATACAGGGTGCCAAAAAACTGATTATGAAAATCGGATACTGCATATAGATATATCGGAGTATTTTTCTCATCCTCAGCTGCAAGCAGATTACAGATCGTTGTGATGATCGGATAGCTTCCGTTTACCGGACAGGTCTGCTGTAACTGCAGTCCGGGAAGAACAGTGATCGTACGGTCAGGCACCGGCAGATCAGAAGTGGGAAGATTGACACCTTCCAGCAGATCTTTCAGATACATATGCTTCCGATAAGTTACTTCGCCAATCTGGGAAATCAGGAATGCCTGATCCAGTTCTCTTTTTTCAGTAATGGATAATCCGAGAAAAGGAAGGATCTTTTGCAGGTTGTCACAACTGATCGGCCGTTCCCCGGATATTGCTTTCTGTAGTGTGGTACGATTGATGCCACTGTCGATTGCCAGCTGGTAAATGGTATAATTGCTTTTTGATATGTATTCCTTTAGCAGCGTATGAAGTGATTTCATATGATAATTTTCCCCCTCGTATTCTTCTTATCCCTTTGATCTGCATCAATTTAATACTATATGACTATTTCCATTATACAATGTTTTCTGAAAAAATCCAGTCTGTAGGTGACATGAACAGGTACACAAAAAGAGTGTCACAATTTGTGTCACATATTTAGATACGGATAATAATATGATATCTTAAGAAGTGGAAACATTGTCGAAATACTTATTCAGGTCTTTGATTAGTTTTAAGATCAGCTGCTTCTCCTGCTCATTGCGGTTTACCACGTGGGCAAGGATTTGTGTTGTGTAAGGGTCGTAGGTATAAGGGGCATACGAGGATTCTTCAAAAAAGGATGAAAGATTTATACTGAGTGCATTGCAGATCTGTTCCAATACTTTCACAGTTGGATTTTTTAAATTTCTTTCCAAAAGTCCCAAATATGTCGTTGTAATACCTGAGGAAAGCGCAAGCTGCTCCTGACTGAGTCCCTGCTCTGTTCGAAGCTCCCGTATTCTGTTTCCGATATTACAATTATTATTTTTTATCATAACCATAGTTTAGTTTATTGACATGGAAAGTTCAAATTGCTATAGTTATTATGTGTAAAAACAACTATAGTTTATGCACTTTCAATGGGAAAAAGGAGGGACATGATGCAACGTAATAAAGCAGTCAGGAATTATTGTATCTGCATATGGAAGAATATACAGGGAAAGGACATGTTCTAACGGATTATGAGGAGAATATGTTGCAAATAATAGGGAAATGCAGCATATAAAGGGAGA
>ERZ808240.5303-NODE-5303-length-10593-cov-3.876352_pt1 | contig 10593 bp, 9 predicted proteins | sample MGYA00521084_ERZ808240 | MGnify/ENA primary metagenome ERZ808240 (study PRJEB31516, sample SAMN03275571) | gut metagenome | biome: mammalia-associated habitat; material: feces | host: Papio cynocephalus | place: Kenya | collected 2012-08-06 ... | reverse complement strand
CTGGATGGTCTGCACGCCGCTGCGCAGTTCGTCGTCCACCCGCTCGTCCACGAGCCGGTCGATCATTTCCTCGGAGCAGCTGTCACCGCAGGTGGCGGCGATCTTTTTGCGGAACTTCTCGCGGCTGCGGCGCAGGTACTTGCCCAAGTGGCTCACATCCACGCTCTGGCCGCCGTACTGGTTGGAGGCCACATTGGCGATGATCTGGGTCATGACGTTGCAGGCCACCTGGAAGCCCTTGGGGCTTTCGATCATCTTGCCGTTGATCATGGTGCCGTTGTCCAGCATGTCGCCGATGTTGATGAGGCAGCAGTTGAAGATGGGCTGCACAAAGTAGTCGGCGTCATGGAAGTGCAGGATGCCCTCGTCATGGGCCTTGCTGATCTTCTCGGGCAGCAGGATGCGGCGGGTCAGGTCGCGGCTCACCTCGCCGGCGATGTAGTCGCGCTGGGTGGAGGCGATGACGGTGTTCTTGTTGGAGTTCTCCTCGGCCAGCTCCTTGTTGGTGTTGCGCAGCAGGGAGAGGATGGACTCGTCGGTGGTGTTCTGCTTGCGCACCAGAGCCCGGGTATAGCGGTAGATGATATAGGCCTTGGCCAGAGCGTACTTGTCCAGCTCCATGAGCTGACGCTCCACCATGTCCTGAATGTCCTCCACCAGCAGGCGGGGGCGGTTCTTCTCCTGCACTGCGTTGGCAATGGCGCTGATCTGATCTTCAGAGATGCGTTCCTCAGGGTCCACGGCCGCGTTGGCCTTCTGGATCGCCCGGATGATCTTACTGCGGTCAAAGTCGACCGTATTGCCATCCCGTTTGATAACTTTCATCACTGATACTCCTTCCCTTTATCGTCCCTTGGCGCAGTTTGCGCCACTTCTCTTGCCTCTGTACATTTACATAATATCAATAAAATGTGTTATCATAAAAATTCACCACCACATCTTGTGGTCGGTGCTTTGCTATCATAGCACTTCACCCTCAGTCTGTCCAGTGAAAGGAAAGAAAATATTGACCAAAAATCCGCCGCTTTTTTGTGCGCAAAAAAGACTTGACAGCGCAAACCACTGGGGACAGGCAAGTCTGGGCGATGGGTGCATACCATATCCAGAGGGGTGAGGCGGCCATGGAACGCAAAAAACGCAAAAATCTGCTGGAGAGGGCCGCCGGAGCCTTTGCCCTGCCGGAGGATGTGCTGGCGGGGGCGAGCTGTGTGCGCATTGTGGGGCGGGATGAGGTGTATGTGGAAAACCATCGGGGCATCCTGTCCTATGGGGAGGAGGAGATCCTGCTCAGCGGCGGACGGGTGATGATCCGGGTGCGGGGCACATCACTGCGCCTGCGCAGCATGACAGCGGAGGATCTGGTCATTACCGGACTGATCACGGCGGTGGAGCTGGAATAGGCAGGCACAAGATATTGTGGCGGGCCAGCATCGTATGCAGGATCAGTCCGGCTGCTTCTGAGAGGGGCAGCAGCCCCGGGAAACCTGTCGGTTTGAGGAAAGGAGGCTGTTCTCATGCAGAATGCGGCGAATTTTATCCGGGGCAGTGTGCGGCTGGAGGCGGTGGGGCCGTATCCAGAGCGCTTTTTTAATATTCTCTCCGCCCGAGGCATCCGCTTCTGGCAGGCGGAGCAGCTGGACGCGGCCACGGTGCGCCTGACCGTCGCCCGCAGTCAGGCCGGGCGGGCGCAGGCGCTGGGAAAGCGGTGTCTGTGCGAGGTGCGGCGGGTGGAGACCCGGGGCGCGGCAGCCTTTTTGATGGGGTTTCGGGCCCGGTACGGCCTGCTGATCGGCATGGCCCTCAGCCTGCTGGCGGTGCTGGTGCTCTCCCGGTTCGTGCTGGTCATTGATATTACGGGCAGCACTTCCGTTCCGGAGGGGGTCATTCTCTCCGAACTGCGGGCGGCCGGACTGGAGCTGGGCAGCTATGGCCCGGCGGTGGACGAGCGGGCGGTGTCCAACCGGATGCTGCTGGCGGAGGAGCGGCTGGGGTTTTTATCGGTCAATATCCGCGGGATCCGGGCGGAGGTGGTCGTCCGGGATGCGGAGCTGCCCCCGGAGACCGAGCCGGTGGGGCAGGCGCGGGATCTGACTGCAGCAAAGGCGGGCCGGGTGGTGCGGGTGCTGCCTGTGGCGGGGCAGGTGCTCATTCAGCCGGAGGATGAGGTGACAGCCGGACAGACTCTGATCTCCGGCACCGTGGCGGTGAACGCCGGGCCGGAGGACGAAACTCCGATGGGCAGCTATGCCGTACGCGCCAAAGGCGAGGTTTGGGCGGAGGTGGAGGAACAGTTGTCTGCTGCCGCACCACTGAGCGGCGCGGAAAAGCGCTATTCCGGCCGCGTCCGGCGGGAACTGGAGGTGAATGTGCTGGGGCAGAGCTTTAAAATTTCGCCGAAGCTGTTTCAACCCTTTACATATTATGATAAAATAGAATCTAACTGGGAACTTTCACTCTCTGAGCGGCTGACCCTGCCATTTGCGCTGACGGCGCGGACGTGGCGGGAATATATGCCTGAGGAGGGTATGCCGGACCGGCAGAGCGCACAGACGCAGGTGCAGAGTGCGCTCACGGAACGGCTGGAGCATGCGGTGGGCCCGGGCGGGCAGGTGCTTGCTCAGACCTGGAGCACGCAGGAGCGCGATGGCGTGCTCACCGTGACGCTTACCGCCCGGTGCCTGGAGCAGATCGCTCAGAGCGATACCAGAGATTAAATGCGGCTGAACGCAGAGAAGGCCGCAACGGAGATGAAACCATTTGACAGAACAACTCATCAGTCTGGAGCGGGTGGAGGAGATCGCAAATCTCTTCGGCTCCTTTGACGAAAATATCCGCCTGCTGGAGCAGGAGCTGGGCGTTCAGGTGACCAACCGGGACGGGGCGCTGAAGGTGGCGGGCGAGGCCGAAAACGTCATGCTGGGCGTGAAGGCCATCGAGGCGCTGCTGGAGCTGTCCGGCAAAGGGGAGCAGATCAACGAGCAGAATGTGCGTTATGTGCTCCAGCTCGTGCGCAGCGGCAGTGAGGCCAAGCTCAGCGAGCTGGCCAAGGATGTGATCTGTGTCACTGCCAACGGCAAGCCCATCAAGGCCAAGACCGTGGGCCAGAAGGCCTATGTGGACGCCATCAAGAAGAATGTTGTCACGCTGGGTGTCGGCCCCGCCGGCACCGGCAAGACTTATCTTGCCGTGGCCCAGGCCGTGGCCGCCTTCCGGGCCAAGGAGGTTAACCGCATCATCCTGACCCGCCCCGCCGTGGAGGCGGGGGAGCGGCTGGGCTTCCTGCCCGGCGACCTGCAGAGCAAGGTGGATCCCTATCTGCGGCCGCTCTATGACGCCCTCTTTGAGATGCTGGGGCCGGAGACCTATCAGAAGTATGTGGAGCGGGGCAATATTGAGGTGGCCCCGCTGGCCTATATGCGCGGCCGTACGCTGGACAACAGCTTCATCATTCTGGATGAGGCCCAGAATACCTCCCGGGAGCAGATGAAGATGTTCCTGACCCGGCTGGGCTTCGGCTCCAAGATCGTCATTACCGGCGACATCACCCAGATCGACCTGCCCCGGGACACCGCCTCCGGCCTGAAGGAGGCTATGCGGGTGCTCAAGGGCGTGGAGGACATCTCCATCTGCCGCCTGACGGCCCAGGATGTGGTGCGCCATGTGCTGGTTCAGCGGATCATCGCCGCCTATGAGCGGGACGAGAGCCGTCGGGAGAAAAAATCACCGGAGCATGGAGGGAGAAAAGCATGAATCACGAAATTTTGATCGAGTCCGAGCTGGAGGAGGAGTTCCCCTACCGGGCACTGCTGGAGAAGGTCATCTCCGCCGCACTGGACGCCGAGGGTGTGCAGACGAACTGCGAGGTGGACGTGCTTATTACCGACGATGAGGGCATCCACCAGATCAACCTGGAACAGCGGGAGATCGACCGGCCCACCGATGTGCTGAGCTTTCCGATGTTCAACTATGTCCCAGGCCAGCCGCCGGTGGACGATTCCGACGCCGATCCGGCCACTGACCTCACCCCGCTGGGGGATATGGTCATCTCGCTGGAGCGGGCGAAGGCCCAGGCGGAGGAGTACGGCCATCCGGTGGAGCGGGAGCTCAGCTATCTGGCCGTCCACTCGGTGCTCCACCTGCTGGGCTATGATCACATGGACGAAGGCCCCCAGAAGGCCCAGATGCGCGCCCGGGAGGAGGCTATCCTCGGTGCGCTGGGCATCACCCGGGACGGGGAAAGCGGGGTCAACTGAGTATCCATGGCAGAAAAAAAGACAAAGAACGACTTTTCCCAGGGCAGCGTGCCCAGGCTTATCTGGAGGCTGGCCGTTCCCATGATCGTGGCCCAGGTGGTCAACGCCCTTTACTCCATTGTGGACCGGGTCTATATCGGCCACATGGCCGGGGTGGGCCAGCTGGCGCTGACCGGCATCGGCCTGTGCTTTCCCATCACCATGACGGTGGCCGCCTTTTCCGCCCTGATCGGCTACGGCGGCGCGCCGCTGAGCTCCATTCTGCGGGGCAGAAAGGACGAGGAAGGGGCCGAGCGGGTGCTGGGCAATTCGGTGTCCGCTCTGTGCGTGCTGGGCATACTGATCCCGCTGGTGTGTTTTTTTCTGCGCCGGCCGGTGCTCTATCTGTTCGGGGCCAGCGACGCCACCTTTCCCTACGCCGACCATTATATTACGATCTACCTGACCGGCTCTCTGCCCGTCATGCTCACGCTGGGCCTGAACGCCTTCATCAACGCCCAGGGCTTCACCCGGGACGGCATGGTGACAGTGGGCATCGGTGCGGTGCTGAATCTGGCGTTGGATCCGCTGTTCATTTTTGCCTTTCATATGGGTATCGCCGGCGCGGCGGTGGCCACGGTGATCTCCCAGGCGGTGTCCTGCCTGTGGGTGCTGCGCTTCCTGCTGGGAAAGAAAAATCTGATCCGTCTGCACCGGGAATGCCTGCGGCCGGACTGGCCGCTGCTGGGAAAGATCTGCGCGCTGGGCATGTCCAGCTTTATCATGCAGATCACCGAGAGCGCCATCTCCGCCGTGTTCAACGCCAATCTGGCTAAATTCGGCGGCGACATCTACGTCACCACCATGACGGTGGGCACCTCCATCAACCAGATTTATTTCATGGTCATTCAGGGCTTCGGCCAGGGGGCCCAGCCCGTCACCGGCTACAACTACGGCGCGGGCCGCTATGACCGGGTGCGGCAGGGCTTCCGCTTCCTTGCGGTGGTCTGCCTGATCTATGCCACGGTATTCTGGGGCCTTCTGCAGCTGTTCATGCCCCAGATCATCGGCCTGTTCAACAGCGATGCGGCCCTGCTGGAGACGGCGGTGCCCATGCTGCGCATCTATTTCCTGCTCACCTTCCTCTTTGCCCTCCAGAATGCCAGTCAGAGCACCTTCGTGGCACTGGGCGAGGCAAAGAAGGCCACGTTTTTCGCCCTGTTCCGCAAGGTGCTGCTGCTGATCCCGCTCATCATCGCCCTGCCACGGCTGGGCTTTGGCGTCACCGGCATCTTTGCGGCGGAGCCCATCGCGGACACCGTTTCCGCCGTCACCTGCTTTATGACCTTCCTGCTCACATCTTACCGTGGGCTGAAACAAAAAGAACTGGCTCAGCAGAGCCTTCAGAGAGAATGAGGTTGATTCTATGAGGATTACGCAATCCGGCATGATCACCCTGTGCGGACGGCCCAATGTGGGCAAGTCCACCCTGCTCAATGCCTTTGTGGGCGAGAAGATCGCCATTGTATCCAACAAGCCCCAGACCACCCGCAACCGCATCACCGGCATTGTCACCCGGGGAGAGGATCAGTATGTATTTCTGGACACTCCGGGTCTGCACAAGGCCCGCAACCGGCTGGGCGAGTATATGGTGGGCGTGGTGCGCGCCAGTGTGGCCGATGTGGACGCCGTGCTGCTGGTGGTCGATCCGGTGGCCAATGTGGGTGAGCCGGAGATGCAGCTCATCGAGCGCATCAAGGCCCTGAAGCTGCCCGCCGTGCTGGTCATCAACAAGGTGGACACGCTGGAGAACAAGGAGAAGCTGCTGGAGGTCATCGCGGCTTACAGCGCCGTCCATAACTTTGAATCCATTATGCCCATCTCCGCCAGGACGAGGGACGGTGTGGAGGAGCTGCTGGAGGAGCTGAAGCGCTTCCTGCCCGAGGGCCCCCAGCTCTTCCCGGAGGACATGACCACCGACCAGCCCGAGCGGCAGGTCATGGCCGAGATCCTGCGGGAAAAGCTGCTCTACTGCTTGGACAAGGAGATTCCCCACGGCACCGCCGTGGAGATCACCCGCTTCTCCGAGCGCGACAGCGAGATCATCGATGTGGAGGCCACCATTTTCTGCGAGAAGGCCAGCCACAAGGGCATTATCATCGGCAAGGGCGGCGCCATGCTGAAGAAGATCTCCACCATGGCCCGGAAGGACATGGAGCGCTTCATGGGCACCAAGGTATTTTTGCAGACCTGGGTCAAGGTCAAGGAGAACTGGCGCGACAGTCTGGCCGGTGTCCACAACATGGGCTACAACGACGAGGACTGAACCGCCCATACTGTGATTTTTAAGATAGGAAGTACCAAGCAATGCACCTGAACACCACCGGCATCGTGCTGCGGGAAGTGAATTATAAGGAGTCGGACAAGATCCTGACACTGCTGACCCGGGACGAGGGGAAGCTCACCGTGTCCGCCCGGGGCTGCCGTCGTAAAAACAGCCCCATCGCGGCGGTGAGCCAGCAGCTGTGCTGCTCCGACTTCACGCTCTATGAGTACCGGGGCCACTGGAGCATCCGGGAGGGGGAGCTCAGGCAGGAGTTCCGCCATGTGCGCAGTGACCTGGACAAGCTGAGTCTGGGTGCGTGGTTCGCGGAGTTGAGCGAAGCGCTGACGGTGGAGGACGTGCCTGCACCGGAGGTGCTCAGCCTGCTGCTGAACTCCCTCTATGCCATGGATGCGCTGGGCAAGTCCCCAAAGCTCTGCAAGCCGGTGTTTGAGCTGAAGATGATGGCGCTGTCCGGCTTTGAGCCGGATCTGACCTGCTGCGCCGTCTGCGGAGAAGAGCCGGAGGAGCCCCGGCTGCACCTCAAGCAGGGGGCGCTCCACTGTCCCGGCTGCCGCGCGGCGCTGGGGGAGGGTATCTCCATGCCGCTGGATGCGGCCAGCTTGGCCGCCATGCGCCATGTGCTTTACGGCGACCCAAAGCGGCTGTTTTCCTTCCGGCTGGCGGAGGAGAGCCTGAACAAAATGAGCGCCGCCTGTGAAGCCTATGTACTCACCCAGCTGGAGCGGGGCTTCCGCACGCTGGACTTCTATAAGCAGATGCAGGAGATGGCGGTATGAGCATTGTGCGCTATCTGGCCGGCATGGCCGCCGTCATGCTGGTCCTTCTGCCGCTCTGGGCGCTGGTGCGGTGGCTCTTTCTGCGCATACGGGGGCGGAAAGCCCCGCCGGACTGGCGGCATGAGGTTCTGCTGGCAGTGTTTGTGCTCTATCTGGCGGCGCTGGCCAGACAGACCATCCTGCCCCGGATCGGCTGGGCGGACGGAGCGCTGACCGTTCGGCGCTGGAACGGCGGTCCGCCCAACTATAAGCCCTTCTACATGATCCGGCTGATGCTGTTTCGTGCGAAGGACCCGGTGTACCGGGCTGTAAATCTGCTGGGCAATGTGGTCATTTTTGCGCCGCTTGGATTCCTGCCGCCGCTGCTCTGGCCGCGCTGGAGAAAGGGACGTTCCATTCTGCTGGGCGTGGGAGTCAGCGCGTTCATTGAGCTGGTGCAGCCGCTGGTCGGGCGCACCCGGGACGTGGACGACCTCATTCTGAATACGCTGGGTGCACTGCTGGGCTGGCTTATCCTTCTGCTGGTTCAGGCCGTGTGCCGACACAAGAGGGAAAAGACATGACTGAATTATATGAAAAATCTCTCCGCACGCTGGAGTTTCCCCGGGTGCTGGAGATGCTGGCCGGTCAGTGCGTTACGCAGGAGGCAAAGGACCGTTCCATGAAGCTGCGTCCCTCCACCGATGAGCGGGAGGTGCAGCGGCTGATGGACGAGACGACCGCCGCCCGGGATATGATGGATCTCCATGGCGCTCCGTCCTTCTCTGGCATCAAGCCGGTGGGGGCCGCCCTTCAGCGGGCGGAGCTGGGCGGCGCGCTCAACAACCGGGAGCTGCTGGACATTGCGGCGGTGCTGCGCACCACCCGCACCGTGAGCGCCTACTGCGACGGCGCGGAGGAGCGCAGCTGTCTGCGCCCCCTGTTCCGGGCGCTGACACCGGATCGGACGCTGGAGGACAGCATCACCGGTTCCATCCTCTCGGAGGAGGAGATCGCCGACACGGCCAGCTCCACGCTGGCGGACATCCGCCGCCATATCCGCACCACCTCGGGCAAGGCCCGCGAGGTGCTGCAAAAACTCATCGGCTCTCAGGCCAGCAAATATCTGCAGGAGGCCATCATTACCATCCGTTCCGACCGATTCGTGGTGCCCGTCAAGGCGGAGTACCGCTCCATGATCCCCGGCCTGGTGCACGATGTGTCCGCCACCGGCTCCACCTATTTCATCGAGCCCATGGGGGCGGTGAAGGCCAACAACGAGCTGCGGGAGCTGCTGGCACAGGAGGAGAAGGAGATCGAGCGCATTCTTCGCGCCCTGTCTGCCGAGTGCGCCGCCGTGCGGGAGACCATCCTTCAGAACTACGACTATCTGGTGGCACTGGACGAGATCTTCGCCCGGGGCAAGCTGTCCTACCGGCTGAATTGCATGCCGCCCCGGCTGGAGCACAACGGCGCCTTCCGGTTCCGACGGGCCCGGCATCCGCTGCTGGATCAGAAGAAGGCAGTACCCATCGACATTCGCCTGGGCGAGGATTTCGACACCCTGATGATCACCGGCCCAAACACCGGCGGCAAGACGGTGGCGTTGAAGACCGCCGGACTGCTCATCACAATGGCCCAGTGCGGCCTGCACATCCCGGTGGGGGACGACAGCTATTTTTCTGTGTTTTCTCAGGTGCTGGCCGACATCGGCGACGAGCAGTCCATCGAGCAGTCCCTCTCCACCTTCTCCGCCCATATGACCAATGTGGTGAACATTCTGCACGAGGCGGATGACCGGACGCTGGCACTTTACGACGAGCTGGGGTCCGGCACTGATCCGGTGGAGGGTGCGGCACTGGCCGAGGCCATTATCGAGGAGAGCCGTTCACTGGGCATGAAGGTGTGTGCAACGACCCATTATGCCGAGCTGAAGCTCTACGCCATGACCACCCCGGGAGTGGAGAACGCCTGCTGTGAGTTCGATGTAGAGACTCTGCGGCCCACCTACCGCCTGCTGATCGGCGTGCCGGGCAAGTCCAACGCCTTTGCCATCTCCCGCCGCCTCGGCCTGCCGGAGCACATCATCGAGCGGGCCAACACCCATATGTCTGAGGAAAATGTCCGCTTTGAGGACGTGATCAGCCAGCTGGAGCAGCAGCGCAAAGCGCTGGAGGACGAGCGGCTGGAGGCCGCCCGGCTGCGCCAGAGTACCAAGAAGGATGCCGACGCCGCCCGGGACTACCGCAAACGGCTGGAGGAGGAGCGCGAGCGCGCCATGCGGGACGCCCGTGCCGAGGCCGAGGCCATCGTCCGGGAGGCCCGGGAGATGAGCGAGCTGGTGTTCAACGAGCTGAACGACATGAAGAAGCAGGCAAAAAAGACCCAGGACTTCCAGTCGGTCAACCAGCAGCGCACCGAGGTGCGGCGGCTCATCAACGAGACGGAGAGCCGCACTCAGGCCAGAAAGCAGGAGGAGGCCCCGCCGGCCACCCGCCCCGCTGTGGTGGGCGACATGGTGGAACTGCTCAAAATGGACACCCAGGCGGAGGTCATCGCCGTCAACAAGGACGGTTCCCTCCAGCTTCAGGCCGGTATTTTGAAGATCACCGCCAAGCAGGACGAGGTGCGGGTGGTGGAGGATGCCAGGGCCCGCCGTAAGAAGCAGCAGAAGCAGCAGTCCCATCGGGCCATGACCCGCATCCGCGCCGCCGGGGTCAAGCCGGAGCTGGATCTGCGGGGGATGATGAGCGACGAGGCACTGGATACGGTGGACCGTTATCTGGACGACGCCCTGCTGGCCCATCTGAAGAGTGTTACCATCATCCACGGCAAGGGCACCGGTGCCCTCCGGGCCGCCGTGCGGAAGCATTTAAAGACCAGCAAATACGTCAAAACTTTCCGTCCCGGCCGCTTTGGTGAGGGCGAGGACGGCGTAACGGTGGTTGAATTAAAATGAAAAGAGTCAAATTGTGGAAATACCGTCGATTCTTTCATGAAAGTGCTTTTCACAACAAAGAAATTTGGCTATTTTGACGTTGACGGAAGTTCGTGGGTTCTGGTATTCTTAACAAGAGAAAGTTTCTTTAGATCACATTCTGGGGAGGACTATCCATATGACGGTGAGAGAGACAGTTGTCAATAATAAGGTCGGCCTGTTTGCCCGGCCCGCTACCTTCTTTATCCAGAAGGCCAACGAGTTTAAGTGTTCCATCTGGGTGGAGAAGGATGACCGCCGTGTCAACGCCAAGAGCCTGCT
>ERZ808240.5301-NODE-5301-length-10598-cov-4.189415_pt1 | contig 10598 bp, 9 predicted proteins | sample MGYA00521084_ERZ808240 | MGnify/ENA primary metagenome ERZ808240 (study PRJEB31516, sample SAMN03275571) | gut metagenome | biome: mammalia-associated habitat; material: feces | host: Papio cynocephalus | place: Kenya | collected 2012-08-06 ... | reverse complement strand
TCCTGTCCCGCGGCTGCGACGCCGACGAGGTCTACAAGATGGCCATCATCACCGCCGCTCTGGCCTGATCTCCAAAGGCATCAAGTCCATATATCATAACATAGAAAGAAGGACGTCCCTTTCGGGGCGTCCTTCTTTCTCATTGAGTTGAAAAATCAGACATAATTTCTCAGAAATGCAAGCATTTCTGAGAAATTATTTGTATTCTCTCGGCGATACGCCGTAAGCGCGGCGGAAGGCGCGCAGAAAAGCGGAATAGTCGGTGAACCCGCTCCGCTGGGCGGCCTCCCCCACGCTCTCTCCCTCCCGGAGCAGCTGGGCGGCCAGAATGAGCCGCTTCTGGAGCACATACTGGTGGATGGGACAGCCGGTAATGGATTTGAACCGGTGCATCAGCCAGCTGCGGCTCAGGTAGAACCGCTGGCCCAGCTCGTCCACTGACAGGTCGGCGGTCAGATTGTCGTTGATATAACGCAGGATCTCGTCGATCTTGGCATCGGAGCGGGCGTTGGACTCCCGCACTTCCGGGCTTTTGCGCAGCACCCAGCGGTTGAGGTATACCATGATCTGCAGAAAGAGCGCCTCGGACAGCACATCATCCCCGAACTTCCCGCCGCGCCCGCTCTGCTCCAGTGCGTGCAGCAGTTCCAGCAGTTCAACCCGGTCATACTGATCCCGGGAGAGCAGGTAGGAGTTCTGCTCCCGGCAGCGCGCAAAGCATCCCTCCAGCCCCCGGCGTTCCAGCGCGTCAGGCTGAATCCAGAGAATGATCCGGGCATACGGCGCCCTGCTCCCGATGACCGGCTGATGGATGGCGTGGGCGGGAATGAGCAGCAGATCTCCCCCGGCGGGGGTGTAGCCCCGGCCCTCCACCCGGTAAGTCAGATCTCCGGAGAGGAACAGGATGAGCTTATGAAATTCGTGATAGTGGTAGGCGATGGGCGCATTGGAGCGGTCCTTCAGATGAAAGAGCCGGAATGGCTCTTTCAAATATCCCCGCTTATCCGCCTGATCGGGATTGATGGGCATGGGAGGGCCTCCTTCCATGTAAGTGTCATCCTGAGGCCAAAGGCCGAAGGATCTTGCAGCACCGATTTCTACATATGGTCTGTTTCCCGTCGGAGACAAATGTTTTAAGATCCTTCGCTTCGCTCAGAATGACATGATATTGTGTGCATTCAGAATACAGCACTTTTTGCAAGAAAGCAAGGGAAAACTCCGCTATACATTTGTAAAAAATCCAGTTATGATATTGGGGAGAATTGATTGAGGAGGGGTTTTGCAATGCAGGCTCTATTCGATGCAGTCAACGCGATCTGTGAAAAGATCCAGGTCGTCTCCGACTGGTTCTGGGATTTCCCCACAAATCTGGACTGGTATGCGGCCATTCCCATTCTGGGCAACTTCAGTCTGGCCATTATTCTGCTGGTGGGTACCGGCATTTTCCTGACCTTCAGGCTGCGCTTTGTGCAGGTGCGCAAGTTCCGCTACGGCCTGAACGTGCTGTTGCACAGCAAGAGCAGCAAGACCGGCATTTCGTCGCTGGCAGCCTTCCTGCTGTCCACCGCCATGCGGGTGGGCCCGGGCAACATTCTGGGCGTCACCGGCGCCATCAGCATCGGCGGCCCCGGCGCGCTGTTCTGGATGTGGGTCTCCGCCTTCTTCGGCATGGCCACCTCCTTCGTGGAGGGCACCCTGGCTCAGCTGTTCAAGGAGAAGAAGGGTGACGAGTATGTGGGCGGCCTGCCCTTCTATGGCCGCCGCCTGCTGAAGAACGCCGCATGGGTCGGCGTCGCCCTCAGCGTGCTGTACATCGTCTACGCCTTCCTGTGCTTCCCCGCGCAGGGCTTCAACACGGTCTCCGCCGTGGGCGCCATCGCCCAGACCATCACCGGCAAGACCATCGCCACCAACTCCGCCCTCTACTGGATCTCCTTTGCGGTGCTCATCGTGGTCACTGCTCTGGTGAGCTTCGGCGGCATCAAGAAGATCACCAAGGTCACCGACCTGCTGGTGCCCATCATGGCGGTCGTCTATGTGCTGACAGTCATCGTTCTGGTGCTGGTCAACCTGACCCGCATCCCGTGGTTCTTTGCCGCTGTGTTCTCCGGCGCTTTCCAGCCCGAGGCCATCTTCGGCGGCGCCTTCGGCGTGGCACTCAGCCAGGGCATCAAGCGCGGCCTGATGAGCAACGAGGCCGGCCAGGGCACCATCACCATGCCCGCCGCCGCCGCCGACACCAAGCACCCCTGCGATCAGGGCTGCGTGCAGGCGCTGGGCGTATTCCTGGACACCATCGTCATCTGCACGCTGACCGGCTTTGTCGTGGTCATGGGCCGGATGTGGACGGGCGCGGACGGCGCGGCCTGGATGGAGCTGGGCAAGCTGGATAAGTTCCTCGCCTCCTGCGGCGGCCTGACCGGCGGCGTAAGCGGTGCCTATCATCTGGTCACGATCCTGGTCAGCCTGTGTTTCTGCCTGTTCGCCTACACCTGCCTGGTGGGCTTCATGTCCTTCACCGAGATGTGCGCCAAGCGCATTTCCGCCAACAAGGTGTTCATCAATGTGATCCGCGTTGTCTGCCTGCTCGTCATCTCCTTCGGCGTCATCACCAACATCGCCGGCATGGATCTGGGCGCGCTGTGGAACCTGAGCGACTTCGCCAACATCCTGATGGTCTACTGCAATCTGCCTCTGCTGTACATCGGCCTGCGCTATGTGCTCCGGGCCTGGACGCACTTTGAAAAGCAGGACGGCACCCCCTTCACCTCTGAGGTGGCCGGCATCGACCTGCCCGTCTGGGACAAGAAGGCCAAGGTCAAAAAGTAAATCCGTCTCTTTGACGGCCCACTGTGTTTTTATGCAGTGGGCCGTTTGATTTAGGTCAAATTTGTACGAAAAATCGTCAAAAACTGTGAGAAATTGACAAACTACCCCGGTTGAAGTATAATGGCTTCATCTGAAAATAAGGAGTGTTGTGCATGGCAGTACTGGTTGCCGGCGGATGCGGATATATCGGCTCCCACACCTGTCTGGAGTTTCTGGAGCAGGGCTATGATGTGGTCGCCGCTGATAATCTCTGCAACAGCAGCGCGGAATCCCTGCGCCGCATGGAAGAGCTGACGGGAAAGAAGATCCCCTTCTACGAGGTGAACGTCTGCGACAAAGCGGCGGTGCGCCCCATCTTTGAAAACCACAAGATCGACTGCGTCATTCAGTTTGCCGGACTCAAAGCGGTGGGCGAGAGCGTGCAGAAGCCGCTGGAATATTACCAGAACAACCTGAACGCCACGCTGACCCTCTGCGATGTCATGCGGGAGTTCGACGTGAAGCGGATGATCTTCTCCTCCTCTGCCACGGTGTACGGTCTGGACAACCCGATCCCCTATGTGGAGACCATGCCCACCGGCGAGTGCACCACCCCCTATGGCTGGACGAAAGTCATGAGTGAGAAGATCCTTCAGGGCGTGGCTGCGGCCGACCCGGAGTGGTCCATCGTGCTGCTGCGCTACTTCAACCCCATCGGCGCCCACGAGAGCGGCCGCATCGGCGAAAATCCCAACGGCGTGCCCAACAACCTGATGCCCTACATCACCCAGGTGGCCGTGGGCCGGCGGGAGAAGCTGAGCATCTTCGGCCGGGACTATCCCACCCCGGACGGCACCTGCATCCGGGACTACATCCATGTGGTGGATCTGGCCAAGGGCCATGTGGCCGCTATGAAATACGCCATGAGCCACACCGGCACCGAGATCTTCAATCTGGGCACCGGCAAAGGCATCAGCGTCACCGAACTGGTGGAGACCTTTGAAAAGGTCAACGGCGTCGCCGTGCCTCACGTCTATGTGGGCCGCCGGGCGGGCGATCTGGCTGAGTATTACGCCAACGCCGACAAGGCAAAGCGCGTGCTGGGCTGGCAGGCCGAGCGAAACATCGCCGATATGTGCCGGGACAGCTGGAACTGGCAGAAGAACAATCCGAACGGATATTCAAACTAACGCTTTTATCTGAGAGCCCCATGCGCAGCCGCACTTGACAGCCTTGCAAAAACCGCACGGCTGCGCATCAAACACATCACATATTGAACAAACTAAGGAGAAGGATACACTATGAAGAAACCGATTCTGGTCGTCATGGCCGCCGGTATGGGCAGCCGTTACGGCGGGCTGAAGCAGATGGACCCGGTGGGTCAGAATGGCGAGGTCATTCTGGACTACTCCGTATTTGATGCCCGCCGCGCGGGCTTTGAGACTGTGGTGTTCATCATCAAGCACGAGATCGAGGCCGACTTCAAGGCCAAGATCGGCAGCCGCATCGAGAAATACATGGAGGTGCGCTACGCCTATCAGGATCTGCACGATCTGCCCGCTGGCTACGCCGTCCCCGAGGGCCGCGTGAAGCCCTGGGGCACCGCTCAGGCCGTCACCGCCGGTCGGGACGTGATCGACGTCCCCTTCGCCGTCATCAATTCCGACGACTACTATGGCGTGGAGTGCTTCGATCTGCTCTACAAGTACCTGTCCCAGCCCCGCAAGGCCGGTGACTACTGCATGGTGGGCTACCTGCTCAAGAACACCGTCACCGACAACGGCAGTGTGGCCCGGGGTGTGTGTGCCTCCGACGAGAACGGCAATCTGTCCGTCATCAATGAGCGCACCCGCATTGAGAAGTTCCCCGGCGGCATCCACTATACCGAGGACGACGGCGCCACCTGGGTCGATCTGCCTGAGGATACGCTGGTCAGCATGAACATGTGGGGCTTCCAGCCTGAGTTTGTGAACGCCCTGCTGGAACGCTTCCCCGCGTTTCTGGACAATGCCCTCAAGACCAACCCCATGAAGGGCGAGTACCTGCTCCCTAACGTGGTGCGCGATCTGCTGGCCGAGGGCAAAGCCACGGTCAAGGTGCTCTCCAGCCACGACAAGTGGTACGGCGTCACCTACCACGAGGACAAGGCCGGTGTGGTGCAGGCCATGGCCGACAAGGCCGCCGCGGGCCTCTACCCCACCCCGCTGTGGAAGTAATTTAAGAAACCTGAACTGCCGGAATTTTTCCACAAAACTTCCGGCAGTTTTCTTTTGTCCATACTATGGGACACCGCTCCTGCTAAGATGAAACCATCCCAAAAGGGAACGTCTGACAGGAGGAACGCAGCATGAAACAGATTTATTTCACCATCACAGGCATCAAATACCGCTACGGAGCCGACTTCTATGCGGCGGGCTTTCTCCAGCCCGGCCAGTCGGTGCGTCTGGTCAAGGAACCGGAGAACGAGTACGACAGCGACGCCATCCGGGTGGAGATGGACGGGCTCGGGCAGATCGGCTATGTGGCCAACAGCGTCCACACCGTCCTCGGTGAGAGCAAAAGCGCCGGCCGGATCTATGACCGCATCGGCAGAAGAGCCGCCGGCACGATCCTCTACGTCACACCCCGGGGCGTGATCTGTGCGCTGGAGCCGAAAAAGAAAAAGCAGTGAAAATAGATATGAAAAAGGCCGAGACATGATGTCTCGGCCTTTTTCTGTCAAAGAAGTAAAATTGCATTGTTTGCGTACAAGAGCCTCGCAGAGTTCCGTCATCCGCACAGGTGTGCGAGCAAAGTGAGTACGCCGCGGGCTGCATCTTTTCTCAGAAATGCCTGCATTTCTGAGAGATCGTGTCGAGCTTTTCGACACGATCAGCCGAGACACGATGTCTCGGCCTTTTCATATCCCTTAAATCTGCACGCCGTCAAACTGGCTCTGGTAGAGCTGGGCGTAGAAACCGCCCTTCCGGAGCAGTTCGTCGTGGCTGCCCTGTTCCACGATATGCCCATCCCGCATGACGAGGATCACGTCGGCTGACTGGATGGTGGACAGCCGGTGAGCCACGATGAAGCTGGTGCGGCCCTTCATCATCCTCTCAAAGGCGTCCTGGATCTTCAGCTCCGTACGGGTGTCGATGCTGGAGGTGGCCTCGTCCAAAATCAGCATGGGCGGCAGGCAGAGCATACACCGGGCAATGCACAGCAGCTGCTTCTGGCCCTGGCTGAGGGCGCCGCCGTCCTCGCCGATCACCGTGTCATAGCCCTGGGGCAGACGGGAGATAAAGCCGTGGGCATGGGCAGCCTTTGCCGCCGCTTCGATCTCCTCCCGGCTGGCATCCGGCTTACCGTAGGCGATGTTTTCGCCGATGGTGCCGCCCTTGAGCCAGGTCTCCTGCAGCACCATGCCATAGCTGCGCCGCAGAGAAGCCCGGGTCATCCGGCGGGTCTCGGTGCCGGAGACGACGATCTCGCCGCTGTCCACGTCGTAGAAGCGCATGAGCAGGTTGATGAGAGTGGTCTTTCCGCAGCCGGTGGGGCCGACAATGGCCACCCGCTGGCCGGGCTGCACATCCAGATCAAAATGCTCAATGAGCGGACGGTCAGGCACATAGCGGAAGGACACGTTCCGCAGGGAGACGGTGCCGTCCACCTCGTCCGCCGAGAGCACCCGGGCGTCCGCCGGGTCGGGAGACTGGGAGGGCGTGTCCAGCAGTTCAAACACCCGGGCCGCGCAGCTCAGGGCGTTCTGCAGCTCCGTCACCACACCGGAGATCTCGTTGAAGGGCTTGGTATACTGGTTGGCATAGCTCAGAAACACGGAGAGCTGGCCCACGGTGATGGCGTTGCCGGAGATCAGGCCGATGGCGCTCAGTGCGCCCACCAGTCCCACGCCGGCGTAGACCAGACTGTTGACGAACCGGGTAGCCGGGTTGGTGAGACTGCTCAGGAACACGGCCTTCTGGCTGACCTGCTGCAGCTCCGTGTTGATGGCGTCGAACTCCTCCAGCGTCAGTTCTTCGCGGCCAAAGGCGCGGACGACGCTCTGGCCCTCCACCATCTCGTTGATGAAGCCGGTCTGGCGGCCCCGGACTCTGTTCTGGAGCTGAAAGTTCTTGTAGGTGTGCTTGGCGATGAAGCCCGCCACCACGAGGCTCAGCGGCGTGACCAGCACCACCACCAGCGTGATGGGACGGTTCAGCGCCAGCATGAAGATCAGGGTGCCCAGAATGGTGAGCACGCCGGTGAACAGCTGGGTAAAGCCCATGAGCAGACCGTCGGCAAACTGGTCCACATCGGCCACCATCCGGCTGAGCAGGTCGCCGGTGGAATGGGCGTCCAGCGTACCGATGGGCAGGGACTGGAGCTTTTCCATGGCGGAATCCCGCAGATCCCGGGTGACGCAGAACACCACCCGGTTGTTGCACACGCCCAGAATCCACTGGCTCAGAGCGGTGATGCCGATGGTGAGCAGAATATTGCGGCAAATGACCGCCACTCCGGTCAGGTTGACCGCGCTCTGGCCGATCATTTCGTCGATGGCATCGCCGGTCAGAATGGGCACATAGAGCTGCGTCGCCACGCTGAAGGCGGCAGTGAGCAGACTGAGGGCCAGATAGACCCAGTAGGGGCGGATATAGCGCAGGACCCGCTTCAATGCGGCGGCCTGCCCCTTTTTCTCCTTGGCCATCAGTCCTCACCTCCCCGCTTGAACTGGCTCTCGTAGATCTCCCGGTAGACCGGGCAGCGCTCCAGCAGTGCCGCATGGGTGCCCTCGCCCACCACATGGCCATCGTCCAGCACCAGAATGAGGTCGGCGTGCTGGAGGGAGGACACCCGCTGGGAGACGATGAACACGGTGGGATGGTCCGGAAGGGCCGCCAGTGAGCGGCGCAGGGCCGCGTCAATGGCGTAGTCCAGCGCGCTGGCGCTGTCGTCCAGGATCAGCACCGGGGGCTGGGGCACCAGAGCCCGGGCGATGGTGAGCCGCTGACGCTGGCCGCCGGAAAAGTTGCGGCCGCCCTGCTCCACCACCTCGTCCAGCCCGTTGGGCTTGGCACGCACCATGTCGGCGCACTGGGCGGCCTCAAGGGCCTGCCAGAGCTGCTCATCTGTGGCATCCGGCGCACCGAAGCACAGGTTGGAGCGGATGGTGCCAGAGAAAAGCCGGGCCCGCTGGGGCACCACGCCTACGGCCTGCCGCAGGGCGGCGGCGTCATAGTCGCGCACATTGCGCCCGAAGAGCCGCACCTCGCCGTGGGTACAGTCATAGAGCCGGGGGATCAGGTTTACCAGTGTGGACTTGCCGCTGCCTGTGCCGCCGATGATGCCAATGGTCTGACCGGGCCGGGCCGTAAAGGTGACATGAGACAGGCTCTCCTTTTCACTGCCGGGATAGGCGATGCCCACATCATGGAAGGATACGGCCTCTTCTGCGGAGGGGACAACGGCGGCGGCGCCGGGATCCTCCTCGCTCGGCAGGTCAAGCACGGCGGCGATGCGGTCCGCGGAGGCCATACTCCGGGTGAGCACCACCACCAGATTGGCCAGCTTGACCAGTTCCACCAGCACCTGATTCATGTAGTTCACCAGTGCGATCACGTCGCCCTGCCGGAGCGTTCCCAGCTGGATGCTGAAGGCACCGGAATAGAGCAGGGCCACAATGCCCAGATTGATGACCACATAGGTCAGCGGGTTCATCAGGCTGGAGATGCGCCCCACCCGCTGCTGCTCGGCGTTCAACGCCGCGTTGGCATGCTCGAATCGGCGCTGCTCGTCCTCTTCCCTGTGGAAGGCGCGGACGACCCGGACGCCGGTCAGGTTCTCACGGGTGATGGACATGACCCCGTCCAGCTTTCCCTGCACCTTCCGGTAGCCGGGAATGGTGAAGGCCATGATGCCGAACACAATGAAAAACAGCACCGGGATCACAGCGGCAAAGATGAGCGCCGCCCGGTGGTTGATGGTAAAGGCGAGGATCAGCGCACCGAATACAATGAACGGTGAGCGCAGGAACAGCCGCAGCACCATGTTCACGCCGTTCTGCGTCTGATTGACGTCACTGGTCATGCGGGTGATGAGGGTGGCGGTGCCCTCCTGCTCCAGCCGGCCGCAGCTCAGGCTCTGGATGCGCGCAAACAGCGCGTGGCGCACACCGGTGCTGAAGCCTACGGCAGCTTTGGCTGCAAAATACTGGGCCACGATGCTGCACGCAAGGCCCACAACGCCCAGCAGCAGCAGCACGCCGCAGCGGCGCAGAATATAACCTCTGTCACCGGCGGGAATGCCCACGTCGATGATCTTGGCCATCACCAGCGGGACAAGCAGGTCAAACAGCGCCTCCAGCATCTTGAATGCCGGTGCAATAACGCATTCCTTTTTGTAGTTGGTCAGATAGACCAGCAGCTTCTTCAAAGGAAAGGCCTCCTTTCCGCGAAAAAACGATTTTTATAGTATACCACAAAATCCCCGTGGGGCATAGTAAGGATGATTGCATAAGTTGGGGTTTGTCGAAGAGAAGGGCACTATACTTGCCTCTCCCTTTGGGAGAGGTGGCACGGCGGAACGCCGTGACGGAGAGGGCGATGCACTGGCAGGTCTGCGAAAAGCCCTCTCAGTCTGCGCCTGCGGCGCAGCCAGCTCTCCCAGCGGGAGAGCCAAGTCTGAACCTGCAAGCTGTCAGCGCCGCACCAAAAGCCTTCCCCTTGAGGGGAAGGCTTTTGAGGGCACTCTGCAAACCCACAAACCCCAATTTATCCTCAAAGTTCTTCTCTCTATTCGTCCTTTTCCGGTTTTGGCATGGCGAGGTACTGTTCCTCCAGCCAATCGATCACCTGTTCCCGGCCCTCGGCAGAGAGGGAAAAGCTGGCCTCAGCCACGACCTCGCTCTCCTCAAGGCAGTATTCGCCGTACCAGCACAGACAGGCCAGCACCTCTTTTGCCTCATCGCCCTCCCCTTCTGTGGTGGGTTTCACCCGAAATCGCAGACCGAGAAAGCTGCCCAGATAAGTGTTTCCGTTGGTAAAGCTCAGCAGATTGGGCAGAAAAAAGAAGCTGTGTTCACGCAGCATTGCGGTTCCCTCCTGATATTGAAACTGACCCTATTTTACACCGGAATCGGCGCAAAAGTCAAAAAAGAGCGCACTGCAAACGCAGTGCGCTCTCTTGTTATGATGATTTCCGAAAAATCAGATCACACCAGCTCAATGATGGCCATCTCGGCGGCATCACCGCGGCGGGGCCCGATGCGGACGATGCGGGTGTAACCACCGTTGCGGTCAGCATACTTGGGGCCGATCTGGTCAAACAGCTTCTTGGCCACGTCCTCCTGAGGGATGAAGGCCAGAGCCTGACGGTAGGAGGCCAGGGTGTTGTCCTTGGCCAGGGTGATCATCTTCTCGGCCAGAGGCTGAACCTCCTTGGCGCGGGTGACGGTCGTCTTGATCTGACCGTAGTTGAGCAGGTCGGCGACCAGGCCGCGCAGCATAGCCATGCGCTGGTCGGTGGGCTTACCGAGCTTCCGATTGCTAGGCATTTGATTCACTCCTTCGCGGGCTCACGCTCCCCGGCGGGGAGAGCAAGCCATACTTTGTATAGACGTTTCGATTAGGTGTTGTCCTCGCTGGCCAGGGACAGGCCCATCATAGCCAGCTTGTTGATGACCTCTTCCAGGGACTTCCGGCCCAGGTTACGGACCTTCATCATGTCCTCTTCGGTCTTAGAGATCAGATCCGCCACGGTGTTGATGTTGGCGCGCTTGAGGCAGTTGAAGCTGCGGACGCTCAGGTCCAGCT
>ERZ808240.5300-NODE-5300-length-10602-cov-3.049777_pt1 | contig 10602 bp, 5 predicted proteins | sample MGYA00521084_ERZ808240 | MGnify/ENA primary metagenome ERZ808240 (study PRJEB31516, sample SAMN03275571) | gut metagenome | biome: mammalia-associated habitat; material: feces | host: Papio cynocephalus | place: Kenya | collected 2012-08-06 ... | reverse complement strand
AGCATTTATTCAGAATATTCATCAAGAATACAGAACAGTGCATATTTTGATGCTATGACAGAACAGATTGTCAGAGATATGGTGAAGCAGAAAAATTATACACGTCAGCAGGCTTTTGGAATTCTTTACAGCAGGGGAGTGACAATAGAATCCTGTCTTTCTGATGAAATACAGAAAACTGTTGATTCTGTTTATTCTGATAATTCAAATTTTGCTGAAGAAAATCAGAAAGTATTTCCGCAGTCTGCCTGTGTTGTTATGGATTACAGCGGAAATGTTCTTGCTGTTGCCGGCGGAAACAACGGAAACAATGCCTATAACAGAGCTTACAGAACATATAATTCCATAGGTTCAACGGTAAAGCCGTTATCAGTTTATACTCCTGCCATAGAAAATAATATAATAACATTTTCAGGTATAGTTGATGATGAGCCTGTTAATATCAACGGTTCGCTCTGGCCGTCAAACTATGATGATAAGTATGAGGGGAAAATTACAGCTACTTATGCTCTGAGACAGTCAAAAAATACTGTTCCTGTGAGACTTCTTGATACTATCGGAATTGAAAACAGTTTTGACTTTCTGAAAAACAGACTTCATTTTTCATCGCTTACTGATGATGACTGCAATGTATCATCAATGGCTATGGGATACTTTACAAAGGGAGTTTCACTGACAGAACTTACATCATCATATCAGATGTTCGGCAACGGCGGAACTTATTATAATCCGAAGTTTTATAAAAGGGTACTTGATTCAGACGGAAAAGTTATAATTGAAAGTGAAAATATATCCGAGAAAATTATAAATTCTGATGATGCGTGGATAATGAACAGAATGCTTTTCTATAATGTTGAAATGCCTGACGGACTCGGATTCAGTGCAAAACTTGATAACGGCAGTGAAGCTATCGGAAAAACGGGGACTGTTGATAATGAATCCGGAGCTGATACTGATAAACTTTTTGTCGGAGGAACTCCTGAATATCTTTCTGCTGTATGGATTGGTTTTGATTCGAGGGGGTCATCAATCAATGATATGAAATATAATTCTCCTTCTTTGATATGGAAGAACATTATGGAGAAAATTTCAGAGAAAAATCAGAAATTTGAGCCTGATAAATCAGTTGCTGAAATAGAATACTGCAAAAAAACAGGACAGCGTGCATCTGAAAAATGTCCTGAAACCGAAACAGGATATTATAAACCTGATACTGTCCCACCAAAATGCAATATTCATTGATGACGTTGTATAGAGAAACAGATAAATCCGGATTATCAGTTTCTTTTAAATACAAAATATTTTTTAAAGGAGTGTTTCGATGAAAAGAGCAATCAGAAAACTGCTTTCATTTTCGACAGCAGTTGCATCTCTGATGAATTTTTCGCTGATTTCGGCACATGCTGAATATACTGCTGAAACTGTTGAAAAATGCACCTATGATGAACTCATTCAGATGAGAGACAAAAGTATCTTAATCAAAAACGGTACTGACGATGACATAGGAAATGAAACAGAGCTTGTTATTATCGACAAAAACGGAAACAAAAATGTTGTAAGCAAGGATTTGAAAATAAACAGTGTTTACAATTACATTTCCACAACAATGGGTGCATATAACTATATCTGCCCCACAAATTCAGCATATTCTTTTGACTACTTTGACCAGAGTTACAGAATAAGCACAGAGCAGGACGCTGTTATTGTCGGCATAGATGACAAATATGCACTTATGAACAATGACGGTGAGATAGTTTCTGAAAAGTACAACAATATTTATTATTCAGGAAACGGTTATTATGTTGTTGACAACGCTGACCCGGACAGTGTTTATGACTCCGATATTAACAATTATACTGATAATAAAACAGGTCTTATAAAATCTGACGGAACAGTTGTATTTGATGTAAAAGACGGAGTTATAGGATACTATATTACTCCTGACGGCGAACATTTTATGGTGGAAACTGAAACAGGCGATTATTTTGTTGATACAGAAGGAAACGCTGTTTCAAAAGTTTTTGACGAAATTAATGTAAATGACGAAAACTTCAGAGGAACATTAAAGTATGCAAAGCAGTATAACTGCACAAGAGATATTTATGAGGTTTCACTTGACGGCAAACAGGCACTTATGAATCAGAATTTCAAGGTTTTCACTGATTATTATGATGAAATAAACCGTGAAGGATATTTTGAAACAGGCGATATTATCTATTGCTATGACGGATATGTTGTTACTCTTGACGGAAAATCAGCATTCATAAATCTCAGCGGAAAAAGACAGACAGATTTCTATGATGAGCTTATCTGTTTTGATAAGGGAAATAACTGGCTTTACAGAGACGGTTATAATATAACAGTATGCGACAAGGATTTCAATTCAGTTGGTTCTGTAAGTATGTATGATAAAATCGGAGAAGGTGAAAAACTGAAAAGTGTTTATGCTGACTCCGAAAACGGTGTTGCTACTGTTTCAATTACAGTTGAGGAAGCTGAAACTGATGACTGGGGTTGGAATATTACAAGAAATTACCGCTATATTGTAACTTCAAATGCAAGTCTTCTGAACATTGATAATTACAGCGGATATATTATACTTGAAAATTCAAATCTTCTTGTTAAAGACCAGACAGATTCACTCATTAAGCTTATTGACAAAAGCGGAAATGTTTTGAAAACCTTTGATGAGGATTACACCGAAATGAACCTTTTTGACGGTAATAAATCAGTATTTACACTGTCAACAGGTTCTGAATTTTCAGTGTATGATGCTGACGGAAACGCACTTTATGAGCATATCAAAGGCAGTTATTCAGGAAATAACATTTATTCAGATTATCAGAAATACGGCTTTTTCACACTTGAATCAGGTGCTGTAACTGAACTCATTTATAATAATGCATCAGTATATGATAACAATGTATATATTGTTGAAACTGACAATGATGTAAAAGTACTGTCACAGAGCTTTGAAGAAATTTATTCTCTTGAATCAGGCTATGAATTTATACCGATAACACATTCTGACTATTATTATGACAGCAATAATTCAAGAATAACATTCAATAAATCCGGAACAGACGGAACGGATACTGTTGTCTATAACTATGAAAAAAATGAAATTGAATATCAGCAGTCAGGTATCTATGATAAAGTATCCGAATTTCTTAACGGATATGCAATAGCATACAAGTATACAAATACAGACAGCAGTGAAGATGATTTATGGACATCTGACAGCAGTGTTGAAAAATGTATGATTGACATTACAGGAAAAGAAATAATTCCGTACAGCCCTAACATTTCAGCAATATTGGTTGATTTTGATTCTGTAACAATAAATTATACAGTTTTGACCTATGATGAAATAAATTCGGGCAAGGATTTCTGTGATACATATGGATATAATATAGCTTCAAAACTTGATGAAAATACATATAAAGTATTGCTGGACGGAAAATGGGGACTTGTTTCATCAGAAAACAAAGTTCTTTTGGATATTATATACGATAATATAAGTGATTTTACGGACGGACTTGCTGAGATAACAATTATTGAAAAATCTGATAATCAGTATTATTCAAACTACTATTACGGAATAACCACGATAGAAGGAAAAATAATTGTTGAACCTGCTGTTGATGACGATAATAAGCATTATATGCGTTTTGAAGACGGAACAGCTTATGTAGCAGATTTCATAGAAAAGACAAATTTCAAAGGCTGTAAAAACAGATATGATTTTAAAGACTTTAAGGGAGCAGAACTTCTCAATGATTTCTGCAAGGAATACGGATATGACCTTGCAAGAAAGGAATATGATTTCTATTATGTCGAAAAAGACGGAAAAGCCGGTATTGTAACTGCTGATAATGAAATTTTAATTCCTGTTGAATACAAGGATATATTGTCATTTAATTCATCAAAATACAGTCTTAATCATGTTCAGGAACGTTTCCACGATATTCTCACAGATGAATATACATCAAAACTCAGAAAAACTGATAATAACAGCTATCTTGTATTTGTGAGAGATGACAGCGACAGAATAGGTATTATTGAAATAAAACAGCCTGCATCTTCTCTCGGAGATGTAGACGGTGACAAAAATGTCAATGCTTCTGATGCCTCAATGATTCTTTCAGAATATGCTTCAACATCATCAGGAAAACCGGCAACACTTTCACTCAGCGTAGCCGATGTTAACGGTGACGGATTTATCGATGCCTCTGATGCTTCATATGTTCTTGCATATTATGCTTATTACTCCTCAGGCGGTAGCGGTACTATTCAGGATTTTATAAATAAACAGTAAAAACAGATATTTCCTTTCGGATTGATTTATTCTTTCTGAAAGGAAATTTTTTATATTCGACAAATTTCGACAAAAATTTTTTAAAACATGCTTGACAAGTATAAAAATTCAATATATAATATTATACAGATGTTATCTGCAAAAATTGATTTTTTATATTCAATACTGATAATATGCTAAAATTTGATTTAATTTAAGAGGAGATATTATGACAGAAAAGCTTTTTGTGGCAAAATCAGGTAAAAATTTTTCAGAGTGGCTTCCGTTGTGTGTACATCTCAGTGATACAGCAGAAATTATGAAACATCTGCTTGAAGAATTTGTATCTGATTCCTTTTCCTTTTCATGCGGACTTGATAAAAATGAGTTATATAAAACAGCTTTGTTTGTTGCAGGTGTACATGATATTGGAAAGGCAACAGTTGCTTTTCAGTTCAAAATATCTCATTCTGTTCCTGAATGCTTTAAAGCTCTGGAGCATTACATAAAAATGCCTGACTTTATGGACAGTGCAAGAATGCGAATTACTCCGCATGCACTGGCAGGGGAGATTATACTAAGATATTTCGGTTGTCCGGCAGGAGTGGCAACAATAGTCGGAGCTCATCATGGAGTTCCTTCAGATATTGATGATATCTGCAAACAGAATCTTATTAAGGATAAAAAGGATATAGTCGGTTTTGAAAACTATTTCGGCAATGATGAAAAAAACCGTGAAATTTTTGAATCTGTATGGAAAAGTTTTATTGATAAGGCTCTTGAAATTTCAGGACTTGATTCATTGAATGAACTTCCTGAACTTAATTCACATGCACAGATGATACTTGACGGACTTCTTATAATGGCAGACTGGATATCGAGTAATGTTAATCTTTTTCCGCTTATCAGCGTTGATGATAATGCAGAAAATATAAATTATTCTGAACGTTCTGAAACTGCATGGGAAAGACTTAGTTTTCCTGATATGTGGAAATCAATGAGAAAAGAATACAGCAGTACAGAATTTAAAAATGTTTTTGGATTTGTTCCGAATGATATTCAGAAAGCACTTATTGAAATTGTCGAAAATTCAGAAAAATCAGGAATTTATATTCTTGAAGCTCCAATGGGTTGCGGAAAAACCGAAGCCTCTTTATCTTCGGCTGAAGTACTTGCAGGCAAATTTGAAAAGAATGGTCTGTTTTTCGGACTTCCTACACAGGCGACCGCCAACGGATTATTTCCGAGAATACAGCAATGGAGCGAAAAACAATCAGAAACAGACCGTCATTCCATACAGCTTAAACACAGCAGTGCCTCTCTGAATGAAGCATTTCAGCATATAAAAAACGGCATACCTGATGAAGAAAATGACAGCGGTCTTATTGTACATTCATGGTTCTGCGGAAATAAGAAAGCCTGCCTTGCTGATTTCGTTGTTGCAACAGTAGACCAGATGCTTATGTCCGCATTAAAGCGTAAACATGTTATGCTCCTTCATCTCGGACTTTCTGAAAAAATAGTTATAATTGATGAAGTTCACGCCTATGATGCATATATGAACCGTTACCTTGAAAGAGCGTTGCAATGGCTCGGTTCATATCATACACCGGTAATACTTCTTTCTGCAACACTTCCGGCAAAACGCAGAATGTCTCTTATTCGTTCATATCTCGGCACTAAAAAATCAGATAAAAAGTTTGAAGAAAATATATCATATCCAGTAATTACATGGACTGACGGCAAAGAAATACATCAGAAAAACTTAACATACAATGGGAAAAGCAATTCAGTAAAAATAAAAAAATGTTCAACGGACAGTATTTTTCCGGATATAATCAACGTTGTAAAAAACGGCGGTTGTGTCGGAATAATTGTTAACACTGTAAAGAGAGCTCAGTATATTGCTGAAACCATACAAAACAGCATAACTGAAAACGTTCTTCTGTATCATGCACAGTATATTATGCCTGACAGAACTTTAAAAGAGGAAGAACTCCTCCGGAAAACAGGTAAAAACAGTACTCCCGAAACAAGAAAAGGATTTGTTGCTGTCGGAACTCAAGTTCTTGAACAGTCACTTGATATTGATTTTGATATGCTTGTAACTGACATCTGTCCCGTGGATTTACTTCTTCAGCGTATGGGCAGACTTCACAGGCATAAGCGTGATTATCGTCCTGATATTGTAAAAAAACCTGTCTGCTATGTTATGACAGATGAATATGATAACGACAGAACAGGTTCAAAGGTAATATATGGTGAATGGCTTTTGAAAAAGACTTTTGATATTCTTCCGGAAAATATTACTTTACCTGATGATATTTCACCGCTTGTTCAGCAGGTTTACAATGCCTTTGATGAAAGTCAGGAATATAAAAATTATAAAAACAGCCTTAAAAAATCGATAGGAAAAGCAGGTTCGTTTCTGCTTGAAAAACCTGATGATTTTATTGATGATACAATACATAATCTTCTTGACAGAAGTATAAAAGATTGTGATGACAGCAGAGCAGAGGCATCTGTCCGTGACGGAATATCATCTGTTGAAGTGCTTGTGATGCAACGTCATTCTGATAATTCCATATCTTTTACAGACGGAACACCTGTTTCGGCAGAGCCGTCAGATAATGAATTTCAGCAGATTGCAAAACAGAAACTCAGACTTCCGAGCTGTTTCTGCTATAATCGTAATATTGACAAAACAATAGATGAACTTGATGAAAAATGCAGACCGTATATTAAAGGCTGGCAGAAATCATATATTGTTGCAAATCAGCTTGTTCTGTTTCTTGATGATAATATGAAAGCTGATTTAATGGGATATAATCTGAAATACAGCTATGAAAATGGTCTTGAATATAAAAAGGAGAGTGATAAAAATGAAGGACATTGAATTTAATCTTCTTGATGAACCCTGGGTAAGAGTTATGGACGGGGATTGTAATGTTGTTGAACTGTCACTTAAAGATACAATTATCAATGCTCATAAATACAAATCCTTAAAAGGTGAACTTCCTACTCAGGATATTGCAGTAATGAGACTTATACTTGCAGTTCTTCATACAATATTTTCAAGAGTCGATGAAAACGGTGAAGAGGAATCAATTGATTCTAAAAAAGATGCACTGAAACGCTGGAAAGCCTTATGGGATAAGGGAAAATTTTCTGAAAAGGCTGTCTGTGAATATTTTGAAAAATGGCATGAAAGATTCTGGCTTTTCCACCCTGACAGACCTTTCGGACAAGTTGCCGGCTTAAAATCAGGTACAGACTATACATCAGCAAAGCTCAATGGTGAAATATCTGAAAGCAGTAATAAAATAAGACTGTTTGCATCTTATTCAGGTGAAGAAAAACAGTCACTTACATATTCACAGACTGCAAGATGGATTTTATATCTTAATGGCTATGATGATACATCATCAAAAGCCTCAAAAGCAGAAAAAGAAAGAGCAAAAAAAGAAGGACGGGAAGTGCTTTCAACAGGTGCAGGCTGGCTTGGAAAACTTGGTCTTATATTTATTAAGGGAAATAATCTCTTTGAAACACTTATGCTTAATCTTGTAATGATAAATTCAGGAGAAGTTCAGTCAGAACAGAAACCTGCATGGGAAAATGAAACAGTTTCAAAAAGAGAACGTTTTGAAATAGCAATGCCTGATAATCTTGCAGAGCTTTATACATTGCAGTCACGCAGATTAATTCTTGTCAGAAATAATGACAGAGTTACAGGCTATAAGCTTATCGGAGGAGATTTCTTTCAGAAAGAAAACGCTTTCTTTGACCCTATGACAGTATGGAGAACACCTAAAAAGGAAAATCAGCCGTATACTCCGAAAAGACATGATTCTTCAAAACAGATGTGGCGTGAATTTTCAGTTTTGTATAACGGCGAAAGCAATAAATGTTCAGGTGTTGTTGAATGGTTTCAGAAATATCTGTGTTGTTATGGTCTGATTCCGTCATCATATATATTCCAGACAGCAATAGCTTCCGTAGAATACGGAGATAAAGATTTCTTTGTTAAGAATGTTTTTTCAGATTCTCTTTCGATGTATACTTCACTTCTTTCAGAAGCCGGAAACAACTGGAGAAATGATATAGAAATTGAAATTGAAAAATGTGATAAACTTGCATCAGCAATATCATTTCTTGCAAGGAATATCTATATAGCATCGGGAGGAAGTGATGTAAGTACAGAAAGTGCAGGAAATCTTGCCAAAGCTCAGCTGTATTACAGACTTGATAAACCTTTCAGGGAATGGCTCAGGAATATAAATCCTGATGATGATTCAGAAAGCAAGGCTGATATTATTAAGAGGTGGCAGGATACAGCAATAAAAACTGCATTTGATTATTGTGATGAGCTTGCAGAAAATGCATCTGAAACAGCGGTTATTGGTCATTTTGTACTGGGCAAATCATCAGATAAGGAACTGTATTCAGTTCCGAAATCAATAAATATATTTAAAGGTCAGGTAAGAAAAATATATAAAACTGAAAGTAAAGAAGGTGAAAAATAATGACGATAAAGGAACAGCTTCATAAATACATGTACCGACAGATTCAGTCACTTCTTGAACAGAATGGAACAAGCGGCGGCAGAGCAAAATTTGCAAGGCTCAGACGTGGAGCAGGAAAAATTCCGGGAGAAAATCCGGAACTCTGGGGAATGTTTCTTAATGAAATGCCTGAAGATTTTCTGAGCTATAACGGAATTCCGACTCATGCAGAATGGGCAATATATCTGTCACTTACTATGTTTGCACTTCATCAGCAGGGATACAGTGAAAGTATGCATGCTGACAATATAAGCCTTGGAAGAGCTGCTGCACAGCTTATGGAAGAACCAAATGATGCAGAACGTGAAAGAGTTCTCCGCAGATTCGGCCCTATTATTACGGCAAAGAATATGCCTGAATTTTCACATCATCTCAGAGCTATAATACAGCTCCTTGCATCAAAGGGAATAAAGCTTGATTATATAAAGCTTGCAGAGGACATTTATTTTTTCCAGAACCCAGAATCCCGCAAAAAAGTGCAGTTGAAATGGGGACAGGATTTTTACATTAATAATAACAACAATAATAAAGGAGAGAATTAATGATGAATATTTATATCGATTTTCACGTATTACAGACAGTACCGCCGAGCTGTGTAAACCGTGATGACACAGGAAGCCCGAAAACAGCCGTTTATGGAGGTTCAGTAAGAGCAAGAGTTTCTTCACAGTCCTGGAAACACGCTATGCGTGAAGATTTCAAAAAGCTTTTTTCTGCTGAAGAACTCGGAAGCCGTACAAAATTTGTCACTGATATGATAGCATCTGAAATGCTTAATATAGACAGCAGTCTTTCTGAAAAGGATTGTAAGAAAAAAGCAACAGAAGCTTTAAATCTTGCAGGTCTGAAAATCAAAGAGGGAAAAGATGAAGGAAGCGATAAAGCTGATGCTCTTTTCTTTATGAGCTGTAAACAAGCAAAAGCTCTTGCAAAACATGCTCTTGAACTTGACCTGAAGAATGATAAAAGTGCAAAGGATATTTTAAAAGCTGATATAAAGGAAAATCCGTCTGTTGACATTGCATTGTTCGGAAGAATGGTTGCCAGTGACCCTACACTGAATTATGATGCTACGGCACAGGTTGCACATGCTATATCAACTCATGCTGTTGAAAATGAATATGATTACTTTACAGCAGTTGATGACTGTCAGAAAGATGATAATGCAGGTGCAGGACATCTCGGAACAGTTGAATTCAATTCATCAACACTTTACAGATATGCAACTGTCAATGTTACAGAGCTTGTTAAAATTCTCGGAAAAGAGAATACAGCGGAAGCAGTAAAAAAATTCGGACAGGCATTTATCTTTTCAATGCCGACAGGAAAGGTCAATACATTTGCAAACAGAACAATTCCTGATTCTGTCTATGTTACAATCCGTAATGACCAGCCTGTAAACCTCTGCGGAGCATTTGAAGAACCTGTAAGAAGAAGTGAAAAGGGATATGCTAAAATTTCAGAAGAAAAGCTGACTGATTATGCAAAGAAAGTTTATGATAAATTTGCTGAAAATCCTGAAAAGGCTTTCTGTGTTGGAGAAAAACTTTCTGAAATAGCTGAATCAATGTCATGTAATCAGCTCCTTTCAGAAATTGAAAGTGCTGTAAATGCAAAACTTGATGAGGTATAAAAATGTCAGTGCTGTTACTGAGACTTGCTGCCCCTTTACAGGCATGGGGCAGCAGTTCCAAATTTGATATAAGAACGACTGAACGTGAACCGACAAAAAGCGGTGTT
>ERZ808240.5299-NODE-5299-length-10604-cov-3.903308_pt1 | contig 10604 bp, 7 predicted proteins | sample MGYA00521084_ERZ808240 | MGnify/ENA primary metagenome ERZ808240 (study PRJEB31516, sample SAMN03275571) | gut metagenome | biome: mammalia-associated habitat; material: feces | host: Papio cynocephalus | place: Kenya | collected 2012-08-06 ... | reverse complement strand
GCTGCCCAGTGATGAAGGGCGGTGCCGTGGCACATGGTGGCAGCACTGATGGTGATGAGTGGAACGGTGTGGCTGACCTGGGAGGCATCGGTTCCGATGGAAAGTGGAACTGCAGTATCTTCCAGTGGATAAAGTCCGGCAAAATACTTTCCATTGTTCATAAGTCCGGCTTTTTCTGTAATGTCCTTTGCAAAATCCAGCTCTGCATCTGTGTATTTTGGAGTTGGAATGTGGGTCATGGCTTCATAATACACTTCTACGAGCGGTCGATTGACTTTCATCTCCATGCAGCTTCCTACCAGTTCAATCTCTACGGTCGTGCCGGTCATCATGGCAGCGCCTTTTGCACATGCATCGACCCGTTCACTGGCATCTTCGGTGCGGCTGCGTTTGGTGGAGCGGATAAAATAATTCGTCTTTGCAAAGTCGGGTACAACATTTGCCGGGATTCCGTTATCTATGTAGGCATAATGCATACGGACATCGTCGGTCACATGCTCCCGGAGATAATTGACCCCGATATTCATAAGTTCAGCGGCATCCAGGGCACTGCGGCCATTTTCCGGTGAGCGGGCGGCATGAGCGCTGACTCCGTGAAAGGTATAGTTTTTGATATCCTGTGCCTGCCAGATATCGTTGCTGACACGGTTCCGGTCAAATGGGTGCCAGGTGACTGCAACGGATAAATGATCGAAGATGCCCTGTTTGTCCATGACAATCTTTCCGGACATGATTTCTTCGGCAGGGCAGCCGTATACATGGATTACGATTGGCTCTTTGGAAGCTTCGAAATCTGCTTTCAATGCGCAGGCAGCTCCGCATACTGCTGTACCAAGAAGGTTGTGCCCGCAGGCATGTCCGATTTCCGGAAGAGCATCATATTCGGCAAGGAAGCCGATGATCGGAACTTCATCGGAACTGGAATCGCCCTTTCCGGCCGGCTGGATTTCATCGATATCTGTATCCAGATTCGTCCAGGTCGCAGTAAATGCAGTTTCAATTCCTGCAGTATTCCATTCTATCTGGAATCCCTGCGTTTCCAGATAATCGGCGAGACATTTGGAGGAAAGTTTTTCCTTGTAAGCGGTCTCCGGGTGCTCAAATATATAACATGCATTTTGAATAAGTTCGTTTTTATGAGTGTCAAGCCAGTCAGAGATAGTCGGGTATATTGGTTCTGATGTCATAAGATGCCTCCTGTATATGTTATTTTTCATAGCCGGGCCTGTTTGCTCCGGGCAACGTGTTCTGTAGATAAGGGAACCAGTGGTTCTGAAGTCAATTTAAAACATTTTCTGTGGGATGTCAATTCCGAAGTGCAAATCCTATATTTTCCATGAGATGTTGCGGGTCAGCCTTGAAAGAGCCGACTGCGTCGAATATAATAGCTTTATGAGGAGGAAATCCAGATGAACTTGCTGAGTGGCCAGGATATGCAGAATATCCTGAGGGAATCCCAAACAGGGTTTTGGAGAATTGATATAGAAAAAACAGGTACACCAAAGTTTTATGCAGATGCTGTGATGAATGAACTGATTGGTACACCGGAAGATATGAGCCCGGAGGAAAGATATTTGTTTCACAGAGCGCATATCCGTGAAGAAGACATGAAAATGTTTCTTGAATATGCTGATAAATTAACAGAAGAGCGGACGGAAATTGTTTACCGGTATATTCACCCGATTCATGGGGAAATGTACGTCAGATGCGGTGGAAAACGGGATGAAAAAGTGACAGATTTTGTAAGCATTATGGGATACCACCAGGACATTTCAGATACGGTGCGTATTGAGCGTGAAAGACAGGCAGAACAGCGGCTGGCAGAGATGAACTACAGCCTGCGAAGAGAGCACATCATGCAGCGGGACTATTATAAGGAATTGCTGGATGTACAGAATTGTGGGCTGATGGCCTATACACTGCCGGGATACCGGATTGTACATATGAATGCAGAAGCGCTTCGCATGTACGGATATGACAGCATTGAGGAAGTGCAGGAAAATTTGGGACCGATTATCCGTAATTTCTATTATCCGAATCCAGATACGGTAGAGAAGTTAAAATCGCTCCGTGATGAAAATGGTGCGGTTGATTATGAGTTTGTAATCCATAAAGGTACAGAAAAAGAATGCCACGCGGTAGCGAAGACGAAGAGAATCCTGTCACCAGATAAAGAATGGATGGTTGTTACAACATTTCTTGATATCTCCGATATGGTGACGCTTCAAAAAGCATTGGAGCAGGCGGAGGAAGGAAGCAGGGCGAAGACAGCATTTTTATTCAATATGTCTCATGATCTCCGAACACCGATGAATGCCATTATCGGATATGCGGATTTGATGGAGCGCCACTGGGGCGAAAAAGAAACAACTTCTGAATACTTGAAAAAATTAAAGTCAGCCAGCAAGTTTTTGCTTTCTCTGATCAATAATGTGCTGGAAATGGCAAGAATTGAAAGTGGAAAAGAAGTGCTCAATGAATCCAAATGTAATATAAAGCAATTAAATGAAACGATGGATACGATCCTTGAGACTGCTTTGAAAGATAAAAACCTTACATTTACCAGAAGGGTAAATATACAGCATGAAAATGTGATGTGCGATTCGCTGAAGGTTCATGAGATATTTTTAAATATCTTTAGCAACGCAATCAAATACACGCCTGAGGGAGGAAACATTTTTGTAGACGTTCAGGAACTTCCGGCAGAAAAAGCCGAATATGTAACAGTGCGCACTTCCATATCAGATACGGGTATCGGTATCGGAAAAGAATATCTTCCACATTTGTTCGAATCATTTTCCAGAGAAAGAACTTCATCAGAATCCGGAATCATGGGAACCGGAATCGGTCTTGCAATTGTGAAGTCGCTTGTAGATATGATGGGTGGAGATGTAGCAGTAGAGAGTGAACTTGGAAAAGGAACGACATTTAGCGTTACCCTTACGCACAGACTGGCTGATGAGGAAGAAGAAAGACCGCAAAAGCCGGTGAAAAATCTAGATGAATCTATTTTGAAAGGCAGACGTATCTTGCTGGCAGAGGATAATGAGTTAAATGCAGAGATTGCGGGAACGATACTTTCAGACATGGGGGTACAGGTAGAATTTGCAAAAGATGGAAAAGAAGCCGTAAGTATGGTGGAGAAAGTGCCGGTGGATTACTACGATGCAATATTCATGGATATTCAAATGCCAAATATGAATGGCTATGAAGCAACAAGGAAGATTCGTGCCAGAAGAGATGAACGTTCCAATATTCCAATCATAGCGATGACTGCAAATGCATTTGATGAGGACCGAAAAGCAGCATTTGCAGCAGGTATGAATGGGCACATTGCAAAGCCGATTGAAGTCAAAAAAATGGTAGATGCGCTTGGAAATGTAATCAAAATGAAGGAGAATGCCGGGAGCATTTTTGAAAAGGATAAAGGGGGTACATATGGCAGATAGAAGAAAGATGGCTGGAAACAGAAAGAAAAAGAGAAGAAATAAAATTAGAAAGACAGAAATTATTATGAGCATCATTCTTGCAGTCCTTCTGATTGTTGCAGTCGCAGTTTTTTTTCAAAAAGAGAAACATGCGAAAGCGACGGAAAAATCAGTAGAAACTGCAGGACAGACAAAAGCAGCAGGACGGAAAGAAACTGAAAGTTCTAAGACAGAGGGCTCCGATGCAAAGAGTTCCGAGAAGCAGGCGGAAGAGGAAGAGCAGACAGAGAAAGTTCCCGACCGCAGTAATTTTGCGGTGCAGCCGGGAGTTTCTGTCGGAACAACAGAGCAGTCCGATGAGAAGGTCGTATATCTGACATTAGACGACGGACCATCGGACAATACACAGGCAGTTCTGGACATTCTGGATAAATATAATGCAAAAGCAACATTTTTTGTAACAGGAGAGATGCCGGAATACAAAGATATGATTAAAGTTGCATATGATAAAGGACATACAATCGGAATGCATACATATTCACATGATTATGCGAAAGTTTACGCATCAGTTGATGCATATTTTCAGGATCTGGATCAGATCGGACAGATGGTAAAAGAAGAGATTGGATATGTTCCGTGTTTTATCCGTTTCCCGGGAGGTTCTTCCAATACTGTTTCGAAAAAATATACGCCGGGCATTATGTCGACCCTGGTGCAGGAAGTACAGAACCGTGGATATCAGTATTATGACTGGAATGGAAGTTCCGGAGACGGATCTGTGAGAACAACAGAAGAGCTGGTGGCACAGGCCACGAGCTTTGATTCTAACAATATTATTTTATTGTGCCACGATTCTCACGGAAAACAGACGACCGTAGAGGCATTGCCACAGATCATTGAGCATTATCAGTCACTGGGATATACATTTAAGGCATTAGACCGGGACAGCTTTGTGGCACACCATGGAGTGAATAACTAATCTGAAAGCAGGAACTGTGAATAATCGCTGTGGTTCATAGAACTGTGAATAACTGTGAATAATCGCTGTGGTCGGGGGTTGGGTAATTGCAACTTCTGTGCTATAATAAACGATATATGGCATTTTGAATATTTTATGATGCCACAAGAGAGTATTTTAAGACGATATAAGGAGTATTGGTATGAATTTAGTTGAGATTCGAGAATTATACAAGAACCAGGAAGCATATCTGGATAAAGAGATTACCGTAGGAGGATGGGTAAGAAGCCTCCGTGATTCCAAGGCATTTGGATTCATTGTAATCAATGACGGAACATTTTTTACACCACTTCAGGTCGTATATCATGATGATATGGAGAACTTTGAGGAGATTTCCAAGCTTAACGTCGGAGCAGCAATCATCGTAACAGGTACACTGGTTGCAACACCACAGGCAAAGCAGCCATTTGAGATTCAGGCAAAGACTGTAACGATTGAAGGGGCTTCCGCACCGGACTATCCGCTTCAGAAAAAGCGCCACAGCTTTGAGTATCTTCGTACAATCGCACATTTAAGACCAAGAACGAACACATTCCAGGCAGTGTTCCGCGTACGATCCCTGACAGCATATGCACTTCACAAGTTCTTCCAGGAGAGAGGGTTCGTGTATGTACACACACCGATCATTACAGGAAGTGACTGCGAGGGAGCAGGAGAGATGTTCCGTGTAACAACAATGGATATGGAAAATGTACCGAAGACAGAAGAAGGTGCAGTGGATTATACACAGGACTTCTTCGGAAAAGAGACAAGCCTTACGGTCAGCGGTCAGTTAAATGCAGAGACATACGCACAGGCATTTGGAAATGTTTACACATTTGGACCGACATTCCGTGCAGAGAACTCCAACACAACAAGACATGCTGCAGAGTTCTGGATGTTAGAGCCTGAGATGGCATTTGCAGATCTTGAAGATGACATGGACCTTGCAGAAGATATGTTAAAATATGTCATCAACTATGTAATGGAAAATGCACCGGAAGAGATGAATTTCTTCAATTCATTTGTGGACAAAGGCCTCATCGAGCGATTGACAAATGTAGCAACATCAGAATTTGCAAGAATCACATACACAGACGCAATTGAGATTCTTGAGAAACATAACGACAAATTCGAGTTCAAAGTATCATGGGGAATCGATCTTCAGACCGAGCATGAGCGTTATCTGACAGAAGAAATCTACAAACGTCCGGTATTCGTAACAGATTATCCGAAAGACATCAAGGCATTCTACATGAAACAGAACCCGGACGGAAAGACTGTAGCAGCAGTCGACTGTCTCGTACCTGGTATCGGTGAGATCATCGGAGGAAGCCAGAGAGAGGACGATTACGAGAAGCTTGCAGCACGTATGAAAGAACTTGGTATGAAGACAGAAGATTATGGATTCTACATGGATCTTAGAAAATACGGTTCCACAAGACATGCCGGATTCGGACTTGGCTTTGAGAGATGCATTATGTATCTGACAGGAATGGGCAATATCCGTGACGTAATTCCATTCCCGAGAACAGTAAATAACTGCGAGTTATAATTGTGTAAATTGTTTGACACAATCAGAAAGGGACAGGTTAAAGTTCAATTGGGGACGGGGTTTTTTTGAAAAAACCCCGTCCCCAATTAAAAAAGAGGAGAGTTGTATGAATATTTTAGTAGTGGATGATGAGAAAGAGATAGCAGATGTTATCGAACTGTATCTGAAGAATGATCAGTATAATGTGCTGAAATTCTACACAGGTCAGGAAGCGCTTGACTGTATCGCCAGTACGAAGATTGATCTTGCGATTCTGGATATTATGCTTCCGGACGTGGATGGATTTCAGATTCTAAAGCAGATCCGTGAAAAATATACATTCCCGGTAATTATGCTGACGGCGAAGACGGAATATATGGATAAGATTACAGGTCTGACACTTGGCGCCGATGATTATATCCCGAAGCCGTTCAATCCGCTTGAGCTGGTTGCCAGGGTGAAGGCTCAGATCCGGCGTTATACTCAGTATAATGAGGGGACAAAGGACGAGGGCGATGTCATTGACTTCGGAGGACTTTTTCTGAACCGTCAGTCTCATGAGTGTACGTATAATGAGGTACCGTTGACATTGACACCAATCGAGTTTGATATTTTGTGGCTTCTGTGTGAGAACCGAGGCAAAGTCATAAGCTCCGAAGAACTGTTCCACAAGGTGTGGAAGGAAGACTGCTATAAGAACAGCAACAATACGGTCATGGTTCATATACGGCATCTGCGCGAGAAAATGAATGGACCGACCGGAAAATCTGATTTCATTAAGACTGTATGGGGAGTTGGATATAAGGTTGAAGAATAATTATCGTAAATTGAAATTCAGCATTCTGCTGCAGACGGTGCTCGTCACAGCGCTTACAGTTCTGGTGGGTGGATTTTTGCTGAATTATGTGATCGATGGAATTTATAATGACAGTTTCGCCAGGGGCTTTGTAAAGTTCCTGACGGATCTGCATGTGAGCGAACCGACCGCAAGGAGCCTGTATTGGAAATTGATTGGAGATAACAAGACATTTTTCATGATCGTGGGCTTCTTGATTCTGTTTGCTCTTTTTTTCTATGTGGCACTTTCGAAGATGACAAAGTATCTGGATCAGGTGGGAGACGGCATTGAAAATATTCTGTCGGAGTCTACAGAACCCATTCACCTGATTACGGAGCTGAAACCGATTGAGATCCGGTTAAATGAGATTAAGGCGACATTGAAGCGTCAGGAGCTGGAGTCTGTGGAAGGTGAGAAGCGGAAAAATGATCTGGTTTTATTTCTGGCGCATGATCTGAAGACACCACTGACTTCGATTGTAGCATATTTGAGCATGCTGGACGGTTATCCGGAGATGCCCGAAGAGGAGCGGAAGAAATATATCCATATCGCTCTGGAAAAATCGAACCGACTTGGTGAATTGATTAATGAATTCTTTGATATTACAAGGTATAATCTGCAGAATATTGAACTGGAGCCGGTAAAGATTAATCTGACGATGATGTTGGAGCAGATTGCAGACGAGCTTTACGGTGTATTACAGGAGAAAAAGCTTACCTGTGATGTAGATGTTGAGGAGAATCTGGAAGTATACGGTGATCCGGACAAGCTTGCCCGCGTATTTGATAACATTTTGAGAAATGCGATTGCATATTGTTATGAGAATACCAGAATTGAGATTCAGGCAAGAATGAAGAATAATAAAATTGAGATTACATTTACTAACAGCGGCGACCGGATTCCGGGCGACATGCTGCAGACGATTTTTGAAAAATTCTACCGGGTGGATAATTCCAGATCCACCGGTACAGGCGGTGCCGGACTGGGACTTGCAATTGCAAGAGAGATTGTAGAGCTTCACGATGGCCAGATTATGGCAAAGAGTGACGATCTTAGAACGCAGTTTATTGTGACACTGCCGGCAGGAAATGAACTGGAAGAAAATGAAGAGGGAAGTAAAGATGAGATTCATACACATCGCAGACGTACATTTGGGGGCAGACCCGTACATTGGAAGCGCCCGAAAGGGAAAGCGGGAAAAGGAGATCTGGAACAGTCTTGAGCGGGTACTGGAAATCTGTGAGACGAAGCATGTAGAAATGCTTTTGATTGCAGGAGATTTATTTCACAGGCAGCCGCTGAGACGGGAATTAAAAGAGTTGAATTATCTCTTTTCGAAGCTTAGCCTGACACAGGTGGTCATGATTGCAGGAAATCATGATTATCTGAAAGCAGATTCTTATTACCGCACATTTCCATGGTCAAAAAATGTGCATATGATTCTGGACAGAAAAATTACATGCGTGGAATTTCCGGCATACGGCCTGGCAGTCTACGGTATGAGTTATGATGCAAAGCAGATTACAGAGGAATGCTACTGTGATGCATTTGCCCAGAGAAGACAGCCATATGAGATTCTGCTGGCTCATGGTGGTGATGAGAACCATATTCCGGTAAAAAAGGAGAATCTTCTGGGACTTGGATATGATTATATTGCCATGGGACATATACATAAACCGCAGATTATCTGCCCGGATAAAATTGCTTACGCAGGGGCACTGGAGCCAATTGACATAAATGATACAGGAGCACATGGATACATTTACGGAGAAATCACCACCAAAGGGTGCAGAATAAAATTCGTTCCATTTGCGGTTAGATCCTATATACATCAGACGATGAAAGTTACCCCGGCTATGACGGAGCATGAACTCAAAGAGGCGATTGCGAAAGTTATAGAAGAAAAAGGGAAGGAAAATATTTACAAAATTATTTTAGAGGGTCTTCGAGACCCGGATATTTCCTACAATGTGGAGGCGTTTGATCCATTTGGAAATGTGATTGAGGTGATGGATCAGACTCGCCCGGCATATCGGTTTGATAAATTAAGAGAAGCAAATAAGGGGAATATTCTCGGGATTTTTGTGGAAGAGTTAGAGCAATATCCGGAGAATAGTCTGAAACATCAGGCACTTTGCGAGGGCGTGCGTGCGCTGATGGAGACAAGAAGAGGCTAGTATGAAAATCAAAGAATTGAAACTAAAGAATTTTGGAAAGTTTACAGATAAAGATATTCATTTCTCTGATGGAATTAACGTAATATATGGGGAAAATGAGTCGGGAAAATCCACCATCCATACATTTATCCGTGCCATGCTTTTTGGAATGGAAAGAGGAAGAGGCAGAGCGGCGGCTCAGGATACATTTTCCAGATATGAACCATGGGAAAATCCGAATTATTATTCCGGGGAAATGAAGTTTGAAGCGGGGGACAAGACATTTCTGTTATCCAGAAATTTTGACCGGTATGGGAAAAATGAAGCTCTGGTCTGTCTGGAAGATGCAGAAGAACTGTCGGTGAAAGACGGAGATCTTCAGATGCTGATGGGCGGATTGACGGCTTCTGTATATGACGACACGCTGTCAATAGCGCAGATGCGTGCCAAGCCAGGGGTGACGCTCTCAGAAGAACTTAAGAATTATGCTTCCAATTATTATGCGACAGGGGACGGAGAGCTTGATCTGGCAGCAGCACTGGACTATTTGAAAGACCAAAAGAAGGAAAGCCTTCGGCAGATGCAAAAGCAGATGGAAAAAAGGCAGGAAGAGAGAGAACATATTTCTCAGGAGATGTCTTATGTATGGCGGGATATTCATAAATTGGAGGAAGAACAAGTCCGCCTGGAAGAAGAATTGAAATTGCGGAAAGAACGAGAGCAGGATGCCAGAATCCATACGCATGAAGAAGGTGAACCAAAGCACATGATTGATGAAATGCGTCCGCCAAAATGGAGGGTACACCCGTTGGAGATTGTGGCAGCAGTACTGATGGTTGTCTTTTGTGCATGGCTTTTGAAACGTCCGTGGAATTATCTGGTGGCAATTATTCTGGCTCTGTTATCCAGTATTTATGTGTGGAATCGCATGAAAATCAGCAAGAAGACAGAGAAGACAGAACCGGAAAAGATATTGGAGGAAATTACGCCCCAGGAAGAAAAAGTATCGACAGACCGGCTGAAATGGGAATTAGAAAGGTCGGAAGCGGAATTAGGAGATAAAAAAGTACAGTATTCCAATCTGACGGAAGATCTGGAAGAACTTGATGGAATCAGCGATGAGGAAAAGAACCTGAATATACAGGTGGAGGCAAGACAGCTCGCGATTGATAAACTTCAGGAACTTTCCGGTAATATGCAAAAGAAGCTCCGAGAAAGGCTGAATAATCGTGTTTCTGAAATTATGGAATCTATTACCGGAGGAAAATACACACAGCTGGTAGTGGAAGAAGGATTGGAAATCAGTCTGATGAGTGGGGGACGAAAGGTTGATATTGTGCGAGTCAGTCAGGGGACAGCAGAACAAATATATTTTGCACTGCGAATGGCGGCATCGGAAGTGCTGCTGGAAGAAGAATTTCCAGTGATTCTGGATGATGCATTTGTAAGTTATGATGAAGAACGCCTGAAAAGTATTCTGGAATGGCTTGTGGAAAGCAAGAAACAAGTATTACTCTTTACCTGTCAGAAACGGGAGATGGAAATATTAAAAGAGATGGGAAGCAAATACCATACAATCGAATTACTAAAGAAAGATAACTAGTACACCATAAATTAAATAACTGCTATATATTCTTTTGAGATAATATGT
>ERZ808240.5296-NODE-5296-length-10607-cov-35.542077_pt1 | contig 10607 bp, 8 predicted proteins | sample MGYA00521084_ERZ808240 | MGnify/ENA primary metagenome ERZ808240 (study PRJEB31516, sample SAMN03275571) | gut metagenome | biome: mammalia-associated habitat; material: feces | host: Papio cynocephalus | place: Kenya | collected 2012-08-06 ... | reverse complement strand
TGACCTGACTTCGACTATGCGTCACCTATTCTATATCTAAGGTGAATATGAGGGCAAAATCACTCTATTTTGCCCTCATCCAGTATGTCTTTTATATCAAACAGTCGTTTTATCGAATATTGAGCTTGCGTTAATAATAAAGTCTGTTGTTTCACTTTTCCATTGTTTGGCATATTGATTTTTATCGTAGCGACAGTCTTTGCTATTTTAAGTACGGTGTCAACACTAAGTTCTATTTTGGCAAGTTTGATAATGCGTTCAAGTTCCTTGTATACTTTATACGCAATAAAGCATATACAGATATGAGCCTCTATTCGTTTCTCTGTAAAGTGAAAGATAGGTCGAGCTTCCAAGTTACCCTTGGTAACACGAAATGCACGTTCCACCACCCAAAGCCCATGATATTGCTCCACAACTTCAGTAGGGGTAAGTGAAGTGTTGGTTATATAGCCCTTTAACCCATCCCACTTAGAGTCTTCTTCAATTTTAGCATCGCTGATGACAACATCTATGTCTTTGCTGATTTCCAGAAACTTATTGTAGCCACGCTTGTTTACGGATGCTTTCGTTATCTTACCACTGGCATAAGCCTTGCGTAACCTAACAACACCTTTCTCTCGATTGTAAGCATCTTTCTTTGCTCTTTCAGTAGAGTACCCCTGTATCAAGCGAGCACTCTCACCATACCTGTGTTCATGATATTTGCCAGAAACTTTAGATTGCGTTAAAATCCACTTTTTCAGAGATTCTGTCTCCGTATGTATGCGTGCTCCTATTATATATTTATATCCAGCGTCTTCCAAAAGCTTAACGTTACGCTTGCTCATTAGACCAGCATCCGCAACAATGACAAAGTCCGAGAGGGAGAAACGTTGTATGAAATCATCAATGACAGGGAGCATTGTATAGCCTTCATATTGGCTGCCATTGAAGATGCAATACGATAACGGATAACCATCACGGCTGACTAATAATCCCAATACGATTTGAGTCTCTGCCGTCTTTCCATCTTTTGAGAAGCCTGGCTCACGTAATACATCAGTTTTACTACTCTCGAAATACAAAGTCGTTACGTCACAGAACATTAATCCGACTTCTCCGCCCAAGACTTTTTGGGTATGCTCTACACTAATGCGCTGAATCTCTTCTTTCTGGTTATCATATAATTTATCCATATACCGATAAATCTCGAATAGGTTGACATCTTCTGCAAAATATGACTTTAGGTAATCAACGGTTGCACGCTTACTCATTGGCTGAGAGATTCTGGCGACAACAAGACTGCGAAGAATTGGATCAGGAATTTGATTAAAGCCAATGCTGTCATAAACTTGGTTAAGAATGAGTTGGTGCCCATTGATAAGCAAGGAGTCTATGTTGGAAAGTACACGGTTTGTTTCTTCCTCCTCACTTCTTTTTACATCAGCAGTAATAAAGTCTAGCTCTTGTTGACCTGCGTAAGTTCGAATCCATTGGTTGGCTTCAAGGCACAATGCATTAAGTTCGGCATCAGTCTTTGCAACACCGAAATTCTTTATCTCACGGAATTTTCCTTTGCTCTTGTCAACCACAATGACTCCAATGTGCCCACTGCGGTACCGCTTCTTACGTACAAACATGCCGCAAAGATACAAAAAATATGGTTTGCGTCACCTATTTCAATCATTAACTTTTGCTAACTATCTGAAAATGAGCCTACATAAAAATATAGGACATTTTTTTGTCAAAGTCAGGAAACATAAGCGTGAGCATTGGCAGATAGAAAATGGATTGCACTGGCATTTGGATGTGACATTCAATGAGGATAATAGTAGGAAAATGATGGTGCCTGAGCAAAACTATTCCCTAATAACCAAAATGGTTTTACCCATTCTCAAAAATGACTATAGAAAACTTCCAGTCAATCGAAAAAGAAAGATGGCTGGTTGGGATGATACCCATATGGTTAAGTTGATGCTCGTTTTCATCAAAGGAGTGTAAAATTCGTGCGTTTTCTCTGGGCATCTGCCAGCTTCTCACGGCAAGCTTTACTCCATGGATTTTGCAAAGAAACTAATCACCATGTCCCGTGAGACCTCACCAGTTAAGCATGTTGTCTTTCCATCTTATACCCACTTGATTTACTACGTGCTGTTCCGAGTAGTTATTTGACTTTGACTCTTTTTGCAGCCTTATCCCTACATATATCCTTGTATCAAGTTTCTGTGCGTTGGGGCAGATGTTTGCCGCTGACTTCTTTCATATTCCGCGTCGCCGCGGACACCCTTGTCTCTCTGGCTGGACGATTCCCACTACTATGGCTCGTTAGGGACTTGCACCCATTAGACAACACACATGCTAGTCAAACAACATTATAGGTATAGTGCGCTCTATGCGCCTATACCTATAATGTTGATACCTACTATAGCATTAGCGATCTGACATTTATTCCAAATACTCGGTCTTGTCCTCTATACCAGCTTCGGCAAGCGCCTCCTTACGTTCTACACATGTGCCACACTTGCCACAATGTTTGTCGCCACCCTTATAGCAACTCCAAGTCTCGGCATAGTTCACTCCCAAGCACTTTCCAATGCAGGCAATATCCGACTTTGTGATGTTGGTATAAGGTGCCGATACATGTACATCGACAAAGGTTCCGGCCTGAGCTGCCTGATCGATGGCAGAGATAAACTCCGAACGACAATCTGGATAGATGGTATGGTCGCCGCCATGATTAGCTATCAACACTTTCTTCAGGTTGTTGCTCTCTGCAATACCTATGGCGATACTCAACATAATGCCATTGCGGAAAGGAACGACCGTCGACTTCATGTTTTCGTCGGCATAATGTCCCTCTGGAATAGCATCAGCACCTTCCAAAAGCGAGCTCTTGAAGTATTGATGCATAAAGCCCAAATCGATGGTGATATGCTTGATGCCCAAACGCTCACAATGCATCTTGGCAAAAGGAATCTCACGTTCGTTGTGATTGCTTCCATAGTTGAAACTGATACCCAATGCTATCTCGTCTTTTTTGTCGTAAAGCAGCGTGATACTATCCATACCTCCGCTGACAATGATTACTGAATCCTTCATATTTCTTATTGTTTTCAGATGCTTTTACATTCGGTCAACTATTTTCAAATGCACTTTTCTTGACCAGAGAAAATGCCATTTACTATTCACATAACAACAAGTTATCCAAACAGACATCGAAGAGCCTCTTCCACTTTCCTTACAGGATGGATGTTGATGTTGAACTTCGACCTGTCGAGCGAATGGTAGTTGTAACGAGGAATAATGATGTCATGAAAGCCCAACTTCTCGGCTTCAGCTATGCGCTGCTCGATGCGGTTTACAGGACGAACCTCACCGCTCAGTCCTACTTCGCCCGCCATGCACCAACCAGTCTCTACTGATGTATCCACATTACTGCTCAGCACGGCTGCTATTACACTAAGGTCCATCGCCAAATCTGTGACACGCAGGCCTCCTGCTATGTTCAAGAAAACGTCCTTCTGCATCAGTTTGAAGCCAACCCTCTTCTCAAGTACAGCCAATAACATGTTGAGTCGACGTTGGTCAAAACCAGTAGCCGAGCGCTGAGGAGTTCCATAGGCTGCAGTAGAAACCAGTGCCTGCGTCTCTACTAAGAAAGGACGAACACCCTCGATAGCACTACTGATGGCTACTCCCGACAATCCATCATGATCATCGGTGAGCAAGAGTTCGGAAGGATTGCTCACCTGTCGAAGACCACCCTGCTGCATCTCATAGATACCCAACTCGGAAGTACTTCCAAATCGGTTTTTGATACTACGCAGAATGCGATACATATAATGCTGGTCGCCCTCAAACTGTATGACAGTATCAACAATATGCTCCAATATCTTAGGACCAGCCAAGGTTCCCTCCTTATTTATATGTCCTATAAGGATAACAGGAATGCCGCTGGTTTTGGCAAATCTCAACAAAGCGGCAGCACACTCACGCACCTGAGATATACTACCAGGAGAACTATCCACCTCGTCAGTAGCTATCGTCTGGATAGAGTCTATAACTATCAGTCCGGGAGCCTGTTCCTGTATATGAGTGAAGATTTTCTCCAATGAAGTTTCGCAAAGAATCGAGATGTTGTCAAGCGAAAACCTGCCATCGGCACCTTCCCCATGAACAATCTGTGCAGAAACCAGACGGTCGGCACGCAACTTAATCTGGTGGGCACTCTCCTCACCACTCACGTAAAGCACTTTCATGTCGGGCAGATGAAGAATGGTCTGAAGCGTGAGCGTACTCTTTCCGATGCCAGGCTCACCACCCAAAAGAGTGATACTGCCAGGAACTAAACCACCACCTAACACACGATTCAACTCACTATCATGCATATCAATACGCGGCTCATCATGAGCAGAAATATCGCATAGACAGACTGGACGTATTCCCACATCACTGTGATTGCCACCAAACATCGTGGCTGCGCCACCATGCCGCATGGCCATTCCTGCATTGCGGGCTGCCAAAGAACCTGTATCATTAGCTATACGAATCTCCTTGAACGTATTCCACTGTCCACAACCTGGGCACTTCCCTATCCATTTAGACGACTCCTGACCACAATTGCTACAAATATAAGATATCTTGTCTTTTGCCATATTCAGATAAGTATAAAATCAAGGACAAAGGTACATTATTTTTTTACTTTCGCCAAATATTATCTGCACTTTCACAACAAAAGGTTACATTTTGCAAAGCCGATATTACATTACCAACCTCTTGGATAAAAAAAATCCTTAAAACAACACCAAAATTTGCAACATTCAGTTATTTTTCATACCTTTGCCTACAGTTTAAGCAGAGCCAACTGCTATATAGAGTATGAAAAAATATTCTGTGCATAAATATAGAGATTAAACAACTAAAATAAAATTTAGGTAAAATGAAAATTGAGAATTTTAACTTTGCCGGTCACAAGGCAATCGTACGCGTTGATTTCAACGTGCCATTGGATGAGAATGGTAATGTAACTGACGAGACTCGTATCAAGGGAGCTCTTCCTACTTTGAAGAAGGTTCTCGCTGACGGTGGTGCCCTTATCATGATGAGCCACATGGGCAAGCCAAAGGGCAAAGTTAAACCAGAGCTTTCTCTTTCCCAGATTGTTAAGAATGTTTCTGCTGCTCTCGGTGTAGATGTTAAATTCGCTAAGGACTGTGGAAACGCTGACGCTGAGGCTGCAGCCCTAAAACCTGGTGAAGCTCTCTTGCTCGAGAATCTTCGTTTCTACCCAGAAGAGGAAGGAAAACCTGTTGGTGTAGAGAAGGGTACCCCTGAGTACGATGCAGCCAAAGCAGAGATGAAGGAACGTCAGAAGAAGTTCGCTCAGAAATTAGCTTCTTACGCTGATGTTTATGTTATGGACGCATTCGGTACAGCCCACCGCAAACATGCCTCTACTGCTGTCATCGATGAATTCTTCGACAAGGACCACAAGATGCTTGGTTTCTTGATGGAAAAAGAAGTTAAGGCTGTAGATGCTGTCCTCAGCAATATTAAACGCCCATTCACAGCTATTATGGGTGGTTCAAAGGTTTCTACCAAAATTGGTATCATTGAAAACTTGCTTACAAAGGTTGACAACTTGATTCTCTGCGGTGGCATGACATACACATTCGCAAAAGCTCAGGGAGGTAAGATCGGTAAGTCTATCTGCGAGGATGACAAGCTCGATGTTGCTCTCGACGTTATCAAGAAGGCTAAGGAGAACAATGTTAATCTTGTACTCGGCACAGACTCTATTTGCGCAGACGACTTCAAAAATGATGCCAACACAAAGATTTGCCCATCAAACGACATTCCTGACGGTTGGGAGGGTATGGACGCTGGCCCTGAGACTCGCAAACTCTTTGCTGATGCCATCAAAGGTGCCAAGACTATTCTTTGGAATGGTCCTGCAGGTGTATTTGAGTTTGACAACTTTGCTGGTGGTTCCAAGGCTATTGCCGAGGCAATTGCCGAGGCAACTAAGAATGGTGCATTCTCACTTATCGGTGGTGGCGACTCCGTTGCTTGTATCAACAAGTTTGGCTTGGCAGACAAAGTTTCCTATATCTCTACTGGTGGTGGTGCTCTCCTTGAGGCTATTGAGGGTAAGGTATTGCCAGGCGTAGCAGCCATCGAGAAGTAAAACTGAGAACTTCAAAATTATCATAAAGTTTTTTCACAAGAGAAAAAACTTTATGATAAAAAGATAATTATTAGTTCGAGGGCATCCCCGTGTGATGTCCTCGATTTTCAGTTAATTCCATACCTCAAAAATCTATAACTTTAATCAGATAGAATGGATTGGATCATTAATCTATTTACCAATACAGAATCAGTGGCTCATATCGCCCTACTCTATGCGATTGTGATAGCCGTTGGTGTGTATCTTGGTAAAATCAAAATTGGCGGAATCTCATTAGGCGTAACATTTGTGCTTTTCACTGGCATTTTAGCTGGACATGTTGGATTTACTGCCCCTAAAGAAATTCTGACTTTCGTACAAGACTTCGGCTTGATACTATTTGTCTTCATGATTGGTCTTCAAGTAGGACCTGGGTTCTTCGAGAGTTTCAAAAAAGGTGGTGTCACACTTAACCTGCTCTCCACAGCAGCCATTTTCCTCAACGTATGTGTCATGTTCGCATGCTATTATCTCTTTTTCGACACAAGCAACCCCACCAACCTCCCAATGATGGTAGGTACCCTGTATGGTGCCGTTACCAACACTCCAGGTTTGGGAGCGGCAAATGAAGCATTGCTTAGCATATTCCCAAATGGTGCTCCGAGCATTGCTAATGGATATGCTTGCGCCTACCCACTTGGTGTGGTAGGTATCATTGGCGCAACCATCCTCATTAAGTATATCTGCAAGGTAAATACCATAGAGGAAGAAGACAAATTAAACCAAGAAGACGCAGCTAACCCACATGCTAAGGCACACAATATGCACCTTCGTGTGGAGAATGCCTATATTGCAGGCAGAACACTGAGAGAGGTTTCAGAATTTTTAAATCGTGACATCGTCTGCTCTCGCCTCCTTCATGATGGCGAGGTAAGCATACCAAACAGTAAAACAACCTTTGAGGTTGGTGATGAATTACTCGTTGTATGCGCAGAGGCTGACGCAGAAGCCATCAAAGCTTTTATCGGTCCAGAGATAAAAGCAGAATGGAACCGTGCCAACGACGAGAAGGTAGAGCACTTCGTATCTCGACGCATCATCGTGACTCGTCCTGAGATGAACGGTAAGACATTAGGAAAGATGCACTTCTCCAGTGTATATGGTGTCAACGTGACTCGTATCTCTCGCCAGGGAATGGATATTTTCGCTGGCCGCAACCACCACTTCCACGTGGGTGACCGAATCTTGGTGGTGGGTCCAGAAGAGAATGTGAACCGTGTAGCAGAAATGATGGGTAACTCCGTGAAGCGTCTCGATGCTCCAAATATCGCCACCATCTTCATTGGCATCATGGTAGGTATCATTTTCGGTAGTCTTCCATTTGCCGTTCCTGGAATGCCTGTACCATTGAAACTCGGCATCGCTGGTGGTCCGCTAATCGTCGCCATTTTGATTGGTCGATTTGGCTATCATTTCAAACTTGTCACTTATACGACGACTTCAGCTAATATGATGTTGCGAGAAATTGGTTTGGTATTATTTCTGGCGAGCGTGGGAATCAAGGCTGGTGCCGGATTCTGGGATACAGTGGTGCAAGGCGATGGGCTGAAATATGTAGGTTGCGGTTTTTTAATTACTATCATACCTATCCTTATCATCGGAACTATCGCTAGACTGAAGTTCAAGTTCAATTACTTCACCATTATGGGCATGATTGCTGGTACTTATACCGACCCTCCAGCATTGGCTTACGCCAACGCATCTTGCTCAAAAGAAGCTCCTGCCGTAGGTTACTCGACAGTTTATCCACTAAGTATGTTCCTCAGAATCTTCTCGGCACAAATAGTCGTGCTGTTCTTCTGCGGTGGATGATCGTACGAAACATCGTATGATGGATGTATAAGAAGATATCCTATAAGAAAAAGCCTCAGCTTGCGAACGTAAGTGCATTCGTAAGCTGAGGCTTTTTCTTATATTATTTTTCCATTAGGAAATTTGTTTTTCCTACCTGTGAAATCGTGTGGGAAGGATAAATAATTCTGCGTGTCGGTACGTAATCTATTTATGGAAGGTTTCGCTTGTGAATTTGATTACGAGTATATCAGAAAAAATATGAAGAAGAAAAGTTGTTACTGATGTTGTGGCTTCTTTGTGCTGTGTGGAAGTATGCGCCCGCATTCCGATGCCACCCATCGCGTTACTGCCAGAAAACCCGGCAAGGGGAAGGTATGTGTGCATGGCAGGTTGATGCCCGAGCGCAAAGACGACATAGCCTGGGAGAACGACGGGTGTGCCTATCGCGTCCACGAGTCTGCTTTGCAGAAAACGGGTGAAAGAAATCCTACGGCATCGACGTATGGGTGAAGAACACGCCTGAACTGGTGGTGGACGATCGTTATGCGATGAATATTCCTGGTGCTAAAAGATCTACGATCTACGAGCAGAGAAGAGAAGAGGGAGAAGAAAGTTCTCGACAATTATTTGGCGACTTTGTTTTATATGGATCATGGCTATGGCTACGACCCTCACAAGGTGGGGGCGCATGGGGATGCAGTGCGTTGGCACTGGTGCAAGACGGCAGCTTGCTAATGCCTTATTGCTGGGAATGATACGAGATACTCGACAACGAACCGCTGCGCTTCACGGTGATCTTGTCTACGGCAAGGCGGCCTACAGCAGCACGGATCATCGTGTCATCTCGCTCGACAAGGGTTCGAACTTCAAACGCATGACGGTATGGCACGACGAGTTTGCAGAAGCGAAGAGAAAACCGCTGAGGGCGGAATGCCAGGTGAAAGGAGATAAATAAGCAAAGGGGTTTGCTGTTTTTCCCATGATTTTTTTTTTATTCTGATACAATTGTGTAACTTTGCACACAATATAAGAATTTATGGAATGAACGAAGATTTTGACATAAGAAACGAGTCAGTTTTGCCCGTCGAGAAGGAATTCGAGAAGGCACTTCGTCCGCTGAGGTTCTCAGACTTCAGCGGACAGAGCGGAGTGGTGGATAATCTCGAAGTGTTCGTGGAGGCGGCGAAGTATCGTGGCGAACCACTCGACCATACGCTTTTGCATGGTCCCCCAGGACTGGGTAAGACCACGCTGAGTAACATCATCGCCAACGAGTTGGGCGTGGGGTTCAAGATAACCTCGGGGCCTGTGCTCGACAAACCGGGTGATTTGGCGGGCATTCTCACCTCCCTGGAGCCAAACGACGTGCTCTTCATCGATGAGATTCACCGCCTTTCGCCCGTTGTAGAGGAATATCTCTATTCGGCAATGGAGGATTATCGCATCGACATTATGATCGACAAGGGGCCTTCGGCCCGTAGCATCCAGATAGATTTAAACCCTTTCACCCTCGTGGGAGCCACCACGAGAAGCGGACTGCTTACAGCTCCGCTGCGTGCTCGCTTCGGCATCAATCTCCATTTGGAATATTACGACCCAGAAACCTTGCAAAAAATCATCAAGCGCAGCGCAATGCTCTTGAAGGTGTCTATCGAGGATGAGGCGGCAGTTGAAATCTCCCGTCGCTCCCGTGGCACGCCTCGCATCGCCAACTCGTTGCTTCGTCGTGTTCGCGACTTCGCCCAGGTAAAGGGCAACGGAACCATCACCTATAGCATCGCCCAAGTGGCTTTGAAGGCACTGAATATCGACCAGTACGGATTGGACGAGATTGACAACAAGATTCTCACCACCATCATCGACAAATTCCATGGCGGACCCGTGGGCGTGAGCACCATCGCCACCGCCATCGGCGAGGACGGAGGTACGGTGGAGGAAGTATACGAGCCGTTCCTCATCATGGAAGGTTTTATCAAGCGTACGCCTCGTGGACGAATGGCAACAAAACTCGCCTACGACCATCTCGGCAGGAACCCGTATGCAGGAAACATGATGCAAAAAGACTTATTTGAGTGAATTAAGTGAAGGGTGAAGAATCCAATGACTTTGGAACTCCGGTCGTCGTTTTTTACGTGCAAATAATTAAAAGAATTATCAGAAGAACAAGAGAATTCTTCACTTTACCGTTCTTCACCCTTCACTTAAAAATTAGGCTGTCCAATTTGATGTACCCGCTTTTTGCTTATTTTTTGTACTAAGTACTTGATATAAAGCACTCAACAATCTTAGAGCACATAAAATACAAAGAGGGTACAAATAGCAGATAGTTTTTCAACCTTTTGTTCCTAATAATCAGTAATATAGCTGATATTTATTTTAAAAAGTTGGGAACATCAAATTGGACAGCCTACTTAAAAATAGAGAATAGGAATATTTACGAGTACATTCGACCCATTCACGATAGAGCATTAGAACATTGCTCTTAGGATCTTGCCAATGTTCGAAAAACCCGTCATCGCTGTGGTAGTGGGCAAGCTGAAACATGCCAGCAGAAATTCGACCTGTACGGTTGGAAGAGAGTGTTAGGCAACCAACTTGAAGTTTACCT
>ERZ808240.5295-NODE-5295-length-10610-cov-3.344292_pt1 | contig 10610 bp, 9 predicted proteins | sample MGYA00521084_ERZ808240 | MGnify/ENA primary metagenome ERZ808240 (study PRJEB31516, sample SAMN03275571) | gut metagenome | biome: mammalia-associated habitat; material: feces | host: Papio cynocephalus | place: Kenya | collected 2012-08-06 ... | reverse complement strand
TTTTATGATAAAGGGTGTTATTTTTGATATGGACGGCCTGATGTTCGACACCGAGCGCATCTGGGCCACTTTGTGGGAGCCGGCACTTGCCACGCTGGGGCTTTCTTATAAAGAAGGTCTGGATGATGCCGCCCGGGGCACGGCGGGCGACTCCATGCGGGCCGTGCTGCGCCGGTTCTACGGCCCGGACTGCGACACGCAGGCCATCATCGACGCCCTGCACGCACAGGCGGAGATCGCTTTTCAGACTCCGCCGCCCAAAAAGCCGGGTCTGGACGAGCTGATTGCTTATCTGGAAGCGCAGCACATCCCCATGGTGGTGGCCTCCTCCAGCCGGATGGCGTCCATCCTGCGCCACCTGAACAACTGGCACATGACCGGCCACTTCAAGGCTCTCATCTCCGGCGAGCAGTTCACTTCCTCCAAGCCCGACCCGGAAATTTTCCTCACCGCAGCCAAAGCGCTGGGCACCGCCCCGGCGGAAACACTGGTGCTGGAGGACAGCTACAACGGTGTAAGGGCCGGTGCCGCCGGCGGCTTTGTCACCGTGATGGTGCCCGACCTCGCCCCCGCCGACGATGAGATGCGGCGGCTGTATACGGCAGAGTGTAAAGACCTGAACGAAGTGAAAAAGATGCTGGAAGAGGGGAAGCTGTAAAACACAATCTTTTTCTATAGGATAAATGCCGTCATCGGCAACAACCGTCCGGGCGGCAACGCTTACCCCCATATCATCACCTTTGGCCGCATCGCAGGCACCAACGCCGCTGCGGACGCAAAGGCATAAGCAAAAGCTTTTCTCTGAGACTTCTTTCTTCTTTTCAGTTTTTCTTTGAGGCGAAGAGCCCCCGCCGGGAGACTGGCGGGGGCTCTTCGCTTTATATGTGCAGCCCAGCATTCTGAGCCGCTCCGGTGCGAAAAGTCAGTCCTCTGCAAACTTTCCATCCAAAATTTTCCGCATCGTATTGACAAGCCTTCACCGCTTCTTTATAATAGCACTGTCGGTTAGTGATTACTAATAATCAGCCGGGCTTCTCCTGCGGGGACAGGAGCATTTTTTTCGGGCAAAAGGTTAGTGCAAGCAAACTTTTTTATCCCTGCTGCTCCGTCATTTCCCGCAGAAAAATAAGCTCCGAAAGTTAGTGCATTCTAACATTCATCCCCGGCTCATAAAAAGAAAGGAGTGTTTTCATGAAACCGAAGAAAATGCTTTCCCTGGTGCTGTCCGCTGCAATGGCCGTCAGCGTCATGGCTACCCCCGCTCTGGCAGCCGCACCCGTTGAGGAGACCGAGAACGGCTTCTTTGACAGCCTGATCGATACCCTGACCGGTAAGAAATACACCTACCTGTATGCCGCTCTGAACTGGAGCGAGTACTGGGCAAACGAGGGCGTGTATGCTGCCGGCAACACCACCTCCTCCGCTCAGCTGGACAGCCACGATGAGCACGACATGGGCGGCTATGATGCCGTTTCCCGCGCTACCACCAACCACGGCCTGCACCGCGGCAGCTTCCAGCAGACCGCTGTGATCTACGGCACCGACGGCAGCACCTACACGGTTTCTCACTGGTCTGACGACGGCAAGACCTTCTACACCCCCGATGGCACCGCTTACGGTTGGAACAAGGGCACCGTCACCAAGCCCGACGGCACCACCTCCAAGATGGATCACTACGAGATTCTGGGCACCAAGTACGTTCCCGTCCGCGTGGCCGACAGCGATCTGGCAGACTTCTGCTCCAAGTACGCGGTCGTCATGAACGGCGGCGAGCTGGTGGGCGGCTACGCTGAGGGCAAGCTCCCCACTTATGATCTGGTGGCTGCAGTCGATGCCAACACCAATGGCCTGAAGTATGCCGCCAAGAGCGGCGACGGCTACACCTTCTCCGCTGCACACAGCGGCAAGGGCTCCGGCATCGCAGGTGCCGAGCAGAAGAGCGCCAGCGGCCTGACCGTCACCGTGAAGAGCGGCAGCGATGTTGGCAGCTTCGGCGAGTTCATCCGCGTTGATCTGACCGGCAACTACGGCGAGCTGGGCTCCCGGATGCAGTCCACCACCTGGACTTACTACGGCAGCGACAGCACCTACACCAAGGCTAAGGCCACTTACGGCACCAAGTTCGCAGCCGACAACTGGATGCACAAAGCCAACGGCATCCAGCTGGGCCTGACCGATTCCGTCCGCTTCCAGCTGCCTGAGGGCACCGACGGCACCGGCTACTGGGCCATCACCATCCACGCTCTGGGCTATGCTGACACCGTCATCAAGTTCCAGGCCACCGCTGACAATCTGGCAAAGCACGAGCTGGCTGCGGATGCAGACCGCGCTGCCCTGCAGGCTGTTGTCAATCAGGCACAGGCTCTGGACAAGGCAAACTACACCGCCGCAAGCTGGGCAAATCTGGAGACCGAACTGGACGAAAGCGTTGAGCTGCTGGCAAAGAGCACCCTGTACAAGGCTGCTGCTCTGGAACAGGTGGGCCACCTGACCGAGGCCATTCAGGCTCTGCAGCGCTGAGCGTTCACCTGAAAAAACGTTGATCTTTGAAAGCAAGGCTGTTCCTGCGGGGACGGCCTTGTTTTCCGTATCTGAGAGGGGAATTTGATGAGGGAAACGAACATTGCACAGCGGCTGCGCCCGCTGGTGCTGCTGCTCCCGGCCATTGCAGTAGCGGTGATCGTGCTGGTCACACTGCCGCGCACTGCGCCTGTTCTGGCGGCCGTGCCGGAACGCCTTGCCGCACCGGCTGAAGCAGTCGGCGAACCTGCCGCCGAGGAGGAGCCGGAAGAAGAAGAGCTGCCGGTTCTGCCCTATGCCGACGGTGTCTACACCGGCACATCCCGCGGCTACGGCGGCGCGGTGAATGTGCAGGTGACCATGGAGGGCGGCCATATCACCGACCTGCAGATCCTGAGTGCAAAGCACGAAACGTCCAGCTTCCTGCGCCGCGCAAAGCGGCTGCTGAGCATGGTGCTGAACGCGCAGACCTGGGAGGTGGATGCCGTGTCCGAGGCCACCTACACCTCCCGCGGCATTCTGGGCGCCATCAAGAACGCCCTGACCGGCGAAGTGGTCAACAACCCCTTGCCGCCTCAGCCGAAACCGGCAGAGCCTCTGGTAGAAGAGGTCTTTGAGACCCCGTCTGCCTATCGTGACGGCGTTTACACCGCCACGGCACAGGGCTTCGGCGGGCCCATCACCCTGCAGGTGACCATCACCGGCGGCGCAGTCACGGACATTTCTGTGGTGAGCCACAACGGCGAGACCTCCTCCTACTTCTCCAAGGCACGCAGGGTCATCTCCACCATTCTGGAAACGGGCACCCCCGAGGGCGTGGACGCGGTGTCCGGTGCCACCTATTCTTCCACCGGCATCCTGAATGCCGTCAAGCAGGCACTTTCCAAGGCGGCAGGGGAGAGCCCCGAGGAGACCGTTGAGACCCCGGCATCTGAGGTCACGGAGCCTGCCGCAGAAAGCCCTGCCGCATCCGATGCAGCATCTTCTGAGGTCATGCAGCCCACATGGGAAGCCGTTCAGCCCGATGAACCGGCAGAGGAGCCCTTCCAGTGGGCGAAGGACGTCTGGGCGGCGCTGTTCCCGGAGCAGAAAGCTGCAAGCGTGTCCGGCCCCGAGTTCTTTGCGCCGTCTCCGGCCTCCGAGGCCGCATCCGAACCGGCTGCGCCGGACAGCGCTGCGGCAGAGACGGAACAGACAGGTGATGAGGAGGAGCAGGCATCATGAAAAAACATCTCAATTTTATCATCCGCGCAGTGAACCTGCTGCTGATCCTCGGCATCCTGTGGCAGTACCAGAACACTGCCCTTGTGCGGGCACAGGCCGTGGCACAGCGGCAGCAGGAGATCCGCGAGGTGGAAGATTGGAACGCCTCTGTGCTGAAGGCACAGCAGGCGGAGCAGGAAGCCGAAGAAGAGTCCGGTCTGAAGGACGGCACCTACGAGGGCAGCGCCTACGGCTTCGGCGACCTCATCACGGTGTCTGTCACCCTGAAGGGCGGCAAAATGACCGACATTTCGGTGCTGAGCCATGACGGCGAGGACAAGCCGTATTACAATCAGGCCGTTTCCGTGCTGACAGAAATGCTGGATGCCCAGTCTACTGAGGTGGATACAGTGTCCGGTGCAACCCTGACGGCAGACGGTTTGATCGATGCAGTGGCAGACGCTCTGGGAAAGGCAGGAAAGTAAATGGAAACGACACAAAAAAAGCCCCTTACCGCCGCCCAGAAAAAACAGCAGACGCTCCGGCACCGCGCATGGCTGCGGGCAGGCATTCAGGCAGTGTTCTTCTTTGCCATGCCCGGTGCCTTCGTGGCAGGCTTCAACGGCGTCAAGCAGCTGTTTCTGCGCATCGGCACCGGCGAAGTGCTGCAGCCGGACAGCTTCACCCTCTCGCTGATTGGCCTGTGCGGATTCACCATCCTGTTCGGCCGCTTCTTCTGCGGCTACGTGTGCGCCTTTGGCGGGCTGGGGGATGCCGTGTACTGGCTGTCCGGTCTGGTGCAGAAAAAGCTGCTGCACCGCAAAAAGCAGTTTTCTCTGCCGCAGAAGGCCGTGCTGATCGGCCAGAAAGTGAAATATCTGGTGCTGGCCGTGATCGTCAGCCTGTGCGCTGCAGGCGTGTACAGCCGGCTCACCGGCTGGAGCCCGTGGGAAGTGTTTTCCCGGCTCACTGCCCTGCGCACCCCGCCGGAAGGCTTTGGGCTGGGCACCGCCCTGTTCGCGCTGATCCTGATCGGCATGGCGCTGCAGCCGCGGTTTTTCTGCCAGTTTTTGTGCCCCATGGGCGCGGTGTTCGCCCTGCTGCCGGTGCTGCCCTTTGCGCAGCTGCACCGCAACGGCGAAAACTGCATCCCGGGCTGCAATGCCTGTGCAAACCGCTGCCCGGTGGATCTGAAGCTGGATGACGAGAGCCTGCGCAGCGGCGAGTGCATCGCCTGCGAGGCCTGTGTGGGCACCTGCCCCCGCAGCAGCATCAGCCGCTGGGACACCGCCCTCGGCAGGCGCTTCTGGGTGTCTGTCGTGGCAAAGGCCGTGCTCTTCTTTATCATGGGCGTGTGCCTTGGCTTCTGCCGGTTCTTCTGACCCCTTGATCGCAAAAAGGAGCTGTCTTTCTCAAAAGACAGCTCCTTTTTGCATTGTCTTCAGTCCAGATACCGGTTCATCAGGCTCAGCACGATGCCAAGGCCCGCCGGGAGACTGGTCAGGTCTACCCATTCCGCACGGGTATGGGCACTGGCACCCTTTACGGTGCCGATGGTGTTGGCCAGCACATTGCGGGAGAGAGGGATATTCGCGTCGGTGGAGTAGGGGCCGAAGTCCATTTCCCCGTCGTAATACTGCCGGATGCACTCCACGTTTTCGGCTGTCCATTTTTTCAGCTCGGTCTTGTCGCCGTCACCGCAGCCGGGGCGGATGCCCAGCACTTCCAGATTGATCTTTTTGCCTTTTGCGCGGAACTCGTTCACCACACGGTTCAGCTCATTTTTCATGATCTGCAGGCAGGCTTCGCTGGCCGAACGGTATTCATACAGCATGGTCACTTCCTGTGCAATGGAGTTGACCGTGCTGCCGCCCTCGATGCGGCCCACGTTGTAGGTGGTGTATTCCTGCTGCGGCGGGGTGATCCGGTACAGCTCGTGGATGATCTCCGCTGCGATCTGGATGGCGTTATCTTTGCCGAAATCAAGATAGGAGTGGCCGCCGGGGCACTGCACCTGCATCCGGTAGCGGTGGGAGCCCACGGCGATGCTGGTGCACTGGGACATGTAGCCGTCGAAGGAATAGAACCGCTTGATGCGGTCGCCATAGTTGTTGAAGATCTCCTTGCATCCCTTCAGGTTGCCAAGACCCTCCTCGCAGCTGTTGGCCACGATCATCATGCCGGTGTGCAGCCGGTCTTTGTGCTGCACCAGAAACCGGGTGGCCAGCATCAGGTTTACGAGGTTGGCGGTGTCGTCGCCGATGCCGGGAGCCCGCAGGATGTCGCCGTCCCGGCGCATGGGCAGCTCTTCGGTGTCGCCGAACACCACATCCATGTGAGCCATCAGCACGGTGATGTCGTCGTACTTGTCGCAGTTGAACTTGCAGATGACATTTTTGGCCTCATCGATCCACACTTCGTTGCAGCCCTCGTGCTCGAACCACTTTTTGCAGAAAGCGGCGCGCTTTTCTTCGTGGTGGCTGGGGGCGGGGATGCGGCCAAGCTCCATAAGCAGCTCCACCTGCTCGTCCTTATTTGCCGCAATAAAGCGGTCAAGCTCTTCTTTTTCGATCATACATTTCCTCCATACAAAAACAAAAAAGGGCAGAGCTGTTATCAGTCAGCTCTGCCCCTTCGCAGAATGAGGTTCTGGTTATGCGGATTATTCTTCGGGGATGGTCACATCATTTTCCAGATCTGCGCCGTTGGAAGCAATGAGCTTTTTGTAGTAGTAGAAAGACTTCTTGCGCAGGCGCTTGCCGGTGCCCTTGCCATAGTCGTCCTGATCCACATAGATCATGCCGTAACGCTTGGTCATCTCGGAAGTGCCGGAGGAGATCAGGTCGATGGGGCCCCACCATGCGTAGCCGAACACGTCCACACCATCGGCAATGGCCTCGCGCAGCTGCTCCACGTGGGCACGCATGTAGTCGATGCGGTAGTCGTCCTGGATCTGGCCCTTCTCGTCGAAGTGGTCTACTGCACCCAAGCCGTTCTCGGAAATGAAGATGGGCTTGTGGTAGCGGTCATAGATGCGGTTCAGGGTGATGCGGAAGCCGATGGGGTCGATGGTCCAGCCCCATTCAGACTTGGGCAGGTAGGGGTTCTTGATGTCAGACACCAGACGCCCGGTGGGCTGCGGCACAGGGCTGCCCTTGTAGCGCATGATGTAGGTCATGTAGTAGCTGATGGTGATGAAGTCCACGGCGCCCTCTTTGAGGATCTTCATGTCGTCATCGCCCATCTCGATGTGGATGTTGTTCTCATCGAAGAAGCGCTGCATGTAGTAGGGGTATTCGCCGGTGGCCTGCACGTCGGTGAAGAACCAGTTGAAGTGATCCTCAAACATGACCTGCAGCTGATCCTCGGGCTTCGGGGACTCGGCGTAGTTTTCGAGGCGGCAGAGCATGTTGCCCATCTTGGCGTCGGGGTCGATCTCGTGCAGCTTCTTGGTTGCCAGAGCACTTGCCACGAACTGGTTGTGCACAGCCTGGAATTTCTCCTGCCAGTGGCCCAGATAGGGGTTGCAGCTGCTGGGTTCCGGTGCGCCGCCAAAGATGACGCCGCTGCTGGTAAAGGGATTGGACAGCACATTGTTGATCTCGTTGAAGGTCAGCCAGTACTTGACTTTGCCCTTGTAGCGGCGGATGACCGTCTCGGCATACTTTGCAAATGCTTCCACGGTGTGGCGGCTGCGGAAGCCGCCGTACTCCTCGGCCAGATGCAGCGGGGTGTCGAAGTGGGACAGGGTGACCAGCGGCTCGATGCCGTACTTGTGCAGTTCATCGAACACATTGTCGTAGAACTTCAGGCCCTCTTCGTTGGGGGTGGCGTCGTCGCCGTTGGGGAAGATGCGGCTCCAGCTGATGCTCATGCGGAACACCTTGAAGCCCATTTCAGCGAAGAGCTTGATATCGTCCTTGTAGGTGTGGTAGAAGTCGATGCCGCGGCGCTTGGGCAGCTCCCAGTTCTCCGGGTGAGCCTTCATGTCCTCCACCATTTCCTTGGAGGCTGCGTTGTGGGGCACATGGGTGTCAAAGGTGCCCTCGGTATCGCGGATCTGCTTGGTGATCAGGCGGGCAAAGTCCGAGGTGGCCGGGCCGCGGCCGCCCTCGTTCCATGCGCCTTCGATCTGGTTTGCGGCAGTGGAGCCGCCCCAGAGGAATCCTTCCGGAAATGCCTTTGCCATGGTTCAGTCTCCTTTCCTGTTCATCAGCATCTTGACGATGGGCAGCAGCTTCTGGGTCATGCGCAGCTCGGTGGTGATGGTCATGACGGTATCCTGTGCATGAACGAACAGCAGGGAATACTCCATGTTCTCACCGCTGACCTGACTCTGAATGACCTCGGTCTGGGCGTTGTGTGCCTTGACGATCAGGGCTTCTGCCTCTTCCAGCAGCTTATCCACCTCGTCCAGCTTGCCCTCGGCCATCGCAGCCAGTGCTTCATCGATCTTGTCGCGGCCGTCGCCGGCGTTCATGATGACCTCCATGGCCACCATGTTGATATCGCGCTTTTCGTTTTCTTCCATGAGATGTTACCTCTCCTTCATTTCCCTCTTACACAATTTACGGATCAGACCTGTGCGGCGGCAGCAGCCTTGGCGGCCTTCTTAGCGGCCTTGGCAGCTTCGCGCTCAGCTTCCTTCTTGCACTCGGCAGCATCGGCAGCCTTGAAGAACGGATACCAGATCAGGGCAGCCAGCACGAAGTTGATGCAGACCAGCAGAACGTTGCGCCAGTCGCCGCCGGACATGAAGAATGCGGACACGGCGTTGGGTGCAAAGTTCATATCAAAGTTGACGTAGTTGATGGTGCCCCAGCCCATGGCGAACCACAGGTAGGAGAAGCCGGGCAGGATGATTGCGATCAGAACGGTGGGGATCAGCATAAAGGGGTTGCCGACGACTGCGCCGTACTGCAGGGGCTCGTTGATGTTGAAGATGGAGGGCACCAGAGTAGCCTTGCCCAGCAGGCGGTACTTCTTGGATTTTGCACGCAGCATGAACAGTGCCAGAGGCAGGGTAGCGCCCTGACCGCCGATGTGGTGATAACGGCTGAAGCCGTAGGCAAAGATGTTCTTGGGTTTCAGGCCGGCAGCCACCAGCTCTGCGTTCTCAGCGATAGCGGCCTGAGAGATGGTACGGGTAACAGGGGTGAACACCCAGCCGGAAACACCGAAGAAGTAGAACACGTTCTGCAGGAAGACGATCATGATGACGCCGGGAGCGCTCTGTGCAAAGCCGACAACAGGCTTCATCAGGGCGGTGATCAGGGTGAACACGTCAATCTTTGCAATGTAGGTGAAGATATAGCCGATGGTCAGGCTGATGAGGATGGCTGCGATGTTATCGAACCAGTTCTTGACGAAGTCGGGGATGACGCTGTCCTCGCTGAAGAAGGAATACTTTGCCAGCAACTTGTAGACAACGGCAACCACCAGACCGACGACCATGGCAGTGAACATACCGCCGGCACCAAACTTGTTCATGGACACCAGAGAACCGCCGTCCACTGTTTCAAAGTTCATGCACATCATGTACACGCCGATGCCGGTGAAGCCGGCGATCATGGAGCGGTCTTTCTTTTCGATCTTCTGCAGGCAGTTGTACGGGATGACGAATACCACAAACAAGCCGATCAGACCGAACGAGAAGGTGCTGATGGGGCTGATATCCGGCAGCACCGGAACAAAGCGGCGGATGATCGACCACAGAGACGGGATGGCGCTGACCATCGAGAAGGGCACGATGTACAGAATTGCATCGGCCACGATGCCGAACCAGAAGTTCGACGTGATTTTATTGATGACCGGAACGAGATGCTTCTCGATCCAGGCCTGGATCTTTTCCATCATAATACGATTCCTCCAAGCTTAACCTTCGTTGTAGAACTCCAATGCGGACTCCAGAATGGACTCACCGTCCAGTGCGGCGTAGTCGTCCGGGTCAATGGAAGTGACCTTCACATTGTGATCCTTGAGCATCTCCTTGTACTTGGGCACCTCGGCAGAGAAGTGGGGGCCAAGCAGCAGCACGTCGATCTTGTCGGCGTACTCCGGCACCTGAGATTTGCTCACAGCGTGGATGGAAACATCCAGTCCCTGTGCCTTTGCAGCCTTACGCATGTTTGCGGCCATAAAGCCGGTGGAAGCGCCGATGCCGCAGGCGAGTAAGATACGAACCATAACAATTGCTCCTTTCAATATCCAGAAATGATTGAGCCTCCCGGAACACCTTCCGGGTTTCATTGTGCCCAGTATATCAGGTCATTTTATGGAAAGAAAACAAAGTTTTTCCTCTATCCCGGCAATTTCTTCATCTTTCCTCCAAAGCGGCAAAAAGAATAGTTTGGTTTTTCCGGTCGATTTGCTATACTATGTGATATAGGTTTTTCTGGTTTCTTTTACCTATATGATAGAGTACCGCTGGAGGGAGAGTGTCACTGCATGAAAACCGATAAGCGCACGCAGCTGCTGAAGATCTTATCTGAAACATCGCAGAGCATTTCCTCTGCAACACTGGCCAATATGCTCGGCACCAGCGAGCGCACCGTGCGCAACTATATCAAATCCATCAACGAAGAGGGCAAAGCCGTCATCACTTCCTCCCGGGAGGGCTACCGTCTGCAAAGCCACCCGGCCAGTCTGGAAGCATCGCCCAACGAGGCCGAAGCCCGGGTGTGGAAAGTGCTTTCCGACCTGCTGACCAGCAAGGAGGGCGTCAACGCCTTTGATGAGGCCGAGGCCCTGTATGTCAGCCCCAGCACCATCCTGAATACAGTCATCCCGCAGGTGAAGGAGATCGCCAAGGAATACGACCTGCGCATCGAATCGCAGAAATATCAGTTTTACCTGCGCGGCAGCGAGCAGAACCGCCGCAAGATGAT
>ERZ808240.5294-NODE-5294-length-10612-cov-3.967036_pt1 | contig 10612 bp, 10 predicted proteins | sample MGYA00521084_ERZ808240 | MGnify/ENA primary metagenome ERZ808240 (study PRJEB31516, sample SAMN03275571) | gut metagenome | biome: mammalia-associated habitat; material: feces | host: Papio cynocephalus | place: Kenya | collected 2012-08-06 ... | reverse complement strand
CCCCTAGGCCTTCACCGCCTCGCATTGGTACGTTGTGCGCACGTTGTAGCGGAAGTCGTTTCCGAGGTCCAGTGCCTCGAAGTGCTTCTTGGCGCAACCGATTTTGATCTTTTCCGCGTCACGCAGGGCGGGTTCACCGTTCTTGCCGCCCTTGGTCTCGGTCACGAAGTACACACGACGCTCGCCGTCGGCCTCCTCGACATACGCCCAGTCGGGGTTGTAGCTGCCGAGCGGCGTGTCGATTTTGAACGCAGAGGGAAGCTTCGCGAAAACGAGCACCTCCTCCTGCTTGTCGAGAGCCTCGGCAAAGGAGCGCTCGACCCCCGCCGAGTCGTAGACCACGTAGTTGTACAGGCTCTTGCCCGCCGCATCCGGTTTCCATGCGTTCTGCCCGAGGTAGGCAGTGTAGTCGTCGAGCTCGAGGTCGCGCATGGTGTACCACTCGTCCTCGGGAAGGCGCACGTACTTGATACCCTGGGCGATGAGGTCGTTCTTCACGCGGTTGATCTTGTCACCGACCTGCGCGAGGAAGGTTGCGGGGTCGATCTCGAACTCGTCGAAACGGCTGCAGCCCTCGAGGATCGCCTTGATGGTGCCGCGGGTGAGCCCGACGGCGTCCTGCAGCTCGGCGATTGGGTCGGGAAGATCGTATTTCACTTTGCCAGCAACGGACACCACGGAGGTGCCCGTGCCCTCGGCGCTCACGCCAACATCGTCGATGCCCAGCGATGCACGCTCACTCGTCACCTGGGGCGGGTGCACGGCGAGCATGCCGTCGAGCGCCTCGATGGCGTGCTCGATGAGCTTGTCGGAGTCGACCTCGACCTGGAAGCGCGTGCGCTGGCGGATGCGGTCCCACAGGGCCTGGAACGCAGGGTCGAGCGTGACGTCCTTCTGCAGCTCGACCGAGACCTCCTTGGCTTTGTCGCGGATCTGGACCCTTTGGGACTTGTGGATGATGATCGCCTCGACCTGCTCCTTCGCCGGCTCGAGCTCGGCGGGAAGCTCCACCTTGCCCTCCTCGGCCGCTGCCTTCAGCTCAGGCGTAACCGCGCCCTTGCCGTCGACCATGCCGGTCGCGACGAGACGGTCGAAGACCTGCTTGGATTTCTCGTAGCCTAGGCGCTCCTCGACGCCCTCGGGAGTCTTGACCGTGACCTTCGTGAAGCTCTCCGGAGTGATGACGCCGAACTTGAAGTCCTCCGCCTCGAGCTCCTTCTGAAGCCCGTTGGCGAAGTCTTCGTAGCTCTCGTTCGCGATGACGGTGAGCACGTTCGCCTCGGGGTCGTACAGGCGCTCGCCGTCCTGGTTCACGCACAGGCGCAGGCCGCGGCCGATCTTCTGGCGCTTGGTGAGGTTGTCCTTGGTCTCGACGAGCGTGCAGATCTGGAACACGTTGGGGTTGTCCCAGCCCTCCTTGAGCGCGGAGTGGCTGAAGACGAACGACACATCCTTGTCGGCGTCCTTGCCGTCCGGGAAGGAGATGAGCGTCTCCTTCTTCTGCATGATGAGCTCGAAGGCCCCGGCGTCGTCGGCGGTGCCGGCGGCTCCCTTGGAGTCCTTGAACTTGCCCTTCTTGTCCTTGGCAAAGTAGCCCTGGTGCACTGCGTGGGGATCGCGCACCAAGGGTGCGCCGACGGCCTCGTAGCACTCGAGCCAGGTGCCCTTTCCGATTCCCGCTGCCTTGGCGACGCGCCTGGGCGCCTTCGAGTTCAACGTCCCGGCGTATTCCTCCTCGAACATCTGGGCGTACAGGCCACCGTGTACCTCGGGCTCGTAGACGCGGTAGCGATCAACGCGGTCGATGAAGAAGAGTGAGAGCACCTTCACGCCGCGCGGCCACAGCTCGAACTGGCGGGCCAGGTGGTTCTCGATGGTGCGGCGGATCTGCGCGCGCTTGACGACCTCCTCGTTGACGTCGCCCAATGCCTCGCCCGGCTCGAGCACCTCGCCGTTCTGGAACTCTATGAACTCGTCGCCCTCGGCGGCGCCGATGTTGTTGACGACCCAGCCACTCTCGTAGTCGCTGTTCTCGCCGCTCTTCTGGTAGAGGTCGTTGCCGGTCTTCACGGTGACGGCCTTGCGCTTCTGCGTGCCGTCTGGCTGGCGCACGTCGATGGACACCTTGGCGGAAAACGGGCTCGCCTTGACGGAATCGAGCCTCACGTACGCGCCGTTGAGGTTCGCCTCTGCCTTAATCGAGTCGACGCAGATGCCCTTCACCAGGTGGCGCTCGAAGGCGTCGACCGGCGTGAGGCGGTAGATCATGTTGTAGGCCCGCTTGTGCGTGGCAGAGTAGCGCAGCACGAACAGTGGGCTCAGGCTCTTGATGGCGGCCTTGGCCTGCTTGGTGTTGTCGACGCTCTGCGGCTCGTCGATGATGACGACGGGCTTGCAGGCGCTCACGAGCTCACGCGGGCTGAATCCGCCGGTAAGCTTCTCGCTGGGACGGTGGAAGAGGTTGCCCTCCTTCGCGGTGCCGTCCTTCGCGAGACCCTTGTTGAACGCGTCGATGTTGATGACCATGACCTGGATGGAGCTCGACGTGGCGAAGTTGCCAACCGGCCCCATGTCCTTCGAGTCGTACACGAAGTAGTCGAGCGGCGTTCGGTCGTAGAGCGTCTCGAAGTGCTTGCGCGTGGTCTGGAAGCTCTTGAGGACGCCCTCGCGGATGGCCACGCTCGGCACGACGATGACGAACTTGGTGATGCCGTAGCGGCGATTCAGCTCGTAGATGGAGCGGATGTACACGTAGGTCTTGCCGGTTCCCGTCTCCATCTCGACGGTGAAGTCTCTCAGCCGCCCGTCGGTGAGGACGTCGGTTGCCGGAAGGCAGCCATCCTCCTGCACGGCGTGCAGGTTGTCGAGGAGCTGGCCCGGCGCAACGCGGAGCTCGTTGCCGTGGCCAACCATGAGCTCGCCAATCGCCGTCTGGCCCTTGCGGCCGGAATCGGCGGAAAAAACGCTGCTTGCGAACTGCTGACCTCGAAAAAGGTCGCAGGTAGCCTCTATGGCCTCCAGCTGATGCTGCTGGTCGGATGAGAACTTGAACTCGAGCGCCGCCATGCTAGACCGTCCTCAGTTCGATCTCGCAGCTCATGCGCTCGCCGGCGTGCCTGAAGATCTGCACGGCGTTGAGCTTGAGGGTGTCGTCGAGGATGGAATCAAGGATGAGCACGCGCCTGGGTTCCATGTCGGCGATGGCCTCGAGCGCCTCGATGGTGAGGCCTCGGGACATGCAGCAGACGAGCTCGTCGCAAGCGACGGACCAGATGGGATAGCCAGCGGCGTCAGATTTTTCAACGGGCAGCGTGAGCTCGAGGCCCCATTTGAGCATCATTTCGAAAACGATATCGAGTTCAGTGCGGTCAGGTTTAACCACATCGAGCACAAGCTGACCAGGCTCCGGACGTTCGATTCCGGATTCGTCGAGCGCGAAGACGCGGAAGCCGATGTCGGGAAGTTTCTTGGGCTCTTCGCTGAGTTTGGGCTGACGGTTGGACTCCCCGAGCTCGGATTTAATCTTGTTACCCGCACGGCGGATGCGTTCTTCGCCGATGTCGCAGAGTGTGTTCAAGCCAAGCTGGTGGCCAGGCGAGTCTTGTGCGCATTCTTCAGGCAACTGAACCATGATGTACTGGAGATGGCGACCTTCGCGGAGATTGACATCCATCACCGCGTGAGCAGAAGTGGCAGATCCAGAGAAGAAGTCAAGAACAATGTTTGTTTCATCGGCTGGAAGCACTAGATGAATTAGGTTTGTCATGAGATCAACTGGCTTAGGAGTATCAAACGGGAGCAAGCCGTCGAACATCCTCATCAGACTTTTCGACGCATTACTATTAACCGAGATGCGATTGGCGTCCCACCAGCTGTTATCGACCTCACCGAAGTCCTTTTTCTCCTCATAAAAGACCTTGAGCTGGGGGCGCCCTGTCCCGTTAGCGCCAAAAACGATTCGCCCATCGTTGAAAAACGCCTTGTACTTGTCGGGCTCTGTTCGCCAGTGCCTGCCGCGTGGCGGCAGGTGCTGTTCGCCAGTGCCTGGATTAGTTATCGGATATGTAAGGTTTGGCCTGACGTTCGGGGCATCGAACGGATCAGCCTTCCATGGACCACGGGGGTCATTGTCTGGGTTGTCGTAACGTGAAGGGTCAAGCTGTTTCGGATAGCAGGCAAAGCTGTCAGTTGAATGCCATTCGACGGCATTGCTCTCCTTAAGACGGCGGTTTGCCTGTCTTCTTTTCTTTGCGTAGATAACGACATACTCATGGCTAACGCTCAAATCGGTGTCATTCTGAACTGATGCCCTCGATTGCCTAGGTATTTGGGCAACAAAGTTCTGGGCGCCAAAAATCTCGTCGCAAATCGTCTTGAGGGCAGCGACCTCATTGTCATCAATCGAGATACAGATAGCACCACGATTATGCAGCAGCTCCCTCGCGAGCCTCAACCGGGGATACATCATCGAACACCAGTCACTGTGGTAGCGACCGCTCGTATCGGCGTTTGCTTGCTTTGTCAGCCCTGCCTGCTCCTTGTAGTTCTCGATGGTGTCGCCGAACTTGTCCTTGTAAACGAAGTCGTGGCCCGTGTTATACGGCGGGTCGATGTAGATCATCTTGACCTTGCCGTGATAGCCGCGCTGCAGAAGCTTGAGCACCTCGAGGTTGTCGCCCTCGATGTAGATGTTGTCGGAGTCGAAGGAGCCGTCCTCGCCATCGCGGCCGCGGCTCTTCTCGGGGCATGGGCGAAGCGTGGCGGTGCTCACGGTCTGCGACTGACGGATGGCATCGGCCTTTCCGGGCCACGTGAGCGCGTAGCGCTCTTGGCCCTCGTCGACCTCGTCGCCCAGCAACAAGCGCAGCTTGTCGAAATCTATGGCATTAGAGGTAGAACCCCCCCCCCGCACGTTCAGTCACAATCTCCGGAAACAGCTGCTTCAACTGTTCGATGCGGTCGGCCACCAAGTCCTTCGATTCAAGATTCATCTTCTCAATATCGCCCATCGTCTACTCCCTCGATTCGCGCGAACCGCTCAAATGACACCCAAACGGTTCTGCCGTTTAATTACACTATGCCGTTTCTCCGTCAGCACCGCCATTTTCGCACTGCGCCTCAAAGAACAATTTCTCACGTTCTATCTCGCGCCTGAGCTGTTCTTCGGTAGGGAGATACGTCATATATTTCGCGGCAAATAGCTGGTCGCTGCCGTTAAGCAGTGAGTAATGCGCTATGTCTCGATCGGTTTCGGTGCACAGTACGATACCGAGCGTAGGATTGTCGTCTTTCGATTTCTTAAGGTCGTCGTACATGCGCACGTACATGTCCATCTGGCCGATATCCTGATGCGTGAGCTGCGATGTCTTCAGATCGATAAGAACGAAGCATTTCAGCAGATAGTTGTAGAACACCAAATCGATGTAGAAATCGTTGAGCTCGGTTCGGATATGCTGCTGGCGAGCCACGAAGGCGTAACCCTTTCCCAGTTCAAGCAGAAACTTCTGAAGATTGGCGATGATAGCGCCCTCAAGCTCAGATTCATAATAATCCGCATTCGGTGCCAGTCCTAAGAACTCTGCCACCACAGGGTTCTTGATGAACTCTAGCTTATCGCCTTGGGAGTTAGCGGTCTTGCGCTCCATCTCGTTTTGGATACCACGCTTGCCATCCGTGGATTGGGTAGCTAGAAGCCGGTTGTAATATTGGGTGGATATGTTTCGGTCGAGCGTGCGTGCGCTCCATGCTTGTGCGGCCGCCTCGCGCTCATACCAAGCACGCGCCTTAACATCATCAACCCTAAGAAGCGCCCGATAGTGCGTCCAAGATAAGGTCACGGTGAATTTTCCACTCGCCGCGTGGAAAATATCGGGGAACGCCTCGTAAAACTGAACGTATTGGTACAAGCTTGTCTTAGTGAAGCCCTTGCCATATGCGGACGTGAGCTCTTTTGCCAGTTTCGCCACAAGCTCTTTGCCATAGCCCCTGTCCCCAAGCTCGCCTTCCGAGATGCGCATGCCAATGAGCCAGTTCCTTTTGACCAGGGCGGCGTTTATTGCTCGAAAGGCCGATTGCCTTGCGGTCTCGATGATTGCCTTGGTGTCGGCAACGATGTCGTCCGTGACGGTATATCCCGCCAACTCCAGGCCCTCATCGGCCCTTTCTGTGTCAGCCACGACAAATCTCCCTTATCGCATCGGTGGTTTTGCCAAGCTCCCCCGGCAAGCATTCTTCGGATTCATCCTCAGTTTAGCCAACTTGTTGGTATGATGTTGCGGTTGTGCTTACACTGGCGCAGATCGAACAGCATCGAACCATCCGATGCACCGGCCATCCAGCCAAACATGAAGGGCCCTATTCATCAGACCCCTCCGAAAGCTCGGCGATGCTGGGAAGCGCGACGGGTTTGATGCCAAGCGCACGGCAGAGCGCCAAAATATCGGGCATATCGCCTTTCCCGATGGTCATGGCTTTAACGACATTCGGTTCGGAAACTTTGCTCGCGACCGCTAGGCTTTGGACGGTTTCGCCGCATAAATCGGCCACATCAGCAAAAATTCGCGCAACCTCTGAGCACGACGGCATATAACGCTCAAGTATCTTCGGAACGCCGCTTGAACGTTCGCTTCTATAGAGCTCGCGGATATCTTGCGCGCTCGAGAACATCTCTGCGCCCGATATAGCAGCCTGCATGGTGCCGTTGCACCTCCCGCCCGCATTGGTAATTCATTTTGACTAGGCACATTGTAATGGAGCGCATGCGCATAATAGGAAGCATTCGGAAAAACAGCGCCTCTTAGGCCAATCGCCTCGACCCGCGACCATGGCTTTGATAGCACTCGGTTCGAAAACTCTGCCTAACCTCAACGGCACGCAATGCCAGCCACGGCACCTCGGGCAAAGGCAAACGTCCGCATGCGGCGAGCCTGGCGGCGTTGCGCTACAATTTCCTGCGTTCGTTCGAATGAAAAGGGGGATTTCATGAACATCGTCGTACTCAGCGGCAGCCCGCGCAAGGGCGGAAACACGTCCATCATGGCCGAGGCCTTCGCCGAAGGGGCCCGTTCGGCCGGCCACGAGGTCGAAATCATCGACGTGGCCGCCAAGAAAATCGCGCCGTGCCGCGCATGCAAATACTGCTTCAGTCACAACGGAGCCTGCGCCATCGATGACGACATGACGGGCGTGCGCGAGCGCCTTGCTCAGGCCGACATGGTCGTATTCGCCTCGCCGGTATATTGGTTCGACATCTCGGCGCAGCTCAAGCTCGCCATCGACCGCATGTACGCCTTCGGCGGCTGCGGGTTCAATTTCTCGAAGGTGGCCTTGCTGCTCGATTCCGGCTCCGACGGCGTCTACGATGCCGCCATCGCGGCCTACAAGGCCATGAACGCCTACCTGAAATGGGAAGACCTGGGCATCATCACCATTCCCGGCATGGCCGAGAAAGGCGACATGGCCACAAACCCCAAGCTCGCCGACGTGCGATCCTTCGGCGCCTCGCTCAAATAGCGCGGGCGCAGCTCGACGCCAAACTTTAGAAAACGAACCATTTCGGGCGCGGCAAACCGCCGCGCCCGCGCTGGCGTCGGCACGCACAAACCGCAGATGCCCTACCGCCAGCCGTAGCCTTTCGCATGGCGCGCGATAAGCGCTGCCGTCAAACACCCCGCCGCCGCTTCGGCCACGACGATCGACCACCAAATGCCGCTCGCGCCAATCACAATCGGTAGCAGCAGCACCGATCCAAGCTCGAAGATAAACGTGTGCACGAACGAGATAAGCGCCGAAACCTTGCCGTTTTCCACCGCCGTGAACATAGCCGAGCTGAAATACGTGGCTCCCACCAGCAAAAACGCTACGCTATAGATGCCGAAAGCGTCGACGGTGAAATCGAGCAGAGCGGCGTCGTAGCCCACGAAGATCGACGCGAGCGGGCGGGCGAGAACCTGGGCCGCGAGAAAGGCCGCCACGCCCAACACGGCGGTAAGCAGCGCCCCGTTGCGAAACAAACTGCGCTTTTCCTCGCGATTGTTCGCCCCATGCTGATAGCTCATCAACGGCGCCATGCCTTCGGCCAAGCCCCCAAGCGCGGCTCCGATGAGCATCGACGCGTATTCGATAACGGCGTACGCGGCGACGCCGTCGGTTCCGAACAGACGCATGAGCTGCACGTTGTAGGCCACCGCCACAACCGACATGGCGGCGCCTCCCACCATTTCCGAAACGCCGTTGGCGGCAGAGCGCGCAAGGATATCGGGGCGCCATTGGGGGGCGCGCGAACCGAAGAACGCCCACCTTCCCCTTCGCGAACAGAACCAGCATCAAAATGCCCGAAGCGTATTCCGCCGCGCATGTGGCGATGGCGGCACCCGCTATTCCCGTGTGCATCACGCCCATGAGCAGCACGTCAAGCCCGATATTGACGATGCCGGCGGTCAGCGACGAGGCAAGGCCCAGCCCCGGGCGGCCCGCCGTGGCGCACAGCATCTCGAAAACGTACGTGATCATGGACATGGGCATGGACAGAAACGCGATTCGCCCATAAAAGGCAGCCATCGGCGCCACTTCGGACGACGCGCCCAGCAAGGCGACCACGTGGTCCATGAACGCGATTCCCACGACGGAGCATGCAAGGCCCACGGAAAACGTCGCGAGCACAATGAGGGAAAACGCCTTGTTGGCCTCTTCCTTCTTTCCAGCGCCCAAAAGCTGGCCCACGATTGCGCTGCCGCCCGCGCCCATCATGATTCCAAGCGTCGAAAGAATCACGACGAACGGCATGACGATGGTGACCGACGCCAGCGCGTCTTTGCCCACCATATTCGACACGAACAATCCGTCGACGGCGCTGTACGCCGAGCTGAACAGCATCATGGCCATAGTGGGCAACGTGTATTTCAAAAGAGAGCGTTTGGTGAAGTGCTGAGAGAGGTTATCCGTGTTAGTCATTTGATTCCTTGGATTGGCTGCTGCGCGAATGGGCAAAAGGCGGGCGTTTCAGGCGAGCGCATCTGTCGCCCCGTTTCGCCTGAGCTACCGCCGAACTTCGCTTTGAAGCGCTTTTTCGTATTCGGCGACAACGCGGAAGAACGCGTCGGCGTCTTCGGGGCTGATGGCATAAGCGGCCTGAAGCTCGAGATCGCGCATCCGTTCAATCGGGCGGCGCCATGCTGCGCGGCCTTGTTCCGTAAGCGTCATGATCCTCTCGCGCTTGTCAACAGTACCGGGTTTCGCCACAACGCCGCCGCTCGCGACGAGACGCCGGCAGACGGCGCTCACGGTTTGCTTCCCCAAGTCGCATTTCTCGCAAATCGAGCGCTGGGAAAGCCCCTCGCCCTGGTCCCACAGCGCGTCGACGACGTACATCTCGTTCTCGTCGACGCCCATCTTTTTTGCGAACGCGCTGTAGGCGATCGCCATGTCTTGGAGGCGATCCCAAATCTCTTCGGCGAATTGCTCTGGCTTCACGGCTTCCCTGCCTTCAATTGAATTAGTCTATGCTTGGACCATATTAGTCTACACATAGACTAATATTGACCGATTCACAAGATGTCCAGGAACTCGTATCCGTCGCGCCTCGCGTGCGCCCAACACAAAAGAAAGCCCGTGCGAAATATATTCCGCACGGGCTTTCCGCTAGACATATGAGCAGTTCAAAGCACTATTCGTCGCCTTCGATTTCTTCTTCCTCGATAATTTCGAACTCGATGTCGGCATGCACGTTCAGCCATTCGATGGCATCCTCGATCACGGAATCTTTGTCGTATTCGTTGAAAATCTCGTGGTACAAGCCGGCGTAAATGCGCAAGCTCTTGTCCCACGAGCCAATCTGCTCGTACAGCTCCAGGCTGTCTTTCGGATCCACCAGGCCATCGTCGCCGCCGTGCAGAATGAGCACCGGGTCCACGAAGCGCCCCGCATTCTCGCGCAGCCATTCATGCCCTTCGTGCAGCGCGCGGAACAGGCCATACGACATTTCCTTGATCACGAACGGGTCGGCCATGTAGGCCTCGCCCACCGACGGGTCAGAGCACACGCCATCGCCCAGTTCGTTGGGCATGTAGGCCGTATCGGGCGCGTCGGATTGCAATGCGGCCGCGCCCAGGCCCTTGTTGTCGCGCGTCCATGCGCCGGAAAGCACGTAGCCGTCGGCCTTGCCCGGGTGCAAATGGCCGTACAACGCGGCGCCGTAACCGCCCATGGAATGCCCCAGCACGAAAATCGGCGCCTCGGGGTTCTCGGCGATCGCGCGGTCGACAACCACGTCGATATCCTTGGCGATCTCGTCGAACGCGCCGTAATACACCTTCGTGCCCTTCGAACGGCCATGGCCGCGATGGTCGAAGCGATACACGGAATAGCCTTGCGCATTCAGGCGCATGGTGAGGTAATCGTAACGGCCCTGGTGCTCGCACAACCCGTGCACGATCACCACAACGCCGCGCGGCTCGGCCACCGAGTCGGTTTTGCCGTAGAGCTCCGTGCCGTCAAATGCCTCGAACGTGTATTCCTGCACCATGGGGATTCCTTTCTCCCGTTTCGGCCCAACGCCGGCACGCGGCCCGAACGCCGAGCCCACTTTCGCGAAAACGCGCATGGGGAAAGTATA
>ERZ808240.5291-NODE-5291-length-10614-cov-16.321337_pt1 | contig 10614 bp, 9 predicted proteins | sample MGYA00521084_ERZ808240 | MGnify/ENA primary metagenome ERZ808240 (study PRJEB31516, sample SAMN03275571) | gut metagenome | biome: mammalia-associated habitat; material: feces | host: Papio cynocephalus | place: Kenya | collected 2012-08-06 ... | reverse complement strand
GAAAAATAAGACCAATAATTGCAAAGTAAGTTTTGATGAAGAAATCAGGCGTCTGTATATTGAAATTGCAGAAAAATATGGTGTGATAATTGAGAAAGATCCATTGACAGGGAAAAAACACTTGGAGAAAAACGATTTCATTATAGCCAGACAAGAAAAGGAAATCGAGAACCAAAAGAATAAATTAGAGGAACTTACATTAAAACTGAATGATATTGATATTCTGGCACAGGAAGTGGCTGAGAAGGCATATGAACGAGCCTGTGAGGTGGTTACAGATACTGTGAGGACAGAAACAACACTTGAAGATATTTCGACCATAGAAAATATGAGGGACAGACTGACCGGCAAAAACTCATCTTTATCATCAGGTCAGAAGAATTTCTCGAAAAATATATTGAATCGTCTGGTTGATCTGATTTCCAAAAAATCAAAGGAAATCACGGTTGCCCTTTCACAGAAGCTGTTATCTCCTGCAATTAAGCAGAAAAATGAAAAAGAAATTGCTTCTGTGGCACGCTCCTCTATAAAAATGAGGTTGGCTGAGATGAAAGAAAAGGCTGATCAGAAAAATGACAATCACAATCAGAAAAAACAATCAGAAAGAGAGGTGCGTTGATGGATGTATTCTGTGTTGTTAAAGATAATGTTACCGCCAGACAGGTGGCAGAACACTATGGTATGAAAATCGGTCGAAATGGAATGGCTTGTTGTCCGTTCCATGATGACAAGCACCCCAGTATGAAACTTGATAAAAGATATTATTGCTTTGGATGTGGGGAAAAAGGAGATGTAATTGATTTTGTTGGTAAGTACTTTGGTATGACATCCAAAGACGCTGCCATGAAAATAGCAGATGATTTTGGCTTGGAATATAAATCTGAAAAGTACAAGCCTCCGCAAAAGCCGATAAAACCAAAGAAAACTTTGGAACAGGAATTTCGTGAGGCGCAGGATTATTGTTTTAAAGGTCTGTCGGATTATCTGCATCTATTAAAAGAATGGAAAATTAAATATGCACCTAAGAGTATGGATGAGGAATGGCATCCACTCTTCTGCGAAGCTCTGGACAACATTGACCAGACGGAGTATCTGCTGGATACCCTGTTAAATGGTGATGTTCGTGACAGAGCTTTTTTAGTGCAAAATCAGAGAAGAAAGGTAAAAAGTATTCATGAACGAATTAGAGAATTTAACAACCGCAGAGAGAAATGCATTACAGGAGGCTCTGAAAGAAAACAGAGAGCCCATGAGCGTGAACGAGGTTAAGGAAATGCTGCTTCGGACGGAAAAGGGAGCTGCGAAAAGCACAATTGGAAATTGTCTGATCGTACTCCAGAATGATCCATATCTGGCAGGAGCACTTGCTTATAATCTTCTGGCGGTAAAAACATATATTGTGAAGCCGTTATGGTATCAGCGACCGGAAGGAAGTGCGTTGAATGACACGGATCTGGCATATATCCGTTTATATATGGAAAGTAACTATGGACTTACCTGTGAGAAGAAAATCGAAGATGCCGTTACATTGGCGGCGCATGAAAATTCATTTCATCCGGTCAGGGAATATCTCAAGGAACTTGTGTGGGATGGAAAGGAACGTATCCGATATTGTCTGCATCATTTTCTGGGAGCCGATGTTGATGAGTTCAATTATGAAATATTCAAATTATTTTTGCTGGGTTCTATTCACCGGGCATTTCATCCGGGATGCAAATTTGATGTTATGCTTTGCCTGGTAGGTGGACAAGGTGCTGGGAAAAGTACCTTTTTCCGTTTTCTGGCGATTAAGGATGATTGGTTTTCAGATGATCTCCGCAAGCTGGATGATGACAGTGTCTTTGAAAAATTACAGGGATATTGGATTATTGAGATGTCAGAAATGATTGCAACTGCAAATGCAAAAAGCATTGAAGAAATAAAGTCATTCCTAAGCAGGCAAAAGGAAAATTATCGTATCAGGTATGATAAGTTTGCGTCAGACAGGTTACGGCAATGTGTGTTTGGTGGTACTTCCAATACAATGGATTTTCTGCCTTTGGACAGATCAGGAAACAGACGATTTTTACCGGTTCTTGTCAAGACGGAAGAAGCTGAGGTACATATTCTGGCTGATGAGGCTGAATCAAGAGCCTATATCAAACAGGTATGGGCAGAGGCAATGGAAATCTATCGTAGCGGACAATGGGAATTGAAACTGCCATCGGATATTCAGAAAATGCTCAAGGACAGACAGCAAAATTTCATGCCGGAAGATACCAAAGCCGGAATGATTCAGGCATTTTTGGATGCATATAAGGGAAATACGGTTTGCTCCAAGTTATTGTATAAAGAGGCTTTAGATCATCCATATAACGATCCACAGCATTGGGAACTTCGTGAAATATGCGATATCATGAATCAGAGCATTGTCGGGTGGAAATATTTTTCCAATCCAAGGACATTTGCCGGGTATGGTCGTCAGCGTGGATGGGAACGGGATATTTCTGCAACAAAGCCGGACAACGGCGGGGATATTACACAGAAAAATTTATTTGATGGATTTATCAGGGTGGAAAATCAAGAGGAACTGCCCTTCAGGTAGACTTTTGTTGTAGGTCTTGTGCATAGTGTGTTGCAGGAATGTTGCCCGGTAAAAGTCTTGATTTATCTGGCTTTTCTGTACTTTAACAACAGAAACAACAATAAACATCTAAAAAATATTAGTAGGAAAATAACATATAATTTTGATAAGGAAAGTTTGATGAGCCTTGTTGCAGTATTTTGTTGCAGGGCATTCTCAAAAAGACAGTGGAGGAAGAATTGAAGAACAGAGTAAAAGAAAAGGAAATTATACCAGCATTACTGAATATAAAGGAATTTTGTGATTATCTGGGCATTGGAGAGACAAAAGCCCGGGAATTGCTTCATGATCCCAGAAATGGTTTTACTGTGAGGATAGGAAATCGGCTGTACGCTCACAGGGGGAAAGTGGATCAGTGGCTGTTAAAGCAGCTTGTCGCCTGAAAATATTATCTGAAAAGGCATGGAAAAAGAATAGTAAATGCGTTAAACTTATGGAGATAGAACATACACGTTTTTCCCATGAGTTTTTTTATTGGAGGAAAACAAGTGGGAAAGACAAATAAAGGAAAAGAACTGGGAACTGCCATCTATCAGAGAGCAAATGGCACTTACGAAGCGAGATATATTGATCGCTTTGGAAAACAGAGAAGTGTGTATGGCAAAACAATCACAGAGGTGGGAAGAAAACAGAGAGAGAAAATCTTTGAGAATGAGAAGCAGATCAATGTCATAGATACAAAAATGACGTTGGATGAATGGTATGATAAGTGGATCACTGTATGTAAGAAACATTGTCGTACCACTACCAAAAGGACTTATGAGATACAATATAATCGGTTAAGAGAAAGTTTTGGATGGAGAAAACTGACAAGCCTTAATCTGATCGTGTTACAGGATGCTTTCAATGAATTAGGTTCGGATAAATCAAGAAGTGACTGTAAGGCTTTGCTTGTGGATATTCTGAATCGTGCCGTAGAAGCTGATCTTCTGCTTAAAAATCCGGCAATAGGTATCAATCCTATCATTGATGGAAAAGTGAAATCAGAAAAGCGTATCTTATCAAGAGAAGAGATGGAGATTCTTCTGGAGAACTCCCAAGGTGGGATGATGTATCCGATTTTTGTAGTGGCACTCGGTACAGGGATGCGTATTGGTGAAATCCTTGGATTAACATGGGATTGCATTGATTTTGATAATCGTGTTATTACAGTCAAACAAACCCTTGCCTATCTGCCGGGGGATGGACACAATGCACAGTATGAGTTTCATCAGCCGAAGACACAGGCAGGATTTCGCAAGATTCCAATGATTAAGAAAGTATATGATGTACTTGTGTATCAACAGACCTACAGGAAAGATATTGCTACTCGTTTTTCGCCCAGGGAAGGATTTGAAAATCTGGTATTTACGTCTAAGACAAATAATCCTATCAATGCGGCGAATGTCAAAGATTCAATCAATTATATTGTTGCCCGGATTAACAGAGAGAATCCAAATCAGTTTTTTGAGCATCTGACACCTCATGGATTGCGTCATACCTTTGCAACGAACTGTATCGAAAACGGAATGGAGCCTAAGACATTGCAGAAAATATTAGGTCATAATTCTTTGCAGATGACGATGGATCTGTATTGCCATGTACGAGAAAGTACGCTGACGGATGAGATGGAACGAATAGCGAATTTTATGTAGCGAAAAAATGAGTGGTAAGCGAGTGGTAAGTTAAGAATTCGAGTGCCAGAAAAAACAGTAAAATCAAGCATTCGTTCAAATAACACTTGAAGTTTTATATCTTCCAGGTCGTTGAAGAAAAATAAAATATAGTGTCTATAGAAGTAATAAAGAAGAGTGATCGATAACTTTCAGCTTATAGGGAGATAGAATAATGAAGATTACAAAGAGAACCGGTGGCATTTGTCAAAGACCAACAGAAAGAGGAAATTTACCATGTACTTATGGATCATTGCAGCCGCAGTCTCTTATTTCATCAAGGGGCTGTGCGGCTTTGCCAATACACTAATTTTTACATCAATTTTGAGTTTTGGGGCAGCGAACGCGAATATTTCGCCGATTGATCTGTTGTTGGGATGCCCTGCAAACCTGATTCTTACGTGGAAAAATCGAAAGAGCCTTGACCCCAAGGTGTATCTCCCGCTGTCGACGTTGGTGCTGGCAGGCAGCCTTCCCGGTGCGCTGTTACTGAAAAATGTGGATGTCAGAGCTATCAAACTGGTATTCGGTGTTGTGGTGATCCTGCTGGGTGCGGAGATGCTTTCCAGAGAATACAGCGGGAAGAAGGCTCGCGCGACCAAACCGGCACTGGTGATCATCGGACTGGCAGCAGGCGTTCTGTGCGGTTTGTTTGGCGTGGGAGCATTGCTGGCAGCTTATATCAGCCGCGTCACGGAGGATGGCAGCTCATTCAAAGCGAACATCAGTGCCGTGTTCATTGTAGATAATACCTTCCGCATCATCCTATACAGTGCCCTTGGATTGCTTACAGTGAATACGTTGAAATTCGCCTTGCTACTCCTGCCGTTTGTATTATTAGGCCTGTTCGCCGGTATAAAATGCAGTAATTACATGAATGAAAAGCTTGTCAGAAAGATTACATCTGTGCTGCTGATACTGTCCGGAATCTCTCTCATTTTGAAGAATCTGTAGAGAATAATCGGGAAAGAATACTAATGGAGAATTATTTGTTTGCCAAAACGTAATCTTATTTAGTTGTAAGTGAGACGCGGAAATGTTCTGCGCGATACTGCTTTGGTGTTTTCCCGGTCTTTTCCCGGAAAACAGTTGTGAAATAACTTTGACTGGGAAACGCCAGGGTAGTAGAAATTACAGAGATCGCATAATCGGAATAGCAAAGCATATTCTGAGCGGTCTCTATTTTTTTGCTCTGTATATAGGAACTGACAGAAAGTCCCATTTCTTTTGCAAACAGGTGACTCAAATAACCGGGAGATATGCCGACATAAGCGGCGAGTACCGGGACAGTAATACGCGTATGCAAATGGTCGTAAATATACTCCAGACACAGGGCAACCGGACGGGAGCAGGCATGACATCTATGTAACCTTTGCATATGCAGGGTATAATCCAGACACATCTGCGGATGCAGGGCGGAAATTTCTTTTTTTGATTTCATCAGATCAGCTTTGCGAATGTAATAGTCGCTGAGATCGTAAGCTTCCGCAACTTCCATACCTCCTTCGATGCAGTATCTTGCCAACATGGCAGCAGTAATGGCAAAGTGGTATTTCAGATTCTGCAGAGCAGAGTCCGAGAGGACACCCAAGCCTTTCTTTTCCTGAAAAGATTCCCGGCATAATTCTTTTACTTTTTCGGTATTTCCCTGTTTGACATAGCTGTAGAATTCCGGTTCCGGATCATAAGGAGCGCGATAAGTCTCTAATTCTCTGCGGACATATTGTTGATAGAGAAGTTCCTGTGGAATGTTCATAGGGACGCCTTTCTGAAAGCATTAAAATAAATTTCAAATCCGCTATGCGGTGCTCTCCTTTTTTGGATTGTAGATAGCAGCATACGGATAACTATGAATAATATAGCATAAAATCGGCAGAAATAGCATAAAAACGATATAAATATTTTACTTGAAATTTTATGATAGAAAAATAAAAGCTGTAGGGTTATAAATTTTTCGTTCGAAGAATTAGGAGGGCAAGAGTATGAAATTAGAGAGAGGTATCAACTTAGGAGGCTATTTATCTCAGTGTGTGCATAGCACAGAACATTACGATGCATTTATTCAGGAGCAGGATATTTGTAAGATTGCATCTATGGGATTTGACCATGTACGCCTGGCAATTGATTATGAAGTACTGGAAGATGAGTTTGGTAGAACCAGAGAAGAAGGATTTAATTATGTGACTAGAACAGTGGAATGGTGTAAGCGCTATGGTTTGAACATTGTTTTGGATCTGCACAAAGCCTATGGGTATGATTTTAATAATGCCGGAGATAAGCAAAAAAATATTTTATTTACGAATAAAATGGTACAAAAGCGTTTTGTGGATCTGTGGATCAAGATTGCAGAGCACTATGCAAATGAGACACATGTTGCATTTGAACTGTTGAATGAAGTGGTAGAACGGGAAAATGCAGATGCATGGAATATCCTCATTTCGGAAACGGTGGATGCTATTCGCCGAATTACCAGAGACACCATTATTATTTACGGCGGAATTCAGTGGAACAGTGTGAAGACATTGAAACTGTTAGAGAAACCCAAGGACGAAAATATATTGTTTACTTTCCATTTCTATGAGCCGCTGCTGTTTACCCATCAGAAAGCACACTGGGTACCGACCATCAGCCAGACCGAAGATATCTATTATCCGGAAGCAATGGACTATTATCGTACAAAATCACTGCCCATCGGGTACCAGGGAGAAGTGGTCTGCAAGGCACAGTCACAGACTATGGGAACAGAATTTATCACGGAAATGATAATGGAAGCGGTTACTGCTGCGAAAAATGCCGGAGTGACTTTGTACTGTGGAGAATTTGGTGTTATTGATCAGGCTCCTATAGAAGATACCCTGCGCTGGTTTCAGGATGTGGATGCCGTATTCCGACAGTTCGGCATTGGTTGTGCTGTCTGGACTTATAAGGAAATGGATTTCGGACTTACTGGCGAACACTATGCACCGATTCGCGAACAATTGTTGAAGCTTTGGAAGCGTCTTTTGCTGACAATCTTATGAATAGCGAGGCTCATTGCGCAGGGCAGCCATAACCCCACGCCCACCCACAGCGAACGGAACATCCTTCCTTGATGTAAGGTCTCCCGGTGGGAATTTTCTGACGAAAAGTGATATAGCAATTCTCATCCGTACGGGCACGGCTCCAGGCGACATCCTTGTCGCCGTCCGCCTGTCGCGAACGTCCTGTTCGCTCCACCCTGATTTTCAGCACTTTTCGAGAAAATGTCACCACCTCCCGACAAACATCTTCGGAAGGACATTCCATCCGCCGTGGGTGTTCTGCGTTTTGGCAAGCCTGCGAAAAACCAGTAGCCCCGGCTGGGTATAAGAATAAGCAGACCGTAAGCAGACGTCGGTACCATAGCGTCCCAAGGGACGCATTGCGGTCGTACTTTGACCGCTTATGTACCGATACGTAAAGTACGAGCGTGTCGCGTTTCTTATGCCCTGCCAGGGGCTACGGGGATTCGATAGCGTTCCTTCACTAACTCTCAATTTAGATCTTCGTGGTCCACTGGGACAGATCCCACACCTGGGTGGCAAGCCCGTCGTAGAATTCGGGTTCATGGCAGACCATAAGGATGCTGCCCTTGTATTCTTTCAATGCGCGCTTCAGCTCGTCTTTGGCATCGACATCCAGATGGTTTGTCGGCTCGTCGAGGAGCAGTACATTCGTGGCGCGGTTCATCAGTTTGCAGAGGCGTACTTTCGCCTGCTCGCCACCGCTTAATACCTTCACGCGGCTCTCGATATGCTTCGTGGTGAGACCACATCTCGCCAGGGCAGAGCGGACCTCATACTGGGTAAAGGATGGGAACTCCTGCCAGATCTCTTCAATACAGCTGTTGTCTCCGGAACCGGACATCTCCTGCTCAAAATAGCCGATCTCCAGGTAATCACCCTGTTCCACTTCGCCGGACAGCGGCGGGATCAATCCCAGGATACTTTTTAATAACGTAGTCTTACCGATACCGTTGGCACCGATCAAAGCCACTTTTTCGCCGCGCTCCATGGACAGGTTCAGGGGCTTGGACAGCGGCTCATCGTAACCGATGACCAGATCATGGGTCTCGAAAATGATACGTCCGGTGGTGCGACCCTCTTTAAAAGAGAACTCCGGCTTCGGCTTCTCCGCAGCCAGCTCGATGACATCCATTTTGTCCAGTTTCTTCTGACGGGACATTGCCATGTTACGGGTGGAAACACGGGCTTTATTTCTCGCTACGAAATCCTTCAGATCGGCAATCTCTTTCTGCTGGCGGTTATAAGCAGCCTCCAACTGGGATTTCTTCATGGCATAGACTTCCTGGAACTTGTCGTAATCGCCGACATAGCGGGTCAGTTCCTGATTGTCCATGTGATAGATGAGATTGATGACGCTGTTCAGGAAAGGAATATCGTGACTGATCAGAATGAAAGCATTCTCGTATTCGTTCAGGTAACGCTTCAGCCATTCGATATGCTCCGCATCCAGATAGTTGGTGGGCTCGTCCAGGAGCAGAATATCCGGTTTCTCCAACAGAAGCTTTCCTAACAGCACCTTGGTACGCTGTCCGCCTGACAACTCTGTTACATCACGGTCAAGACCGATCTCCATCAGTCCTAAGGCTCTTGCCACTTCCTCCACCTTGGCATCGATCATATAGAAATCATGCATGGTCAGCAGATCCTGGATTGTTCCCAGATCCTCCATATACTGCTCCAGCTCTTCGGGAGTGGCATCTCCCATTTTGTCGCAGATCTCGTTCATCTGTGCTTCCATGTCATATAAAAAGTCAAAGGCGGAAGCCAGTACCTGACGGATGGTCATGCCGGGAGTCAGTACGGTATGCTGATCGAGATATCCGACACGGACATTTTTCGCCCATTCCACTTTTCCCTCATCCGGCATGAGTTTGCCGGTAATAATATTCATAAAGGTAGATTTGCCCTCACCGTTCGCTCCGATGAGACCGATATGTTCGCCCTTTAACAGACGAAACGATACATCGTTAAAAATAGCACGGTCACCAAAACCGTGGGTCAGGTGTTCTACGTTTAATATGCTCATAATTCCTCACATTCTGCTGCTTCGCAGCGGATCTTCGCCAACAGTCCTTTGCAAGTATAGCGTAGTGTTCATCCTTTTGTAAAGTAAAAAGCGGTGAGTGGGCAAAAATAAAGTAAAAAGCCGAAAAAACACAAAAAGTGAGTTGTGATGTGTTATATATTTGTGCTATGATGTATCCGCTTACGCGACAAACTCAAAGCATTTGAAAGCAAGGAAGAATGCGGAGGCGGAAAGAAGAGTTCTTATGTTATTGTGTTATTGTTGCAACAAATGCTGATATTTTTCCTGATCATGCTGATCGGATATATCTGTAGGAAAATAAAAGTATTCGGAGAGACTACCGGGAAAACCATCTCCGGAATTGTCATCAACATCGGAAATCCGGCGCTAATCTTTTTTGCAATTATGTTCGTGATCGCAGAGCTGATTCCGAGACTGCTTCGGGCAGACAGGGAGGATTACGGAGCATATCAGGTCATGACGACTTTCTCCAACATTGGATTCATGGGATATCCTCTGTTGGATGCCATGTACGGCAGCGAGGCGGTGATCCATGCTGCAATTTTCAACTTATTATACAGTGTACTGATCTATACTTACGGTATCCGCAAGATGAAGACCGATGGAGAGAGGGAGAAGCTGAACTGGAGACAGCTACTGAATGTGGGGGTGGTATCCTGTATCATTGCGGTGATTTTATACATCAGTAATCTTCCGGTTCCGGTGATATTTGAAGATACGGCGAACCGCATCGGCGCCATCACGGGACCTTTAAGTATGCTGGTCATCGGAGATTCCCTGGCGCAGATTAAGTTAAAAGACCTGTTTACGGATGTGCGGCTGCTTATTTTCTCCGGACTGAAATTATTGCTGGTACCGACGCTTTTATTGTGGGGGCTTGGATTTTTCACCACGGATTCCATGTTCCGTGGTGTGTGTCTGGTAATGACGGCGACACCGGTGGGCAGCATGACGGTTATGCTGGCACAGCAGTACGGCGGGGACTACCGGCTGACTTCCAAGGGAGTGGCGCTGACGACAGTGTTGTCCGTAGTCACGATGCCGTTTCTGTTTTGGCTGTTAAAAATCTAGTTATTGAAACTTTTTCCGCGTATCTGTCGTCTGATAGTATATAGGAAGCCCCATCCGGGGGATACTACAACAATAAGTATGATGCCAGGGTCAAAAGGTCTAAACCCACATGAGCTTGCTCATAGGTGGGTGAAAGACCTTAGGACCCGCCCCGATATGAGCATAAAAATATGCGAA
>ERZ808240.5290-NODE-5290-length-10615-cov-6.774053_pt1 | contig 10615 bp, 13 predicted proteins | sample MGYA00521084_ERZ808240 | MGnify/ENA primary metagenome ERZ808240 (study PRJEB31516, sample SAMN03275571) | gut metagenome | biome: mammalia-associated habitat; material: feces | host: Papio cynocephalus | place: Kenya | collected 2012-08-06 ... | reverse complement strand
TTTACTGTTTATTCCCATAACCTCTATTTCAAGCCATGCACCTGGAATCATACCTTTTTTTCTTATATAATCTGTCACAAATGGCAATCCTTCCGGGAATCTTTTTATTGATGGTTTCCACTCTCCTACATTATCCCACCAATATCCATCTGAATACCATCCACAATCAATTACATAATATTCACAGCCAACTTCTGCTGCACAATCAATTAACTTAATTTCTTTTTCTGTCGTAGGATCTCCCATCAGACAGTTCATATAATCATTAAATATTACTGGTAATTCCTCAACATCATTACTTTTTCTTCTAATGTTCCTTCTATAACTGTTTAATATTTCAATAGCAGTATTAAAATCTCCTTCTGAAATGCCATAAGCAGTTGGAATCGTCTTAAATTTTTCGCCTGTTTTTAATAGTTTCCACCAATGATTTGTAACTTCCGTCGGCCCTCCGGCACGTAACACCAGATTTTTTCCATAATTGCAATCCGTCAGTTCCCAGTGCCATTCTCCATTATTTTCAATCTGGAAAAATGCTGTTCTCTTTTCTTCCGGATCTATAATCACTGCAAACGGACTATATTGTGCACAAGACCACGAAGAATTGTTCGTTGCCTCTATAACTTTTGTTGAATCCTGTTCATGTTGTCCATCAAGTTCACAATTCAATCCAAACTCTTTCAGGCTGGCACTCTGCCATTGATATTCACCCTGCCACGCATTATGCGGAAGATACAGTATATTTTTTGAAAAATCATGCTTGTCACTATGTAATACATCTAAAATATTAAGAGATGTAATATATTCAATCCCTATCTCTTTTCCCTTATTTTCAATCTGATTTTCCCATTTTAAAACGTTTGGATGATACGTTCCATCTATTGTTGTTGTTACTTCTATATCTATTTCTTTTTCCTTGTAAAATTGAACAACCGTTAATTTATTCTCACTTTGTTCAATCGTTTTTAATCTCAGATTTCTTCCTACTAGAGTATTACCAAGTTTATTTCCCTTATGGTTTGGCTGATTCATACCAGTTATCTGTATTTCTGCAAGTGTAGACGCCTCGATTAATTCCTGATCCAATTTTCTTTCTGCATTATAAGGCTTCTCTGAACAATGTACCAATTTCAAGCAATCATCCTTAATTGCAACAAAGACTACGTAAAGGTTGCCGATTTTATATTCATATACTTTTTCTATCATACCTTTTATTACCTCTCCGCCCAAACTTTTTTCTTGTATTTTTTCTTCTCGTTATTTACAATATATATTATATGGATTGTATCTATTTTTGAACATAACATATTTGGTACAGAAGTATACATTTTTTGACATTTTTGTCTTGTGTAGAGGAGGTTTATTTCATCATGTTTTTGGAAAGTACTGACCGTAATGAATATTTTTTTAATGATTATGTAATAGAAGATTTTCACATCACCAATTTCGGACATGAGAAGTGTCTTCCAGACCATAGTTTCGGACCACACGTGAGAGATTACTATGTTCTTCATTACATATTACATGGAAAAGGAACCTTTACTTTTAATAATAATTTTTTTCAATTAAAACATGGTGATTTTTTTCTTATTTCTCCATCAGATATTGCACCAGTCTATCAGGCTGATTCTAAAGATCCGTGGGAATATATGTGGTTTGGTTTTAATGGGAATAAAGTAGATATTATACTTAAAGAATTAGGATATTACACAGATAACAAAGTAGGACATTTAATTAACTATGATGTATTTGAAAAGCAAGCATATGAACTGTTTAATTCTGACTTTTTTTTGAAAGCCAGTGCCTTAACTGTCCAGGGGAAACTATTAGAATTACTTTCTCTTTTAAATTTCGACAATACAACAATTGCTTTGAATTCTAATATTCCTTCCTCTGAACGCCATATTTTTCAATTTGTCAGCTATATCCGTCAGAATTTTTGGCGCACGGATTTAACTGTACAAGAAATTGCGAATGATTTGAATTTAAATATTTCCTATCTATCCAGGCTAGTGTCCAGTCGCTTTCACCAAAGTACATTAAGCTACTTAACAAATTACCGGCTTTTAAAAGCGAAGTTTCTAATTGAAACCACTAACCATACAATAGAAGCAATATCCAAGGCTGTAGGATATGAAAATCCTTTATCTTTTTCCAGAGCTTACAAGAGAGTATTTGGACATTCACCGCGTAATTCTAAAACGTAATTATCAGTTATTAATACGTTTTCCAACCAATACCGCCGCAACTGGCATCACCACTACGCAGGCAATCGCACCAAATATCATAGATACACAGTTCTGGAACAATATTTTTGAATTTAATAATGTTTCCAATGTATAATCCTGCATCCTCAGATACGAAAACAATAGTAATGATTCACCAAGATATGCAAACAGAAGTGTATTCACCGTTGTCCCGATTACTTCTCGTCCAATCTGCATTCCGCTTTCTACAAGTTCTGTCAGTTTTATCTCCGGTTTGTGAATACTGACCTCGTAAACGGAAGTTGTAACCGTAAGTGCCATATCCAGCACTGCGCCCAATGTACTGAGTATGATCACAGCTGTCGCAACATTTCTCATACTGATATCCAGATTCATATTGTAATATAATACATCATCTTCTGCCGCCTGGATTTCATTCAGTCCTCCAGCTTCACTTCTCCATACCACCATATAGATAAATAAGAACAGAACCGTCATTGTAATCAGCACTGCTGTAAATGCACTTTTCGTCTTTTCATTTGTTCCATTTTGATAAAATAGTGTTATACATGAAATGATGATTCCAGCTCCAATCGTGACCAGAAGCACCGGTGCTCCTGCTGCCATCAGCCAGATAGCCAGGCTTAACAGCAACATATTTCCAACCAGTGATATTAATGACATTACACCTCTGTCCCCACCGATGAGAACCATCAAAAAAAGCAGAATCAGTCCCAGTATCATCAGCATGTCTTTTTCACCTTCCTTACTGTTAATTTCATTATCACGGATGTGATCAGTATAGATACTGGTATTGCCAATACAATTCCAATACTTTCCACGAAGAATCTGCATAATTCACAAGGAATATGCAATTTGATGATCGTCATAAACCGAACACTGTTATTCATCCTTATCAGACACATCGGAATCAGACCACAGCCAAATACAAACAATAGTACATTGATCATCGTTCCCATAATGTCATATCCAATCTCTCTTCCGGACCGGAACAGCTCCCGGAATGTCACTTCTGGCCGCTTCGTAACAATTTCACTCAATGCTGCTGCAATTGCCACTGCAACATCCATGATTGCTCCGAGTCCTGACAACAGGATCTCCGCATGAAAAATCTCATCCGGATTATCAATGCTTCCCAGATATTCCATTGTAGAATAATCCAGCTCCGCAGTATGACTGATCACTACATCAAATATGCCCATGATCATTGCCAGTATACATAGTGTTGACAATAAGGCCGCCCATGTTTTCTTGTGAAGTCCATTTAATCCGATCAATGTAGCAATTGCAAAGAAGATCACCATTTTATTGCAGATTGCTACAACATCCGCATCATCACCGCTTTTTAGAAATCCTGCTGTAAATATCACAATATTGATTCCCACTGTCGCAATTGTAAGCAGGCCTTTCTTTCCTGCGATCGTCATCAATACCAATATTAAAAGGCCAATCAAAACAACAAGTTCTGTATCTCTTTTCACACTCTGGATGCTGGAACCAACATTACTTTCTGACCCATTCAGCAACACTTTATCCCCTTTGTGATATTTCTGCTTCAACATGCCTGTATAGGTATATTCATTAGAAAAATCAACGATTTTTCCTTTATTCGTTCCATTTAATATCACACCCCGGATTTTTTGCTTATATTTGATTTCCTGTGTTCCACGGGTACTTTTATTCTCTCCTGCTACACTTGTTTCTACTTTTGTAAGTTTTGCAATTGGTGTCTGATACAGCCATGCGTCATTCATCACAAATATGACTGCAATCAGATATAGGATGCCAAATATCCCATATATCTTTGCTCTTTTTCTTTTCTTTATATATTCTGTTATCTTCTTTGCAACTTGTTTCATTTTTATCTTCTTTTCACTTTTTATTTTACCTGCATATCTGAATTCACAAGATGACAGTACAATATATCGTCTCCCGGTTCCTTATATGTTTCAAATGTACCCTTTACTTCTATCTCTGTCTCATCTTTGGGATATTCATCCGGATATACATGCGAACCATCTCCCCAGACAAACTCCAGTCCCTGTGAACAGCAGGCCAATGCATCTTTTATAATGCAATAATGATAGTATGTTCCCGTTTTTTCATTTTGTCCAGCATAATATAGGCCATCGATGCGAAACGTCTTTCCGATATATTTGTCAGGTTCCGCCATCAATTGATAAACAGTAGCATAGACCATATCTTTATTCATATTTGTAAGGTCATAATCAACATCACTACCTGGTATTTGTTGCTCTTCTTGTTCCTTCACTTCCTGACTGTTCTCTTCCTGCTGTTTTTTCTCTTCTTTACGTTTTATATTCTGAGTTTCTTTTTTATTGTCTGTCTTTTCCTTAATTACTTTATCTACGGAAGAGCCTGTAGCAATCTTCTTGCTTTCTTTTTTTACACATCCAGATACATCTATCATACAAAGGAGCATACACACGCCAAGAATGATCCATTTTTTTCTTCTCATATCATTTTCTCCCCACCATTCGTCCTGCTGCACAACTGATGAAGAATGCTGCCATATCTGCAGCCACAATAGTCGAACCAACCGGTGTTCCTGTAAGTATAGATAACAGAATTCCCACAACAGCACAGATTACGGACAATATCACCGAACATAAAGTGACACTGAAAAAAGTCTTAAACATGCGCATTGCCGATAGAGCCGGGAATATCACCAGTGCCGAGATCAGCAAAGATCCAACCAGATTCATAGCCAGCACAATGATCACTGCTATGATCACTGCTATCATCAGATTATATCTGTCTGCATGGATTCCTGTAGCCTTTGCAAATGTTTCATCAAATGTCACACAGAATATCTTATGATAAAACAGAATAAAAAAGATTACTACAATTACCGATAATATTACGCATAAATGAACCTGCCCTTTCGTCAATGTCAGAATAGAAGTCGAGCCAAACAAGGTACTACATACATCCCCCGACAGATTCGGTCCTGCTGCAAATACATTCATCAGCAAATACCCCATCGCAAGTGCCCCTACTGATATCATTGCAATTGCAGCATCACCTTTAATCTTCGTATTCTGCCCTGTCCGCAAAAGCAAAATTGCGCATACGATTGTTACCGGCAGTATAAACAGCATATTATTCGTGATATTTAGAACCGCCGCAACTGCCATCGCACCAAAAGCCACGTGGGATAATCCATCTCCTATAAAAGAAAATCTTTTTAATACCAAAGTTACTCCCAGCAGAGAAGAGCACAGTGCGATCAACACACCCACGATCAATGCATATCTCACAAATGGATATTGAAAATAAAATCCGATTTTTTCTATCATTTCACTCATCTGTCTTCTCCTGCTTTATTCGTACCTGCTATTTCTGACTGATACTCTAAATATTCTTCTTTCGTACCATAAAATGGCTGATTTCCGATCTTCATAATATGACTGGCATATGCCTTTACACCTTCCAGATCATGTGAGATCATGATAATTGTAATCTTCTCTTCCTTATTAATCTTCCAGATCAGGCGGTACATTTCTTCCGTCATCTCCGGATCAAGTCCTGACACCGGTTCGTCTAACAATAATATTTTTTTTGTTGCACACAATGCTCTCGCTAATAACACTCTCTGCTGCTGTCCTCCTGACAATTCACGGTAACATCTTTCCCGTAACTGCATGGTCTGCAGTTTTTCCATTATTTCATCTGCATGTTTTTTCTCTTTTTTATGATAAAATGGCCGGATTCCAAGACGGTTCTGGCATCCGGAGAGCACAATCTCTCTCACGGATGCCGGAAAATCCTTTTGTGTAACTGTCTGCTGTGGTAAATATCCGATTTCATTTTGCTTTAAATTATCACCAAATAAAATCTTGCCGCTTACCGGCTGCTGTAGCCCAAGCAATGTCCGCATAAGCGTAGATTTACCTGCTCCATTTTCTCCGATCACACATAGATAATCCCCTTGCTTTACAGAAAAATTAATTTCCTGCACAACTGCTTTGCCATCATATCCGACTGCTAAATTCTGACAAGTAATCTGCATATTTATATCTCCTACTGTAAAGCTTCTTTTAATACATTCAGGTTATTTTCCATAACAGATAAATATGTCGTACCATTTTTCACATCTTCTGATGTCGTTGACTGCATGGAATCTAACGTAAGAATGTTCTGATCTTTGTTCTTTGTATTATCAATGATTGTTTTGGCGATCTTCTGATCTGACTTCTCTATTGTCATAACATTCTTTAATTCCAGTTCGTCTGCTTTTTCTGCCAGGAACTTAATGGTCTTAAAACTGGCTTCCGTCTCTGCAGAGCATCCGACAAATGCTGCATAATAGTCCAGTCCATAATCATCTACCATATAACGGAATGGGAAACGGTCACCGAACAGCAAGGTCTTCTTTGATGCTGCATCTACAGTTGCCTGATATTCTTTATCCAGTGTATCTAATTTTTCTTCGTAATTTTTCTCATTCTCACTGTAGATATCTTTATGCTCTTTATCAATCTCACACAAACTGTCTGCAATTGCTTGCGTCAGAACTTTTGCATTTTTCAGTGAAAGCCATACATGTTCATCGTATTCTGGTTCTTCCTCCTGGCTGTCTTCTTCATCTTCCTCTTCTTCTGCCTCCATTCCTTCTTTTACTTCTTCCTCCTTGACAGATTCTCCCAGGACATCCAGCAGATTGATGACTTTCATATTCTTATTCACAGCCTCTTTCAATGCTCCATCTACCCACGAATCCGACTCACCGCCCACGTAAATGAACAGATCACAGTCTGATACTTTTGCAAGGTCTGCCGTTGTAGGCTGATAACTGTGAAGATCCACACCATTATCAAGAAGCATTGTAATCTCCATATTTTTGCTTTCTTCTCCAGCGATTTCTTTTACCCAGTCATATTCCGGAAATATCGTTGTAACAACTTTTATTTTTTTATCTGTAGTTTTTTCTGTAGTGGAATCTTTTGCAGACGTGTTTTTCTGTCCGCAGGCTGAAATGCCCAGAACCACCATAACAGTGATCAGTAATATAGATATTAATTTTTTCATGAATAAAATCCTCCGTTAATTGCATGTTTTGTCTAAAAATGCAGTACAAAAACAAGACGGTATATCCTTATACCATCCTGTTTTAGGAAATGTTTTATTCAATCATCCAGTCTGACCTTCTGGCTTACCAATGAACGCGGAAGAATCTTCAGGAAACATGCATCAGCTAACAGAACCCCTGCTTCCAGCACCATAAATGTATGAAAAATAACAATTGTTCCTGTGCTAAGATTTTTTAATGTCTGTTCTGCCTGATGTACACATGCACAAATAGGACAGTCTTCCCCTGTACATTTGTGATTTTCTTCTTTGACAATATAGAAAAGAGAAGCCAATGTCACGAATATAAAGATAATGCTCAGCCACGCTGCCAGATGTTTTCTGTTTTTCGTAGTCATATTCTTCTCCTCTTTCCCATTAATAGTCTTACTTTAATCTAAGTATTTTTCTTGCACGCACTGCATATCCCATAGAAAACAGTACGTTTGGGATCTAATTGAAAATCATGATGTTCTGTCATGTGTCTACTCAGACTCTCCACCTCACTACATTGAATATGAATCAGTTTTCCACATTTTTCACACTTGCAATGATAACAGCTCTCATGTTCAGATGTCTCACTCTCTCCTATGTACTCAAAGCAGGCACTGTTTGTACCTTCCACCACATATTTTTCAACCAGGCCTTCTTTTACCATCTTTTCCAACTGCCGGTATATTGTTGTTGTTCCGACTGAAATTTTACGATCTTTGAAGTAATCTCCAATTTCCTGTACAGTAACATGCTGTCCCTGTACAGATTGCAGAAAAGTAAGTAACTCTGTCATCTGTTTTGTCTTATATCTGGCTTTTGCCATTTTGACCTCTTCCTTCCAATTTGGAAATTATTTTCATTTTATCACAATATTTTATCTTGTCAAGATAATTTGGAAATGATTTTCATTTTACCACATATTCTTTTTCTCATCTGTTACCTGTATCGTATCCGTATTTACCAAATCAGGACCACCCGTCAATAGCGGGTGATTGTTTGTTGAGTTATATATTATTGTTTCTGCACATTCTTCCCATGTTCTTAATAGTATCTTTTCTTATTTCTATGTATAATCAAGCAGACCTAAGATTAAGTCTGCCACACTACAGAAAAAAGCAGAGATGCATATTTATAGCCATACACCTCTGCTTTTTACACTTTCTAAGTATCCAATTGACAGAAATACAAAGTATTTGTATCCATATCATATATTCCCAAATCATAATTGAATGAAGCTTTATCCAAGATATTTTCTTTTTTTGATTGATTATTTTGATTTTGCCGATCAATTAGTAAATAATATCCTCTTTGTATATTCGGAAGTAACCGATCACCACTTTTTTCATCAGTCAAATATGGACCCACCGTGCCATTCTCAGTCTCTTCACCATATGCCAGACATTTCACAGTCTCATTCACCGGAAAACTTTTCCACTTTTATTTAAGGCTACTAATAAATTTCTTTTATCTTTTCCCGTACCATCATCAATGAATATCCTAGCAAATTTTGTCCACGCCATTTATCCCTGTCAAATCTGCTGCCATCTGTCATTGATAATCCAATTCCCCAGATTCTATCTCTTACTGCACATTCTGCTAATACTGCCTCTTTCGTATCCAGAATTTTCCTTTTCAACTCTTCATTCTGCGAAAATTTTGCCTGAAGCCCATCATACACAATCAATTGACGTACTCCATTCCAACAATTTTCGTTATAATTTTGCACGAATCGCCCCAGTTGTTTAATCTCTGCCACATCATTTGTATTTAATATTTTATTTGCACTCTCCACATCATTGAAGCAACATGCTTTTTGATACATCATATATTGTTCCATTGAGGAATATTGGATTCCGTCTATGATAAAATCTGACAGATACCAATTACTGAGATATCCGTTCTCCTCATCTGGATTATGAAAACATATTATTTCCATTACACTTCACCAACTTTTTTTACTGCAAGTTCAAGTTCCAGATCATGAAGTCCATAATACGCTTTTTTCAAGAATTCAACAGGTACTTTTTTAACCACTTCTGCACTTGGTATATTATAATACCATTGATAGTAAGCGTAAAATTCTCCTATCCAATCCGGCATAAATCCTTTTAATCCTTCCCCTGATTTTAATGCATAATGATCTGTTTCAAGAAAATATTTCCACAATTCTTTCGCATCCATCGTATTTACATAAGCCTGTGCTTCATCAATACTTTTTCTTGTTTTGCTTTTCATATAAGTGTTAATAAATTCTTCCGTATCCTTGTCTGGGAACGAATGTGCCACAAAGTCAAATAGCTTTCCCTGGTTTTCTACAACATCATTTAAATACGCTTCTGCATATGCTCTCATATTTCTCTCTCCTGAATTAAAATAATGTACTAAATACATTTGTTACTTTATTTGCATCTGAATCTACCAGTTCTCGCATTTTTTCTCGTGCTGATATATCTCTTTGATTATATTTTTCTCTAAATTCTTCATAATCAACAGTCATTAAATTTTCTTTTATTTCCCTCAATTTCGAATACGCCAATGGTGATTTTATACAATATTGGATTCCCAGTCCCCCTAATGACAAAAGTTCCGTTAAAATCTCTATATCAATATTATCCTTTACAAATTCTTTTGCAATATAAAAATAAGAAGCATTTGCCCTCCATCCTTTTATGACGTCATATTCTTCCGTATCTATGCCATACTTTTCAATAAATTTTTTTGACAACATTCTATAACGCCTGGAATCAGCTGCATCTCTGTGTTTCATCAGCTCAGCAAGCCAAGAGAGAACATCTTTTTCCTGAAAATCTAATATCTTAAGTTCTGAAATATCTAATTCATATTGATGAACCCATCCGCTCGTAACATCCGGTCTGCAAACTGCCCACTCTTTTGCAAGTTCGATATTCTCTGTTAAATAAAATCCTTTTCCGTAATCATGTTTTTCTTCGCCCAATCCATATGTTGGGACTACATTTTTTTCAAAAGTTCCATGAAATAATGATATTTTCTCCACATTCACACCTTCTTTCAAGATTATACGTCATTTTTTCCAATTAACCTGGGTAATCTATTTTACAATCTATCCGTTAAATTATTTACAATAAGTTTATATATTTATAATTGTAGCATTTTATATTATTGCGAACAACATTTTTCTTTTTGCAAGACACTTCTGACCATTAATTGCCATTTTAGGTATCAATCTCAAATTTATTTTTATAACGCAAAAAAGAGCGGAAACCCTTATAAATTAAGGCTTTTCCGCTCTTTCATAGGAGCAGGGGATGAGAGAATCGAAC
>ERZ808240.5288-NODE-5288-length-10620-cov-6.534311_pt1 | contig 10620 bp, 10 predicted proteins | sample MGYA00521084_ERZ808240 | MGnify/ENA primary metagenome ERZ808240 (study PRJEB31516, sample SAMN03275571) | gut metagenome | biome: mammalia-associated habitat; material: feces | host: Papio cynocephalus | place: Kenya | collected 2012-08-06 ... | reverse complement strand
GGTACACCTGCTGCCATCAGTGACATAGAAGATGCACATACACTTGCCTGAGAGGTAGAACCGTTAGATTCAAATGTCTCAGATACTGTACGGATCGCATATGGGAATTCTGCTTCACTTGGAAGTACCGGAAGTAATGCACGTTCTGCCAGTGCTCCATGTCCGATCTCACGACGTCCCGGTCCTCTGGATGGCTTTGTCTCACCTACAGAGTATGATGGGAAGTTGTAGTGATGCATATATCTCTTTGTTGTCTCTGCTTCATCCAAGCCGTCCAGCTTCTGTGCTTCAGAAAGCGGTGCCAGTGTACAGATGTTGCAGATCTGTGTCTGTCCACGTGTGAACATTGCAGAACCATGTACTCTAGGGATCAGGTCAACTTCTGCTGCCAGAGGTCTGATCTGGTCAATGGCTCTTCCGTCCGGACGTTTGTGATCCTTTAAGATCATCTTACGTACTGTCTTCTTCTGGTACTGATAAACAGCCTCTGGAAGAACTGCAAGCCATTCTTCATTATCGGCAAATGCTTCTTCTAATTTTTCTGTTACGACACGGATATTTTCTTCTCTTGTCTGTTTATCATCGGAGAATACTGCCACTTCCATCTCTTCCGGAGTAACAATCTCTTTGATTGCTGCGAAGAGTTCTTCCGGAACTGCACAACTCTCATATTCGTGTTTTGGTTTTCCACATTCTGCTACGATTGTATCGATAAATGCGATTACTTTCTGGTTTACTTCATGTGCTGCAAAGATTGCATCGATCATCTGCTGTTCCGGAACTTCATTTGCTCCTGCTTCGATCATAATAACCTTTTCTCTTGTAGAAGCAACTGTTAAAGCCATATCAGATACTGCTTTCTGAGCTGCTGTAGGGTTGAATACAAATTCTCCATCTACCAGACCTACCTGTGTTGTAGAGATTGGTCCGTCGAATGGGATATCGGAAATTGTTGTTGCGATTGCTGCACCAAGCATAGCTGTAAGCTCCGGTGAGCAGTCCTGATCAACTGATAATACCAGGTTCTCCAGTGTTACATCATTACGGTAATCCTTTGGGAACAGTGGTCTCATAGGACGGTCGATCACACGGCATGTAAGGATTGCATTCTCAGATGCTTTTCCTTCTCTCTTGTTGAATCCTCCAGGAATCTTTCCTACTGCATACATTCTTTCATTATATTCTACACTCAGTGGGAAGAAATCAATTCCGTCTCTTGGCTTCTCTGAAGCAGTTGCTGTACAAAGTACAGTTGTATCACCGTAATGCATTAATACAGCACCATTTGCCTGCTTTGCAACTCTGCCTACATCAACTCTTAAAGTTCTTCCGGCAAGTTCCATTTCAAACTTTTTATACATAAATGTTTTCTCCTTTAATTTTTTCTTTTGTGGTTTAAGATTACCCCGAAACTACTGAAAAACACATTTTTCAGATACAGGAAAGACCGCACATGGCAGACGCTCTGTACATAAATATACTTTTCAGTGGTCTCGGTGAAGCTTTCCCAATCCACAATCTTGATTATTATAACATACCCTTCTGTAAAAAGCTATACCCAAAAACATACGGCAACGAAAAAGGGACATTCTTCCGAATGTCCCCGTAAAAAGCATGAATTATTTTCTTAATCCAAGTTTCTCGATCAGTGCACGATATCTCTCGATGTCTGTCTTCTTCAGGTATGCAAGAAGTCCTCTTCTCTGTCCTACCATCTTAAGAAGTCCTCTTCTTGAGTGGTGATCCTTTGGATTAGCTTTGAAGTGATCTGTAAGATCATTGATTCTTGCTGTCAGGATAGCGATCTGTACTTCCGGTGATCCTGTATCTCCTGCTGTTCTACCATACTGTGCTACGATCTGTTCTTTCTGCTCTTTAGAAATCATGTTTGTTTCCTCCTAATATTCTCTTAATTAAAACGCCTGATATTAAGTAACGGTTGGAGTATCCAATTACCGAACACCGGCTTCAACGTTGCTTAGTATATCATATGAATTTCTTCATGTAAAGAGAAATTTATGCAATTCCGAAATATTCCTTTCCCTTTGCAATATCCTTATCTATCTGCTCTTTTAAAGACTGGAGCCCGTCAAATTTCTGTTCCGGTCTTCTGAATTTCATAAGGTTGATCCGGACTTTTTCCCCATACGCATTTCCCGAATATCCAAAAAGGAACGCTTCGATCAAAAGCTTCTTTTCTTCTGTTACGGTTGGTTTGATGCCGACATTGGCAATCCCCGGATAGGTCATACCTTCTATATCAATTTTGCAGAAATAAACTCCATGCGCCGGCACGATCTTTCCGTCCGGCCATGCAACGTTCAATGTCGGGAATCCCAGAGTACGTCCAAGTTGTCTGCCGTGTTCAACCGTTCCTTCTACTTCAAACGGATAACCCAGCAGTTTTTCAGCCAGTCCGACATCTCCATCTTTTACGACTTCTTTTACATATGTGCTGCTGATGATCCGGTCATGATAACGCTCTTTTTCTATAACGATCAGTTGATAATCATACTGTTCTGCATAGTCCGCCAACATATGCACATCTCCGCGTTTTTCACATCCGAATGTAAAATCTGTTCCTACCACAACATATTTTGCATGAAACAGATCATGAATAATCTCCCGGATAAAATCTTCTGCACTTTTCAACCGGAATGATTCTGTAAACGGACACTCGATCAGGTAATCGACATCGTCTTTTACCCTCTCCTGCCGTTCTTCTCCCACCATTAAAAGTTCCGGTGTAATTCCCTTCTCTTTCCATAGTGGTCTCATGTCAAACGAACATACGATACCGTTTAAATTTTCTTTTTCACTCAATTCACGGACTTTTGTCACAAGCATCTGATGGCCTCTGTGCAATCCATCGAACTTTCCAAAAGTCACCGCTGCCCTTCCGTTTCCGTTATATTTCGCAAGCTCTCTGATATACTGCATAGTCTTTTCTTCCTCGTTATTCGTTAAAAAACATCTTGACGATGTGGTACTTTTTCTCCTTTTCCATCCACTTGTAGATGGCAATGAACTTACCTGCTTCATCATACAGACGTACCTGACATTCTGTATCCTGTCCGCTGTCATCCTTTAACATCTTAAGTTCCAGCGGATTCCCGTTTTTTGCAAATGCTTTCCAGGAGTCCTTTACCGTGATCTTCGGATAAGATGGGAACATCTCATCAATCGGAATCAGAATTTCTTCCAGTTTTCCTTCTTTCTTTAATCCTTCGATCTCATCCAGCGTCTTCGCATTTTCAATCTGAAATGAAGATACTCTGGTGCGGATCAAGGACTCCATACATCCGCCGCATCCAAGCTTTTCGCCGATATCATGACAGAGGGTACGGATATACGTTCCTTTGGAACACGACACTTCCATACGGACTCTCGGAAGAGCCATCTCAAGAATCCTGATATCAAGGATCTTTACCGGACGTGCCTTTCTTTCTATGATCTTCCCTTCTCTGGCAAGTTCATATAATTTCTTTCCATTTACCTTAAGCGCCGAATACATCGGAGGAATCTGCTCATAATCTCCAACAAATCCTTCAATCACTTTTCTGACCATATCTTCGTCAAGTGTCTCTGTACTTTTTTCTTCCAGGATTTCACCCGTGATATCCTGCGTATCGGTTGTCTTACCAAGAAGAAGTACTGTCTCGTAAGTCTTATCTTTATCTGTCAGAAGATCACAAAGTTTGGTTGCTTTTCCCAGACACACCGGAAGGACACCTGTCGCATCCGGATCCAGTGTCCCTGTATGTCCGATCTTCTTCTGTCCGGCGATTCCTCGAAGTTTCGCCACTACATCATGGGAAGTAAATCCCTTTTCTTTATACACATTGATAATTCCGTGTATCATATATTACTGCTCCTGTGTCTTTTCCAGTTTATCCAGCTGTGCTTCAATCTGTTTGGACAGATTATTCAGCACATCAAACGGTGTTCCCGTCATTGTAAATCCGGCTGCCTTTTTGTGGCCGCCACCGCCAAAATACTGTGCAATCTTGCTGACATCAATTTTTTCTTTTGAACGAAGGCTTACTTTGAATTCATTCTGCTTCAGTTCATACATGAATACAGCAACTTCCACTCCCTCCGTTACACGCAGCTGGCTTACAATTCCTTCCAGATCTTTTGGTGCCACACCGTAGAAGTCCATTACATTTTTCCTGATATAAGATGCGATACCGATTCCATTCAGGAAAAGTATACTCTCCATCAGTGCACGTCCCATTACCAGATTCTGTGCATAAGATTTTGCATAGAATGTCTCTTCTATGATCTTTGGTCCGTCTATCCCTTTTTCCAGAAGATTTGCAGCCACACGGAACGTCTCCGGTCCGGCACACGAATACTGGAAGACACCTGTATCGTGTACGATTCCGAGATATAATGCTTCCGCAACATTTTTTGAGATCTTCTCTTCATCCAGCAGACCATATACCAGTTCCGAAGTCGAGCTCGCATCCGGAACGATGTGATTTACATCGGCAAAGCCGATATTACTGATATGATGATCTACACAGAATGTATGCTTTGCTTTGGCAAATAACGGTTTGGAATAGTCCAGCCTGTCTGTATCTCCACAATCCAGGGAAATAAAGAGATCGTATACCTTCTCTTCATCTTCCACGGATTCCAGAATCGACTCCGTTCCCTTTAAGAAATGAAATGATTCCGGAATATCTTTCAGGTAAATATCTACGGTTTTATCACTATAATTCTCCCGGATATACTGTCCGAGTCCCACGCAGGAACCCACACAGTCTCCATCCGGACGTATATGTCCTCCGATTGCGATCGTTGACACATTCTCCAATACTTTATTCAGCATCTTCCTCAACACCTTCCGTTTTCAGGTCCTTGGTTACTTCATCAATTTTCTTAGACATGTTGACACCATATTCGATCGACTGATCCAGTACGAACTTAATCTCCGGTGTATTACGAAGGTTCAGTGTTCTTGCCAGTTCATGACGGATATAGCCTTCTGCACTCTGCAGGCCTTTTATCGTCTGTTCCTGCTCATAAGTATCTCCAAGCACACTGATATATGCCTTACACGTCTTAAGATCCGGTGCAACTTCTGCGGCTACGACCGAAGTCCATGGTGCCACGCGGGGATCTTTTAATCCCCCGCGGATGATATTAGATAACTCATGCTGCACTTCTGTATTTACTCTTGTATTCTTAATACTTCTTTTTCTCATTTATATCAACTCCTAGCGTGGAATCTCTACCATCTTGAATGCCTCTACGAGGTCTCCTTCTTTGATGTCATTGAAGTTGGCAAATACAAATCCGCATTCATAACCTGCCTTTACTTCTTTCACATCATCTTTGAATCTCTTCAGAGATGCCAGAGGTCCTTCAAATATTACAATACCGTCACGTGTCAGGCGGACAGAACAGTCTCTTTCAAATACACCATCCAGGACATAAGATCCAGCGATTGTTCCGACTCCGGAAGCCTTGAATGTCTGACGTACTTCTGCGTGTCCAAGCACTTTCTCCTCAAATACAGGATCCAGCATACCCTTCATAGCTGCTTCTACATCCTCAATTGCATTGTAGATGACACGGTACAGACGGATATCTACACCTTCACGTTCTGCTGTTTCTTTTGCAGTTGCATCCGGACGTACATTAAATCCGATGATAATTGCATTTGATGCAGAAGCCAGACTTACGTCTGATTCATTGATTGCTCCGACACCACCGTGAATGATCTTAACAACAACTTCATCATTAGACAATTTAAGCAGACTCTGCTTAATCGCTTCTACAGATCCCTGAACATCCGCTTTCACTACGATGCCAAGTTCTTTTAAGTTACCTTCCTGGATCTGTGTGAACAGATCATCCAGAGAAAGTTTTGATTTTGTCTCTTCCAGAAGTTTTACCTTGCTCTGTGAAATGAATGTCTCAGCAAAGTTTCTTGCTTCTTTTTCATTTGCACATCCAACGATAACTTCTCCTGCATTCGGTACATCGTTAAGTCCCAGGATCTCTACAGGTGTAGACGGACCGGCTTCTTTGACTCTTCTTCCCTTATCATCCATCATGGCTCTTACTTTACCATATGCAGAACCTGCAGCGATTGGATCTCCGACACGGAGTGTTCCCTTCTGAACCAGAATATTGGCAACAGAACCTCTTCCTTTATCAAGTTTTGCCTCCAGTACAAGACCTCTTGCACGGCGGTTTGGATTAGCTTTTAACTCCATTACTTCAGCTGTTAATACGATCATTTCCATCAGTTCTTCCAGGCCTTCACCCGTCTTGGCAGATACTGGTACGAAGATCGTGCTTCCACCCCAGTCTTCCGGAATCAGCTCATACTCTGTAAGTTCCTGTTTGACACGGTCAATGTTCGCACTTGGTTTATCCATCTTATTTACTGCGACAATAATTTCAACGCCTGCAGCTTTTGCATGGTTGATAGCTTCTACTGTCTGCGGCATAACACCATCATCGGCAGCTACTACAAGAACTGCGATATCTGTAGAGCTTGCTCCACGCATACGCATTGCAGTGAACGCTTCATGTCCCGGTGTATCAAGGAATGTGATCTTCTCACCATTAATCTCTACTACATAAGCTCCGATGTGCTGTGTGATACCACCGGCCTCACGGTCGATCACGTTTGTATGACGGATCGCATCAAGAAGCGAAGTCTTACCGTGGTCAACGTGACCCATAACGCAGACTACCGGCGGACGTTTTTTCATTTTCTTTTCGTCTTCTTCATCTTCTTTCAGAAGTTCTTCGATTACGTCAACCACTTCTTCTTTCTCACAGAGAACATCAAAGTCTAATGCAATCTCTTCAGCCGTCTCGTAATCAATCTCCTGGTTAACAGTGGCAACTTTTCCCTGCATGAAAAGCTTTTTGATGATTACAGATGGAACGATCTTCATCTTGTCAGCCAGCTCTTTGATCGTCAGAACTTCCGGGATTGTGATCTGTTTGATCTCTTCTTCTACCTTCTGCTCTTTCTGCTGTGGTTTCTGAAGCTGCTGTTTCGGCTCATTTTTCTTCTTGCCCTTTGGCATTCTTTCTTCATCATCGCGGCGATAATCTTTCTTCTTATGATCGTCTTTTCCCTTGGCATTCTTTCTCTGTGGTTTCTGTCCTTCGATTGCCGGTGCCGGGATACTTGGGTTATTTCTTCTGTCGTTTCTTCTGTTATCAGATTTATCTCCGAATTTACGTCCCTGTCTGTCATCACCGCCACGGTTATTATCACGTCTGTTATCACGGTCTCCCTGATTTCTGTCGGAACGTCCATTCTGCGGGCGGTCTCCTCTCTGGAATCTCTGTCCACCTCTTCCTTCCTGACGGTCTCCTCTTCCATCTCTTCCGCCGGAACGTCTTTCACCGGAACGATTATTTCTGTTATCGTTTCTGTCAGTTCTTTCTGCTCTTTCCGGTCTTTCTGTTCTCTCCGGACGTCTGCCCTGCGTTCTCTCAGATGCCGGTCTTTCTGTTCTCTTTGGTGCTTCTTCTGCAGATGCATTCTGACGCTTTGAAGGACGTCCGTTATTTACCTGCATAGGTTTCCCCTGACCGGAATTCTGGCGGTTTCCGCCGGATCTTCTTCCTTTATTCCCACCGTTCTGCGTATTCTGCGGACGGAATACATGAACGATATTCTTCTTCTTTGGTGTTTCTGTATTTTCATTTGTATTTGTTTCTATCTCTTTATTTGACATATGATCTGCCTCCTCTATGCAATTGTCTGATTTTCTGTGTCCATATGCTTCCGTATACCTTTGGCAAATCCTTCATCCAGAATTACTAACGATGCACGGAATTCTTTTCCCATTGCATGCCCCAATGTATCTTTATCTTTATAAAAATAAATCGGAACCTGATAAAAGTCACACATGTTCTTAAATTTCTTCTTTGTATTATCGGATGCATCGTCTGCAACGATCACAAGATGCGCTCTTCCGGACTTTACTTCTTTTTCCGTACAGAACTCCCCGCTTGCGACCTTGCCGGCTTTTGTGGCAAGACCGATCATGGATAATGCTTTATTCTGACTCAAGTACTTCCATCTCCTTTTCCAGTGCTTCATACACTTCTTTCGGGATAGCCTGCTTAAAGGATCTCTCAAGTCCTTTGTTCTTTACTGCTTTTGCAAGGCAGTCACTGTTTGGACAGAGGTATGCACCACGTCCATTCTTTCTTCCCGTTGCATCCAGTAGAAATTCTCCCTCCGATGTGCGGATGACACGAATCATTTCTTTTTTACTCTTCATTTCCTGACATCCTACGCATTTACGCATAGGAAGTTTCTTATTTGCTCCCACGAATTATCACCTATTCCTCTGTATCCTCTACTTCATTGAATGTGATCTCTGCGTCGTCATCATCTTCTGCATCTGCTGTATTTTCTACATCAAATTCTTCTGCGTCGTCGTCATACTCTTCTTCGTATACGCCTTCGCTTAATTCCATATAATTCTCCGGAAGTTCTCCAGACTCGATTGCCTGTGTCTCATTCTTGATGTCAATCTTATATCCTGTAAGTCTTGCTGCAAGTCTTGCATTCTGTCCCTCTTTACCGATAGCCAGTGATAACTGGTAATCCGGAACAATAACACTTGCTGTCTTCTCATCCGGATCCGCCATTACAGAGATAACCTTTGCAGGACTTAACGCATTTTCAATCAGGATAGCCGGGTTGTCACTCCAGTTGATGATGTCAATCTTTTCACCGCGCAGTTCATTTACGATTGCATTTACTCTTGCTCCGTTCATACCAACGCAGGCTCCGACCGGATCTACATCCGGATCATTAGACCATACAGCAATCTTTGTTCTGCTTCCTGCTTCCCTTGCGATACTCTTAATCTCTACGATACCGTCTTTTACTTCTGTAACTTCTGATTCAAACAGACGTTTTACAAGTTCCGGATGTGTACGGGATACTAAGATCTTAGGTCCTTTTGTTGTATTCTTGACTTCGACTACATATAATTTGATACGTTCTGTCGGTTTGAACACTTCTCCTTTCACCTGCTCATTCTCTGTCAGCATAGCATCTGCCTTACCAAGATTGATGCTGACATTCTTTCCGACATAACGCTGTACGATACCTGTTACGATATCTTTTTCTTTTTCAAAATACTGATCATACACAACCTTGCGTTCTTCTTCGCGGATCTTCTGTAAGATCAGGTTCTTTGCATTCTGTGTTGCGATACGTCCGAAAGATTTCGATTCGATCGGAATATGCACGATATCACCAAGTTCAAACTTACTGTCGATCTCTTTTGCATCTTCCAGACTGATCTGCTCTAATTTATCTTCCACTTCTTCTACAACTGTTTTCTCAGCATATAACTGATACTCGCATGTCTCTTTGTTCATGATCAGTTTGATATTGTCTGTCTTACCGAAATGGTTCTTACAGGCATTCATCAGTGAATTTTCAATGGCGTCTAACAATGTCTCTTTACTGATATCTTTCTCTTTCTCCAGTATATTTAACGCTTCTAATAATTCTGTATTCATGGTCTGTTCCTCCTTACTTATCCATGTCGTTTAAAAATCAAATGCTAATCTGATCAGTGCGATCTCACTTTTTTCAAATGTCTTTTCTGTCTCATCTTCCATCTCGATCGTAACCGTTGTCTCATCATAATCTTTTAAGATCCCGGTAAATTCTTTCTGACGGTCGATCATACGATAGGTTCTGATCTCTACCTCTTCACCAAGACTTCTCTTGAAGTCCTTTTCTTTCTTCAGTGGTCTGCCAAGTCCCGGGGAGCTGACTTCCAGAATATACGAATCTTCAATATAATCCTTCTCATCCAGAATATCGGAAAGTCTGCGGCTTACTGTCTCGCAGTCATTCACACCAATTCCACCCGGTTTATCAATATATGCACGAAGATACCAGTTGCTTCCTTCTTTTACATATTCGACATCCACCAGTTCAAATCCATACTCTTCCACGATCGGAAGCAGGATTTCTTCTGTTTTCTGTTCATACATTTCTCTTTTTGACAATCTAAAATCCTCCTTATGCAGACCTAACATATCTACCTTTATCCATCAGCCGGTTTACAGATACTTATACATTGCTATGCAACAAAGAAGAGTGGACGATATGTCCACTCTTCTGCCGGTTGATTTATGTAACTATACTCACTATAACACTGTTTTTTTTCAAAATCAAGGGATTTTGCGCATTTTTTACACTTTTCCGTGTTTGAATGCCATCATCATCTCATTTGTCAGACTCAGATCTTCTGCTTCTACCGGCATCTGATCGCGTTCGAACCATTCTGCCATGGCAAGTTCTTCTGTATCCAGCGTGATGCCGTCTTCCCCGTCCAGTTCACAGAAGAAGCCCATCAGCAAGGTATCGGTAAATGACCACGGCTGGCTCTTATAATAGCGCAGATTCTTTACCTTCAGGCCGACCTCTTCCATAACTTCACGTCTGACCGTCTCTTCAATCGACTCACCCGTTTCGTTAAATCCTGCAAGAAGCGCATACTTCTTATACTCTCTTCCCGCATACTTTGACATCAGTATTTTATTCCCGTGTGTCACTGCTATGATCACTGCCGGACAGATCTTCGGGAATTCCATCATTCC
>ERZ808240.5287-NODE-5287-length-10621-cov-3.558206_pt1 | contig 10621 bp, 7 predicted proteins | sample MGYA00521084_ERZ808240 | MGnify/ENA primary metagenome ERZ808240 (study PRJEB31516, sample SAMN03275571) | gut metagenome | biome: mammalia-associated habitat; material: feces | host: Papio cynocephalus | place: Kenya | collected 2012-08-06 ... | reverse complement strand
GTTCCGCATGCTGCGGTTGGTGTCTCTGCTTTCCTGTTCCATCCAAATAAATTTGAAAGTGCCATTTGTATCCCTCCATTTATTGTTATTCTGAACAGCTTTCCTGTTCATGAGGCTATTATGACATGAGAGTTTATGTTTGAAAATTACGCACTTTTTTGTGTCCTGGTTACTAAAAAGTAACCTGCATTGACAATTTGCAAGTCTTCTCTTAATATGAGAAAGTAAATAATGTTCGCCCACCACAAACAATTCAAAATAAAAAATCTTTTTTTCAGGAGGATTTTATGATAGCAAAAGAAAATTTACCAGAATGTCCAGTCGCAACAACTGTACAATTGATTGGAAGCAAATGGAAACTTTTAATTTTAAGAAACCTCCGCGTCCGCCCCTGGAGATTTAATGAGCTGAAACGGGACTTAAACGGAATCAGCCAGAAAGTGCTGACCGAAAGCCTCCGCTCTATGGAAGAAGATGGTATTATCATCCGCACTGTATATCCGGAAGTGCCTGTCCGTACTGAATATTCACTCAGTGAGACTGGAAAAAGTATGCTGCCCATTATCGAGGCAATGGAAGCATGGGGTACAGCTTATAAGAATAATGAAATATGAAAATATACTTTTCAACATTTTAAGTTGCAATTATGCAACGAATCTCAACCTTTTTATCACTTGATTTGTATATTTTACATCAAAAAAGCTACCGCAGATTCATACTTAACTATGAATTTCTGCGATAGCTTTTCTATGTCTTGTTGAATTTTCTATCAGATCATGAATCTTGTTTCAAATCATCTTAAATTATCAGGCACTTTTCATTTTTTTCATCTTCTTCTCATTTCTCCGCTCTGCTTTCCAAGCTCTCCTCTTTTTCCATCTGACAGGCTGGTCAAAGCAGAGTCTGGTCAGACATAACAAACCATATGCGGAGAGAATTGCAACGATGTTCATGCCAATTCTCATATAAATCCAGTCCGGTGTGACAGAAACCACTTTGGCATCCGCGCTGATACCATTCATTGCATTGCTGTTTGCAATCTGATATAAAATGCGGTGAGCGGATTCCTTTACCTGGCTCATCACGGTCGCATTCAGCTCTTCTTCAGAAAGATTCCACATATTATCTGCCACATTCAGCCACATATCTGTTCCGGCTTCCAATCCCTCACGGATGTCACAGTAATTGAAGGATGGGAAAGAGGTCTGGTCTGTGACAACAAGCCCCTGAAATCCCCATTCGTTGCGGAGTGTATTTGTGATCAGTCCGGCGTGTCCACCACTCCATTTTGTACCGACACGGTTCATGCTCGTCATAACTCCATTTGCATCTCCGTCTCTAACCGCGCCTTCAAAGCCAGCCAGATATAATTCACGGATTGCCTGTTCGCCTGTCATGACTGCAACACCATAACGGTTGATCTCCTGATCATTCAATGCGAAATGTTTGATCGTGACGATCATTCCTTTGGACTGTGCCCCTCTGCATTCCGCTGCACCCATTGTACCGGACAGGTACGCATCTTCCGAATAGTATTCGTAGTTTCGTCCACTATATGGAGTACGATGGATATTCATTGCCGGTGCATACCATACGGTTACTCCGGAGTTCAATCCATCTTCACCGATCATTGCACCTACCTGCTCGATCAGCTTTGTATTCCATGTGGATGCAAAAATGGTCTCTGATGGATATGCCATACAGGAAATATTTCCTCCGGTCAGGGTGGTTGAGATTCCTGCCGGGCCATCTTTATCTACTGTTTTCGGTGCGCTGATCGAATCAATATTCATGGTAAGATAACCGCTTTTACGCACCAGATCGTACATTTCTTCCTTTGACATCTGACCTAAGAGTGCATCCCATCTCGGATCATCAAAATCTGCACCTGTCAGTGATGCCAGTGTCAGCTCTCCATATTCTTCACTGATCGTTTCAAAATCCGGCATAACTGCATCCGAATTTTCCTCATAAGAAATATTCAGCTCCTCGATAAATTCCTCCGGTGCTTCCCATTTGCCATCTGCATAGAGCGACGGCCATGTTCCCGTCCAGTCCTGACGGCTCAGATAGGTTGCAGAATCATCATAGGTCCGGATATCTGCATTTGCAAACTGATTGGTGATCTTTTCCCCTGTCTCCGCGGAAACAGCATAAGTATCCACATCCATCTCAGCCTGCACATACTGATAAACAAGCTCCCCGTTACCCTCTGTTGTCATTCCGTCTGCTTTTGTTTTTCCTTTTGCTGTGAGGATATTGTTCAACGCTTCATGCGCATTTTCACCTGCTGCAAAATAGTACTTCCCGGCATCTGCGATATAGGTCTGCTGTCCATTCGCATCATAAGTACGCATCTCTTCCTTGCTGATCTCAATTGAGACCTTCTCACTCTCGCCCGGTTTTAACTCAGCTGTCTTGGCATATCCAGCCAACTCCACAGATGCTTTTTCAATTCCATTTTCCTTATCATATTCCGTATACGGAGACTGCATGTATATCTGGACCACATCTTTGCCGGCTGCATTACCTGTATTGGTGACCGTTAATGTGACATGAAATGCCTCTTTTTCTTCTTCCACCTGATAATCTGACCATGCAAAATCTGTGTAGGATAATCCATATCCAAACGGATACTGCACCTGTTTCTGATAATTGTAATTGTCCGCGTCTTCATTTCCGAGGATCACATCTTCGTATCTCGTTTCATAATAGCGGTATCCGACATAAATTCCTTCCTGATAGACAATATATTTATTGCCGTTTACCACATCACTGTTTGTGATATCGTAGTCTCCAAAGTTCGCCATTGCAGGGGCACTGAGATTATCATATGCGTAGGTATCCACAAGACGTCCTGACGGGTTCACGGCTCCCCTCAGAACTTCTCCGACTGCATAAGCACCCGTCTGCCCAACTGCCCCGATCCACAGGCAGGCATCGATATCTTCGTCTTCCAGAAATCCAAGTTCCATCGGGTTGTTGGTGTTTAAAAGAACAATTACCTTGTCAAATTGCGTACATGCCGTATGGAGCATCTCTTTTTCTTCTTCGGTGAGTTCCAGATAATCCAGACTGATATCCGAAGATTCTCCACCGGAACGTCCAATCACCACGATTGCAGCATCCGAATATTCTTTGTAACTCTCTTTTACCTCATCCGTGTAGACATCCTGCGGAACCTCGTTCACTTCATAAGTTCCCAGTCCCGTTACACTCGGAACAACTTTCCGGTACGAGGCTCCTGCCCCGGTATCATAAAAATTCCAGAGCACCGGATTTACCTCAAATCCGCTGTATTCCAACGCACTCTTTAAATCAGGAGCTTTGGACGCATCTACGCTTCCTGCTCCAATTCCTCCATAGATCAGGTCTACACTATCCTGACCAAATACACTGATCTGGCTTCCCTTCTCCAGTGGCAGGGAATGGTTTTCATTTTTTAAAAGGACGATTCCTTCTTCCTCCACCTGCTGGCACAGATCTTCCTCTGCCGAGACAAGTCTCGTCTCATCTTCGTAGTCAGAAGTGTAGTAAACGGTTCCGTCTCCACCTTCTACCTTATATGTCTTGCTTCCTAAGAACATCGTAATAGACTGACTGTAAATTGTGGTTGCCACGTCTGCTGCAACAATCGCGATCACGATCAGTACCATCAACAGACCTGTAAAACAGCCGCAAAACCGTTTCAGTATTTTCACTAATGTTTTCATGTGAACTCCTCTCTTCTTTCTATCTCGTTACTGTTCACTCGTCCCAGTAACGATTTTTCTATTATCTTGTGTTCTTCTCTATTTTACTTTATAATAATTCTATATTCTTATGATATATTTGTTTTCATTATAAAATATTGACTTATTAATAAGAGGAATCCGTTATGAACAAAATAGAACTGCTCCAAAATTACCATGAAATCATCGACATCCCGATCCAGTTTTTCAAAGATGAGACGGTGGTCTGGCAGATGCCGGAAAAATTTTTTACCCCAAATCCGGTCTGGTCAGACTTTCTTTTTCTCAAAGAAAAAAAATTACCCATCAGTTATACGATAACCGATGGGTTTATGCTTGTTGGACTGATCCGATGTGAAGAAGCGCCTGACGAATCTATTTTCCTCGGGCCGGTTCCTTTGTCCCACTACTCTTCCAGCCAGTGCCTCCGTCTGCTCCATACGATCGGTGAGACCAAAGAACGTCTGGATGAGTTTTCCAGATGGATACACAGCATTCCAATTTATGATACGCTTCATTTTCAGAATATACTGCATTTTCTGGATTTCTCGATCAACCATGTCTCCACAAAACGGATTCAGTATATTGAAAATAATGATAGCAGCCTTTTATCACCACTTGAATTTAAAAGCACAAAGTTTCTTCCGGATACACAGCAAAATCTGCTTACGGAACAGATCTTTGAAAACAAAATTCTTTCCCTGATCGAATCCGGGGATGTTTTGGAATTGCAAAAAAATATTTACCAGCTTTTTCACCATAAAGAAACAAGGGAATTGCAGGGGCTGAATGCTGACCGTTATCTGAAAAATATTTTTATCGGCGGCAACAGCCTTGCCTGCCGTGCCGCAATCCTCGGTGGTGTCAGCAGACCGGTCGCTCTTGGTATTTCCGACCGCTTCATTTCAGAAATCGAAAGCTGCAGAGGTTATGAAGAAATTATGCTTTTTCTTTCCCAGATGCTGATCACCTATGCAAAAGAATCCTCTGCCAGCAAATTTCCCAAAGACTGCTCTCTGCTTACCCATAAAATCATAGAGACGATCCGCAGCCATATATACGAACCGCTCTCTCCTGCCGATATTGCATTAGAGCTCCATATGGATCTGTCCTATCTGTGCCGGCATTTTAAGCAGCAGACCGGTTTTACGCTTTCCTCTTATATCCGTAAAACGAAAATAGAGGAAAGCAAGCGTCTGCTCCGCACAACGAATCTATCACTGGTTCAGATCTCCATGCAGCTTGGTTTCTCATCGCAGAATTATTTTCAGACTGTTTTTAAGGATGTTACCGGGGTAACGCCTAAAATGTACCGGGGTGGGGATGGATGAAAATTATGCATTGAACAACAAATCTTGTGAACTTCTAAACTTCCGCAAATAAATCCTTAAGCGTTACCACTGACTGCACGCTGTCCGAATACATATTCGGTACAAGACCATATGTCGTGATAAGCGTTGGAAAAATAGCATATTTCGTTCCAGTCAATAAGATCAGATCATGAATTTTGTTTTGAATACTCTGATTTACCGCGCCTGTAATTGTGTATTCTGCTCTTGAGTATTTCATTTCACACAAATTGATCACCTGATCTTTTCGTGCGATCAGCATATCAATCTGTGAACCGAAAACACCTTTTTCTGCATCCTTCTTACAATACCATGCGTTCTCTTCTGTCAAAACGCCCGAAATACCAAGCTTTCTTTTTATCTGATCTATATGCATCAGACAAACCCGTTCAAATGCCAGCCCCATCCATGTATTTACTTTCGGTGTGTTCATCTGGTTGATCCAGAAATGTTCATCCGTAGGCTCCTCTTCCAAAAAATAGAAATAGAATAATGTAAAATGATCGATCAGCTGATATACTGCATTTTTCTTCTTCATTCCAAATGCATAATACTTTCTGATAAAGCCACAGCTTTCAAGTTCCTCCAGTTTTACCGTCAGGTCACCGGAATTCGCCAGTTTGGAAAATGAAATCAGTTCCTCCCGTGTCATTCCTGCTTTTTTCTTTCCCAATGTCCGGATAATCTTTACATAGGTATCCGGATGTTTGAAAACAGAAGCATATAAATATTTAAACTCTTCTTTTAACGGAGCATCCTTTGCAAATAAAATCTCGTTAATATTTTGTGCCAGACTCAGCCCTTTTTTTAAGAATCCCCAATAAAACGGAACTCCACCAAAAATCATATAATACTGCAAAATCTGTTCCTGATTCATTACCAGCCCGGCTTCCTGTACATACTCCTCGCATTCTGCCAGCATAAATGGGTGAAGCTGTATCTGTTCTGTCAGACGGTTATATAACCCGCCTTTATTATGAACCACTTTCGACAACATCCAGGAAGTTGCCGATGCGCAGATAATCAGTATCACGTCTTTCCTTGCGGATGCGAAGCTGTTCCAGAAATTTTCCAATGCCATCATCAGATCAGACCTTGGCGTATCCATCCATGACAGTTCATCAATAAAAATCACTTTTTTCTTTTCACTTGATTCACGGATCAGATCTTTTAATTCATCGAATGCTTCCAGCCAGTTTTTGGGACGGGTATTCACCTGATGCCCTGCATCTTTTAACGATGAAGTAAATGCATATAACTGTTCTTTCATGGAGCCATCTGACAGCCCTGCATGCTGAAAAGTGAAACGATAATGAAATGTTTCCCGTATCAAAAATGTCTTTCCTATACGTCTCCTTCCATATACCGCCACAAAATGTGATTTTTCATCTTGTATCATTGCCTGTAATAATTCTATTTCTTTTTTTCTTCCTATCAGCATAACCGGTGTCTCCTATGTTGCTATATTTCGCTTAATCTTTATTTTTTCATCAGTTTAAGTAAAGTATACTTGCTTTATATAACAAAATCAAGATAATACGTAGTTATAATCCGCTTAATCTCACTTTTTTAATATGATTAAGTGGATTATTAATCCGCATATAATTTTTTTATATTTCACGGATATAATTCGATTTTCAATTTTTTCTTAAACCCATTCTTATAAATATAGGAAAATAATAATTACTATGATATACTCAATAGGCTACCACCCCTATACAGGTACAGGAAGGGGGTGTATCATTTGGATCTATTCACATCATTTTTCTTCTCTGTTTTGGCAAGTATAGTTGCCTACTATATCTGCAAATGGTTGGACGGAGAAGAGTAAACGGTAGCCAGCCTGGGGGAATAAGCCACCCTGCCACAACGGAATAGAAAAACCCCGGAGTTGCGACCTCCGGGGTTTTTCACGTATCACTTGGATACTCACATCATTTTGCCTACCGGCATTATAGCATATGCCATGGGCAATTTCAAGTATTCCCATTTTTCATTTTTTTGATTCTTGCAAACCCGAACAAGAAAAAATTCCTTGACATATGTACGAAATCGTACTATAGTGGCAAGTACGATTTCGTACATATACTATTATCAATTACGAATAGACGATAATACTTACCAACTATAAATCATTCTTATAAAGAAATGCGAAATCACACAGACTATTTATATTTCACAAGGAGCTACACTATGAATATTTCATTATCCGAGCACTTCACCTACGGGAAGCTGCTCAAATTCACATTTCCATCCATGATCATGATGATCTTAACCTCCATCTATGGTGTTGTGGATGGTGTATTTATTTCAAACTTTATCGGCGCAGAACCTTTCGCCGCTGTCAATATCGTCATGCCGTTTCTCATGATCTTCGGTGCAGTCGGCTTTATGCTTGGAACCGGAGGCAGTGCGCTTGTTGCTTACACTTTCGGCACTGGAAACGCGAAAAAAGCAAATGAAATTTTTTCCCTTTTGGTCTATGTTTTAATTGGCATTGGTATCCTTTTTACAATTGTGGGAGAAATTTTTCTTGCACCAATTTCCGGTATTCTCGGTGCAGATGCCGCCATGCTTCCTTACTGCATCCAGTATGGGCGTATCCTTATGGTTGCGCTTGTTCCTTTTATGCTGCAGAACGTTTTCCAGAGTCTTCTTGTCACCGCAGAGCGTCCACAGCTCGGACTCTACATTACCATTATTTCCGGTGTGACCAACGTTGTGCTTGATGCACTTTTTATCGCTGTGCTTAAGCTTGGTGTGCCGGGAGCTGCTGCTGCAACAGCACTCAGCCAGTCGATCGGTGGTATTGTTCCTCTGATCTATTTTATCCTGCCTAACAAGAGCAAACTCCGTCTCGGCAAAACACACATGGATATCAGTGCCATTGTAAAAGCCTGCACCAACGGTGCTTCCGAGTTCATGACGAACATTTCCATGTCCCTCGTCAACATGCTTTACAACTGGCAGTTAATGCGTCTGCTCGGTGCCAACGGAGTTGCTGCATATGGTGTTATCATGTACGTTACGTTCATTTTTGCCGCCGTGTTCATTGGTTATTCGATGGGAAGCGCCCCAATCACAGGCTACCATTACGGTGCTGGCAATAAAGACGAATTAAAGAGTCTGCTGCACAAAAGCTTAAGGATCATTATCATTATGGAAATCGTTCTTACTGCCCTTGCAGAGCTTCTGGCAAGACCATTGTCCATGATCTTCGTCAGCTACGATGCAGAACTTTTAGACATGACCATTTATGCATTTATGGTTTATTCGCTGTCCTTCCTTGTAAGCGGTATTAATATGTACGCATCCTCGTTCTTTACCGCTTTAAACGATGGATTTACCTCGGCATTTATTTCCTTCTGCCGTACCCTTGTTTTCCAGATTATTTCCGTTATTTTACTGCCAATTCTGGTCGGTTCGAACGGGATCTGGTATGCTGTACTTGTAGCGGAGTTGCTTTCGCTCGCCGTTTCTGTTTTCTTCTTGCTGAAAAACCGGAAAAAATGTGGCTATGGAAAGGATGCTTAAGTTATGGAATCTGTTTTTAAAGAATTTAACAATATTCTGGGAATCATTAACAGTGCTTACCACGAGGCTGCCCTTAAGATGAATATCACAGACAGTATGCTCGATATTTTATATGTTTTCGATAATTACAATGGAAGCTGCAACCAGAGTGCTCTATATAAAGAATCCGGGCAGACCAAGTCCACGATCAACTCTGCTGTTAAAAGGATGGAAAAAGAAGGGTATCTCACCATTTCTGCCGGAAACGGGAAAAATACCTGCGTGACACTCACAGACAAAGGAATGGAGCTGATGCGCCAGACTGTCTGCCACATGATACAGTTTGAAAATGAAATTTATGAGAGCTGGTCACCTGAGGATCAGGAGACCTTTATCCAGCTGAATAAAGATTTTGCGGAGAAAATATCTGAGAAAGTGAAATCACTGTAAACGATTGAAAAAGACATGTGCTGCAGTATAAAGTTTCTATACTATAGCACATGCCTTCTCGCAATTTTAATCTTCTTTCTTCACATCCGCCAGAAATCTCCGCACTTCCTCACCATCCGGAATTGCGGGAATTCCTCCGCGCTTCTGTACACAGAGGCTTGCAACTGCATTTCCCTGCACAGCGCATGCTTTGATTTCTTCTTCTGTAAGATTTTCCACATTTTTATCCAGGGATAAATAGTTACTTAAAAATCCTCCCCAGAAAGAATCTCCGGCTCCTGTCGTATCAACCGCATTTGTCTGAAATCCTGCAATGTGATTTTTCCCATTCTTTGTGGCAACAAGTACACCGTCCTTTCCCAATGTAACTGCCACAAGCTTTAAGCCAATAGCAAGCAGGGAATCTGCCGCTTCCTCATAACTTTTTGCTCCGGTGAGCAGAAGGCTCTCTTCGTCCGAAACTTTCATGACATCTGCAAGTGATATGACAGATTTCATTGCATTCACTGCTGTTTGTTCATCCTTCCATAAGGAAGACCTGTAATTCGGATCATAAGAGATCACTGCACCTGCCTCTTTTGCGATCCTTATCGCCTCCAAAGCAGCTCCTCTTGCCGGTTCATCTGTCAGTGAAAGTGATCCGAAATGAAAAATTTTACAGTTTTCCAAAACCGATCGGTCCAGATCTTCTTTTTTCAGCTGCGTGTCCGCACCCGGCTTCCTTGCAAAAGAGAACTTCCGCTCTCCTTTTTCATCAATCTCCACAAAAGCCAGTGTCGTGAAGCAGCTTTCATCCTCAATCAACGCACTTGTATCAATTCCTTCCTTTTGCAGGGTTTTCTTCAGGAAATCTCCATGCATATCATTTCCGACTTTTCCGATGAATGCCGTTTTATAACCCATATGACTGGCAACGGTCAGCAGATTTGCCGGTGCCCCGCCGGGATTCTGTTCGAACAGCTTCATGCCATCCTTACTGTATCCTGCTTCCGTAAAATCAATGAGTAATTCACCTAATGCTGCAATATCAACCTCTTTTCCCATTTCTCAAATCCTCCATGATCTCATTGTAGCGTTTTTTATTTAATCTATAAAAGAATAAAACAACCGCTGTTACAATCCAGAGAACCCCCGGAATTGTTGTAAACGCATGCTTCATAATAGAAAGTACTGCATCATTCTGTACCTGATTTGCAACATAACCATATTTTCCAAGCAGACCGGCAAGAAGTGCTGTTCCAATTGCCATTCCGATTTTATTTCCAAGTGAAATAAATGCATACTGGAAACCATCGTTCCGAAGTCCGGTCTTCCATTCTCCATATTCCACGCAATCCGGTATGATCGCATAGATTGCTGTATTAAATCCGGAAAAGAAGAACTGGGTGATACCGGATAGTGCATAGAACATCACCGGTGCTTCTTTTACGTTAAAGAAAAACAGTGCCAGCATGGAAATTCCCGTTAACAATGCAAAGATAGAGGCGGTTTTTCCCCTTTTTTTTAAAAATTTTTCCGGGGATCCTTTTTTTTCCAATATCAGGGAGCAGCCCCGCCACTTTTGCGGTCTGGATATCA
>ERZ808240.5286-NODE-5286-length-10624-cov-35.265588_pt1 | contig 10624 bp, 8 predicted proteins | sample MGYA00521084_ERZ808240 | MGnify/ENA primary metagenome ERZ808240 (study PRJEB31516, sample SAMN03275571) | gut metagenome | biome: mammalia-associated habitat; material: feces | host: Papio cynocephalus | place: Kenya | collected 2012-08-06 ... | reverse complement strand
AAAATAATTATTACTTTTGCAAGTGAAACGTATAAAAACAATGAATTATGTACAAAAGAATAATGCTTTCAGCAGCATTCGTGACATTGCTGCTTTCGGCAAATGCTCAGAAACGAGCTTTTACCATCGAGGATTTGTACAGAGTGAAGGGTGTCTATTCGGTGAGCCTTTCGCCTGATGGGAAGACGATTTGTTATACAGTCAGTTCGTCGGATTTGAAACATCATAAGTCGGCTTCGGATATATTTATCATGAATGCCAATGGTTCCCATGTCAAGGCTCTCACTGAAGGCGGCAAGAGTAGCTCTTCCGTTTGGAGCAAGGACGGCAAGAGCATTTACTTTATGAAGGCGGTGAAGGGTGTACCACAAGTTTTTCGCATGGACGTGGCCACTCGCAAGTGTGTGCAGGTGACTGATTATGAGCTTGGAATCGATAATCCTGTCTTCTCTCCTGACGAGCGATACATCGCTTTCACTGCAGAAGTTTATCCTGACCTTGGAGCCGATGCCAAGGCAAACAAGACTCGTATAGAGAAAAAGGAGAAGGGGCCTGTGCAAGCTCATATCGCCGACAAGTTGCTCTATCGTCACTGGACCAGTTACAGCGACGGCCGATGCAGCCATCTCATTCTCTTCGACACGCAGACCAAGACTTACAAGGACTTGACCCCTGGCAATTACTCGCTGATATTTATGTTGGGTGGAGGCATCGCTTACAATTTCTCACCAGACAGCAAGGAGATTTGCTTTGTCTCCAATCATGATGACCATCAGGAGGCGAGTACTAATGCCGACCTATGGACGGTATCGTTGGACGGTGGTGAACCAGTCTGCATCACAAAGGCCAACAAGGCTTGGGATGGCACGCCTACTTATTCGCCTAATGGTGAGTATATCGCCTATCGTTTGCAGCAGGTGCCTGGATACGAGTCGGATTGCTTCCGCCTCGCCATCTATGACAGGGCAACAAAGAAATCTACCATCTTGACAGAGAAGTTTGACAACTGGGTAGATGACTACAAGTGGGCTCCAGACAGTAAGAGCATTTACTTCATCGGCGAAGTGAAGGGCGCGCGCCCCCTCTATAAGCTCGATGTTGCCAAGCAAATCATCTCGCCAGTCATTGCCGGCAAAGCCATCTCTGAGTTTGACTTCGACAACAAAGGCATGGTCTATTATACCTATAGTACTACGGGAAAGCCTTCTGCTCTCTATCGCCAACAAATGAGGAAGTGGAAGGGGAGTCCTGTGGCAAGCGGAAAGGAACAGCAGATTACTTTCCTCAACCAGAAGCTGGAAGACGAGGTGGATATTCGTCCATCGGAAAGCATATGGGTGGATGGTGCTAATGGCGACAAGGTACAGGTGTTCATCGTGAAGCCCCACGATTTTGATGCGAGCAAGAAATATCCCCTTATCATCAATGTGCATGGCGGCCCACAGATGCAGTGGATGAATTCTTTCCGTGGAGACTGGCAGGTTTATCCAGGAGCTGGCTATGTAGTGGCTTATCCTAACCCTCATGGCTCCACAGGATATGGTCAGGCATTCACACGTGCCATCTCTGGCGATTGGGGCGGAAAAGTGTTTGAGGACATTATGAAAGTGACCGACAAGCTTGCTGCGCTCGAATATGTCGATTCTACGAGAATGGGAGCGATGGGATGGTCATATGGCGGTTATATGATGAATTGGCTGCAAGGACACACCAAGCGATTCAAGTGCCTCGCCTCGATGATGGGTGTCTATGACTTGCGCTCCATGTGGGGAAGCACCGAGGAAGTTTGGTTCCCTAACTTCGAGTTGCAGGGCCAGCCATACAATTCCGACCTCTATGAGAAATGGTCTCCGTCTTCTTACATCAAGAATTTCTCGACACCAACGTTGGTCATGACAGGAGAACTGGATTATCGTGTTCCATATACACAGAGTTTGCAGTATTTTACGGCTCTTCAAACATTGAACATTCCTTCACGACTCATCGTGCTGAAGTATGACGGGCACTGGCCAAGCAACCTCAATTCAATGCCACTCTACTACAATGCGCATCTTGACTGGTTTCATCGTTATCTTGGTGGCTCACCTGCACCTTGGGATACAGAAAAAATGGTGAACAACGAGATAGAGTACTAACCCTTCTCTAAATAATAGAGACAAAATAAAAGCTCCATTCGCAATTGATTGTTGCGGATGGAGCTTTTTTGATGTCTTTTGAATGAGAGAAAAGATTTATCTCGTCTCTTGCTCTTCCTGCATGTCGAGGAATTGGTTGTCCTTGTCGTAGAATTCGTACTGAAGGAAAGCCAACTTCTGGGATGGAACGATTTTGATTCCAAATCCATACTTGAATTGCCATTTCAAGCGCAGGGATATGATACCCTGGTTGATAAATGCTGCAACATAAGGATTGACATACAGTGTAAATTTCTTGATACCAATCTTGTTGACCAGTCGGTCGATTTTTCTTTCCAGTTGGTCGGTAAACAGAATACTCGATTTCACCTTTCCCGTACCAAAACAGGTGGGACAGGTTTCCTCAACATTCACATCCATGGCAGGTCTTACACGCTGACGTGTAATCTGCATTAGTCCGAATTTGCTCAAAGGCAGAATGTTGTGCTTGGCACGATCTTTCTGCATGTTCTTGCACATGCGCTCGTAGAGCATCTGGCGGTCTTCTGCCAGATTCATGTCGATGAAATCGACAACAATAATGCCTCCCATGTCTCGCAACCTCAACTGTCTTGCCAGTTCGTCTGCAGCACCTAAGTTGACATCGAGAGCATTGGCTTCTTGACCTTTCTCGCGGGTGCGGTTGCCACTATTCACATCAACAACATGCAAAGCCTCGGTGTGCTCGATGATGAGATAAGCACCGTGCTTGTAGTTGACAACACGGCCAAAGGCAGCCTTGATTTGCTTGGTGATGTTGAAGTTGTCGAAGATAGGCACCTTGCCGGTATAGAGCTTGACTATGCCCGCCTTTTCAGGGGCAATGAGTGAAACATAGTGCTTCACTTCCTTCATCACATCCTCGTCGTTGACAAAGATATTTTCGTAAGAAGGATTGAACAAGTCGCGAAGTAGTGCTACTGCTCTACCTGTTTCCTCGAAGACGAGCTGTGGCCGATTTTGAGTTTTCTGTACCTTGGTGATAGCATTCTCCCATCGCTTCACTAAGACTTTCATTTCAGCATCGAGTTCTGCCACTCTCTTGCCTTCTGCTACAGTACGAACAATGACGCCGCAGTTTTTAGGCTTAATGCTGTGGATGAGCTGTTTGAGTCGGGCACGCTCCTCGCCGCTTTTAATCTTTGACGAGACAGAAACTTTGTCACCGAAAGGCATAAGTACCAAGTATCTTCCAGCAAAAGATATTTCTCCTGTCAGCCTTGGCCCCTTTGTAGAAATGGGTTCTTTTACAATTTGCACCAATACTTCCTGTCCCGTTTTTAGAATGTTTTGAATGCTTCCGTCCTTTTCAAGGTCAGGTTGCTTGCTGGCTTTAGAGAAAGGAAACAGTTTCTTTCTGTCGCTCTGTACTTGCTTGATGTACTTCTGGTAAGAATTGAAATGACTTCCTAAATCAAGATAATGAAGAAAGGCATCGCGTTCATAACCTACATCCACAAAACATGCGTTGAGTCCAGGCATCAGTTTCTTTACTTTTGCTATGTAGATGTTGCCCACCGAGAAAGAAGCCTCACGAGGCTCGTTCTGGTATTCCACCAGTTGTTTGTCCTCCATGAGTGCTATTGAAATATCCTTCTGCTGGACATCAATTACAACTTCGCTTGTCATAGTCTTCAAATTCTTAAAATATGAGTGAATAAAAAAGGGCATGCCAAACTTTTTGAGCTGACATGCCCCCTCAGCCAGAAAAGACTGAGAGCAAGGATTTACTTGCTCTTATGTCTGTTCTTACGTAATCTCTTTTTACGCTTGTGAGTAGCCATCTTGTGGCCCTTCTTTTTCTTTCCGTTTGGCATGATTTTAAAATTTTAAAATATTGTTATTATAATGTTGTTCTCTATATCAAGTGGATTTAGCCCTTCATCTCTTCTACGAAACTCTTGGCAGGCTTGAAGCAAGGCAGGTCGTGAGCAGGGATGGTGATGGTAGTGTTCTTGGAAATGTTACGGGCAGTTTTGGCTGCTCTGCGCTTGATGTTGAAGCTACCGAAGCCTCGAAAGTATACATTCTCTTTCTTTTTGAGAAGACTATCCTTGACAGCATCCATGAATGCTTCTACTACAATACCTACTTCTTTCTTTGGCATACCTGTGATCAAAGATACTTCGTTGACGATATCTGCTTTTGTCATTTTCCTGTTGTTTTATCTGTTTTTACGATGTTTTATATTGAATTCGGTGTGCAAAGATACAAGTTTTTTGTGATATAACAAAATTGTTAGCACTTTTTTTGAAAAAATAATGTCCTAAGTATTTGCGTATAAGGTTTTTATTGCGTATTTTTGTACCGAAAAAAGAAAAATGGAAAAGCTAAGATATAATATATTGACAATATGCCTGTTTCTGTCGACTACTTTTGTATGGGCTTCGCAAGTGTGGAACGCAAAGAACATACCTGTGCCTTACCTGCAGGACTCTACACGGTATGTGTCTGATCCAGAACATTATTTGGACAAGCAGGCACTTGATTCTGCCAACTTCTATCTGGGTAAGCTCAACAAGGAATGTCGTGTGCAGAATATATTTGTCATAGTGGGAAAAGTAGAAAACGGTGATGCTTTCCGTGTGGCGCAAGATTTGGGCAACGGCTATGGCGTTGGTGACAGGAAGACAAGAAGAGGCTTGGTAGTGGTGGTGGCTGTTGACGACCATAAGTACTTTATAGCTCCAGGTATGGGGCTTGAGGGAGAGTTGACGGATGTCGATTGCGACGAAATCGCCCGGGCATGTATTGTGCCCAATATGAAGAAGAATCTACCTGCCGAGGCTGTTGTGTCTACGAGTCGTGCTATATATAATAAGATAAAGAGTGGAAAGACTGGAATCTCTGATATCGACAATGGGACAGTAGGCGATGACGACGGGATACTTGTAGCAGTGTTGCTCATTATCTTTTTCGGCATTCCAGTATACATGCTGGCACGTTACTTGTTGGAAGTGTTTGGCATCATTAGGCCCGATGTGGGGCAACGCAATAAGAACGCGCGCTCGTCCCGTCGTCACGATGATGACTTGTTTCCTCCGTTTTTCATGGGAGGAGGCGGAAGCTCTTTTGGAGGTGGCTTCTCTGGCGGTTCCTTTGGTGGCGGTTCCTTCGGAGGTGGCGGTGCTGGCGGAGAATGGTAAGTCAAACGTTCTGTGAATGGTTTGTTGAGTCTTCTATTAGGAGTTGGCAGTGTCTTCAATAAAGAGTTAGATTAAATATTAATAGAAAAAACAGAAAATTATGAAAAAAACAGGTTGGATTATTGTTGCGGTAATTGTAGTGTTAGTGCTTTGGTTTGTTAGCGGTTACAATGGCATGGTAAGTTCTCAAGAGTCTGTTACCACCGAGCTTGCCAACGTTCAGACTCAGTATCAGCGTCGTGCCGATATGATGCCGCAGTTGGCAAAGATAGTGAAAGCTTATGCTCGGCATGAACGTGAAACCTTTGAACAGGTTACAAAGGCTCGTGCGGCCGTGGGACAAGTAAAACTTGACGCTGGCAATCTGACGGAGGAAAAACTGAAGCAGTTTACTGCCGCTCAGGGCGAGTTGGCCAATGCTTTCTCCAAACTTATGTTAGTGGCAGAGAAATATCCGGAGCTCAAGGCCAGTGAGAACTTCAAGTCGCTCCAGATACAGGAAGAGGGTACAGAGAATCGTATCAGCGAGGCTCGTCGCAAGTACAATGAGGCAGTACAGTCATACAATGTGAAGGTGCGTCGTATGCCCAATGCCATCATAGCAGGTTTGTTCGGTTTTGACACCATGCCGAAGTTCGAGGCAGCTGCTGGTAGCGAAAAAGCACCAGACTTGGACATTTAATCTGCACAGAAAGCTTTGTTTTTCAAAAAATCTTTGTAACTTTGCAGAGTTTTTAGAAATTAAGGTAAATAAGATATGAAACAGACCAAGATTGTAGCATCCATCAGCGACCGCCGTTGCGATCAGGACTTTATCCGCAAATTGTTTTTTGCAGGCATGAATGTGGTTCGCATGAACACAGCTCATGCCTCGGAAGAAGGAATCCGCACTATTGTCAATAATGTAAGAGCAGTATCTCCACATATAGGAATTATGATAGACACCAAGGGTCCTGAGGTTCGTACAACAGGTGTCAAGGAGCCTATACATTATAAAATAGGTGACATGGTCAAGATTTTTGGACGTCCGGAGATGGAAACTTCTCATGATATAGTCAACTTGAGCTATCCTAATATTACCGATGATGTAAAAGTGGGCGACGACCTGCTCTTTGACGACGGAGAACTGGATATGAAGGTTGTCGAGAATACAGGTCCTATGCTGGTAGCTCAGGTGCAAAACGAAGGAACCTTGGGTGCTCACAAAAGTGTCAATGTGCCAGGCGAGCATATAGATCTTCCGGCGCTCACAGAGAAAGATCGCAAGAACATCCTCTTGGCTATAGAGTTGGATATTGATTTTATTGCCCATTCATTCGTGCGCAGTGCGGCAGATGTGAAGGCGATACAGGATATCTTAGACGAACATCATAGCGATATCAAAATTATTTCGAAGATTGAGAACCAGGAAGGAGTCGACAATATCGATGAGATTATAGAGGCTTCTTATGGTGTCATGATTGCTCGTGGCGACTTGGGTATTGAGGTGCCTATTGAGAAGATTCCGGGCATTCAGCGCCGTATCATCACTAAGTGTATCAAGAAGAAGAAACCTGTTATCGTGGCTACACAGATGCTTCATACGATGATTCAGAACCCGCGCCCAACTCGTGCCGAGGTGACAGATATTGCGAATGCAATCTTTTATCGCACAGATGCCTTGATGCTTAGCGGTGAGACTGCCAGTGGCAAATATCCACTTGAGGCTGTACAAACGATGGCGCGCATTGCAGAGCAGGCAGAGAAGGATAAGTCGCCTGTCAACGATATTGACCCGATGGACTCAGGTGAGATTGACCAAAAACTCTTTCTTGCCCATGCGGCCATTGAGGCGACTAAGAAATTGGGAGTAAAAGGAATTATTACGGATGGCGAGACTGGTCAGACAGCTCGCGACTTAGCAGCTTTTCGTGGACCTAATCCTGTACTGGCGATTTGTTATAAGGAGAAGCTTCAGCGTTGGCTCAACTTGAGCTACGGTGTTATTCCCATTGTACAGAAAGATCATATTTCCACTAAGGCAATGTTCACCGCTGCCGTTCGCATGCTTCGCCAGAAGGGTTATCTGAAGGCAGAAGACAAGATAGCCTACTTGAGCGGTAGTTTCGGTGAAGGCGGTGGTACTACCTTTGTAGAAATCAACAAGGTAAGAAAGATATTCGATAATAGCTATAGTTTCAATCTTCCTTCCAACGGGATAGAAAAATAGTAAAAAACGATAGAATTACAAGAAATATATAATCAAAGTAATTATTGGTGCAAAATATTTGTGGCATTCAAAAAAATACTGTAATTTTACACCAATATTAATACAAAATGTCAACAATGAAAAAAATCATTTATGCAGTGGTAGCATCGTTGGCTACGGTCTTTGTGCTTGGCGGTTGTGGAAGTACTAAGAATGTGGCTTATTTCCAAAATGCAGATTCTATCAGTTATGCAGCTTCTAAGATGCTTTATGAGGCAAAGATCATGCCTAAGGATGAACTGACAATAACAGTTATAACGACAGATCCCAAGGCGTCGGTTCCTTTTAACTTGGCGGTGTCCAGTGCGATAGGAACGAACGGTCAACTTTCTTCCTCCCAGGGATCTTTACAGGGTTACTTGGTGGATAATAAAGGAAATATAGAATTTCCTGTAGTTGGTTCTCTTCATGTTGGAGGTTTGACAAAAAACCAGGCTGAAGCTTTGATTAAGAGTAAGGTTAAGCCTTATTTGGCTTCTGGCGAAAATCCTATCGTTACTGTGCGCATGGCCAGTTATCGTGTAGTTGTGACAGGTGAAGTAAACAGGCCAAGTGTTATTTCTGTACCACAGGAGAAGATGAGCATCATAGAAGCTCTGGCGCAGGCTGGCGACTTGACGATTTATGGTAAACGTCAGAATGTACTGCTGATTCGTGAAGATGCTTCCGGACAAAAGAGCACTCATCGATTGAATCTTAATGATGCTAATATCATCAACTCACCTTATTATTATCTTCAACAGAATGATATTGTTTATGTTGAACCAAACAAGATAAAGGCGCAGAATTCAGCCATTGGTTCTTCTACAACTTTATGGTTCTCAGCTGTTGGTACATTGATTTCTATTGCTTCGCTTATCGTGAACATCTTGCGATAAATCTCATCTTGAGGTAAATAAGACGAATAAATTAACTGATTGTAAAATAATAATTATATAACTATATGTGTGGTATAGTAGGATATTTGGGTAAGGGACAGGCTTATCCAGCCCTTATTAAGGGACTCAAGCGGTTAGAGTATCGTGGATACGATTCGGCAGGTGTGGCACTCATCGGTGAGGACGGCTCTCTCAATGTGTACAAGACAAAGGGAAAGGTCGCCGACCTGGAAGCTTATTGTGCCGACAAGGATGTGTCAGGTTCGGTAGGAATAGCCCACACCCGGTGGGCAACCCATGGTGAGCCTTCGACCGTTAATGCTCATCCTCACTATTCTTCCTCAAAAAATCTTGCCATCATTCACAATGGCATTATCGAGAATTATGCGGCTATTAAGAAGAACTTGATGGCTAAGGGGGTGAAGTTTAGGAGTGATACCGACACCGAAGTACTGGTACAACTCATAGAATATATCCAGATTGCGAAGAAACTCGACTTGTTGACTGCGGTTCAGGTGGCTCTTCGCCAGGTGATTGGAGCCTATGCCATTGCTTTGCTTGATAAGAATGAGCCCAACCAAATTATTGCAGCTCGCAAGCAGAGTCCGCTCGTTGTTGGCATCGGTAAGGAGGGCGAATTCTATCTCGGTTCTGATGCCACACCTATCATAGAATATACCGACAAGGTTGTTTATCTGGAGGATGGCAATATAGCCATTATGCGCTTGGGTGAGGAGTTGAAGGTTACCAATATCCAAAATGTGAAGCTGAATCCAGAGATTCAGACCGTCGACATGGACTTGGGACAGATAGAGAAAGGCGGTTTTCCACACTTCATGCTGAAAGAAATCTTCGAACAGCCTGAGTGTCTACGCAATTGTATGCGTGGTCGTGTAGTAAGCCGTACTGTGGAAACCCGTGTGATGACGGATGGTGACGAAACCACAACCAAAAAAGAAACAGAGATGGGTGTGGTGCTCAGTTCTATTACCGACCATCGTCAGGAACTGCTCAATGCCAAGAGATTCATTATTGTGGCTTGCGGCACTTCCTGGCATGCTGGTCTGATAGGAAAGCAGATGATTGAGAACTACTGCCGTGTTCCCGTGGAAGTAGAGTATGCTTCGGAGTTCCGCTATCGCAATCCTGTGGTGACGAAAGATGATGTTGTCATCGCCATTTCTCAGAGTGGTGAGACTGCTGATACTTTGGCAGCCATCAAATTGGCAAAGGAGCATGGAGCTTTTATCTATGGTATCTGTAACTCGATTGGTTCTTCCATCGCTCGTGAGACAGATACTGGCACCTATATTCACGTAGGTCCAGAAATAGGTGTAGCCTCGACCAAGGCTTTCACTGGTCAAGTAACAGTTCTCATTCTTTTGGCTCTTGCCATTGGCAACGAGAAGGGAACCATCTGCGCCGACGAGTATCAGAACATCACAGAACAACTGTGGAACATTCCGGGAAAAATGAAGGATGTGCTGAAATTAAACAACTATATAGCCGACCTCAGCCGCACATTTACATATGCGCGCAATTTTATTTATTTAGGTCGTGGCTTTCAGTATCCCGTAGCTTTGGAGGGAGCCTTGAAGTTGAAGGAAATCAGTTATATACATGCAGAAGGTTATCCTGCTGCAGAGATGAAGCACGGACCTATCGCTCTTATAGACAGCGATATGCCTGTTGTTGTTATTGCAACACATAATTTCATGTATGAAAAGGTTCTTTCTAATATTCAGGAGGTGAAGGCTCGTAAGGGACGCGTCATCGCTATTGTCAGCAAGGGCGATGAGATTATTTCCAAGATTGCCGATGAGGTAATCGAGTTGCCTGAGACTTTGGAGTGCTTGGAGCCATTGTTGGCTACCATTCCTTTGCAGTTGTTGGCTTATCATGTCGCTGTATGTAAGGGGAAAGATGTTGACCAACCAAGAAATTTGGCGAAGTCAGTGACTGTTGAGTGATATTTTAAAGGGATTCGTCATTTCTTAGCGATTCCCTTTTTTTTTGGAGCTTAACAGGAAAAGGATAGGGGTTAAGGGAGTCGAGACAAATGTCTTAGGGCAATATCCCTTCTTGAAACTCAAACAAAGAAATATTCAAATTAAAATAAGATTTAAGGATAATAGAGAGATGGAACCATTGAAGCATGAATGTGGCGTGGCAATGATT
>ERZ808240.5285-NODE-5285-length-10626-cov-8.993946_pt1 | contig 10626 bp, 11 predicted proteins | sample MGYA00521084_ERZ808240 | MGnify/ENA primary metagenome ERZ808240 (study PRJEB31516, sample SAMN03275571) | gut metagenome | biome: mammalia-associated habitat; material: feces | host: Papio cynocephalus | place: Kenya | collected 2012-08-06 ... | reverse complement strand
AACATAGTAAGAGAATCTGTCAATGACAGATTCTCTTATTTATTTCATGACAAAAAGATACCGCACGTTTGTGATCGTGCGGTATCTTTTTATATTCATTTTATATTATGCCTGGCTTGCTTCCAGTGTTGCATTCAGTTTTGCAACTAAGAGGTCTGGATCAATCCCATGTCCCATAGCGCCCTCTTCGATAGATTCCATCTGAGAATGTGGGCATCCGATGCATCCCATTCCAGCTTCCATCAGATCCTCAACAAGCTTTGGACATGTAGAATAATATTTGGAAAGCAGCTCGCCAAATGTCATGTCTTTTGTAATCTGTGCCATCTTATCGCCTCCTTTTTATTTCAGTGTTTCTATTATAGTAGCTTTTTACCATTGTGTAAACATTTTCTGCAAATTTCTTCCTAATATTTGACTACTTAAAAGTCAATATAATTTCCTCTTTTTTTCGACAAAACATCATTTTTATTACAAGTCTACAAAACGTGCGTTCTTTTTCTATCCCCGAATAATCCCCCGTTTTTCCCACTTTGGGTGTGGATAACGTGGATAACTCTATGGAATTCCCCATTTTTCTACATTTTTTTCTATTTTTTATGTGGATAACTTTTTTCTAACATTTTGACAACTATTTTCATTCTTTAAGAATAGCGTCGATTTTTGTTGAAATTGTACATTGTGGATAACTTTTTATTCCTGTGGATAGTGTGGATAAGTAATGGGGACGGAGAATTTTTAAAAATCCCCGTCCCCATTACTTATCCACACTAAGATATCAGCCGTCTCACTGTAACAATATTCGTATACGTTGCAGGCAGAATACCTATTCCTTTTGCACTGTTGATCGCATTTACAATCTGTCCATTCCCCATGTATATTCCAACATGTCCATTATATAAAATGATATCACCTGCAGCTGCCTGATCATAACTTACTGCAGTTCCCACATGTTCCATATCCCATGTAGTACGCGGCAGTGATATACCAAAGTGTGCAAATACAGACTGTACAAATCCCGAACAATCTGCCCCATTTGTAAGGCTTGTACCTCCCCATACATATGGATTGCCGATGAACTGGCACGCATAATCCACAATGGCTTGTCCTGTACCAGCCGCCTGCCGCTGTTGTTCTGCTTTTTCTTCAGCTTCTTTTTGAAGTCTTGTTTCCTCTTCTTCTCTTGATTCCGCATACGTAAATGCATCATCTGCATTCCCTGTACTGCAATTTTGTACGAGTTCTTCTGCTTTCTCCTGTGCTTCTTCTCCTACCGTTATATATTCCGAATATACATACCCGGTAACATTTCCCGATTGCACTTTGGTCCACTCGCCCACCGGACTGATAATCTTTGCCGCATAGTCCGGATATAATTTTCCAACCCATTCGCTCTGTGTCGTCGGTTCACTTCTCACATATAGAAATGAATGTACATCCGCGAATGCCATATCTGAATACTCACCCTTTTTTGTTTCTTCCAACTGCTCTTTTCCAGCTGTCTGTGCATCCTCTTTATCTGCAGCATGCGCTGCTACCGGAAATACTGTTAAAAATCCAGCTACAGTAACCAGGCACAATCCTTTTCTAAGAATAGAATCCATAAACTCCCTCCTTTATGTTTTCTTATCTTTTGTAAATGTTACAGAATTGTTACATATGTTACGTTTGTTATTATATCATCCAACTATATTTTGTCAAGTATTCCTTTTATTTTTTAACACTTCATTTGTTGTTTAATTCGTTTTATTCTATTATTTTATTACAATTTGTTACATTTATTTTTTCTTATTGACAAATAATATCAGCAGCACTATACTGAAAATATACTAATTATAGTAATTATTATCGTTATCGGAAGGAGGATATTATGGCTGCTTTAAAATACAGTAAACAGCGAGCCTCTATCAAAAATTATTTATTACACACAACCGCACATCCTACGGCCGACACCGTATATCTTCATATAAAAGAAGAATTCCCAAATATCAGCCTTGGAACAGTCTATCGCAATTTGAATCTGCTTGCTGACATCGGAGAAGCACTTCGTATTCCGACACCTGCAGGCGGTGACCGTTTCGATGGACGCTGTGAGCCTCACTACCATGTAGTGTGCACCAATTGTGGAAAAGTATTCGACCTGGAAATGGATGATTCCTATATCCAGAAGATCAATGAAGATGCCAATGCATGTTTTGATGGAATCATCGAATCCCACACCACTCTTTTCCACGGTCTTTGTGCCGAATGTGCAAAAAAATCAAACACGAATAAATAATAAAATTTATCAAAAACTAATTGACAAACTTATAATAACATGCTAAATTAATATCAGTAACAATTACTAATATTAATTTTAACAAATAAAAATCATTTTAAAAGAAAAGGAGAATAACATTATGAAAAAATTTGTATGTACAGTATGCGGATATGTTTACGAAGGAGAAGCTGCACCGGCTGAATGTCCAATCTGCCACGCTCCGGCTGACAAGTTCAAAGAGCAGACAGGCGAAAGAGAATGGGCTGCAGAGCACGTTGTAGGTGTTGCAAAGGGTGTTAGCGAAGATATCTTAGCTGACTTAAGAGCTAACTTCGAGGGAGAATGTTCAGAAGTTGGTATGTATCTTGCAATGGCAAGAGTTGCCCACAGAGAAGGATATCCTGAAGTTGGATTATACTATGAAAAAGCTGCTTACGAAGAAGCTGAACACGCTGCTAAATTTGCCGAACTTCTTGGCGAAGTTGTTACAGACAGCACAAAGAAGAACCTTGAATTACGTGTAGAGGCAGAGAATGGAGCTACAGCTGGTAAGTTCGACCTTGCAAAACGTGCAAAAGCTGCTAACCTGGATGCAATCCACGATACAGTTCATGAGATGGCTAAAGACGAAGCCCGTCACGGAAAAGCTTTCGAAGGACTTCTTAAGAGATATTTTGGATAAGAATCACTTTCGACAATATATAAATCTGTTTCAAGATATGAAAAATGGAGGACAAGCCTTAATAGCCTGTTCTCCATTTTTTTATATCTATGCCATACGCACATAGATTTTCTTCACTGGTTCATACAGAATTGCAATTGCAACTACCATGAATACTGCATTGATCACTGTTGCTGGAAGTGATGTGAATGCTCCGGCTGCCGCCGCCGCAAGACCACTTCCCATCATCATCATCGCAATCGTGCTCATGATAAACTCCATTATGATATTAATGCATCCATAAAGCACTGCGCAGATTACTGCCACACCATATTCTTTTTTCTTGTTTCCATCTGCTTTTTTCTTCAGTACTGCAAAAATTGCTCCAACGATCAGACATTTCAATGCCGTCTCAACAAATGTCTTCGGCGCATCCTGCATATATCCGTTTAACATATCAAAAATTGTAAGTCCAAGTGTTCCGGACACTGCTCCTCTTTTACCTCCCTGAAGCAAAAGACCCATTACGACAAAAATGTGTCCAAAATGAAGAAATGGTGTTCCGACTGCCGCCGGAAGCGGAATTCTGAATGCCTGGATTCCCAGAAATGTAATCGCCGTAAAAAATGCAGTGATTACCAGATTCTTTACTTTATTATCATTCATAGTCTTGCCTGCTGCTGTTGTATTTGTACTCATTGTACTCTTCCTTCCTGCTATAATTATAAATTAATTCTGCAGAATATATTAGCACGAAAGTGGATACGTCCAAACAGCCAGTTGTATCATTTTCATGCAGACCAGTTTTTCTTCCTGCTTTCTGCGGTCTGAACCGTAGTTATTTTTGGAAAATATTTTGAATTTAAAAATATTTTCCTTTTTTACTTGATTTTTTTCATTTCCAGGTATAATATACACGTATAGGAAACATAGTATTAAAAACTACATGTCATATTTCTGACATTCAGGAGGTGCATAACTATGGCAGAGCAGTTAACAGAACACATCAAAGATCCGGGAAGCGCTATCACACATTTTATCGGAATGCTGATGGCAATATTTGCAGCAATTCCATTGCTTTTAAAAGCAGCACGGGAACCAAGCAGAATTTATATTATCGCAATCGCTATATATGCGGTCAGCCTGATCTTACTGTACGCCGCAAGCACAACTTACCATACATTCGATAAATCAAAAAAAATAAATACCATTTTGAAAAAGATCGACCACATGATGATCAGTGTACTGATTGCAGGAAGCTATACTCCGATCTGTCTGCTGGTACTTGGCGGCAAGACCGGACTCATCCTTCTTGCTATCGTATGGGCATTTGCAATTGCAGGAATCCTGATCAAGGCATTCTGGGTATTCTGTCCGAAATGGGTTTCTTCCGTACTTTATATTGGCATGGGATGGACCTGCGTACTGGCATTTACACAATTGCTCAATTCTTTAAGTCCGGCGGCATTTGGATGGCTGCTGGCCGGCGGTATTATCTACACAGTTGGCGGCGTTATTTATGCTTTGAAGCTTCCGATCTTCAACAGTAGGCATAAATATTTTGGAAGTCATGAAATCTTTCATCTGTTTGTGATGGCTGGAAGCGCTTGTCACTTTGTGGTGATGTATGCATTTGTGCTTTAACTCAAATTTAACAAAAACAGGACGGGGATTTCTTATAATCCTCCGTCCTGTTTTTTATATATCTTGTTTCTTTCCACCATTTTTCTTCCTGGTATCCGCTATGTTATCACTGCTTACAATCAGTGCTTCCTTTTCCTTCCTCGACAATTGCTTAATCGCATATTCCCGGCTCATCGCCTCATTTTTCGTCTCATGTTCTTCGTAATACACAAGTTTCACCGGTCTTCTGGTCTTTGTATACTTTGCACCTTTTCCGCTGTTATGTGCCTTTATCCTCTTATCCAGATCATTTGTCCACCCTGTGTATAACGTGCTGTCCGCACATTTTACGATGTATGTATAATTCATGTAGTTATCCCCACTTATCCACAATTGGTTTGATTTCCCCTGTAATAATCCACTTTATTTTATCTGTTATCCCATAGGAAGTCAATTTTATCCCCTGCACATATATTCTTCTTCCAGATTTTCATTACTGCTTTTCTTGCATACACTAAAAAAGGACCGAAAATTTTTTAGGAATCTCCGATCCTTTTCTTCTAATCCTGATCTGCCGTATATTCTACCGGATTCACCGGCTGACCGTCTTTGCGCATCTCAAAATACACATTACAGCCTTCTTTACTGTAATACTTCGTCGGCTGGCTCACATAACCAAGTACACTTTTTGCTTCCACATAATCCCCGACCTTCACTGGAACTTCTTTCAACTGTCCGTATAACAGCTCATAACCATTTCCAATATCCACATTGACCGTTGTTCCGGTCTGTGCATTCACATCAATGGACTTGATGATTCCCGGCGCGCCGCAGAGTACCTGGTCGCCTTCTGCACCTTCGATAATCACGGCCGGATTATACTTGTACTGATTCAACGTCTGGAAATATACCGTCTTATCCATGCTATAGCTCATGATCACGGCTCCGTTTACCGGCCACAAGATATAGCTGTCTTCTGTAAAGTTAATGTTGTGACTCTTTCCTGCTGTTGCCTGCGTCCCGGTTCCGTTCTGACCGGATGTTCCTGTCATTCCCGTCCCGTCTGTTCCGGAACTTCCTGCTGTTCCTGTCCCGTCTGTTTCGGAACTTCCTGCCGTTCCCGCCCTGTCTGTTTCGGAACTTCCTGCCGTTCCCTCATTCTTAATCTTTGATGTTCCGGTTTCCTTTGCTGCTTCACCATCTTTTTTCTTGTCTGCTTTGTCTTGTCTGCTCTTTTCTTCCGCCTTCGCCAATTCATTTTTCTGCGTTTTCCTGTAATCGTTAAATGTATATGTTCCTGCTATTGCGATTGCTGCCACAAAACATAACACTGCTGCCACGGTAGCACGCCGTTTGGACATAGACGGTTTTTCATTTTTATTCATTTCATCACCACCTCTGACCATATTTTTGCCAGATCGTGATGTAGTTATACACCTTTTATAATTTCTGTCACTTCTTTTATATCTGTTCCATTAAAAAAATATTTCAAAATATTTCTATAGTTCTTTTTCTTCTTCGCCATCTCATTCGCCATATACTGACTCATGCCGATTCCATGTCCGATTCCCCTTGTCGTTACCCGTATTTTTCCATTATATCGCTGCAAAGTGAAGCAGCTGGATGCCAGATGATATTTATTTCTGAATTCCTCCCCACTCATTACTTTGTCCCCCACCCGGATTTTCAACACATAGCCAACGGAATCCGTCTCCTGTATCTCTACATCCAGCGTTTCAATGCCTGCCTCTTCTTCACTTTCACCTTTCTGTTCACTCTTCACTTCCAATATTACCGTCTGTATTTCATTTTCAGCATTTGCATCCTCGGGACATTCCACGATTTTCAGATAAGGATAATCTTCTTTTCCCAGCACTTCTTTTGCATCTCTTGTATATCCATTACTCAGGTAAAAAAATGGTGTCATCGCCAGGCCATTTCCATAGAACAATACTTGTCCAGCAGTAGCTTCCAATGCGTTTTTTAACTTTCGGTAGTTTTCCGCATATCGCATTCCCCACGCAGATTTCATCTGCTTTTCTGTCCAGAATTCGCCTGCTGCCTCTTCCGGCAATATGCCGCTTTCTCCGGCCTCCTGAATCATACGGTACACTTCTGTCCGTACGAGCACTGCCTGTGCGTTCAGTGCTTCTTTCTCATAATCGGCAGACATGTCCCTGGCCAGCATCCCGATACAGTACTCTTCCACAGGTATCTTTCCTTTTTTCTTTATATTCACCATCGTTTCATCCACTTTTGAAGCTGTGATAACCTTCGGTCCATTTATAAATACGGTTATGATATATGGAAGTAAGACTATGATAAGCAACCAACATCCGGCCTGTTTCACTTTTTCCCCTATTCCTTTGTATCGTCTCATATATTGCATATGGTTTTGTCTCGATATCTTCATTTAGCGAATCCTCCGTTCTCAAGCTGCCTTTTCCCGATGTTAGAGCCACTTTTCCCCGTCCCCACTGGCACAAAAAAAAGCCCTCCCATACCTCAATGTATGAGAGAGCTTCTCTTATTATTCATCTAATAACTCAGGGAAATATTAATACTCCAGTTCATCCTCATCGATCACAACATGATCCAGATGCCAGATATCATCTACATATTCCTGGATTGTTCTGTCTGCGGAGAATTTACCACAGCATGCAGTATTCTTAAGAGCCATCTTAGCCCACTTTTCTGTATCTTTATAAGCTTCCATTGCACGCGCCTGTGCATCTGCATAAGAGCGGAAGTCTTTTAAGATAAAGTACATATCTGCCTTGGAACCGCCCTGATCATTCAGAAGGCTGTTGTAAAGGTCGCGGTACATCTCTGTATCACCGTTAGAATATGTTCCGTCTACCAGCTGGTCTACAACTCTGTGGATATCCGGATCATTATTGTAAATATCATACGGATTATATCCGCCGTTCTGCTCGTAGTTGATAACTTCGTCTGCACTCAGTCCGAAGATAAATGCATTGTCGATTCCAACTTCATCTACAATCTCTACGTTGGCTCCATCCATAGTTCCAAGAGTCGGTGCACCGTTCATCATGAACTTCATGTTACCTGTTCCTGAAGCTTCTTTGGAAGCTGTAGAAATCTGCTCACTGATATCAGCTGCTGCAAAGATCAGCTCAGCGTTAGATACACGATAATCCTCGATGAATACAACTTTCAGTTTGCCATTAATACTGCGGTCATTGTTGATCACATCAGCAACCGAATTGATCAGTTTAATAATCTCTTTTGCACGGATATATCCGGCAGATGCTTTTGCACCGAAGATGTATGTCTTAGGATAGAAAGACATTTCCGGATGCTCTTTGATCTGATTGTACAGATACATAACATGCAGGATATTCAGTAACTGACGTTTGTACTCATGCAGACGTTTTACCTGTACATCGAAGATCGATCTTGGATCTACTTCTACACCATTATGCTCTTTGATATATGCTGCAAGACGCTCTTTGTTCTTGAACTTGATCGTCATGAACTCTTTCAGAGCTTCTTCGTCATCCAGCCATTTCTTCAGTCCGCTCATCTTAGACAGATCTGTGATCCATTCTTTTGTTCCAAGCTTATCTGTTACCCAGTCAGCAAGAAGTGGGTTCGCATGCATAAGGAAACGTCTCTGTGTGATACCGTTTGTCTTGTTGTTGAACTTCTCCGGCATCATCTGATAGAAGTCTTTCAGTTCCTGATTCTTTAAGATCTCTGTATGCAGCTTTGCAACACCATTTACAGAATAACCTGCAACGATTGCAAGGTGTGCCATCTTAACCTGGCCGTCCATCAGGATTGCCATCTTTCTTACTTTCTCTTCATTACCAGGATACTGTGCTCTTACCTGCTCGATAAAGCGGCGGTCGATCTCCTGGATGATCTGGTAAATACGAGGAAGCAGTTTAGAGAAGAGGTCGATCGGCCATTTTTCAAGTGCTTCTGCCATGATCGTATGGTTTGTGTAAGCACAGCATTTTGTTGTGATATCCCATGCTTCATTCCATCCAAGATTTTCCTCATCAAGAAGGATACGCATAAGCTCTGCTACTGCTACTGTCGGATGTGTATCATTCATCTGGAATGTTACTTTCTCCGGTAATTTTGTAATATCTCCATGTTTCTTTTTAAACTTCGCAATTGCAGCCTGGATACTTGCTGATACGAAGAAATACTGCTGTTTCAGTCTCAATTCTTTTCCTGCATAGTGGTTATCATTTGGATAAAGAACTTCTACGATATTCTTCGCAAGGTTCTCCTGCTCAACTGCTTTGTGATAATCTCCACGGTCAAATGAGTCTAACTGGAAGTTTACAATTGCTTCTGCATCCCAGATACGGAGTGTGTTCACGATATGGTTACCATATCCTACGATCGGATAATCGTATGGAATAGCCATAACTGACTCATAGTTCTCCTGAACAAAATGAGTCTTTCCTGTCTCATCGTATTCTACACGGATATTTCCGCCAAAACGTACTTCTTTTGCATATTCCGGTCTGCGCAGTTCAAATGGATTACCATCTTTTAACCAGTTGTCCGGTACCTCTACCTGATATCCATCCTTAATCTTCTGCTTAAACATACCATAACGGTAACGGATACCACATCCATAAGCTGCGTATCCCAGTGTTGCAAGCGAATCCAGGAAGCAGGCTGCCAGACGTCCAAGTCCACCATTACCAAGTGCCGGATCCGGTTCCTGGTCTTCGATCACATTCAGATCGATTCCCATCTCTTCCAGTGCTTCTTTTACTTCTTTGTATGCTGTCATGTTGATCAGGTTGTTTCCGAGAGCTCTTCCGAGCAGGAATTCCATGGACATATAATATACTGTCTTCGGATCATCTTTCTCATACTGCTTCTGTGTTGCAAGCCAGTCATCAATGATGGCTTCTTTTACAGCATAAGAAACTGCCTGGAATAACTGCTGAGGAGTTGCCTCTTCTACTTCCTTACGGAACAATGTCTTCACATTGTTCCGCACATCTCTTTTAAATACGTCTTTTTCAAATCTTGGATTATACATTTTCTACTTCCCTTCTTAAAAACTGGGCTTTGATTATCTCTTCTCTACACCGATTGTTACTGCTTCACCATTGATCTTCCACTCTTTTGTGTAGCCGGCAGGTGCTGCCTTTGTAACTTCCAATGCCAGTGTCTCATCTGCGATCGTAGATGCATTGTCTGCAAATACTTTCTCTGCTTTTTCCGTACCTTCGTAAGTTACTGCGATCTTATCCATAACTTCAAATCCAGCTTCCTTACGCATGGTCTGTACTTTACTGATGATCTCACGTACAAATCCTTCTTCCAGAAGTTCTTCTGAAAGATTTGTATCCATAACAACTGTGATTCCGTTGTCATTTTCAGATACATATCCCGGCATCTGTGCAGATTCGATCAGCAGATCTTCACGGAACAGTGTTACTTCCTGTCCATTGATATCAAGCTTCAGGGCATCTGTAGCATTTAACTCATCCATAGCTGCATTTCCATCGAGATTAGCGAGTGCTGCTTTAATACCTCCTAACATTTTACCATATTTTGGTCCAACTGTCTTTAACTGAGGTTTAAAAGTATATGAAGTAAAGTCACGTACATCTTGTGTAAATGTTACATTCTTTACATTTAATTCATCTTTTACGATGTCTTTGTAAAATTCCGGAATATCAAAATCAGCTTTTACATACATCTGTCCGATTGGCTGACGGTTCTTGATATTTGCAGTATTTCTGCATGCACGTCCCATAACAACCAGTTTCAGGACGTTATCCATGTTTGCTTCCAGCTCTGTATCAATGTGTGCTTCATTGACAACAGGGAAATCACACAGATGGATACTTTCCGGTGCACTTTCGTCAATACTTCTTACCAGGTTCTGGTAGATCTCTTCTGTCATGAATGGGATCATCGGAGCTGCTGTCTTGCAGATCTCAACCAATGCTGTATAAAGAGTCATATAAGCATTGATCTTATCCTGTTCCATTCCCTTAGCCCAGAAACGTTCACGGCTTCGTCTTACATACCAGTTACTCATGTCGTCTACAAAGCTCTGAAGTGCCTTTGCAGCCTC
>ERZ808240.5283-NODE-5283-length-10637-cov-4.083916_pt1 | contig 10637 bp, 11 predicted proteins | sample MGYA00521084_ERZ808240 | MGnify/ENA primary metagenome ERZ808240 (study PRJEB31516, sample SAMN03275571) | gut metagenome | biome: mammalia-associated habitat; material: feces | host: Papio cynocephalus | place: Kenya | collected 2012-08-06 ... | reverse complement strand
TGAGGTAAAACAACTAAGAGTATCGGGGTAACAATCCCGATTGAAATTGCCCAGAAGCTCAAGGATGAATCTGAAAAACAGAATCGAAGTATTTCAAATGTTGTTTCGGGGATTCTTAAAGAATGGTACAATTCAGTAAACAATTATACATGTATGACAGAATAAGGAGGAAAAAACAATGAATGTCACATTATTTAGTAAGAAAATTAAGGGAAAGAACAACACAAGTTTTAACATCATCACAACTAAGCTTCCACGTAAGGATGGCACGGAAGTGTATGCACGTGTACGGTTTAATGGGTGTATCGAACCCGATTTATCTAACGGTCCTGTTATTATCGAGTTTGATAAGAGTAATGCAAACATGTCCAGTCGTTCACGTAATGTGGTTGACGATGATGGAGTAGTGCACACGGCTACAAATTACACATTATGGATTAAGTCATATAAACTTTCTGATGAAAAATTTGTCGATCATTCGCTCGACGATTTTTGTTAAAGCATTCATCCCACCCACTAAGTGGGTGGGTTTTTATTTATAGGTGGTATCTATGAAACGATCAAACGATCTATCACAAAAAATTTCTAACCCGGCTGTTAAGGTCGAGGAAAGCAATTCACATCAGACATATAAACAGGCAAAATCAAAAATTAAGGGCTCAATAGAAAAATACATCCATTATACGAAGGAAGATTTAAAGAAAATGAACCCGAAGGAATTAAGGGTTGTAGTGTCCAAGCTAGCGTCAGCATCGAATAAACGATTGAAGAATTTCTCTAAACTGAATATAGAAAGTCCGGCATCAGCTAATGTATATTCAAGCGGTGGTAAAATTTCAGTAAAGGGTAAAAATACAGACGATCTAATTGATGAGTATTTCAGGGCTAAGAGATTTTTAAAATCAGAAACAGGAACTATTAAAGGATATTATAAATTTCTAGAAAAAGTGAAAAAGGGTTTCAAAAAGGCGGGTTTAGATATTGACGCGGAAACGGGGAAAAATCTAAAGGGCAAGGCACTTCACGACTATTTAAGTCCATTACTGGACGCCTTCCGGAAAGCTTCAGACCTCGACCCAATGTTTAACGAACGTGAGTATAAATATAAGGTACTAAATAAAATGACGGAATATGTAAATAGTGGGTTAACAGTAAACCAAGTTGTGGAAAAGGCACAAGATTACCTTGAAGACTTGTATTTAAGAAGACAACGAGAACAACAACAATCAAGTGTATCCGATTATTTTCAGATACACCCAGAAACGGTAAACCCATTCGAATAGGTGGTATATCATGGAATTTCAAGCAAACTTAGACAACAAAAAAATATATACATTTAACGAGTTCGGTGAGTTTTTCCATGATGCTATAGAAGATTTTGAAATTAAGGAATATACGAAAAAGGAATATGAAACAAAAGAAGTTATAACATATCTAAATATTATTTCAAGTTTTGATATAGAAACAAGTTCTTTTCTATATGATGGTAAAAAGGGGTCATGTATGTATTTGTGGGGTTTCGGGCTTAATGGTTTGGTACTTCAAGGCAGAACGTGGCAAGAATTTGAGCTATTCATGCTCCAGTTATGCCTACGTTTGAGACTCAACAAATACAGACGTTTAATTGTAGGAGTACACAATCTTGGATATGAATTCCAGTACATAAGAAAACATTTTTCATGGTACAAGGTTTTTGCTTCAGATTCAAGAAAACCTATTTATGGAATTACAGAAAACGGGGTAGAGTATAGAGACACTCTTATTCTTAGCGGGTATTCATTGGAAACAGTCGGGAAAAAACTAACTAAATACCATGTAGAAAAACTTGTAGGCGATCTCGATTATACACTAATACGGCATTCAGACACACCACTTTCCGAAAAAGAGTGTCAATATAACTCTAATGATGTGAAGGTGTGCATGGCTTATTTACTCGAATGTACAGAAAAGGAAAATGGAAACATTGCCAAAATCCCGTTAACCAAAACAGGTTATGTACGTCGAATGTTGAGAATAAATACAATACAAGATAAGAACAACAAGAAAATGTGCTCAGAATACCGAAAAATGATTTACGGTTTAACTCTACAATCAACAGAATACGATATGTTGACTAGAGCATTTCAAGGTGGTTTCACTCATGCAAGCCCGTATTACTCAGATGAAGTAATAGACAATGTACAGTCAATGGACCTTACAAGTTCATATCCAACACAGCTAATCTGTCAAGATGGCTATCCAATGAGTAAGGGTAAATTTCATATAGTGGAAAACTCGAAAGATTTTTTTGACAGTTTAAAAAATTATGCATGTTTATTTGATATTGAGTTTTACGATTTGGAATCTAAGTTTAGAAATGATTCATATATTTCAGAATCGAAATGCATTAAATTAGACAACCCAAAAATAAATAACGGTCGAGTATATTCATGTGATTATTTAAGAACTACAATAACAGAAGAGGACTTTAAAATTATTTCGAAGGTATATAAATGGTCATCTTTTGGTGTAGGAACTATGATAAGATATAAAAGGGGATACCTTCCCACATTATTTGTAAAGTCGATTCTAGAGCTATACAAAGATAAAACAGAATTAAAGGGATTAACAGGTTATGATGAAAATGGTGTAGACTATCAAGCTAGATATATGAGTTCTAAGGAAATGTTAAATTCCTGTTATGGTTGTTGTGTTCAAAATCCCGTTGCTGAAGTAAATGAATATACGGACCATTGGGGGGATCCTAAAAAACCGGAATTATTGAAAGCCCTCACAGACTATAACCGGAATAAACAAAGATTCTTATTTTACCCTTGGGGGGTATGGTGTACGGCATTTGCACGTGTGGCGGTATGGTCTGCTATTCTCTCGATCAATGACGACTATATATACTCAGATACGGACTCGATCAAGTATTTACACCCAGAAAAACATGATGATTATTTTAAAATGTATAATGATGGTATAACAAGAAAACTCGAAAAAGCTTGTGAGTATCACAATATCCCTATAGAGTACATCCATCCTAAAAATATGAATGGGGTAGAGAAGCCCTTAGGTGTGTGGGATTTTGACGGTAAATATAAGAGATTCAAAACCCTAGGCGCAAAACGGTATATGGTAGAAGACGAAAAGGGGAACTTTTCTATTACGGTTTCTGGATTAAATAAGAAATTGACGGTTCCATATCTAGAAAAAACATATGGTAAAGATGAGATGTTTTCTGTATTCTCAAATGGAATGTATATTCCAGACGGATACACGGGAAAAAGTACACATACATATATTGATGATCCTATTGATTGTATACTTACAGACTATATAGGTAAAGCAATTCAAATTCATGAGGAATGTGGAATACATCTTTCCGAATCTGATTACTCTCTCAGTTTAGCAAATAAATATACGTCTTTCCTGTTAGGAATAAAGGAATCAGAAACAAAATAAGTGTGTAGCAAAATGCTACACACTTTTAATCTTTAGCAGAAGCACACCACAAAACATAATTTCGAACCATTTCCCCGACTTCATTATCGGAATAGAACACCTTCTCATTTCGGAAAAACTCACAAATTTTACTAGTTATATTGTCTGTTGGTTTTGTGATCTTCCTTCTATAGTTTGGTCTTGGATTATATTCAGTATCAAAAATTAAATCATGATCTGTATTTTTGAGTTCTGTTGTTTTCGGATGAATGAATGTGAAAATACACCCATCCCTCGAAATAATTTCACACTGAAGCACGTTCCCTTCATATTTAATGAAATAAGTAAAAACAATGTCTTTAGGTCTATACTTCATTGGGCAGTGCGGGTATAAATTCATTTCCCAGATGCCCTTACTACCCGTGATCATCTGTAAACGTGGGTTATTAAAAGCAAAATATACATCAGATTGTTTACCTTCCTTCATTGGTTCAGTGAATTCTACAGCTACAACAAGACCACTTTCACCGTATTTATATGTGTCTATCGTGCCAGGCTTCTGGTTCTTAATGTTTGTTAATCCCATTTCACGAAAATATGGACATCCGTATTTATTTACGGTATTTCCCAGCATGTAAATTTTTACATTGTTACGGTCTCGAATAATCGTAGACAGAACATTTTCAAATAACACAAACTCATCAGTTAAATACATTGTACGGGAAATAAACTCGTCGAAAATGATTGTGGTCACATTTGGGTATGAAATAGATTTGTCATGTTCCATGTTAGAAATTGACATACCATAAAGCAACGGTTTTTCATCACAGATTCTAACATTATCTTCATACCTACATAAAAACCACTTTGAAGCATAATAGTAAACATCGGTCCATGTACCATGCGTGAGTTTTTTAATCTCACCATTAAATACGAGATTGGAAAATAAAAGTTGCCCACGTTTTCCTACCATGTCTTCAGGCCATCGACGTAGATATACAGATTGTTCACCACGTTTAACATAGTTTTCTACACTCTGCTTTAGTAAAGCATATGTTTTTCCGTTTGAACGTTCACCGAAAATAATGTAATAGTGCGCATTAATTTTATTTATTTTATTTAAACTATAGTACGGGCTTTTAAACATTTGTTCACTTCCTTTTGTACTTCGGAATAGTCATAACCAAGTTCTGTTAATAACTTTTTACGTTCTGGATTGTTTCCATACTTTCCTTTAATAACATCACTTACTAGCTTTTCTGTGATTTCCTTTTTGACGGTCTTTTGTGGGACTCGAATATAACAATTTATAAATTTCGAATTCATAGGAATTTTACGGACCTTCACAGAGTCGTTATAGTTACCCTCTACAACTGTTAAAACATTGTTCTTTATATCCGTAATAATTCCTACATGGTCCGGTGTGGTGTTTCCGTCCCAGTCATACATTACAATGTCATTAACTCGAGGACTTGTAACAATCTGGTTATTTTTACGGGCTTTCTCTCTCATATAATAACAGGAGCATTCTATTGGAGGATTGACCGCATTGCACGACACCAAAATATAGGAAACAAATGTAGCGCACCAACTGTCACGATATGTCACCTTATAATTTCGAGGTAATGGTGTGACCATTTTATTATAACAGTCAATAATAAAGTGGTGTCGGGAATCCCCTTCCCGACAGCCCACAAATTTTAAACCATATTCTGAATACGTCAATTTTCCACCTCATTATTATGATGTCTAAGCTCATCAGATAAGCTCTGGATAACAACCTTTAAATCGTTGATTGCTTGTGTGGTAGCCTTACTATCTTCTGAGGTACGGTATAACATCCAGACAGCTACAAAAATTGGAAATCCAACCGTACTAATCAATGTAGAAATATCATTAATATTCATGTTTTCACCTCCTAACTTCCGGCGACGGCAAGTACAAAATTTTGCACATTAAACCCAGAAGGAAACTCTTTTGTTAAAACGTTAGGGTTTTGATAGATTTTAAACGTTCCATCATTTAAATATAGATTCCATTTGTTTTCGTTCCGTCTCACGATTCCAGTATTTGACTTTATCTGTGTAGCAAAACTAGACAAAACATCGACATGCCCCGAAACTTCTACAAGACCATTTCTAATAGAACGGATATTTGTTACAAAATATGACCTTCCAAATTCCGGAATCGTCATATAATTACAATTAACAAAACCTTCCAGCCCACCATGAAATGTAATAACAGGGTCAATGATTGATGTCTCAGCTCGTAATGAACCCGTAACGGTTGAAATGGTTTCTATTTCTTTTGTTATGTGGTTTTTATCTGATTTACTTGTTTGTAATGAAATATCCATCAGAACACAACCCCCTGTTTTAATAGTGTTTCAATCTCTGTTAACTCATCGTCTGTACACGTCATGTTTTCGAGTCTAATAGTCTCGATCTCAGTATATCCGGAACATTCACTAAGATTCATAGTAATAAAACTAGGATACCCAGTATATTTATTCTGGTTTTCCGGTAGAGCTTGGTTAGGTCGAGTTAAAATAATGTATGGTTTCTGAATTCCTAACATTCCACCCGTTCCCGACATTGCACCCGATTTTTCAATGTTTGGCTTCAATGCATTGACGACATTTTGAGCCATTGAAGGTAATTCAGTTGGGGCTGATGCCCCTCCAGATGCTACAAGCGAACCAATGTTTCCTGCTATTGACAACACACCGTTTATGGTGTTAGTCCAGTCATTCCCCGAAATAGGAATTGAAGACGAACATTGACCAATAAACGTGTAGAGTACAGAATCCCCACATTTTACGTAAGCATTACAAGCACCACTCAGAATGTCCACATGATATACAATGTGTACAGATTTGTTCATGATATCATCAACACTGATTTCATGAACTCCAACATATGGTAAATATATTTCACATTTGGTATAAGGTGAATAGTCGAGATATCCGCCCCAATACTCTTTAACTTCTACAGTTCCACAGTCAACCGAAACATATTGTGAACTTGCTTTGTTCATTGTCACATCTGTTGATATATTACCAATCTTTACCGTCCCAGTACCACCCGACGTAGGTTGTACGGGAACGATAGATAGACCAAGAATACAATCCATAGGATCAGCATACAATTTTTTGAATGTATCCAATGAAAAAACATCAGACCACATATAACTAGCTAGACTGTTAAGCTGAGTTAACGTGGGGTTAAACAATGTGATAAATCCCGTATCGACAGCGGACAAACTAGGAAGGTCTGGAATGTCAACAGGGTCTGTATTACCCCCGAAAATGGTAGAACCTCCGCCAAAAGTTCCACCGCCACCACCACTTTCAGAAGTTCCACCCGATGTGTAGGGGTCTTTGGTTGCTTCGTAGTCAGGCTTATTCGAACCTAAAAAGCCAACAATAATGTTTCTAGAATAGTCATCTGATTTATTTATAGAGGATTGAATTGTTCCGAATCTATTAGTAAACGATACTTGAGCATAGTTGGTTAATTCATCATTAAATATGTATATACTATTATATGACACTTCAGATTCTGTAGAACTTTGGTTATATCCTATAAAACGTCCGAATAACAAAAAATTAGAATCTGAAATTCCATATGATATATATGTGTCGACAGAAGATAATATAGTTGACGAGCTAACATATACAAAAAGGTATTTTCCATTTGTTCGACTGTCCACAATTTCAGTTCTACCCGTTTTTTCATTAGGAAACGTGGATAGTTTAATGGCTGGAAATAGTGAAAGAAATGCATTTTTTGAGGCTGTTTGTACTGGACCCTTGTAAAAAATATCCCCATATAATAGACTAGAATCAAATTTTGAAAATAAATTTCTACCATATGAGGTAAATGTCCCATTTTTATATACCTCATGAGTACTACTATCTGAACTATTAAAGTAGTTAAATAGTTCAGTGTCTGCAATTATGGTGTATTTACCTATTTTTGTCTTATATACCAAATATTTCATGATATTATGCCCCGAATTGCACGGGGCTATTTTTAAAAATTATCATGCTACAAAGAATACCACAAAATTCTCATTAGTGTCGTTGAAATATCCGGCATCAAATTTATACCAATTATTGTAGAACTCAGCTTTAGCATTGTAGTTTGATGTAACCCGACGATTCATGTTTGTTACACCCAAGGCGTCACGGTCGAACATCACGCCAAGAATTCCTGTTGTGGTAACGGTATTGTTGGATGATGTTTTAATATCGATCTTAGAAACTGAATCAAAACCGTAATCAGTCCCTGAACCTTGCCAAAATGGAACGATTTCAGATTTCGGAAGAGCAACAAACATATCATGAAAAGTGTCACTCTGAAGATATGCCCCAGCAGCCTTAGCAAAGTCAGCAAGCAAAACCACATGTAAAAGGTCTGGACTTGTAAATCTGTCTTTCTTTCCGATATTGAAAAGTGTAGAAATCCTTCCAAGACGGGTCTCATACAAACCCATCATATATGAAGCATATCGGATAAATTCCGGTGTCTTGATTGCCTTTTCAGGTGTAAGGTCTGTGCCGTACTCAGTGTTATAGAGCTTCAGAATGTTGACAGCCTTAACCCCACTTGATTCAGTATAGTTAGCGGTAGGGTAATCCGAGTGTAATGTTTCACCGATCATGTTGTTAATTGTTCTCATGATAAGGGCATCTGTCTTAACAGTCATTGACTTGTCAATGGCATTATAGAGCATAGACATAAAACCGTTCAACTCTTCCGCACTCGAAAAAGATTCCTTTACCTGTTTTTCTGTAAAACTCATAGGGATCTCAAATGTCACCCGCTTATTGAAAAACTTTGCTTCGACCTTCGGTTTATAGAAAATGTTAGGATCATAAGACGTTCCGTCTTCAAGTTCCCAACTCTCATTTTCCGTGGCATCCGGAAGCGTTGCCATTGTTACCTTTTCGAGGACGGAGCCATATTCCCACCCATCCATAAGAACCGAAGGGACGGAACCCGAATATGGACGATTTACAAAAACAACCTTACCGATATGATTAATAAGGGACTTAACGTAATTGTCTACCGACTCATTATCAAAAATACTTGTGCCGATGTCTACAATGTTAGACAAATCTTCATTAACGACCGCTTCACTTCCAAGCACCTCAGAAGTTACACCATTCATAATTTCGTAAATCTGTTTTACTGTCATAATTTAACCTTCTTTCTTTGTTGGTGTAACTAAATCTTCATTAGTTACAACCCATGTACACCCATATGCTTCAAATGTAAAATTAGATTCCGACACTTCAATGTCAACAAATGTGTTTCTTTTTTCCAATGTGTCAAGCGTCAAATTTTCAATTAATACGGGTTTCCTATATGAGTTTTCAAGTCTCTCATAAATCCCCTTAATTGTAGTTCCCGTCCCCGATGTAATAGGAACATCCTTTAAATCAATAATGATGTATCCACCCTTCATTTTTACCTCCTAGTAAATATTAATAGTTAAAATAGAATTGAGATCCTTAAAAACATTTTCATAAAATAACCATGCCCACAAATTACGTTCTTCAGAAATCATTGATTGTGTTGTTGTCACTCCAATGTTACCGTGTCGATTAATAGTGTGGGTCTCTGTACCGGCCGTGTTTTCATTCTCAGAACGTGAATCTTTCAAATTTCTAGATTCTGTATCGGTTCCATTCTGTGAATTAGTATTTGTTAAGTTGTGAGTCTCTGTATTTGTACCGGTTCCGTCTGAACTATTGGAACTTTCCCCATCATCACTATTGAATCCGAAAATTTTATCATTATTTGTTGTCGTTCCATCGTTCTTTAGCGTTCCGGTGTCTGTAGTTGTTCCATCTAATGTAGTTGTATGGTCGATAGTACCCGTATTTGAACCATTACCCGTGTAATCACGTTTTCCCGTACGTTCTACAGATTCAGTAATTTCAGCATCGACGTTAGCAATCGGGTCATAATCCAGTGATAATGTTGAAAACAGTTTTTCCCATTTCAAATGAAACATTGTGAAAATGACCTTTGCAATACGTTCTCTTGAATCACTGGACAAAGTTCCATCTTCACTTAAAAACTTTTCAACCATGGGTGAAATAATCTTATTTCCATTCGTGGAATAATATGAATTATCGAGCGTGATTGTGTCGTCATTCCATGGTGGTTTTAAAATGGATAAATCCTTAAAAACCCCGTCCGTTAACCAATCGGGATAAACATCAGTTAGTTTCATTAGATTCTGAACCATTTTTATTGTTTCCTTCCTGTTTTTGTTCGTTATTAATGTCAATCTGATTATCTTCCCACGAACTTGAGAGTTCAACAGAAATATTAGTTCCGAACATTTTATTGACCTTTTCTAAACCGTCTTTACGACATTGTAACATGTCGTCAATAAGTGGTAATAAAATGTCATCGTTTAAGGAACTTTCCGAGGAATTCAAAGCCTCACGTTTCATATTGAAGTTTGCATTCAATCCCAATTCATTAAACCATGACGCTTTAATATATTGTTCCATCTCGATAAGTTCACCCAAAATATTAGCATTTCCACTTGTAATATAAGGTTGTGATTTAATACCATCCAAAAACGCGGGGTCTGCTATAATTCCAAGTTTGCCGTCTTTAATATCGTTTAGAAACTTGATTGCACTCTTTTGTGTAGAGTCATCTGATGCACTAAGTAGTGAACTAATTCTAGTATTGATGATTCCTAGATATAGTGACAGCTCATTTTCTACAATAAGTGTGGCATATTTACGAAACATCGGTAACAATCCATAATATAGTGAATCATTAGGAATGACTATGCAATCTTTATCGATTGTTAAATTTCCCGTATAGTTTAACCATGGGTTAGCTATGATGTATTTTGTAGGTAAATAATATTCATTTAGTTCTGAACCCATAGAACCAAAAAAACAATATAAACCGGGTTTCGTTAATTCTCTTTTTTCATCGGGTAACATATTAATTATATTGTCATCAATCATTGTAATACATGCGTTACCGTTAGACTGTAAATATAATTCTAGAAATTTCTTCGGGATTGTATCGGGTAACCCATTGTAACGAAACATGGATTGCGTGCGATTTAGCATATAGTTTATTAGAATATCCACATTTCTAGACTTATTCTCGAAACTGAAAACGTTACAATCTTTATTCTGTTTTAACCATTGTTTATAATTCATTTTA
>ERZ808240.5282-NODE-5282-length-10637-cov-7.657626_pt1 | contig 10637 bp, 8 predicted proteins | sample MGYA00521084_ERZ808240 | MGnify/ENA primary metagenome ERZ808240 (study PRJEB31516, sample SAMN03275571) | gut metagenome | biome: mammalia-associated habitat; material: feces | host: Papio cynocephalus | place: Kenya | collected 2012-08-06 ... | reverse complement strand
TACCGCTATGCCATCCCCACCAAGTATTACACCGAGGACCATCTGCGCCGCTACGGCTTCCACGGCACCTCCCACCGCTTCGTCTCCAAGCGCTGCATCGAGCTGATGGGCGGCGTGGAGAACGCGCACCGCGTCATCGTCTGCCACCTGGGCAACGGCTCGTCCCTGTCCGCAGTCAAGGACGGCAAGTGCCAGGACACCTCCATGGGCCTGTCGCCTCTGGCCGGCGTCCCGATGGGCACCCGCGCGGGCGATATCGACACCTGCGTCGCGCAGTTCATCATGAACAAGTACAACATGTCTGCCGACGACTGCCTGACCATGCTCAACAAGAAGTCCGGCGTGCTGGCCCTGTCCGACGGCGTCTCCTCCGACTTCCGCGATCTGGACGCGGCTGCCGAAAAGGGCAATGAGGCGGCGCAGCTCGCGCTCGACAAGTTCGCCTACGAGGTCCGCAAGTACATCGGCGCCTACGCGGCTGCGCTCGGCGGCGTGGACTGCATCGTCTTCACGGCCGGTGTCGGCGAGAACTCCGGCTCCATGCGCGCGTCCATCTGCGACGGCCTGGAGTACCTCGGCGTCAAGCTCGACGCGGAAAAGAACAAGCTCCGCGGCGAAGAGGTCATCATCTCCACCCCCGACTCCAAGGTCACGGTCTGGGTCATCCCGACCAACGAAGAGCTCATGATCGCGCAGGATACCGCTGCGCTGACCAAGTAAGCAATGAATCAAAAAGCAGGACGGCCCAATGGCCGTCCTGTTTTTTGCGTTTATTCGGGTTTTCCCTTGTTCTGCCGCCGCAGGCGGTTGAGATGCCGCTCAAAATAGCCCTGGGAGATGAACCGGGCGAGCACATACTGGTCAAACAGCGGCACGGAGCAGGAGTAGAAGCCGAGCCGCTCGCGGTAGCGCGACATCAGCGCCTCCGGCAGCACCATGTAGCCCATACGCATGGACGGCGCGAGCGAATGCGAGAATGTGTTGATGTAGATCACGCAGCCGCGCCGGTCCATGGAATAGAGCGTCTGCAGGGGTTTTTTGTTCTCGGAAAATTCCGAGTCGAAATCGTCCTCGATCAAAATCGCATCCCGTCCGGCGGCCCAGGCGAGATATTCGCTGCGCTTGGCGGCGGAGGTCGTGATGCCGGTCGGGAAGCTGTGGAACGGCGTGACATGCAGGACGGAGGCCCCGGTGCGCTGCAGCGCGTCCGCGCGGATGCCGTCGTCTGACATCGGCAGCAGCTCGCAGACCGCGCCGTTGGCCGCGTAGACCTGCCGGACCTTCTCGTAGCCCGGATCCTCCAGCCCGTAGACCCGGTCCCGCCCCAGCAGCTGCACGACGAGCCCGTAGAGATACTCCGCGCCGGAGCCGATCACGATGCATTCCGGCTGGGCGAGCATCCCACGGTAGCGCAGCAGATATTCCGCGATCGCGTTCCGCAGCTCCGCGCAGCCGTAGTGCGGCGGCTTTTCCAGCAGCCGCGTGCCGCAGTCGGCGATGACCTCGCGCATGAGCTTCGTCAGCGCGGAATAGCGGAAGCCGTAGCCGGAAGCTTCCTGCGCGGGCGCATCGTCCGCGGGCAGCATCCGCAGCCGCGGCTGCGCCGCAGAGCCGGACGGCAGGCGGGAGATGGCGCTGACATAATAGCCGCTGCGCGGCTTTGCCGCCAGATACCCCTCGTCCACCAGCTGCTCATACGCGCCGGAGACCGTGGCGATGCTCACATGCAGATGCTCGGCCAGCGCCCGCTTGGACGGCAGCTTCTGCCCGGGCAGGAGCTCGGCCCGGAGGATATCCTCCCGGATGCAGGTGTAGAGCCGGTAATATTTCGGCTGTCCGCCGCCGGACAGATCGTAGGTCAGCATCGCCTCACCACTTGTTTTCGACCTTTTCGGCGAAGCCGAAGAAGTCGCGCACGGGCAGGACCGTCCCGTCGTCGAGCGTGATGCGGCCCGTAAAGCGGCCGAAGACCTGATGCTGGTCCGAGAGCACCACGCCCGCGCTCATGAACGCGCTGCGGTCAAGCACGGGGGTGAAGTTCATGTAGAACCGGTTGTCGTCGCTGGTGAAGACCCAGGGCTTCATGAAGTCCTCAAAGCCGTCCTCGTCCATGGGGATCTCGAATCTGACCTCACTGAGCTTGTGGATCTTTCCATCGTAGAACAGCACGTTCTCCGTCGCGGCTTTGGTGTTGCCGAAGCCATAGCCGATGTTCCAGCCGAACGGCACGCCGTCGAGCTCGCCCGAGGCGCTGCCCCAGTACCAGGTGTTGTGATAGGTCCACACGCCGCGGCCCCAGTCGAGCACGGCGAAGAATTTGTCCTTTGTCAGCTCGAACCGGCGGTCACCCAGTTCGATCCAGCCCTCGGCGCGCATGCAGTTGATCTTCTGGTTGTAGTAGAAATGGCCGGGCTTGTCAAAGGGCGTGGCGATGACCATGCTCTCGGCCGGCTCGTCGGAGAGCTGGACGATGCCCTCGATCGCGTCCTTGCCCCGGAACTTGTCCATGTGGAACGAGAGCTTGCGCAGCCCGTCCTCATGATAGAAGGTCATGGCATAGCCGCCCTTGGCGATCTCGCTCGCGCCGTCGGCCGAGGACTCCGGCAGGTGTGTCTTGCCCAGCGGCAGGGCGCGCATGCGGCTCGTGGTCTGCTCCCAGCCCTCGTCAAAGTGCAGAAAGGAGATGGAGTCGAGGCCCATGTAGCCGTTGTCCGCGATGGTGAGCGCGAGGCCGATATGGCCGTCGGTGATGAGATAGTAGTCCCATTCCTTGATGCGCATGGGGCTGGCCTTGATATCCGCGCGGCGGTAGACGGGCAGGAGCGAGCGGGCCCAGCCGGGCTCGAGCAGATCGCCGTCCTTGCCGAGCAGCGGCGCAGAGGTGGTGATTTCATGCTGCTGTCTCATTGTATGACCTCCTTGGATGTGTATTTGTTCAGAAAGTCTGCAAGCACCGCCTGTACGCGCGGGCGGTCGACCAGATAGCTGTAGCCGTGCTTTGCCCCGTCGACGAGGAGGAGCTGCTTTTCCGAGGCGCAGGCGTCATAGGCGGCCTGCGACATGGAGCAGGGGACGAAGGAGTCCGCTGTGCCGTGAAGGAACAAAATGGGGCACCTCGTTTTCGATACCGCGTCCAGCGTAGACGCCTCATTGATAGAGAAGCCCGCGAAGGTGCGTGTGCAGACATCCATCAGCGCCAGCAGCGGCCCTGCCGGGAGCCATCTCACGCGCGAGCGCAGCACGCTTCTCATGACCGCCTCCGGAGAGGAGAAGCCGCAGTCGGCGATCACGCCCCGCACGGACGGCGGAAGCTCCAGCGCGGAGGCCAGCAGGACCGTCGTCGCGCCCATCGAAAGCCCGCCCAGAAACAGCGGGTGGTCCGGGCCAAAGTGCTTTTCTGCGTACTGTGCCCATGTGGCGGCATCCCGGCGCTCATGGATGCCGAAAGTGATATATACGCCCTCCGACTGCCCGTGTGCGCGCTCGTCGACGGCGAGAAGATTATATCCGAGAGAGTAATAATAGGGAAGAACGATGGAAAAATCGATGATCCAGCTCGACCGGTAGCCGTGGAACAGCAGGATCGTGCCCTTTGCGCCAGGCTGCTGCAGAAGCTGCCCATGCAGGCGCAGACCGTCGTAAGACGGCAGAAAAATATCTTCGGCATCCCGCATCAGAGAAACGCCCGCGAGAATTTCCTCCGTCTGTTCGGCACGGCCCCATTTGGCAATGACCGCCGGTTTCGTGAGATCCGGGACCGGCCCGCGGCGGCAGGCGATCAGAAACAAGACGATCCCCAGCAGAACGACCGCGAGCAGCGCGGCCAGTATGATCCACAGCGCCGTCATGCCGCCTTGCCCTTCTTTCCGATTTTTGCGAAGAACGGGAACGTGAGCGGCCAGACGATGCCCGCAAAGATGACGATCACAAAATACCGCACGAAGCTTTCCGCCTGCGACCCGGCGAACAGCGTGACGAGCACCGGCTTGAGCCCCGCCTTGATCGCAACGATCAGCGCCAGCCCCAAAACCAGCTTCAGAACCTGCCCCCAGAACGGCGCATGCACGTCGAACCGGAGCTTTTTCTCATCGGCAAAATACACGACCAGAAAGCCGAGCAGCGCGCCCATCATGGTGTACGCGTTTTTCAGGCCGTGCGTGATGTTGGCAAGATCCTCAATGCTCGCGGGCCTGTCGCACCGGGCAAGGGACGAGAAGGACGAGAGGGACGAGGCATAGACCAGATACCCGCCGCAGAGCGCCGCCGCGCCGAGCAGGATCCACGGCGTGGCCTTTTTTGCGGCCTGCTCCGTCCGGAACGCGGGATAGAACGCCGCGGCCAGCGCCAGCGCCAGCACGAACGACACGCCCACATCCAGCGGCGTGTGCACGCCCAGATACATCCGCGAAAACGGCACGAGCACCATCAGCACCGCGCACACGATCCGCACCCATTTCTCCTTCCGGCAGGCAAAGAGCGAGGCCGTCGTGCCGACGATGTTCTGCGTGTGGCCGGAGGGGAAGGAGTAGCCGGTCGCGTCCGCGCGGGCGGCCTCCACGATCTGAAACTCCGGGTCGAGCACCCACGGGCGCGGGATGCGGAAGGCAAGCTTCAGAAACTGGTTGCAGATCGTGCCGAACGCGCCGACCAGAAACACATAATACCCCTGCCGCTTATCGATGCACCAGAACATCAGCAGCGCCGCTGCCATAAACGCCAGCTCCGAGCCGAAATACGTCAGGCCGGAGAAAAAACCGTCCAGCACGGCGGTCCGCCCGGCCGCGAGAAGACGCAGAAATCCCATTCCAGAACCTCCTGAGATCAAGATACAGATTCAGTATATCACCAAATCCGCAATTTGCCAAGCCGCTTTGCCGGGCTTGCTTTTTTCAGTAAATATAGTATTATGATATAAAATGTTGTGAAAGGTGAGTGCGCCATGTTTTCCAATGATGAACGCGTGATCTATGCCAAACGGCAGCTGGTCGAGGTCATCTGCCAGCTGCGCTTCCCGGAGATCCTGAAGATCGACGTCAGCGAGCCCGCGGACTTCCAGGAGCGGATCCGCCGCGGCTATCCGCAGTATGAGAAGAAGATCGAGCAGCTGCCGCCGCAGATGGTAAACGGCAAGCCCGTGCCGCAGGGGACGGTCAACAACTATCAGTTCGTCTCCGCCGAGGGCCAGTGGCGCGTGAGCCTGACTAAGGGATTTATCGCCCTTTCCACCTACGGCTATACCCGCTGGGAGGATTTTGCCCAACGGCTCGACCGGGTGCTGGCCGCCTTCATCGAGACCTATCATCCCTCGTGGTTCACGCGCGTGGGCCTGCGGTATGTCAACGCCTTCCGCCGCGAAGCGCTGGGGCTGGACGGGATGCTCTGGAAGGAGCTCATCACCCCCGGCTTCCTCGGCCTGATGGGCGAGGAGGACGCACAGGAGACGGCGTTTTTGAAGCACGAGCTCTCCGCCACCTTCCAGGTGCCGGGTGGGGCAAAGGCCAACGTCAAATCCGGCCCGGGCCTGCTGCGCAAGGTCAACAACCGCACCCGCGAGACGACCGAGGAAAAGGTCTTCATGCTGGACCTCGATCTGTTCATGGACAGCAAGATCGAGCTCGGGCAGGCCGTCCCGGCTCTCAACATCGTCCACGAAAACGCCGGGAGCCTTTTCCGTGCCGCCCTGACCGACACGCTCTCGGACGCCATGGAACCGCAGAAGGCCTGAACCGGCCGCACATGAAAGGAGCAGCACAATGACTGTCATTGATCGTTTTCTGAAACTGGTCTCCTACCCCACCACCTCGGATGAGAACTCGGAGACCTGCCCCTCGACGCCGCGGCAGCTGGCGCTGGCCGAGGAGCTGGTCCGGCAGATGCAGGACATGGGCATTTCCGACGCGCATGTCGACGCAGACGGCTACGTCTACGGCACGATCCCGGCCAACTGCGAAAAGAATATCCCTGTCTACGGCCTCATCGCCCACATGGATACCTCGCCGGATGCCCCGGGCGAGAACATCCGCGCCCGCATCACCGAGGCCTACACCGGCGGCGACGTGGTGCTGAACGAGGAAAAGCACATCGTCCTTTCCCCGGAGGAATATCCGCAGCTGAAAAACGCCGTCGGCAAGCGCCTGATCGTCACTGACGGCACGACGCTCCTCGGTGCGGACGACAAGGCCGGCGTGGCGGAGATCCTGTCTGCGGCTGAGCTGCTGCTCACGTCTGACCGCGCGCACGGCACCGTGAAGCTCGCCTTCACGCCCGATGAGGAGATCGGCCGCGGCGCGGACCGGTTCGATGTCGCGGGCTTCGGCGCGGATTACGCCTATACCGTCGACGGCGGCGCCATCGGCGAGCTGGAATATGAGAATTTCAACGCCGCGAGCGCGAAGATCGTCATCCGCGGCAAGTCCATCCACCCCGGCTCTGCCAGGGGGCAGATGGTCAACGCCGCGCTCGTCGCCATGGAGCTGCACGGGCTGCTGCCCGCGCTCGAAACGCCGTACTACACCGACGGCTACGAGGGCTTCTACCACCTGACCGAGCTGCAGGGCGAGACGGAGCAGGCGGAGCTGCACTATATCATCCGCGACCATGACCGCGCGAAGTTTGAAGACCGCAAGGCCGTCATGCAGAAGGTCTGCGCCGAGATCGACCGCCGCTACGGCGCCGGGACCGTGGAGCTCACGCTGCGCGACAGCTATTACAACATGAAAGAGAAGATCGAGCCCTGCCTGTTCCTGATTGAAAACGCAAAAAAGGCCATGGAGCAGCTCGGCATCGAGCCGAAGATCGTCCCCATCCGCGGCGGCACGGACGGCGCGCGGCTCTCGTTCGAGGGTCTGCCGTGCCCGAACCTCTGCACGGGCGGCGAAAACTTCCACGGCCGGTTCGAATACATCCCGGCTGAGGATATGGAGCGCATCACGCAGATGCTTGCCGTGATGCTCTGGAATCTGGCAGAATAAAAAGGAGAAACAAATGGAGCAGCTGCACTATCTGGAGACCGGCTCGACCGATCCGGCCTACAATCTGGCGTTTGAAGAATACGTCCTGACCCACCGCATGGACGGCGACTATCTGATCCTCTGGCAGAACGACAATACCGTCGTCGTCGGCCAGAACCAGAATACTGCCGCGGAGATCAACCGCGCCTTTGTCGAGGCCCACGGCGTGCATGTCGTGCGGCGCACGACGGGCGGCGGCGCGGTGTACCACGATCTCGGCAACCTCAACTACTCATTCATCACCGACGAGGAAGCGGGCAGCCTGCGGCTCGAGCGCTTTACCGCGCCGGTCGTGGATGCGCTGGCCTCGCTCGGCCTGCAGGCGGAGGCCTCGGGCCGCAACGACATTCTGGTCGAGGGCCGGAAGGTCTCCGGCACGGCCCAGCGCGTGTACAAGACCCGCATCCTGCACCACGGGACGCTGCTGTTTGATTCTGACCCGGATATGGTGGCGGGCGCGCTGAACGTCGACCCGGAGAAATACCAGTCCAAGGGCCGCAAATCCGTCCGCAGCCGCATCGGCAACATCCGCTCGTTTTTGAAGCAGGATATGACGCTGCAGGACTTCTGGGCGCACCTGCGCGTGAGCCTCGGCAAGACCGACGTCGCCCCGGAGCAGCTGACCGCAGAGGAGCTGGCGCAGGTGCAGCGGCTGAAGGAGGAGAAGTACGACACCTGGGAGTGGACCTACGGCCGCTCTCCCCGCTACAACTACACCGGCAAGCGCCGCTGGCCCGGCGGCAATCTGGAGGTCTATGCAGAGATCCACGAGGGAAAGGCCGAGCAGATCCGCTTCTACGGCGATTTCATGGCGGCCGCCAGCATGGACGCTGTGACTGCCGCCCTGACCGGCTGCCAGTTCCGTCCCGAGGCGTTCGGAACGGTGCTGGACGGCTTTGACCTGCCCGTCTACTTTGGCGGCATCACCAAAGACGAGATCCTGCAGACCATCTTCGATACCCAGGCGTAAACAGAAAAAACCGAAGCAGGCTTGCCTGCTTCGGTTTTTTTATGCGTTCTTACAGATGCAGCACGCGGTCACGGATCTCCTGGGTGCGGCCCTGGTTCCAGTACTGGGTGCCGATGTAGCCGCAGGTACGGCGGGCGACGTTCATCTTGGACTGGTCGGTGTTGCCGCACTGCGGGCAGACCCAGACGAGCTTGCCGTCCTTGTCCTCCTTGATCTCGATCTCGCCGTCGTAGCCGCAGACCTGACAGTAGTCGGACTTCGTGTTCAGCTCGGCGTACATGATGTGGTCGTAAATGAATTTCATGACCTCCAGCACGGCGTCGAGGTTCTGCTGCATGTTCGGGACCTCGACATAGCTGATCGCGCCGCCGGGCGAGAGCGCCTGGAACTGCGACTCGAACGCCAGCTTGTCAAAGGCGTTGATCTGCTCCGTCACGTGGATGTGGTAGGAGTTGGTGATATAGTTCTTGTCCGTGATGCCCGGAATGACGCCGAAGCGCTTCTGCAGGCACTTGGCGAACTTATACGTCGTGGACTCCAGCGGCGTGCCGTAGAGGGAGAAGTCGATGTCGGTCTCCGCCTTCCACTTGGCGCAGGCGTCGTTGAGATGGTGCATGATGTCGAGCGCGAAGGGCGTCGCGGCCGGGTCGGTGTGGGACTTGCCGGTCATGTACTTCACGCACTCATAGAGCCCCGCGTAGCCGAGCGAGATCGTCGAGTAGCCGCCGTAGAGCAGCTTGTCGATGGGCTCGCCCTTTTTGAGCCGGGCCAGCGCGCCGTACTGCCAGAGGATCGGGGCTGCGTCGGAGAGCGTGCCCTTGAGCCGGTTATGGCGGCATAGGAGCGCGCGATAGCACAGATCGAGCCGCTCGTCAAAAATACGCCAGAATTTATCCAGCCCGCCGCCGGAGGACAGCGCCACGTCGACCAGATTGATCGTCACGACGCCCTGGTTGAACCGGCCGTAGTATTTGGGCTTGTCCGGCTCGTAGTTGCCCGCGTTCGCCACGTTGTTCCAGCCGTTGCCGGACCGGTCCGGCGTCAGGAAGCTGCGGCAGCCCATGCAGGTGTACACGTCGCCGTGGCCCGGGGTCTCGCCCTTGGAGAGCTTCAGCTCGCGCATCTTCTTCTCGGAGATGTAGTCCGGCACCATGCGCTTGGCGGTGCAGCGGGCGGCGAGCTTCGTCAGCTCCCAGTAGGGGCTGTCTTCCGTGATGTTGTCCTCCTCGAGGACGTAGATGAGCTTCGGGAAGGCGGGGGTGATCCACACGCCCTTTTCGTTCTTGACGCCCTCGATGCGCTGGCGGAGCGTCTCTTCGATGATGATGGCCAGATCCTTGCGCTCCTGCTCGTTCCTGGCCTCGCCGAGGTACATGAAGACCGTGATGAACGGCGCCTGCCCGTTGGTGGTCATGAGCGTGACGACCTGATACTGGATGGTCTGCACGCCGCGGCGGATCTCGTCGCGCAGCCGGGTCTCGACGACCCTGGAGATCGTCTCCTCCGACGGCTGCACGCCGAAGGACTTGATCTCCTCGAGGACGGTCCGGCGGATCTTCTGCCGGGAGACGTCGACGAACGGTGCCAGGTGCGTCAGCGAAATGGACTGGCCGCCATACTGGTTGGAGGCAATCTGCGCGATGATCTGCGTGGCGATGTTGCAGGCCGTGGAGAAGCTGTGCGGCTTTTCGATGAGCGTGCCGGAGATGACCGTGCCGTTCTGCAGCATATCCTCGAGATTGACCAGATCGCAGTTGTGCATATGCTGGGCGAAGTAATCCGCGTCGTGGAAGTGGATGATACCCTCGTTGTGCGCCTCGACGATGTCCTGCGGCAGCAGCACGCGGGCCGTCAGGTCCTTGGAGACCTCGCCGGCCATATAGTCGCGCTGGACGGCGTTGACGGTCGGGTTCTTGTTGGAGTTTTCCTGCTTGACCTCCTCGTTGTTCGACTCGATGAGCGACAGGATCTTCTCGTCCGTCGTGTTGGACTTGCGGACGAGCGTGCGGGTATAGCGGTAGGTGATATAGTTCTTGGCGACCTCAAACGCGCCGTGCGCCATGATCTGGTCTTCGACCAGGTCCTGGATCTCCTCGACGGACAGGGCGCGGTTCATGGACAGACAGCTGTTTTCCACGCTCTCGGCGATGCGGCGGATCTGCATCGGCGTCATGCGCGCGTCCTCTGCGACGACATTATTGGCCTTGGTCACGGCCGCGATGATCTTGACCAGATCGAAGGTGGCCTCCGAGCCGTTTCGCTTGATGATCTTCATGGGCGGTTCCTCTCTTTCTATTGCTGCGCGCGTAAAAAAACGCGCGGGGACAGGTTATATCGCTTCCCGGTGCGGTGCAGTCATAACTATACCGGATATTGGGGCCGCTGTCAAGCGGTTCAGACTATATTTTGTGGATATCGACGATAGAAAATGCCGTGAAACACAATATCTTGTGTTTCACGGCATCCGCGTATATGAAGGATCAGATAGAAGCCCCGCAGTTACTGGTTTTCGCGGTAGCGCGCGAGGAACTGGCGCGTGCGCTCGGCCTGCGGGTTTTCGATGACGTCGTGCGCCGGGCCCTGCTCCACGATCACGCCGCCGTCCATAAAGATCACGCGGTCGGCCACGTCGCGGGCAAAGGCCATCTCATGCGTGA
>ERZ808240.5278-NODE-5278-length-10648-cov-6.630416_pt1 | contig 10648 bp, 5 predicted proteins | sample MGYA00521084_ERZ808240 | MGnify/ENA primary metagenome ERZ808240 (study PRJEB31516, sample SAMN03275571) | gut metagenome | biome: mammalia-associated habitat; material: feces | host: Papio cynocephalus | place: Kenya | collected 2012-08-06 ... | reverse complement strand
TAACATTTGCGTCCCCCTCCAAACTGATGTAAAATAAATACATTGTTTGGAGGGATTTTTTTATGACAACATCAATGACCAAGGGAAGTCCGATGAAGCTGATGCTGCAGTTCGCTTTCCCGCTTTTGATCGGTAATTTATTACAACAGACGTACAACATTATTGATGCGGCGATCGTCGGACAGATTCTGGGGGCGAAAGCACTGGCAAGCGTAGGGGCGAGCAGCAGCGTGCAGTTCCTGGTGCTGGGGTTCTGTATTGGCTGTTGTGCCGGATTCGGAGTTCCGGTGGCGAAGTATTTTGGAGCCGAGCAGATGGACCGGATGAGAAATTATGTGTTTAACGGGGCAGTGCTGACGGCCGGGATCGCGGTCATCATGACGACAGTATGCGCAGTATTCTGTCCACAGATCTTACATATCTTATCCGTGCCGGAAGATATATTCGATGGAGCATATTCTTATCTGCTGATTATATTTCTGGGACTTCCGTTTACACTGCTGTATAACTATCTGTCAAGTATCCTGCGTTCCGTGGGAGACAGCCGGACACCGTTTATCTTTCTGGCTGTTTCGGCAGTGCTGAATATATTCCTGGATCTGTTCTGCATCGTCGTACTTAGATGGGGATGTGCCGGTGCGGCTATAGCTACGATTACGGCGCAGGCAATCAGTGGAATATTGTGTCTCATTTTTATAGCACGTAAGATGAAGGTCCTGCGCATTACAAAAGAAGATAGAAAGATAAAGAAGTCATCAGTAAGAGAGCTTCTGATGATGGGGCTGCCGACGGGATTACAGTTCTCGATCACTGCCATAGGAAGTATGGTCATGCAGTCGGCGAATAATGGACTGGGAAGTGTATGTGTGTCCGGATTCACAGCGGCGATGCGTATCAAACAGTTTGCGATGTGCCCATTTGACGCCATTGCGACTGCAGCATCTGTCTTCTGCAGTCAGAATCTGGGAGCGAGACAGCCGGAGAGAATCAAGAAAGGACTTCGCCAGAGTGTTGCAATCGGAGTTGCTTATGGAGCTGCAATCGGTCTTGTTCTGATCATTGCCGGACGGCCGCTTTCGATGATCTTTGTGAAGAAATCAGCTGTCGATGTGCTGAATGCATCGGGGCAGTACTTAAGATGCCTGGGATATTTCTTCTGGAGCCTTGGTATCCTGAATGTGTGCCGTATGGTTACGCAGGGGTTAGGATATTCCGGCCGGGCTGTCTTCTCAGGTGTGATGGAGATGATTGCAAGGATTATTGTAAGTCTCGGATTTGTAGGAACATTTGGTTATACGGCTATCTGCTTTGCGGATCAGACGGCATGGCTCATGGCATGCTGCTATATCCTGCCGACATGCCTGTATTGTGTGAAGAAATCAACGGAGAAAATAGTTGAAAGTAAATAATTGCCAACAGACGTGTCCATATGTTAGAATACTTCTCAGGGCCAACGGACCATGGCTTTCATGCAAAATGAAAACCATGGTTTTTCGTTGCCGTTATATAAGACTCATTATATAAGACTATAAAAAGGAAGATGAGGAGGAACAAACATCATGGAAGAAAAGCGTACCGGCTTATTTGAAAATGGTCTGATATGGTTTGGTGCAGGTGTTTCAATCGCAGAGATCCTGACCGGAACATATCTGGCACCGCTTGGTATGGGAAAAGGACTGGCAGCAATCATAGTGGGACATATCATTGGATGTCTGATGCTTTTCCTGGCAGGAGTGATTGGTGGTAAAGTCAGAAAGAGTGCGATGGAGACTGTAAAGATGAGCTTTGGGCAGAAGGGAAGTATCCTTTTTGCGGTTCTGAATGTATTGCAGCTTGTCGGATGGACAGCGATCATGATCTATGACGGGGCACTGGCAGCAGATGGTGTGATGCATACCGGCAGATGGATCTGGTGTCTGGTGATCGGAGCACTGATCATTCTGTGGATTGTGATCGGAATTACGAATCTTGGCAAGATCAATACCGTTGCAATGGCGGCATTATTTATCCTGACACTGATTCTGTGCAAGGTGATATTTACCGGAAGCGGAGCAGGGACACCGTCTGATGACAGTATGACATTCGGAGCAGCAGTAGAACTTGCAGTTGCGATGCCGTTATCATGGCTGCCGCTGATCAGCGATTACACAAGAGAGGCGAAGGAGCCTGTGAAAGCAACTGCAGTCAGCGCTGTTACATATGGAGTTGTAAGCTGCTGGATGTATATTATCGGAATGGGAGCCGCTATTATTACCGGAGAATACGATATTGCACAGATCATGTTAAAGGCTGGTCTTGGTATCGTAGGACTTCTGATCATTGTATTTTCAACAGTTACAACAACATTCCTGGATGCGTACTCTGCAGGAATCTCCAGCGAGACAGTTGTAAGCAAATGGAACGGAAAGCATGTTGCTGTCGTTGTGACAGTGATCGGAACGATTGCAGCAATCGTATATCCGATGGATAACATAACAGATTTCCTGTATCTGATCGGTTCGGTATTTGCGCCGATGATTGCTATCCAGATCGCAGACTTTTTCCTGCTTAAGTTAGACAAGAGCAGTAAGGCAGTACATGTGCCGAATATGATCATCTGGGTGATCGGATTCATCGTGTACAGAATTCTTATGAACATAGATATACCGGTGGGAAATACCTTGCCGGATATGCTGATTACGATCATTCTTTGTCTGATCGCAGGAAAGTTAATACCTGAGAAATAAAATTAAAGACCGTCCGGAAGGGCGGTCTTTGTGATATCTGGTTTTATGCGGATTCAATCTCGTAAGTAAAGCCTGCATCTGTGATTGTCTGGATCGTATCCTGGATGCCTTGTCCGCCTGCAGTTAAGTATCCGGAGGCGAAGATAGAATCTACTACACTTAATAATTCTTTTTCATGTCCCTTGAAATATACTTCGCGTCCGGCAGCACAGCGGATATCTGAATGAGGGACTAAAAGTCTGGCAAGACAGAGGACTTTCATGCCGTATTCATAGGTAAGTCCAGAGATGTCTTTATCGCCGAGTGGTGTGCCGGGGATCGGAAGCAGGAAGTTGATTGGAAGTGCTTCCGGATTGATTTCTTTTAATTCCAGAAGCATATCGACAACGTCTTCTTTACTTTCTCCCATGCCGATGATACCACCGCTGCAGATCTCGAAGCCAAGTCTCTGCAGCATATGGATATTTTCCACACGCTGGTCGAAGGTGTGAGTCGTACAGATGTGGCTGTAATAATTACGGCTGCTGTTCAAATTGTGGTTGATACGGTCAAGACCTGCATCTTTTAACATCTTTGCCTGCTTTTCTGTTAAGAATCCGATCGAGCAGCAGAGATGTGTCCCGGTCTCCTTCATCTTGCGGATGCGTCCGGCAAGCTCTTCAATCTCGGCATCGGTAAATTTCATGCCGCTTAAGCCGATGCAGTGACGGGAGAGATGGTTCTCATTTACAAAGTCATTATCGTTATACAATTTCTCGTCTTCTACCCATTTGTAAGTGTCGATGTCTGCGTTGGAACGGCAGGATTGTGCACAGTAGGCACAGTCCTGGGAGCAGTTCCCGCTGCGGACATTTGTAAGGATATGGATACTGACGTGGTTTCCTTTATATTTTTTACGAAGGATTCCTGCACGTTCGATCAGTGCATCTAACTGATCGTCCGGGGTATTCAGGATCTCGATGGCTTCTTCTCTTGTTAATACAGGATCTTCATGTGTGTGAATTTCTGAAATCATGGTGTTACCTTCCTTTGTATATATAATTGCTTGTTAACCGATATGATTAAAAGGTTAACATAATAATAGTGGAAAGTCAACTAAGAAAGTGCCGCGGTTGACATTTTGAAAAAATATCGAATTCAGTCCGGATATCAAATTGACACCGATTTTCAGAAAGGGGTATAATATGAATATTATGTGTTCTAAATTTATATACTCTAAGGAGAAAATAGTATGAGTGATACAGCTTCAGATAATATAACAGAGAATACCAGAAAGAAGACGGATTCCATGATGGATGATGAGTATATTTTGAAAAAATTATTCCCGGAATATGTATCTTTGTACCGGATCGAACTAAACAGCGGGAAATATGAGATCCTGAGGGTTGCCAAGAATACGAACGCCATAAAGATTGTAGGTAAGGAGCAGCGTATATTCGCCAGTTATGATGAATTTACAAAGCATTATGCCGATGCTTTTATCCTGGAAGAAGACAGGGAAGAATTCATAGAATGGCATTCCTGTAAAAATATAAAAAAACAGCTGATGGATACAGACAGGATTACCTACCATTATCACAGTGTATCCGCAGATGGGACGGACAGTTATTATGAAGCTTATGCAGTAAGAGGACAGTCGGATGACAATTCTTTCTATGCTTTCATGGGATACCGTAACATAGACAGTATTCTTTATAAAGAAAAGGCAATTCAGGAAAAGCTGCAGAAGGCACTCGATGAGGTAAAACTGAGTAATGAGATCGTATCCGCAATTGCCAGAACGTATCAGTATATTTCAAGAATAGATATCCGGAAAGACTGGTTCGAAGAGATCGCAAACCGTGATAAAGAGCATCTTAATTTTGTTAATTCCGGAGTCATGTCAGAGGGCAATAAAAAGGTATGCAGGGAATTTGTCGCAGAAGAATACCAGGAGGCCTTTTTTAAGTTCACTGATTTAACAACGCTGCCGGAACGGATGAAAGACGAAGAGACGATCGTGATGGAATATAAGATGAAGGACGGAGACTGGCATAAGCTTCGCTTTATCGAAAAGAAAAGAGACGAAGATGGAAAGTTAACGCATGTTCTCTGTGTGATCCGCAGCATCAGTGCGGCAAAGAAACGGGAGCAGGAATTATTATATCAGGTAGCAGAGGCAAAGAAAGATGCAGCATTGAAGACGCAGTTTCTGTCTAATATGAGTCATGATATCCGCACACCGATGAATGGCATCATCGGGATGGTCGAGATTGCGAACCGTTATCCGGATGATCCGCAGGTGCAGCAAAGCTGCAGGGATAAGCTTCTGGAGTCGTCCAGGTGTCTGGTATCGATCGTGAATAATATATTAGATATGAATAAGCTGGAAAATGGAGATTTTGTTGACCGGAAAGTGCCGTTTAATCTTGCAGTGCTTCTGAACCGGGCGAATAACGATAAGCAGATGCAGGCAGAGAAGAAGCAGGTGGATTATGTGGTAGACTGGGGGAAAGCAGATCTTAAGCATGTATATCTGACCGGCAATCCGGTCTATCTGGAGAAAGCTCTGGGTGTGATTGCAGATAATGCGGTAAAATTCACGAATCCGGGAGGCAGTGTACATGTGTGGTGTGCGGAAAGATCAGTGAATGAAGAACGTGTGGTGTATGAATTCGGCTGCTCGGATAATGGAATTGGTATGAGTGAAGAGTTCGCAGGACATGCATTTGAGATGTTCGCCCAGGAGAATAAGACGAGCAGAACGAAGTGCGAGGGTACGGGACTTGGCCTTGCAATTGCAGAGAAGATGGTAGAAAGTCTTGGCGGAACGATTGAGATCAAGAGTAAAAAAGGTCAGGGGACCACAGTGCTTATAACAATTCCATTTGTAATTGCAAAGCCGTCGGAAGAGTCTGCAGTATCTAAGAAAGTGGAGCCGACAGAAGAAGCACAGGATCTGAATGAGATATCCCTGGCGGGAATGCGTGCACTGGTCGTAGAAGATAATGAGCTGAATATGGAGATCGCAAAGTTCATGCTTGAAGAGCATGGAATCTGCGTGGAGTGTGCAGCCGATGGATTAGAAGCAGTTGAGAGATTCGCAAAGTCAGAAACGAACTATTATGATGTAATCTTCATGGATATTATGATGCCGAACATGAATGGCTGGGATGCAGCGAGAAAGATCCGTGCGATGGAAAGATCGGATGCTATAGATGTGCCGATCATTGCCATGAGTGCGAATGCATTTGCGGAAGATATTATCAACAGCCGTATCTCAGGAATCAACAGACATATTGCAAAACCGCTTGATGATACAAAGTTATTGAATGCACTTAGAGAATGTGTGAGAGATAAGAATGGGTAAGCAAAAAGGAGAAAAACATGCTTCAGATACAGCATATTTGTAAAGAATACAGGACGGGGAATCTGGTGCAGAAAGCACTGGATGATGTGAGCCTGAACTTAAGAGACAATGAATTCGTTGCAATCTTAGGCCCCAGTGGATCGGGTAAGACGACACTTCTGAATATCATTGGAGGACTGGATCGCTATGACAGTGGTGATCTGATCATCAACGGGATATCGACGAAGAAATATAAGGACAGGGACTGGGATTCATACAGGAATCACACGATCGGCTTTGTGTTTCAAAGTTATAATCTGATTCCGCACCAGACCGTGCTGTCGAATGTGGAACTGGCACTTACGATCTCAGGTGTCGGCAAAGAAGAGCGGAAGAAACGTGCAATCGACGCATTGAAAAAGGTAGGACTTGGAGAACAGCTTCATAAAAAGCCAAGCCAGATGTCCGGAGGCCAGATGCAGAGAGTCGCGATTGCAAGAGCGCTGGTAAATGATCCGGATATCCTGCTTGCAGATGAACCTACGGGAGCTTTGGACAGTGATACCAGTATCCAGGTTATGGATCTTCTGAAAGAAGTGGCAAAGGACCGGCTGGTCGTGATGGTTACGCATAATCCGGAACTGGCAGAAGAGTATGCGACCAGGATCGTGAACTTAAGAGACGGAAAGATCCGTTCGGATACAGACGAATACATTGTAGATGAACAGGAATTAAAAGCACCGGAACACAAGAATATGGGAAAATCATCGATGTCCTTTCTGACGGCGCTGGCACTTAGCTTTAATAACTTAAAGACCAAAAAAGCAAGGACGCTTCTGACTTCATTTGCCGGTTCTATCGGAATCATCGGAATAGCACTGATCCTGGCGCTTTCCAATGGTGTGAACGGTTATATCCAGTCGATAGAAGAAGAGACGCTGTCAGAATATCCCTTGCAGATCCAGAGCACCGGATTCGATATCACATCGATGATGGTGGGAAATACCGATGCTGACAGTAAGAATAAAACTGATTCCGGTAAGAAGAATAAAAAAGACGGTCAGGTCAAGGTTATGGAGATGGTCACGAATATGTTCTCAAAGATGAATACCAATGATCTGAAATCACTTAAGAATCAGATGGACAAAGATGATAAGAAGATTGGTCAGTATACCAATGCAGTAGAATATTCCTACAATGTGACACCGCAGATATACAGACAGGACAAGGACAGTGTCAGACAGGTCAATCCGGACCAGTCATTTTCGGCGCTTGGTATCAGCTCGGATTCCGGAGCGAACAGTATGATGTCATCGATGATGAGTACGGACGTGTTCTACCGTATGCCGAAGAATGCGGACCTGTATGAGAATCAGTACGATGTAAAGGCCGGAAGATGGCCGAAAAAATATAACGAATGTGTCGTGGTGTTAAGTCAGGACGGCAGCATGAGTGATTTCCTTCTGTATACGCTGGGACTTAGAGATCAGATGGAACTGGATGATATGATCAAAGCATTTGCAAATGAAGAAGAGATTAAGACGCCGACATCTCTTGGAACGTATAGTTATAAAGACATCCTGAATAAGAAGTTCAAGCTGGTAAATGCATCAGATTATTATGAATATGATAACCAGTATAAGGTCTGGAAAGATAAAAGTGACAATGCAGAGTATATGAAAAACATTGTGGCAAAAGGAGAAGATATTAAGATTGTCGGAATCGTACAACCGGCAGAAGGAGCGAAAGCGACTGCTTTAAATCCGGGAATCGGTTACCCATATACGCTGATGACACATGTGGCAGAAGAAGCAAAGAACAGTGAAATCGTAAAGCAGCAGAAAGAAAATCCGGGTGTGAATGTATTTACAGGAGAAGCATTTGGAGAAGAATCAGATAATAACGGGATGGATATGAATTCATTATTCACCGTAGACGAAGATGCGCTTCAGAAAGCATTTGGCATGGGTGATACAGACCTTGCGGGAAGTCTTGGAAAATCGATGAACTCTCTGGACCTTTCCAAATCATTGAATCTTCAGGATGCATTTAAGCTGGACGGGAATACGCTGAATCTGTCCGGCCTTGTGAATCTGAACCAGGTAGATCTTAATTTATCCGGACTTCCACAGACGAATCTTGGAGATATGCTGTCCGGACTGGATGTGAAGGTAAAGCCGGGTGGAATGCAGAAAATGGCATCCGGACTTATGGAAGGTTATCAGGAGTATGCAAAGACGCATCCGGAGGCAGATTATTCGAAGCTTGGAGACCATTTCTCAGAATATCTGCAGACTGATGGTGCGAAGCAGATCATGAAGAAATATTTTTCGAAGATCCTTAAGGAAAGCGGAAAAGTTACCATCACGGAGGAGCAGGTACAGAAGCTTCTGACGGATATGATGCAGGGATTTAAAGCTTATGTAAAGAGTAAAGGCGTGGAAGATGCAAGTGTAGATATGTACGGAGAGTATTTTAAAGAGTATCTGCAGACTGCGGAAGCAAGACAGATCGTATCCGATTGGGTAAATGATCTGTATAAGGATGTGGATATTGAGATCTCTGAAAAGGACCTGCAGGCAATGGCGCAGGAGCTGGCTGGCGGATATCTTGGTTATGCAAAGGAAAAGGGGTATGCAGATGTGACGCAGATGGGTGAGAATTTTGCGGCTTATCTGGGAACAGCCGATGGAAAGCAGAGACTTAGCAGCGGACTTTCAGAGACGATTGATATGAATAGTCTGGAGAGCCAGCTTTCATCCGGCATGAACAGTTATATGAAGCAGGCAATGGGAGCATATACCGGAGCCATCGGCGGAGCATTGGAGTCGCAGATATCATCAGCGATGCAGCAGATCGTAAGCCAGATGTCGGCCGGTATGGGAAAGGTTATGGAATCTGCGATGAGCCAGATGGGACAAAATCTTCAGAGTGTTATGGGAAATGCGATGCAGATCGACACAGATGCATTTGCAAAGGCATTCCAGTTTAACATGACGGAAGATGATCTGACAGAGCTTATGATGTCTATGAGCGGCACCAAGAGTGCAACGTATGACAATAACATGCAGAAATTAGGCTATGCCGATTTCTCAAAGCCAAGTGAGATTGACATTTATCCGAAAGATTTTGAATGCAAGGAACAGGTGGTAGATTATCTGGACCATTACAATAAGAAGATGGAAAAAGACGGAAAGGATGAACAGGTTATCTCTTACACGGATGTGGTGGGAACGTTGATGTCATCAGTTACGGATATTGTTAATACCATCAGTTATGTACTGATCGCATTTGTTGCGATATCGCTGGTAGTATCTTCGATCATGATCGGGGTTATTACGTATATCAGTGTTCTGGAACGGAAGAAGGAGATTGGAATTTTAAGGGCAATCGGGGCATCGAAGAGAAATGTATCACAGGTATTTAATGCAGAGACATTCATTATCGGTCTGTGTGCGGGACTGATCGGAATCGGACTGACACTTTTGCTCCTCATCCCCGGAAATATGGTTATTCATGCAGTGGCAGATAATGCGAATGTCAATGCCGTTCTTCCGGTTGTTCCGGCGTTAGTGCTGATCGCACTGAGTGTGGTGTTGACATTGCTTGGCGGATTGATTCCGTCGAAGAAGGCATCTAAGAGTGATCCGGTTACGGCACTTCGGACAGAATAATAGAAAATTGACAGACGTTTGTTGAAAAAATGTCAAAGAACGATTAAGATATGCTATAGAGAAATCTATAGCATATTTTTTTTGAAAGAGGGAACAGGCATGTATAATTTTAACTATTACACACCAACGAAAGTTGTATTTGGAAAAGATACAGAACAAAAATGTGGAGAACTGGTAAAAGAACAGGGATGTAAAAAAGTATTGATCCATTATGGAAGCGGAAGCGTCAAACGTACTGGCCTGCTGGACAAAGTGAAAGCATCTCTGGATGAAGCCAAAGTTGATTATATTGAGCTTGGCGGAGCAGTACCGAATCCGAGACTTTCACTGGTATATAAAGGAATCGAACTTGCAAAAAAAGAAGGAGTTGACTTCATTCTTGCAGTCGGCGGCGGAAGCGCCATAGATTCTGCCAAGGCCATCGGATATGGTGTGGCAAATGAAGGCGATGTCTGGGACTTCTATGACAGAAAACGTCAGGCAACCGGATGCGTACCAGTCGGTGTGGTACTTACGATTGCGGCAACCGGAAGTGAGATGAGTAACTCATCTGTTATTACAAAAGAAGAAGGCTGGATCAAGAGAGGATACAGCAGTGATTACGGAAGACCAAGATTTGCAATCATGAATCCGGAGCTTACGATGACACTGCCGGATTATCAGACAGCATGTGGATGTACCGATATACTGATGCATACAATGGAGCGTTATTTTACCAATGGCGGAAATATGGAGATTACAGACAGTATCGCAGAAGGCCTGATGCGCACTGTGATCGAGAATGCCAAAATCCTGGTAAAAGATCCAAAGAATTATGATGCCCGTGCGGAAGTAATGTGGGCAGGAAGCCTGTCACACAATGGACTGACCGGCTGCGGTGCGGTTGTCGGAGGAGACTTCGCATCCCACGCTCTGGAACA
>ERZ808240.5277-NODE-5277-length-10649-cov-3.168680_pt1 | contig 10649 bp, 9 predicted proteins | sample MGYA00521084_ERZ808240 | MGnify/ENA primary metagenome ERZ808240 (study PRJEB31516, sample SAMN03275571) | gut metagenome | biome: mammalia-associated habitat; material: feces | host: Papio cynocephalus | place: Kenya | collected 2012-08-06 ... | reverse complement strand
TATCAGTCTGGCGTTCCTGATCGTATCCAGTTCCTGAGAGGCGGCGTACACACCCTTTTCAAAGTTGGTGTAGGCATTGGTGTTCTGGATCTCCGCCAGAACACCGGACAGGGAATCCGCCTTATACTTGAACGGAGCGGTGCTCACGCCGGTCAGGGCGGCGAAATTGCCGCCGCTTTTCAGCGTCTTGCCGCCGATGACCAGCTCGGCAGCGTCGTTGTTCTGCAAAACGGCGCCGGTGCCGGTAGTGTCGTTGATGGCCTTGCCGTTGCTGCCCAGCCGCCAGTAGCTGCCGCCGTCGGTGACCAGAACCAGATAGCGGTTCTCAACTGGGACCGTCTTGGCATCCAGCTTGTTCAGCGCCGCCATGCCAGCGCGGATACCCGCCTGAACATTGGTGCCCAGATTTTTCGGATCCATGATCCATTGAATATCTTCAGTCCTATCCAGATCCAATTTGCTTTGGGAGGTCAGCTTGGACATGGGATGCACTGTATGCGCTTTATTGCCAAAAATCGTAACGCCCACATAGACATTCTTGTCCTGAAGCTGCTTCTGGATCGCTTCGGCCCATTTTTCGATCAGTAAAATGGAATCGCCTTTGTCCGTCCTTGCGGTTTTGAACATACTCTCCGTGCCGTCCAGAACGAACTCCACCGCAATGGGCTTTTCCGCTGCGGCAGCAGGCGCCGTCACAGAAAGGTTGATTTCCGTTTCCCAGTTCGATTTCAGCGTTGACGCCGTTTTCTCCAGCTTGATGCCGCTGCCGCTTTCGGCAGCTGCCGCTGCTACCGGCATCGTGCACAGCAGCATAACCGCTGCCAGAATCCCGGCCAAGGCTCTGTGTTTGTGCATACTCTTACCTCCATTTGTAATCTTTGGAACCCCCGGCAGACCGGACAAATCGACCCGACCGCCAGACAGTGCGGCTCGGATCCTCCGCGCGGCTCATATCGGCACACACATATTTAGTCACGGCCATTATAACATAGCAATTCATGGTTGAACAGCCAAATTTCTATGAAATTTTCGCATTTTTTTAGCGCCACCTGCCAATTTTTGCTAAAATTCCATAGCCATCCGGCTGGATTCCGCCTCCGACAGTTCCGTGACACGGTTGCCCATTACTCTGTACACCCGTTGGCAGAGATTCAGAACGCTGGGCCGGTGGGTCGTAACGATGCAGGTTCTGTTTGGCCGGTGGTGGACGATGTTCCGCAGCACCTGCCGCTCTGTAGCCACGTCCAGAGCAGAGGTCGCCTCATCCAGCAGAAGAACGGGCGCGTCTTTCAGGATGGCGCGGGCAATAGCAATCCGCTGAGCCTGCCCCTCGGAAAGCCCTCTGCCCCGCTCTCCCACACTGCTGTGGATACCATTCGGCATTTTGGAAACAAACTCCCAGGCGCAGGCCAGCGTCAGGGCCTCCCGCAGCTCCTGATCCGTAGCGTCCTCCCGCACCATGCGCAGGTTTTCGGCAATGGTACCGGAAAGAATTGTGTTCCCCTGAGGCACATAGGAAAAAAGATGCCGTGTTTCCGCGTTCGTCTCGACCTCCAGCCCGTTGGATGCTCTGAGGTAAACACGCCCCCGATCCGGCCGCACCAGTCCCAGAATCAGGCGGATCATGGTGGTCTTGCCCTCTCCCGACGGCCCTACCAGAGCCACGATCTCTCCCGGCCCGGCCTGAAAATTGGAGCTGCGGATTACCGGATTCCCTCCGTCATAGCAAAAATCCAGAGCCTCCATCCGAACCTCGAAGCCATCGGCAGCGCAGCCGTCCAGCCGGCTGCTGCCGGGAACGCGGGGTTCCTTGTCCAGCTGTACCAGCTCCCGGATGCGGTGGGCGGAAACAGAGCTGTTCAGGAAGGAGGGCGCCAAATTTACCAGATTATTAAAGGTGGAGGAGAGTTTTGCGCTCTGGGAGAGAAACAGCGTCATGGTGCCGTAGGCAATCTGTCTGGACCACAGCAGATACAGGCAGTAGCCAAAGCCGGTGAACTACCCCGCCAGTCCCAGCAGTGACAGCACCGCCCCGGTCTTGATACTGAACCGGTTATAGTCCAGACTGGCCTTTTTGTAGGTTTCCTGCCGATCCCGGAGTCCCTTGCCGTAACGGCCCATCAGGCCGAAGCTTTTAATGGTATCCAGATTGTAAAAGGCTTCCACCTCATAAGCCATCAGCTTGCTGCCGAGTTCCTTGACCTCCTGACTGTGGCGCCGCATCCGCTTGAGCAGATACCGGGAACTGAGGAGCAGAAAGGGTGCGCTTGCCAGAGCGATAAAAGCCATGGTCAGGTCGTAGTGGAGAATCACAAAAAACGTGGCCAGAAAAGTATACAGGCCGATAACGATGCTGGGCAGCCAGCTCACCGCGTTGGAGGCCACTGTGCTGACATCGCTGTTGAAGCGGTTAAGTATGTCACCATTGACATACCGGCTGAGCTTCAGCCAGTCCGCGTCCATAATCTTATCAAATACAGATGCCTGAATATCATTGCCCACATACAGGCTGATTCTGGCAGATACCCTCGAAATCAGGCTCCTGAGCGCCAGACTGGCCAGGGAGGAGCCGACCATGATGAGCGCCATAGCCGGCAGTCTGGAGGTCTGATACCCGGTGATAATATCGATGGTGTATTTGCTGGCCACTGCCGAGATCAGGCTCAGTGAGGAACTGGCAACGCCAAGAACCACATAACAGGCCACCGCCCACTTGTACTGTCTTGTGTAAGTCAGGATCCAGCGCCAGTCCGTCAGGATTTCTCCGAAAGTCCCCTCTTTCCAGCGCCGCAGCAGGACACCCAGCGCCGTGGATCCGAAAAGGCCGGAGGGCTTTTTGCCCTCACCCCTCTCTTCCGCCATGGGACTTCCCTCCTTTCCAGAGCCGGGAAACCACGCCGTAGGCTCGGCGGAGCCAGGGGCGCAGCGGCCGCAGCCACAGCCACGGCCCCCGGAAAAACCTCCACCAGAAAGAGGCCGGCCCCAGCCACTTCCCCTTCCGGCAGACCCGGAAAACCACACCGCAGATCTGGTTTGGGGCAATAGGCCCCTCTGTCATCTGTTGAGCGTCTCCCAGAAAATAATAGCTGCCGTCTGGCCCCACCCGGCAAACCCGGTGCATGATGTAATCGCCGTTTCTCCGGCGGAACAGAGCCATGTCCCCCTTTTTCAGAGGCTTATCCGGCTTTTGGAAGCAGATTTGATCCCTGCCGTGAACCAGAAACGGCGACATACTGTTTCCGGTAACGGTCAGGGACACCTGCCTGCCCTGATCGGCCAGATTCGTCAGTGCCGCGAGATAGGCGCGGGTATCCATCGTTCTGGACGCTGCTTCCATGGCCGTTTTCCTTTTCTTCGTATTTTGGCAAGTCACGTCTGGCGCTCCCCGCCCTTTTTATAATGACTGCTGTATTTGCCGTAATAGCCGCCATAGCCGTATCCGTAACCGTATCCATAGCCGCTGCGGCTGCCCTCCGCGCCATTGAGAACGCAGCCCAGAATCCGGGTGCCGCTGTCCGCCAGCATCTGCAAGCCGTCCAGCACGTGGGGCACCTGAGCCGCGCCGGAGCGGAGCACATAGACCGTGGCGTCCGCCGCCCGGGCGATGGCGGCGCTGTCCGCCACCAGACGGCAGGGCGGCGTGTCCAGCACAATGAAGTCCGCCTCCTGCCGCAGGGTGTCCAGCAGAGTGGTCAGACGCCGGGAGCTGATCTGCCGCCGGACATCCGCAGCAGCCGTGTCTCCGGCCAGCAGGGAGAGATTTGTTCCCTCCAGAGGCACCAGATAACTCTGCACGTCCAGCCCGCCGCTTTCCAGCAGCTCCGGCACCCCCTGCGATGGTTTCCGGATCCCCAGAGCCTTTTTCACGGAGGGTTTCCGCAAATCCAGATCCACCAGAATCACCTTGGCCCCGTTCTGGCTGAGAGTCAGGGCCAGATTCACCGCCGCGGTGGTCTTGCCCTCGCCGGGCAGGGTACTGGTGACCATCACCACCTGAGCCTTCTTTTTGGCGTCCTCCCGCAGGAACTTGATGCGCATACTGCGCACGCTCTCCTGAAAGGCCCCGGATATCTTCCTGTTGCGGATGGAGATCGTCCGATCCATCGCGCCGCTGCGGCGCTTGAAGCGCACCTGGGGCAGCACCGCCAGACAACTCTGGTTCAGTTCCCTGCGGATTTCCTCCGCCCCACGGATGCTCCGGCGAGTGGCGGCATAGGCCAGAATCACCAGCAGACCCAGAAAGGCCCCCATGACCGCCCCTTTAGCCACGGTTCTGACAGGCCGGAACGTATTGCAGGGCTGCTCCGCCGCCGTGGGCACCGTCAGCAGGTTCATCTGGGTGCTGCCCACCACATAGTCCGCCACCCGGGGATAAATCCGGATCACGGTGCTGAGAATGTCATAGGCCGCCTGAGGATCCGTACTGGTGACCTTCAGGGAAAAGAGGTTGGTATTGGGCACGGTCTGAGCCGTGATGGTACCGTTGACAGAGCTGGTTCCCATCTCCTGCATCAGCTCCGACTGCATCAGCTCCGACTGCAATAAGTAAGGAAAGGTCTTGCTCAGCTGCTCCGCCATGGCCTTGTCATAATAGTTGGTGGAGCCGCCGATATCCGTCAGCACCCAGTCCGACATCTGGATGGTAAAGGTTACCTCCGAGGCATAGCGGGGTGTGTAGCTCCGCCAGCTCCGAAATCCCTGAAACGCTCCCGCCAACAGGGCCAGAATCACCGGCAGCCAGAACAGCCGCCGGAACGCTTTCCAAAATTCCTGCAAAAGGCGGAACAGGTCGATCTGCCCCTCTTCCACCTGATCGACTTTATGATCTTCCATGAGGTTCCGCCTCCTCCGCAGGCACTTCCGCCCGCCGGTGTTTTCCGCTGCGGCCGTAGCCATAGCCATATCCGTAACCGTAACCGTAACCGTAGCCATAACCGTAGCTGTGGTGGTCGTTGGAAAAAGGCATACTCCGCACATCGTTGAAAATACAGCCCAGCAGCTCCGCCCGGCAGCCGTTCAGCATATCGGCAATGTCGTTAAGCCGTCCCGCCGGGGCGCAGTCCTGCCGGACTACCAGCAAAGACAGATCCGCCAGATCCGCCAGAGCCTCCACATCGGAGAACAGGGCGATGGGCGGGGAGTCGATGATGATGTAGTCCATCTCCTGCCGGGCCTGTTCCAGCAGCGACGCCATGTGCTCCGAGGAAATAAGCTCCGCCGCGCTGTCGCTGGCGGTGGTGGAGAACAGGGTGTAGAGCTTCTCCTTTTCCAGATACTCCGGCGCATAGGCCTGCCGGCCCCGAATCACGTCCGCCAGCTCCAGATTGGGCTTGTGGTGCAGCAGCTTGTACTGAGCCGCCTTGTGGAGATCCGCATCGATCAGCAGCACCTTTTTATTCCCCTGAGCCAGCGTCAAAGCCAGATTGGCGGTCACGGTGGACTTGCCCTCATTTTCCAGAGCGCTGGTCACCAGAATCACCTTCCGATTCCCTTTCTGAGCGGCATATTGCAGCCTGACACCCAACTTATAGATCTCCTCCGTAAAGCGGAAGCTGGCCACCGGCATGGTAATCAGCAGTCCCCGGTTGGTCTTTTTCAGCTTGCTGCGCAGGGTTTTGTTCTTCTCCTCATGATGCAGGGTACCGAAAAGCTTCATATCCAGCTTCCGCCGCACCGCCGCCGTGGTCTGCACCGTGTCCGCCAGCAGAGCCATGGCCAGCAGCAGAACAACCATGGCGGCCATGCCGCCCATAAAAGCTGTTTTGACAATGCGGGTTCGATCCATGGGATTGGAGGGCGCTGTGGGCACCCGGGGGCCGGACAGTTCTTTCAGCAGCACGTTCTGGAACACATATTCCGACACGGTGTCGTAATTTTCCAGCAGCAGCTGCAGGGTCTGAAAAGCGTCCGCCGGGGAGCTTGCCGTCACCTTCAGTGTCAGCAGGTTCGTCTCCGGGATCACCGAGGCCCGGAGGGTGCCGGGCAGGCTGGCGACCCCCAGCTGGCTGCGGGCCACTTCGCTGAACATATTGCTCTGAAAAAGCTGGGTGAACGTGTCCGCGATTTCCGAGGATAAGCTCAGATTTGAGATCACGGAGGAATAGCCGCCGCTCTTCACGCTGACGGCCAGCGTAGCGCTGGCGGTGTATTCCGCCCTGTAGAGGTTTTGAACCGCCGTCAGAGCCAGCATGGCGGCAATGAGTCCCGCCGCCAGAATCAGCGGGATCTCCCGCATCAGGCGCCGGAGCAGACAGACGGGATTCAGGTCTGTCCAGTGAAACATCTGTTGTTCTTCCATGGTCCGCCCTCACTCCACGACTACATACAGAACGGCGGTGCCCTCGCTGCCGCTGTCTCCCCTGCATATGTAAATCACCTTGTTGACGCCGGGAACCAGTCCGCCCTCCGGCAGGACAGCGGTAACGCCCGCCGCGTCCCCGCCGCTGACAGAATCCACATAGGCCATGGGGTCAAAGGCAGCCCCCGCTTTCTGATAGACCAGATACTCCGTCAGCTGGATGCGCGGCTCCCCCGCCTCATAATTCCGGATCACGATGTCCAGCGTCACGGACGCCGTGTCCCCCAGGCTGTTGGTCACCTGAAACGTGGCGGGGTAGGTCCCCTCATTATAGGTATTTGTGCTGCCGGACACCACCCGGATCCGGTCAGACAGGTCGCCGTCGATCTTGTCAGAGGCCGTCAGCCGGTCCTTGATCCGCAAGGGACTGCCCACAGAGTAACGCAGCTCCTTTTCCAGAGAAAACCGGGGCGGCTGATAGTCCGTGTACCGGATCTCCCGGGTGGCGGTGACTACGTGATTGTCGCTGTCCGCCACGGCATAGGTCACAGTGGCAGTGCTGCTGTCCGTCCGCTTGTCCACGCCTTGAAGCAGAATCTTGTCCGTCAGGTTCCCGTCCTTTTCATCCCAGGCGGTCACATCCCGCAGCAGGGCCTCGCCGCTTTCCTCCATGGAAACGGTCAGCACCGTGTCCGGGCACCGGATCACCGGAATAGTCCGATCCTCCGTGCGCCGGTGGTAGATGGTGGAAGCCGCCAGCAGGCAGGCGGACAGCACCAGACAGATACAAGTCAGAATACGCAGTCGTTTCATAGAATCTCCTTCGGGGCATCAGGCATCCGCCCCGTGCTTCCAGCTTCTAAAATGCCGCCAGCACCGGCCGCACCGGCCGGTCGTCCAGAATGGCGGCGGGATTTTTCTCCAGCAGAAAATCCGCAATCTCCGGCGAATCGAAATCCGCCGCGTAATCCCACGCATCCGCCAGACGGGTCGTCCGTCGGAAAGGGCTGTGGGCATCGCTGCCGATCAGATGAATGCAGCCCTCGCCCAGACACCAGTTCGCAACCTGCGCAGCGCTGCGGCCAAACATACCGAACAGGCTCCCTTTGTTGATCTGAAGCACAAGACCCTCGCCGATCCAGTGAAGCAGGCACTCCCGTTCTCTCTGAACAAAGCGATAACGCTCCGGATGGGCAACCACCGGTATTACGCCCTCTTTTCGGATCGCGTCCAGCATCTGCTCGGCAAACCGGCGGGATTCATCGAATCCAAACTCCACCAGCAAGTAGCGGCTGCCGCCAAGCGGCAGCAGCTTCCCCTGACGAAGCAGTCCGGGAACTTCCGGCGTCATATAAACCTCCATACCGGCGTACAGCTTCAGCGGGATCTCACGTGCCCGCAGCAGCGCGTTGAGACGGCCGAATCGCTGCCGCAGCGGCTCAGAGCAGTAATTTTGGAACTGACCCGGCACATTGCAGTGTGGCGTAGCGGCAATGGCCGTTACACCGCTTTCCACAGCCAGCTGTGCCATCATGCAGCTCTCTTCATCTGTGGCGGAACCATCATCCACCCCCGGCAGGATGTGACAGTGCAGATCAATCATACCTGCGTTCCCCCCGCTTTTCAGCCCTTGCGGAATTCGTTGAGGTAATATGCCTTTTTCAGGCTCTTTTCCTCTTTGTACGTCTCTTCAATTTCACGGGCCAGTGTATCATCCTGACCGCTGGCCTTCAGCAGTTTCCGCAGCCGGGACACCACTGCAGCCACCTCGCTGTCACACTCTTTTTCCATGGCCGTCAGCTCGCCAATCCTGTCGTAGACCACTCTGGTGCGGTTTTCCGCAGTGTGTTCCCCCGCCGCATACTCGTCAATGGCGGATTGCACCACCGCATCCAGCTTTCCAACATAGGTTGCCCGCAGGGCGTACATGGTGGCTACCAGTTCTCTGATTTCCTCCTCCGGCGTCCGGACAGGCTCTGCCTGCGGTTCCTGCTCCGCCGGAGCAGCCGGCTGCCGCTCCCCGCTCTGATCCACCAGCTTTTTTGCCGCCTCCTGCGCCGTCAGGCTGCCGTCTGCCAGCTGAGCAGCTTCCTCATCCGAGAATGTAAAGCCGCTGATCTGGTAGTCTTCCATCGCCTGATCCAACGCCAGCTGGTTTTCTCCCAGTTTCTGATCCAGCGTGTCCTGATTCATGGTCAGGCCGTATCGCAGGGCGTTGAGATTATTCCACTGCCAGACGGCCACAGCCCCTCCGGCTACCAGAACAGCGCTCAAAATGCCCAAAGCAGTCTTCGTTCCTTTTTTCATAGCAGCTTCACCCCCATTTTCTCAAACCAACGGCGTACTCCTGTCTCTATCGCAGCGCCGCGGCAGCCGCTTTCGGACACTCCGCCGCCCGGATGGCGGCCGCGTTGACCTCATCCGGATCACGGAAAGTAGGCACCAGACGGTGCAGCGTCTGGAAGATCTGCTCCCGGCTGCCATTTTCCGCCACGTCTTCCAGCTTCCGGAGCCAGACTGCCATTTCCTCCTGATCCACCAGCGGCTTCTTTTCTACGAAAATCTTTTCGTTTTCCGTGCGCCGCAGATTGGCGTCCCGGGTCAGCAGTTCCTCATAAAGCTTTTCGCCCGGGCGCAGGCCCACCTCTTCAATTTTTATATCTACGCCGGGGGTATAGCCGGACAGGCGGATCAGCTTTTCCGCCAGATCCCAGATGTGTACCGGTTCCCCCATATCCAGCACGTAGACCTCACCGCTGTGTGCAAAGGATCCTGCTTCCAGCACCAGCTGCGCCGCCTCCGGGATGGTCATGAAGTAGCGGATGATCCGCCGGTCCGTGACGGTCACCGGCCCGCCGTAGGCGATCTGCTTTTCAAACAGGGGAATCACAGAACCGCTGGAGCCAAGCACATTTCCGAAACGCACCGCGGCAAACTCCGTGCCGCCCGCCTGCCGCAACCCCTGAATCACCTGTTCACAGAGATATTTTGTGGTTCCCATGATGTTTGTGGGATTTACCGCCTTATCCGTTGAGATCAGCACAAATTTTTCCGTGCCGTATTTTCGGGCCGACAGGGCGGCATGATACGTACCGAGGACATTGTTCTTCACAGCCTCCTCCGGACAGCGCTCCATCAGCGGCACGTGTTTGTGCGCCGCCGCATGAAACACCAGCTCCGGCCGGTAACGGGCAAAAATCCTGTCCAGCTTTTCCTGATCCCGGATGGACGCGATCTCCACCGACAGCGGGAAATCTCTTCCATGGCAATGCAGCAGATCGTTTTGCAGCTCATAGGTGGTATTTTCCGCGATGTCCAGAATCACAAGCCGTCTGGGGCTGTAATTGGCAATCTGCCGGCACAGTTCGGAGCCGATGGAGCCGCCTCCGCCCGTCACCATAACGGTCTTTCCCCGGATCAGCGCGTCGATCCGCCGGTTGTCCAGCTGAACGGGCGGACGCCCCAGAAGATCCTCGATCCGCACCTCCCGCACCTGAGAAGCAAGTGATGTTGTCTCCCGCTCCAGCTGAGTCATGGGATCCTCAAAAATATGCAGATGGCATTTGGTGGCGGCGCATACGTGAAGTATTTCCGTCCGCCGTTGGGGCGGCAGATTGGAAATTGCCAGAATGATGTCCGTTACAGGTGTGTTCTGCAAGATCTCCTCCAGATTGTCGATCGGCCCGCGCACCGGAATGCCGTGGATGTGCTTGTCCATTTTGTCCGAGGCATCATCAATCATGCAGTAGGGGGTATATCTGCTGTCCGGATTGCTCCGCAGCTCACCCAGAAGCGTCACGCCGGAAGTTCCTGCGCCAATGATGGCCGCGTAGCGGCCCCGGCGGCCCCGGTTGCTGACTTTCATGCGGTACATCCGGTAAAGAAACCGCTCTGCCAGCATGGCCAGCAGCGCCAGTGCACTTCCCGTCAGAGCGCGGGAGATCCAGATCCGGTTTGCTCCCGCCGCAAAGTTGCAGGCGCTGTAAAGAGCAAATCCAAGGCTCATGCCGGCCAGCAGGACAAAGTACTCCCTGCTCTCCGCATAGCGCCACAGGCTGTTATAAGTGCGGAAAAGCAGCTGAAACAGCAGTACGCACACCGAGAGAAAACCGATGTGGAGCACCAGATTCAAAAACAGAATGTCCCCCCGGAACAGGGCCGGAAGAAACAGCATAAAGTTGCACGCAAAAATCAGGCAGACATCCAGCAGCAGGACAATCTGCCCCCGGTATCGGGACACCATCCTTGTTCTCCCCCCTTTCTGTAATCTTTTATACTTCTTATACTGCGGTGGAAATGAACTGCCCAGACAGCATAACAGCATGAAAAAGGAGCTGCTGTACCCTGCGCA
>ERZ808240.5276-NODE-5276-length-10651-cov-2.660344_pt1 | contig 10651 bp, 7 predicted proteins | sample MGYA00521084_ERZ808240 | MGnify/ENA primary metagenome ERZ808240 (study PRJEB31516, sample SAMN03275571) | gut metagenome | biome: mammalia-associated habitat; material: feces | host: Papio cynocephalus | place: Kenya | collected 2012-08-06 ... | reverse complement strand
GATTCTCACTGCATGACTTGCGGAGAACCTATCAAGCGGCGTGACCTGATACCGATAATAAGCTGGTGCGTACTTCGTGGAAAGTGCCGAAATTGCGGTGCCAAAATATCCCCGAGATACACTGTGGTGGAGTCACTCAACGCACTGCTATATTTATGGGTATTCTATCACTTCAATGGAATCTTCAATCCGCTTCGTGCGGCGCTTGTCTGTCTTTTATTCTCAGCTCTTATCGTTGTATTCTTCATGGATTGGGACACACAGCTCATCAACACATATGTGGTGATATTTATTGGGTTGCTTGGTGTTGCCGAATACATTTTTTGCAGAGATCAGACAGGACTTACGCTTAAGTCACAGATAATCGGATTTTTCATTGTGAGCGTGCCTTTACTTATTATCAGTCTTATCACGCATGAGAAAGCAATGGGCATGGGAGATGTATATCTCATGGCAGCCGCTGGACTATTTCTCGGAATGCAGGGTGCACTGGTAGCGCTGCTTATCGGTCTGATAACAGGCTCGATCGGCGGACTTATCCAGAAGCACCGCAATGGTGAATCTGTATTTGCATTTGGTCCATATCTCTCCATAGGAATTGCTGTTGCTGCATTGTACTCAGAGCAGATCGGCTCATGGTACATGGACTTCACAGGTCTCAACGAGATGATGAATGAAGCAATGCTCATAATAAGATAGTTGCACATATTCCGCAGTTTGATACTGCGGAATTTTTTTTGCCCAAAAAATCCTCTTAATAGATTTGTTCTGTTAAGGGGATTTTTTCAGCAATCAGACCCGTAAGGGGTCTGATTGAGAAATAAACTACTGTACCTTAGATACTGTAATATCTGATGGATTCAATGGATAGTTTAAAAGATCCTCGGTATACTTTGGATCATTGTATTTCTTAAAATACAACGTAACGGTGACAGTTCCACCTGCTGGAATAAATACACAGTTTGAAGGATTATTCAAATCATTGTTAGTTGTAAATTCACAAACCTTATCATTTGGAATTTTCAATCTCCAATCCGCCTGCATCTGATCAAATGCAAAACCAACATTTGCACTAAGCGACCAAACCTTTACAACATCAGAACCATTATTCTGTATTGTTATATCATAGTCAATCTCACCATCGCTGATTTTTCTTGCAATACTACTAAGAACGTACAAATCATTAGTCGGTTTCGAGATGAAAATTGCCTCAAAAACTGTATCAGATGTTATAACCTTAGTAGATATATCATCGCTTGTGCCTTCTACGACCCAACCGCCAAAAATCTTGTCAGCATCTGACGAAACAGGTGTAGAACCTGGGTAGCTTGCATACTGTCCGTCTGAAACATAAATGGTTGAGGCATTTATTAAAGAACCATTTAATTTAAACTCGACCTTATGTTTGTCCTGTACAACAGGAACGAAAACCGCTGTATTATCTGTGATAGAAACATCAGTAAGACCCTTTGTGGTATCTGATTTGTATACCCACTTAACAAAATCCTGCTTTACAGAATCAAAATCAGCTGGTGTACCCGGATCATTTGCGAAGTCGCCGTCATATACACTCGTTGTAGTAAATGTAGTGCCGTTGATATTCTCAAATGTTACTGTAAACTGATCTTTTGGTGCAATAGGAGGGTAAACACAGGAGAATACCATATCCTTGTTTATCGTTACACCTGTGGTAAAGTCAACAACATTGTTTTTGTTATCTACCCAATAAGGCGTGCCATATCCTGTTCTTGTTGCCATGGTCGGAGGAGTCTGGTAAAGTGTACCTGCCTTAACAGATTTAGACTCGATCTCAGTGCCTGCTTTTGAAGAATCAGGATCACTTGCGGAATAGATAAACTTTACATTATATGCCTTTGAACTTGAAACTGTTGTCTTATCATAGAAAATGTAAGTGTATGTGTTTGAAGCATCATAACTGTAATACTTTTCCTGCTGAGCGGTACAACCTGACGGTACAGCTGCCTGCGGATAGGTGACATAGTCAGCAGCCGTTGAGAAATCAATATAATCATTAACATTGTATGAGTCGCCGTCATCGATGTTAATGTTTGTGAGATTTACAGAAGCGTCCTTTTTATACTTTGTTTTTGTGAAAGTATAGCTGCCGTTGTTATATGTTGGCTGATAAGCTGTAAGAGAAACGTCAAGAGTATACATATCTTCTATCTTGCTTATGCCAGCGCTGATATCGAACTTATAGTTATCGTAAAAATCAACGCCTCGTGCAACCTTAGAGTTGTTGAAGTTAATACCATCTGAGTTTACATTGCCAACATTGATGATACAGCCTTTTGCACCCATTCTCTTAGCTGCTGTGTCTGTATCGCTGCCTGAATAGTTTTTCAGACTATAACCACGAAGATTGTTATTATCGATAATAAGGCAGTTTGAGTAAGTCACGCCGCTTGCGCCGATCGTACCGGAAGTTGACACTTTAGGCACACCTATATAATCTTTAAGCACAAGAATATTAGTAGAATATCTCAGTTCGTCATCGAGGTAGTCAATAAGTCCCGAGCCTATGATATTACTTTCCATTGTGGCGTCAGCGTCATGATAAACGGCGTTTGTAGGTTTGATAAGATTAAGGATAGCGCCGAGGATCACACCGAAAATCGTTACCACAACGATAAGCTCAACAAGGGTAAAACCCTTGCGGTTTTTATTCATTTTCAAGATCCTCCCTCCTTATGGTGTTGAATGTGCTGCGTCATAATCAGCCTGATTTTTGTAATCAGAGCCGCCCATATAGTGGATAACTACATAACCTGTGGCTTTACCAGACGCATCTTTCTCAAGGAAATAATCAAAGTTTGTATTTGTGATCTTAAATGCGGCTGTGTCCGCTGTCGGAGCGTCGCTGTAAAGATCGGACGACTGTGAGAAGCCAAAGTAGTCAGTTCCTGTTACACCTGAAAGCACAACGCCAAACTGCTGGTTTCCGCCGTCGCCAACAGGGATAAGAAGTGAATTTCCTGATGAGTTATTATTTACATCAAAGAACTTTCCGCCTGTAAGCTCAGGGGTAAGAGCATAGAAATTCATATCAGAACCGGAATTGTTATAGAACTTTACCCAATAAACGCTATTATCAGGGTTAGGTGTGATGTTTACGTCCTTGCCCTGAAGAAACTTAAGCTGATAGCCTGCGTCAGCGTCGATACTATTGAGCTTTGCTTTGAAGCCGTAGGCTGTAGTATTGAACTTTATACCACTGCCAAAGTCTGCTTCAAGGGCAAACTCATTTGTAGTTTTGCCACTTGAAGAAAACTTGTTGACCTTTATCTCGTTCATATCGACGGTCTTGTTATCATTATACTGCTCGGCATTTACTGCCTGAGTATACATTTCATTATTGCGGTAATAGTTTTCAAGGTTCTGCCTTTTTGCCGCAACTGCAACAGTCACAAGCATAGCAGACATACCAGACAGAAGCGCCATGGCTATGATGACCTCTACAAGAGTCATACCCTTTTTATTTTTCGTGTTCTTTTTCATGAGTATACTCCTTTCAATTAGTAGTGATCATATCTGTCAAGAGTATATCCGAATGCTGAATCGTCCTTGCCGCCCTTTGCATTCTGCATTACAGAAGTCGTTGAAGGCTTGGTGTATACATAGAACGCTGTATTGGCGTTACCAAAGCTGTTTGCTATAACAACGCCAACTGCACAACACTGAACTGTCATTGTTCCGCCTGCTGAGTCTGTTACCACAAGTCCGCCAAGACCACTTGTTGCGATATTAACGATAGCCTGTGGTGAATAGAATGAGCCCTGGAAGAAGCTGTTATTTGTAGCGTTAAGTGTTGTGTTCTCTGCAAACAGGAAGATGATGCTGCTGTTTTTCGGTCTGTAAGAGCCTGCAACATCTACAGATGTAGGGTTGAGGACAAAGCCGCTCTGAGGTGAACCAGGGTTACCCTTATATTTATTAAGAGTATCGGCGCTGAACATACGAACGTAGGTATCATAGTCGAATATCTTCAATCCCTCGAAGCTGTAGTTACAAGCACTTGAGCCTAAATGTTGTGACTTGCCTGTTACTGAGTCTATACCTTTAAGTGTGATAGAATTACCTGAGTCAGATACAAAATAACAGTTATACTTTCTGTCGCCCGTAGCTGCATCAGTTATAGTTGAACGATTTCTTACTACAATAGTAGGTGCCCAGCTAGAGCCAAGGTTAAGACCATTCTCAAGCATAATAACAATATCGCCTGAAGAATCAGAAACATCAATGAGTATTCTTGAACCATTACCAAATTTGTTAAAGTCAAGGTCATTTTTAGCCCATTTACAGCTTGATGTTATTCTCAGCTTGTAGCGACTTTCAACAGGTGTCTTAACTCCTGTTCCTGTAAGATCTATGTTCTCAGTAAGCGTGTAATCAACATTTGACCAATCACTTGCAAAGGTATTGAATGTCTTTGTGTTTGCACCATTATAAAATGCTTTATACTGATCTGAAATAGTTGTTACATCAGTATTCGTGCTCATGAAGAAGTCCTCAGGATAATAAACATAGGCATCAGCAGATACAGGTATCTGTGGCTTTGCGTCACGACCTGCTTTGCTGAGAACAACGCCCTCCTGAATGTTTGAGCAGTTGATCTTATCCTTGCCTGTGATAGTGCCTGATACATAAACTGAACCTGTTACATTCAGTGACTTTGTAACATTGAGGTTACCCTCAACGTAGAGAGAACCATTAATATTCTGTCCATTTGCACCGAATGTTGCATCGCCCTTATAAGCGCCTGCACCCTTATAGACATAGAAGTTACCATATTGTGTATAGTCATTTCCGCCTATATCAGCTTCACAGCAGAACAGGTCAACATCAAAACCTGAAGAACCAACATTCATGTGGTTTGTAGTGGAGATCTTTTGACCGATATTAACATAGTTATATCCGTCTGCTCTTGCCATTGTGGAGTTGATCTTGAACTCATTTGAAACGTTAAGGTTTTCAGAGATAGTAACAGTTGAACCCTGCTTTTCATCTACAAGGCTAGGTTTGAGCATGATAAGAGGCTGTGTTGCAACATCAAGTGAACCATACATCAGATAAGAGCCGTAAATACTTGTGTTATTTGTAAATCTGTAGACCTTACCTGTGGTGTTGTTGATACCAGCCATGTCACCGATAACGTTGAGGTTATCGTAACCTGCGCCGCCGTTACCGACAAGCTCGATAGTGTTTGTATAGTCAGCTGGCTTTGTAACTGACTGAGTAGAGATATGTGCTGCTACCTGTTCTGTTCTTCCAAGGTAAGTAGTTTCACAAGTAACAACGATGTTTGCGGCACTTGTACCCTCCTGTGCTATAGTTATCTTGGTAGTACCGATATTGTCGCTTTTTCCGTTACTGCCATTGTAGCTTACATCAGTGGTAGTACCCTTACCGCTATTGGCACTTGCAAGCTTTTTAAGGTTATCGATAGCCTGTTTCTGCTTAGCCTTTGCAGTAGGGTCATTGGTAGGAGCTGTATCAGTCTGTATCTGATTGATAAAGCTTTCAAGCGTAGATGAAGCTGTCAGATAAGCCTGTTTGCTCTTATAGTTATCATTTGTCTTTGTTCTGTTTATTGAAACATAAGAAACAGTTGCGGTCAGAAGTATTGACAGCATGAGCATGACAGCAACAGCTGTGAAAAGTACGACTCCGGGTTTATTTCTTTGTTTCCTCTTCGGAGTATTTTCCATATTAACCACCTTTCTTAGTTTTATTGACATATTTGCTATACTTTTTTCATTTTACACAAGTTGATTACTTATATAAAATTTTTAATCATTATATAGCACTAATTGGCAGGATAAGAGATATTCCTTATCCTACCAAATAGTTATCTTTTAGCTGGCAGAAGGATCAGCAAGCTTCTTCAGAACGTACATATTGAGAGTCATTGTACCAGAGATCTCGCTCTCGTTGACATTCTCAATATTGACATTCTCGATCACCATGCTCTTTTCATTATTTGTTGTCAGGTTGTCAGCGAAATTCTTGAAACCTGAAAGTGAGCTTGTGAACTGGACATTGATGCTGTAATAGCCGATAGTCTGTGCAGCTGCTGCGTTTGGATCAGCTGCTGCATTTGCATCTGCATTAGCGTCAGCAGCAGAATCTGCTGAATCAGCTGAACTTGCGCCATTATATTCATCTACCTTAGTATCAAAGTCAGTAAATGTTGTTGTTGAAGAATATGAGAAAGGTGTAAGCACTGTGCTGCCGTATGCTGAGATAGACATATTTGAGTTCTTGATATTAACATCATCAACCGCAAAAAGCTCACGAACCTTATCAGTAGCCTTATAAGCTACCTGATAATCATAGAAATTTGAAGCGACCTGTGACGTGCTTGTGTAAAGAGTCTGTATCTCAGCGGCAAGGTTTTTATCCTTGTCTACCTGATCCTCAAGCTCACTGAGCTGTACCTTTGCAGACTCAAGGTCACTGCTCGCCTGACTACATTCATCAATGGCAGGCTTAACGAAAAGCATGAAACCTGCAACAACTATAAGCAGTACGAATACTACTATCAAAATCATTTTATCACGATAATTCAACTTCATAATTATTCACCCTCGCCCTCTTCTTTAAGATAAAGTGTCAGCGAATCAAGCGTTACGCCTGAGCTGCCGTCTTCACCGATCGAATATCCGTTGTACCCTACATCTTCCTGGAAGAGTCCTGTATTTACAAGGGCATCGATTGCTGTTGTTACATCTGACTGATCATCAAGTTCTACCTTTGTGAGCGTTACTGTTCCAGCCTCAAGGTTATATGTAAAGCCCTCATACTTGAATGATCCAAGAGCGTCCTTGATATCATCAAACATTGCGCTTGACACAACAGGAAGTGTTTCAAGAGCGGCGTTAGCTGATGTAACATAGTTTGAATAATCCTGCATGATCATCATCTTATTGTGAAGTATCTGGTTCTGAGCGATCTTCTCGTTGCAAACAGCTATCTTTTCATTAGTCTTATCGATATCCTTCTCGATAGAATTCTTTCTGAGGTGGATAACAAGTGTTGCGCCTGCGATAAGCACTGCTGCTGCTGCCGCAAAGATACCGCCTGTCATGAGCAATGAGCCCATTCCGCTGCTGCCGCCCTTACCTGTTGACTGGTCAACTTCAAGGAGGTTGATCTTCTCAGTTGCCTTGTTTCTCTTATAGAGAGCACCGATAGCGTTAGCGAATACTGTGAACTCGAAGTTCTCGAAACCTGTGATCTGTGCAGGCACGCCAAGTACGGAAGCCTTTATATCAAGACCGTCGAGAGCGTCAACGAGCTTGATGTAGTCCTCGATAAAGCCATAGAGGATAACGTTCTCAAGTCCTGAGCCGCCTCTTGCCTTATTGAACTGCTCCATTCTGAAGATGTTCTCGTTAAGAGCCTCTGTGATGTAATCGTCAGAGTCATAGTCATCTTCTGAGATAGGAACATATCTAGCGAATGCCATTTGTCCATTCTCGAACAGCGTCAGACCAAGGAAGTTCTTATCGATCTGACAAACCAACAGCGGCATTTTCTCCAAATTGGACTTGTCAGCGAGAACTATTCTTGCGATAGAGTTACATCCGATATTAACAGATCTGAGGTTCATACCCATGATGTTGAAGAGCTTTCTATAGCTTTCAACTATCGTACTAGGACAAGCTGTTGCAAGTACCTTAACTGCGCCAGGGTTATCCTCGCCTGCTTCTCCTACTACTGTATATGAGATAGAATACTCATCTGTGATACCCATTTCCTGACTCATATGGTTCTGTACCATAAGCAGGAACTCATTACCCTTTGCTTTTGGAACTACAAGCTCCTTGAATACGATGTTGCTTGATGAGAAAGTAACGATAGCATCCTTATCCATCATATCCTCGGCCTTGATCTGTGTGAGCAGAAGCTCAGAAAGACCTGAAAGGTTGATTACCTCACCATTAAGGATCATATCCTCAGGAACGTCTACCTGCAAAGATCTTTCGATCCTTATCTTGTTAGAGGAGTTATCACCTTTAACAATGTTGATTTGTCTATCAGAAATATCAAATGATAGCATTTATTCCTTCACCTCTTAAATTATTTTTCAAAACAAATATCTTTCCTCTCCATCTTAAAGGAGAGGAGATATTTAAAATTAACGAACATAAACAACAAGCTGTTATTCTTCCAGACCTGACAGTGAACCATAGAGCAGTGGGAAGATACCTGCAAGGCAGAGACCGATAGCAACACCCATGAATACGATGAGCAATGGCTCCATAAGACCTACAAGTCTTGTAACAGCTGCGTCTGCTTCTTCCTCATAGTAGTCAGCAGTTTTCTCAAGGATCTCATCGAGAGCACCTGATTCTTCACCGACGTATATGATAGAAGTGAACATTCCTTCAAATATCTCTGTTTTTGCAAGTGACGCTGAAAGAGGTGCGCCCTGCTTGACCTCATCAACTACCTGAATGAACATCTTATCAACGTAAGAATTTCCAAGTATTCTTGATGAACGCTCAAGACACTCTACCATTGGGATACCGCTTGAATAAAGTGATGAAAGAGTTCTTGCGAAACGTCCCTCATAGATCTTTACCATAAGCTTTCCTACAGCTGGCATTTTTATCTTGATATAGTCATATTTAAGTCTGATCGACGGTACTTTCAAAGCGTATATCCAACCGAATACAATAGCAAGAACTACTATAAGAATGATATACCATTTAGCTTTGAAGAAGTCACTGAATGCGAAGAGAGCCTTTGAAAGTGCAGGCATCTGATCTTCTGACATAAGTCCTGCGAATATAGGCATGATGAATGTAAACATACCGATTACCATTACGATACAAAGAACACCCAGAATGATAGGGTATGTCATAGCACTCTTGACCTTATTGTTCAACTTGTTTGAGTTTGCGTAGTAATCGCTCAGACGCTGCATTGTCATATCAAGCGTACCTGAGGTCTCACCTGCGTCTACCATTGAGATGAAAAAGTCAGGGAAACTTCCACGTCTGCTGTCAAGAGCCTCGGTAAAGCTCTGACCTTTTTGAACGTCGTCATATACGCCTCTCCAAACTTCCTTTGCACCCTTATTCTCTTCTTCTCTGTAGAGAATGTCCAGCGCCTTAACAATGGTAAGACCTGATGTCATCATTGCTGCGAGCTGACGGCAGCAGAAAGCAAGTTCCTTGGTATCGAACTTATGCACAGACTGTTTGCCTGCGCTGCCCAATGCTTCTGTATAGCTTATACAGAACAGACCTTGTTCGTGGATCTTGTCCAGTACTTCCTGTGCATCCTCAGCCTCATAGATACCCTTTATGGTTTTTCCTGAGGTATCCTTAGCAACATAGGAAAATTTCTTCATAGTATGTAGATACACCTCCACTTATTTATACATTTTGTGCATTCGTCACAAAAAACTTTAAGAATACACAAAACGCATTTTTATAATTATAACATTATTTTCATCTTTTCGCAAGTGATCGAGGGGCATTTAAGCGAATTTTTATCTACAAAATAATCTGCTTAAATTTATCGATTTTGTACAAATAGAATAATTAAACTAACATTTTATTAATTTAGTAACATTCAAAGTGGGTTCACACAGTTTTCTGACCGAAAATGACCCGCTTTATGTTCAAATGATACAATTTATCCGTTATTATCCGTCTCGCTCGCACTAAAAGATTTCACACTTCTGAGAATGACAGGGTGCTTGTGGACATACACTTTGTAGGCTGTGAGATAGATACAATAAGACGCTATAAGGAGCGATCCCATACCCACGACAACGCTCACAAGATAGTTCATATTCATGCCGTCATTAAGCCATATACAAGGATAGTAAAGCACCTTATAGAAGATATCTCCCTTGCCCTCTTGGCTGAATGAATCTCTGAAAATCGCAGGGATAAAATACACAAGGAGCATAAGAAGATACACTATTGTGATGTTTACCCAGCTCCAGTTTTCATATGCGGCGTGGCGCTTGCCGTCATCATAAAAAAGTCTCAGGAAAAATATCAGCATTACAGCAAAGCCTATAAATGAGTCTACATTGCTATTTGTCAAAAAACTCTTGAAAGCTGATGTGCTTGACGGAAAAAGTGTTACCAGCGCAGGTATCAGCACAATGCCTGCAAAGGCTGAAAACAGCGTAAGAACTATCATTATCCCCATTCTCGACAGGATATACTTAAGAAATTTTATTGGCTCCATAATTACCTCCGGTTTGTTCTTTTATCTTATAAAGCTATTTTACTTTACAATTAATTGCAGCTTATAAATCCGTTTAGCTTTACATATTTTTAATTGTCTGACATAGTTTTATCAAACAGTTTATCCACAAGTTCCCTGATATATATATTCTCAGTATGTTCAAGCGTGGGGTCTGAGGTGATGATAAGCTGTGCGGCTTCCTGTGCTTTTCTGAGAGTTTCCATATCCTGTGACATATCCGCTATCTTCAATGCAGGCAGACCATGCTGTCTGCTTCCGAAAAAGTCACCCGGACCTCTGAGTTTAAGATCCTCCTCAGATATCTTGAAGCCGTCGTTAGTCTTGCCAAGAATTTTAAGCCTTTTCACACTTTCCTCGTTCACGTTGTCTGTAATAAGGATACAGCTTGATTTAT
>ERZ808240.5275-NODE-5275-length-10651-cov-3.593148_pt1 | contig 10651 bp, 10 predicted proteins | sample MGYA00521084_ERZ808240 | MGnify/ENA primary metagenome ERZ808240 (study PRJEB31516, sample SAMN03275571) | gut metagenome | biome: mammalia-associated habitat; material: feces | host: Papio cynocephalus | place: Kenya | collected 2012-08-06 ... | reverse complement strand
AGGTTTTATGCGGCCTGCGAGTACTTTTCTTTTTATTCAACTGTCAAACTCCCGTGCCACCGCGCTTGCCAAGCAGTGGGACGCTGCCATTCCTTATTTGGAAAAGAAGAAACTTTCTGACTGGGTTCACAAAAAAACGATTCAGAAAGCTATCGAAAGCTACCGCATTACAAAGGAGCAGAAAGAATATTTACGAACCCTGAAAAAAATGGTATACTAGTTACATCTTTAATTGTGATAAAAATTACCGGATGGAGGTTACGATTCATGAAAGAAAAAAGAATTGTTGTTGCTCTCGGAAGAAATGCCTTTGGTGAGACATTTCCGGAGCAGAAAAAAAATGTAAAAAAGGCAGCTCAGGCAATTGCCGATTTAGTAGAGCAGAAATATCAGATTGTAATTACCCACAGTAACGGGCCTCAGGTCGGCATGATTCAGACTGCTATGACTGAATTTGCCCGTTTGGATAATGATAAAAATTATACCGTTGCACCAATGTCTCTCTGCGGCGCTATGAGCGAGGGTTATATCGGATACGATTTGCAGAACGCCATTCGCACCGAATTGTTAGACCGCGGTATTTTCAAACCGGTTTCCACGATTATTACACAGGTTCGTGTAGATCCGTTTGATAAAGCATTCAACCACCCGACCAAAGTAATCGGACGTGTTATGACGCGTGAAGAAGCTGATGCCGAAGAAGAAAAGGGAAATCATGTCGTACCCGAAGGAGACGGTTTCCGCCGTATCATCGCTTCTCCAAAACCGGTTGATATTTATGAAATTGATGCAATCGAAGCACTTTTAGATGCCGGACAGATTGTCATTGCAGCCGGCGGCGGTGGAATCCCGGTTATGGAACAGGGAACCACATTAAAAGGCGCCAGTGCCGTCATTGAAAAAGACTATACTGCCGCGAAACTTGCCGATATGGTAGACGCTTCCCATCTTATGATTCTGACTTCCAAAGAACAGATGGAAACCGCTGACGGCCAGGCAATTGGTAAAATCAGCGTAAGCGATGCTATTTCCTTAATTGATGAAAATCACTTTGATGCCATCACTACCCTGCCAAAAGTTGATGCCAGCGTATCTTTCGTTTCCTCTGGTGAGGGACGAACCGCTATTATTACAAAGCTTGAGAACGCTTATCAGGGAATTAAGGAGAGAATCGGGACGATTATTAAGTAGTTTGAATGAAACAACATTAAGTTTTTATAGCTGCCATAAAACAACAGAAACATTTGCGTTTCGTGGGCACTCTCGTTTGTTGAGCTGCGTAGCAGCAGGGGTACTGAAACTACCAGTACCGCCTGCTGACGCGCTCAAACCCACTCACCGCAAATGTTTCTGTTATTTTATTGGTATCTAAAAATGTTATTCTCTGTTTCACTCAAATCACTTAATCCACATCATCACCAGTTCCCCACAACTTAATAATCTCAATATTTCGATTGATAAGAATATATGAGTATTAAAGAAACCAAAACTTTATGCAATTGCATAGCATGAAATGTTTGTTAGTTTTCTATTTAAGATTCCAGTAATTCAACAAAAGAACTTTGTGACTCGTGGGTTTTGAGTACGTCGGTATGTGGCACTGGTGTTTTCAGTGCCCATACCGCTACGCACTCAATGAGCGAAAGCGCCCACGAGACGCAAAGTTCTTTTGTTAAATTACGGAAACTAAAATGCTGACAAACATTTCATCTACTTCATATAGAAGTGCTGGTAATCTTTACAGTCTTCCCAGTCACCGCCCCACAAAAAGCCATTTCTCTTAAAGATTTTATATGCCATGTCTTTTTTGTGAATCATTTTATCTTTATGCTCTCCCTTACACAAGGTTATATCACGTTCGAGATACTCGGTTGCATTTTTCGGGAAATAGCCATCTTCCCTGACATAAGGATTCATCAGCGGATTGATATCAATTGCCATACCAAGTGCGTGTTTTGACAGTTCGTCGCGCCCCTCAACCGTGCGGTAATTGAATGCCGATGTGTTATTTGCCTCCATAGATGCTTCATCGTCTCCGTCAAAATCATCCACAAGGCGCACCCGCTCAATCGGATATTCCCATTTGTAAAGCTGGTAAAATGCCCGCATGACAGGATATGCAATTTTCTGGTTTACCACCAGTTCACCTTCCTGAATCTGTCCCTGAAAATCATAGTGGATGATTCGCACATAACGAAGTTCATCCAGTGAAATATCAGGATTTTCACGGTACGAAACTCCTATCATTTTTTCCTTTACATATTCCGGCAAAATAGCACTGTTAAAGCCCTCTTTGTAGACTTTATAAGTTCCCACATATTTGCGGGTCTGCAATAATTGATACAGATAGAATACTGTAAACAATAAAACAACAGCCTCATAAACATGGCGGACCGAGCCGATTCCGACAAAGGTCAAAAGGAAAATGAAAATTCTTGCAAATACGGTGCCCCACCAGCCAAACTGCATTCTCCGGTTGGTACTAACATTAGCCATGTTATCCGAAACATTTACCGTCATGTAAATCATGATATATTCCATCCAGATTTCAAACACAAAGGCAAAGAAATATAAACTGAGGGAAGACAAAATTAAGGCTCCCCCATTCACATAAAACGGGATGACGCGAAGGGCAACGGAACACCCTCCTGCCAGAATGGCTAACAGTGCACCAAACCAGAATTTTTTGTTATGTTTCACAAACATAAATGCACCAACAAGCACAAGTAAACAACCAATAACATCAGGCAGTACGTCCACCTGTAAATTATGTCCTAAAATATTCTGCGTTACATACTGCTGTATTCTTGGGTGAATATCAATTCCATGATAAAGCCCTGTCGGCTGTATAAAATCCGGATATGAAATACCGCTGCCCACCATAAAATCAACGCCGGTAAACAACAATCCAATTGCGATTAATACGATTGCCATAGTTACGCCTCCTAACAATTCATTTACCAATTAATTCTGCTTTCTCACTATTTTGTATTCATCATCCGTCTGATAATATGGACAGGACTGATACGATGAGCCTAAAAATCTTGCCATTTCATCTTCATCCAAATTGACATCACATTCTGCATAGCCATCATCGTCATAAACGTAAAAGGCACAAAACTCACAATTAGTAACCATAACAGTCTCTCCTTCTTCTCCATATATTAACTAAAAAAAGCAAGGTGCCGGCAAAAATCAATTCAAAAATCTGCCACACGCCGCCAAATGCTGCATTCAAGAAATAATACGGCAGGCAAAAATACGACAATACATGCGCCCATGGAATCAGCACCGACAAATTTAAAAATACCGGTGTAAACAATGCGCTGATACACAAATAAAACAGCGCAAAAAGCCAAATGACACCTTCTTTTACCCGAATTGCAGATAGTAAATCACAAAACAGTACCACTATTATATCATAAATCAGTAGAGAAGCAATTTCTTTTATTGTTAAAAACGAAATTCCGCATAAAAGTTCTGACAAAATTCCTGAAATCGTCATCAGAACTACCGGCACCGCAATCGAAAAAAGCGGCATCGCTCTTCTCCATTTTCCATTTACTACAAAAGGAATCTGTTTTCCGCAATCTTTTCGATAAAGGGCAAGCCCACAGAATCCGGCAAGCAGAATCAAAAAAGCCACACCACCATGTAACGGTGCCAAAAGGTAGTCTCCCATCTGTTTTTTTGCAAAGTTCTGCTTGTTTATTTCCATCGTAAATGTTTGCTGTTTTTCCAGATTATCCTTGTATTTTTGTGAAATCTCCCCTTTTTGAATCTCATACGATTCAAAAAGTCCGGATTGTGCGATGTAATCCTCAAGCATCTGTCTTCCGTACACGCGGAACACACTGCTTATCACTGCCTCTCTCGCAATCAGATAAAATGCATTTCCTCCACGTCGGTATTGCGTGATGCATTTTTCATACTGCCCATTTTCATATTGCTTTTTAAGGGTATCTGGGAACACATAACCACACGTTAAATCTCCCTTGCGGATTTTTTGAATCATGTCCTTCTCGGAAGAAATTTCACAAAACGTAATCATACCGGTTTTACTAAGAAGTTCCTCCTGAATTTCCTGAGCAAAAGCAGTGTCTTTGTCTGCCACAATTCCCACTTTTACTTTTGTAGACTTTTGATGTGCCGCATAGGAGTACAAATAAGTAAAAAAAGGCAGGGCAATCAGCAGAAATAAAAAGAATTTCTGGCACAAAAAGCGTTTGGTATATTTTTTCAGCCATATTTTCATGCGATACCACCCCTCTCTCTCTTCATACGCCACAAAGCAAGATAAAAGAAACAGACTCCATACATAAGCGCATAAATAAGTGATGGCGAAAGAATCTGTCCTTTCATTTCCGTATACAGTAAATGAAAGAAAACTCCTCCCGGTAGTATTTTCCCAATGCTTACAAGAATTTTTGGAAGCATATAGTCTGGGAATGCACCGCCAAGCAGCACAAACTGTACCGCAGCAAATGCAAACAGAAACAGTATCTGTCCGGCATTTGCCCTGCCACACGGAACGACACAGGCAAGCAGACAAGCCGTACAAAAACTACTAAGGGCAATCCCGCACATATTAAGCATCGTCACCTTTTCCCCTAAAAAGGCTGCAAATCCGTAAAATCCGGCAGTCATACAAATAAGTAAAACGCCGCCATTTAACATAACATCAAAAAAAAGCGTATCCACCGGGTTTATTTTCTTTCCTTTCAATAAGCCAAGTAATACCGCTGTCGGACGCTCCCGCATAGAAATCAAAATCGTTCCCAAAAGAATAAAAAGCGTCACCATAATTCCAAGAAAAATACGTGTAGTATCTTTCATTCCGGAAGCTGATTTTATTGTTTTCTCGTGAAACAAAGTTTCCTGCCGAAGCACAAAACGAATATAATTGCGGTTCATATCCATCGCCACGGTCTTCATACTTCCCTGTCTGCCATACTTCGCATATAACTGATATGCTGCATAGTCACCGGCTTTTGCTGTCAACACAAAAGAAACTGCCGAATCCACCAGTTCCTCCATCAATGCACTTTCAATTGTGGGCGTTTTAGCCGTTGTTATATGGACGGAAGTTTTTTCATTCCGATATATTTTCTCCAATAAATTTTCCGGCAGCGTAACATAAGCCGCCACCTTTCCTTCATCCAACTGCTCTTTTGCCTCCGTCTCACTAAGTTCCCGGAACTCACATAATGCTTTCGTATCTGCCATATTGCTCACATACTCAAGTAACCCTCGCTCCATAAACCCTTTTTCCGGCACAACAACCCCAATATGGATTTTACTGTTTTCCGAAATTGCAGACAAACAAACAAAAAATACAGTCAAAAAAAACCGCCATAGACAAGAAAATGACAGGGAGGACCCTAACGGTCCTCTTTGCCATTTTCTTAAGATAACATATTTTGTATGAATTACAAAGTGTCATTTTCATCCTCATAACTATCTGTATAACTGTCATCATCACTATCGGTATAGCTGTCATCATCGCTGCCATCATAACTGTCAGTATAGCTATCATCATCGGTGCCATCATAACTGTCGGTAGTTAAAGAAGTATCCGCATCATCATCGGATGAATACGCATCACTCAATCCTAATGGATCTGATGAAGATGGACTGAATAAGGAACTGATATCACTAAGTCCCCATTTACTTAAAACATTCTGCAGATTAGTCATCACGTCACTCTGATACTGAGTCAAAGTTGACTGTAAGGTGTCTGCTGTCACAACCTGCTCTTCACCGGCAGGCATTTTTACTTCACCGTCAAGAGCAGCAAATGAGTATTCCATTCCAAAGGTATTCGTGCCTGATTCACCCTGGTCAAACGATACATCTTTGAAATCAAGGGTAATGCTCTTACCTTTTTCTAAATTTTTCACACTTCCGCTGCATGACATTTTCACCTCATCGGAATTATACGATTTTACGGAAGCAGACATTGTAAGTGCATTATTATTCTTTGTATCAAGGGATTCTTTCACTTCTGTTGAAGTGATTTCCGTACCCATGCTCGAAACAACCATTTTAATTGTATCTTCGCATACATCACCTTTTTTACCCTGAAGATTATAAGTAACTCCTCCAATAGAAGAACCATTCTGTGCTAAAGATAACTCAACATTTGCTGTGTTCTGGGTATCATTATCTACAAATGTACCATGAACATCTAATTTAACACCGGCAACTGTCACAGAAGTTTTGAATCCTGTCAAGTTACCGTCCGTGCCCTCTACCGTCACAATAATATCCTGTGTGTAAGATGTAATCTGTGGAACAATCATACCAACTCCGCTGGCAATCGTTCCTTTGGACATACCAAGTTTTTCTTCAATCTTACCAAGTGTCTCTGACTGGCTACTTACATAATCACGGAATTTATTTACAAACTCATCCAGTGAAACTTTTGTAATCTTAATCTGATAACCATTATCTGCTTTTTCACATTCTGTGCTGTCATACAAGGCATCTCCCTGTTCCTCTAAGAAAGCAGAAAATGTTTCCTGCAAATCCGGAAGTACTGCCAAAACAGCCGAAATGCTATTCAAAGCTTCCTGGCTCTCATTATCCGATGCTGTAATGCTGAATGTTTTGTTTGGAATCAGCTCCGGCAGAGAAAATGCTGCTTTCTTTTCCTCTAATGAACCATAAGCTTCTGCTGATAACTGACTGCCGTCTTTGGAAAGGGCAATCTTTGCGGATGCTTTTTTGTTGTTTACATCCAGTGATAAACCGGCACCCATTTCCATACCGGACAAATCAACAGAAGAATCCGATGACTGGATATCTTTTATTTTGTAGTTGATATCCATTCCTTTGTCTAACATAGCCTTTGACAATTCATCAAGACCAAGCTGCTTGCTCACTGCTGACTGTGTCATCTTTTCCGGTGCCTGTTTCAAAAGGTCAAATGCTTTTTTCTTCGTCGAACCAAATAATGTACCGGTAGCTGCCAGCACAATTCCGGTTGTCACGACTCCGACAACAACAACGATTGCAATAATTAACGCAATCAGTTTCCCCTTACTCTTCTTCTTTTCCATTTTTTCCTCCATTTCCCTACATAGGTAGGCTTCTTTTTGAATTGTTTCTATGATAATCAGCCTCGAATCCATTCCATGAGTTCAAAACTGTTTATCTCTTTATCCAATGTAACGGTGCTCCCATCACGGATTCCATATAAAGAATCGCAAAACGTGATTTCGGACATTTCATGAGATGTTATTATAACACTTTTTCCTTCCTTTGTAAAATTCTTTATCAAACGAAGGATTTCACTCTTCGCCATCAAATCCAGTGCTGCCCCAGGTTCATCCATTACCAAAACATCCGGGTCACCAGCCAGTGCACAACAGATACTAAGTCTTTTCTTCATGCCGCCGGATAACTTTTTGACTGGTTTTTTATAAATTTTATGCATGCCAAATTGAAATAACCACCCAGCTTCCAAATCTTTCTGCAGACGTGATTTATCATTTGCATACCATAATTCCAAATTGTCTTTTACTGTCAAATCTTCAAATAACGGATTCTCCTGTGGCACATAGCCGACATGCTCCGAGAGAAATGTTCCATCCACCGCTTTTCCATTCCACAAAATAGTCCCTGCATCCGGCTTCAGCGCACCAACTATAATTTTTAAAAGCGTCGATTTTCCGGCTCCGTTGGCACCCACAAAGCACACACTCTCCCCTTCTTTCACAGTAATTGAAACATCTCGTAAAACTTTATTTTTTCGATAGGATTTTTGTAATTTTTCCAGTTCAAGCACGGCTTCTTTCCTCCCATTTTTTTCTGCCTTTTGTGACAATCCAATAAGCCAAAAAACCAAGAATCAGACCAAAGAGCATACCTGCCAGTACATCCGTCGGATAATGCACATAAAAATACAATCTTGTACAGCCCATAATAAATGCAAACAAAAGTGCTGCCACTCCCATCTTTCGATGATTCATAAAGATTGCCATTGCCGCCGCAAAGGAAGAAAGGGAATGTCCGGATGGAAATGAATAATCTTTTGGGTTCTGAATCAGCAGATTAACCAACGGATTCCGCCAGCACGGCCTCGGTCTTGCCACCAATGGTTTTAAGGTCACATTTCCCACAAGAAGAGAAAACAATAACGCAAGTAAAACCGATATTCCAATCCATCGCGTCTTTTTATAAGCAACAAGACAAAGCCCCAAAACAATCCAGATTAAGCCGCCTTCTCCAAGGAACGTGATTGCCTTGAACAAAACAGTCAAAAAATCATTCTGTATTGACTGAAACCAATCAAGAATTACACTGTCAAACCAAGCTACCAAAATGCTCTCCTTTACTTCCTTTTCTTCTTCACAACAATTTTACACGATTTCTTCATCGTGCCATAAGTCGCATAAATGCGGACCGTTCCTTTTTTCTTTGCCTTTACAACTCCCTTTTTCGATACACTTGCAATCTTTTTATTGGATGATTTCCACTTGATTTTACCATGCAGTTTTGCCGGCCAGAACGATGCCTTCAAGCGATATTTTTTACCGGCACAAAGCGTCTTTTTTTTCTTATTCAGCGATATTTTTCCAATTGCCTTGTAATATTTTTTCAGTTCCTTCGCTGCCCCCGAACGAATCAAGTCCTTGTAAGCAAAAAATACATAGCCCTCGGTATTGCCACTTCGAATCAGGCGAATCTGCGATGCAATGTTGCCGGATGATTTCTTCCAGCCCGGGTCTTCTTTTAACGAATAGCCGGTCTTATAAAGGGCAAGCCCTACATACATCGGCACATCACGTTTGTTAATTTCACGCCACTTTGCCAGACGTTCATTAAACAATGCTGTTTTTTTACCGCCCATAATATAGTTATTTGACCAATAAATCTGCGGAATTACATAGTCCACATAACCACTTTGAGACAGCCATGTTCTGACATCCGCCCCGATTTTTTCACAATATGTAATATCACCGGCAGGGCTGATACCAAACTTCAACGATTTCTTTTTCTGCTTTACCGTCTGAAAAACTTTCCGAACCATCACATTTACATTTTGACGCCGCGTTGCAGCCGGCACTTTCTTGTATTTCTTTATATTGGTCGGATAAAAATAATCATCAAAGTGAATGCCATCCACTGCATACCGGTTAATAATTTCCTTTACCTGATTAACAATCCGTGCTGTCGTCTTTTCACTTGCCGGGTCAAGAATTTTTGTCGATGAAACCCGGTACGGATTCATCCATGCATGGATTTTTAATTTGTGTGAATGCGCAAGAGAAACCAATATTTTCAAAGGGTCATACCCCGGTGCTTTTCCATCCGAAGAAATGTACTTACTAAATCCTGCCACAGAAGATGGATAGATTGCATCATCATAAGCCCTTACATGAAAATAAACGGTATTGCATCCGTTCGCCCGAATTGTTGCAAATATTTTATTGGCATTGGCACGAAACTGTGCCTCTGTTTTATCTTTCAAACCAAGTTCCTCAAACTCAAAGCAGGACACCCAGACACCTCTAGTCTGCAAAGAACCTGCCTGCGCTTTGTTTCCATTTCCCAAACTCAAACAAAGTGCCATAAACAAAATAAGCAGAAAACTATAATGTTTCACGTTATTTTAACTCCTTTCCATTCTCTTTTTGCGCCTGTCTTTTGTAATAAAGAGGGGCAATTCCATAATATTTCTTAAATAATTTACTAAAATAATACACATCTTCATATCCCACAGCCAGCGATACATTGCGCACACTTCCGCAATTTTCTTTTTCTAATATTTCCTTTGCCTTTTCCAGCCGGATTTTTATCAAATAGCGAATCGGTGATTCCCCCGTTTCTTCTTTGAAAATCTTTGAAATATAGACCGGACTCAGATACATATTTGCCGCAATCTGGTCAAGTGAAATATGGGAAGCATAGTTCTCATTCATGTACGCAATAATTCGTTTTACTACGTAGCCCTTACTGCGGGATTCAAAAACAAAACCATGATTTTCCTGCTTTTCTTCACCATGTATCTGCCTGAGAATCAATACTAACATCTGCACCATATAGGCTTTTATCATGAAATACTGTCCACTCTGCTGGATTTTGGTTTCGGAAATCATCGTCTGCACCAACTGGTTTAAGTCCTGCTTCAACTCTGCCCGACACCGCAGCACCGGCGCTTCATCCGGCAGAACTAACGACTGCGGCGGCATATCCTGAAAATGAAAATTACTCAGTCCAATATACACTTCAATGGGCGGTTTTTCCCCTTTTCGCAGTTCAAAGCGATGCACAAGCCCCGGATTTCCCACTAACAAATCCCCCGGCTGCAATAAATATTCTTTTCCTTCTATGTAGTATCTTGCCTGCCCCGACAAAATATAAGTCAGTTCCAAATAGTCATGGCTGTGATCCTCCCCACTGACTTCCGGCACTTTTTTCCCAATATATAAAAGATGGGGGTTAAAATCTCCATACGACAGATGGTCAAACTGCATCTTAAATCTCCTTCTCTCCTAGAGTGCTTTTATGCAAAATATTTTACTATGTTTGTTGGGAAAAGTAAAGGGGAAGGGGGGTGGTGATAATTTTTTTGGGTTCCATAAATGAGTAGTAAGGCTTTGCGCCTCGTGGGCGCTCTCGCTCATTGAGTGCGTAGCGGTATGGG